>FTCU01003554.1_pt1 | contig 23246 bp, 26 predicted proteins | sample 1639521 | NCBI WGS metagenome assembly FTCU01 (sample SAMEA3914864, study PRJEB12502) | metagenome | biome: forest; material: soil | place: USA | collected 2012-03-12 | depth 0.3 m
ATCAACTGCAACTCCAACAACGAGCTCGATGAGCTCTGGTACCACTACAACGTGCAGGGTTCTGTGCAGAGCGGCACATTCTACCCCACCACCCCCGTCGGCTCGGGCTCGACCTGCCCGTCGACGGGCATCAAGTACCTGCCCAAGTCCGGCACCCCGACCACCACCACCGGCACCACGCTGACCACGTCGACCACCGCGTCGACCGGCACCGGCGTCGCCCTGTCGGGCTCGGGCTACCTCAACGTGATCTACAGCGGCAGCCAGAACGGCTGCCTCATCAGCGCCGGCACGTGGTACACCAGCGGCACCTGCGCCACCTTCACCGCCGCCGCAAGCGGTATGTCCTCCTTCTCTCACCGCCTCATGCTCTCTTCACCCCACTGAAGATAAAACTAACGTGACCCAAACCCCAGGCTCCGGCTTCACCCTCACCTCCAGCAAGGGCAAGTGCGCCGTCTCGAGCGGCACGCTGACCTGCGCGTCAACCGTCACCACCGCCACCGTCTTCACCTACGACGGCACCTATCTGCTGTACAGCGGCAGCTCCAGCTTCTACACGACGGCTGTGCCGTCTGGGACGACCCAGGCGACTGTGTATACCACGTCGCATACCGTGACGTTCAAGATTAAGTGGCAGGCAATTTAAGGGGTATTCTTGACCAAGGGAGGTTGGGGTGGTGTAGTATGAAGGGCGAACGATTTTGGTAGGATGAGGGAGTTGCTTGGCCAACTACCCGAGGTCGTTTCAAAAAAGACAGGCCGTACAGATATGGGCAGCTTTAAGTTGGCGATGACTTCGACTTGGTCGGAGTTTCAATCAAGGGAGGGGCATTGTTATCTCATTCGTAAAAGCAATGCGTATCTCGTTCCTCGTGCCTTTGCACTTGGCCGCTTTTGAGACTGGGCTGCCACTTTCAACTCTCCCGAGTGGTCCATCATACCGAGGCACCTGCCAACCGTGAGATCGTGGAATCTCATGATGAGACTGGCGCCTGTGCTCAATCAGAGAACCACCGTTCTTTGCGGGCACCCCCTGATTCGGATTACGAATCCGTGAGACCCAAACACTACACTGCAAATATCTTGGAAGGTTCACGATGCTTTGATCGGCGAAACGATGCTAGGAGAGCGCAGCATCTCGTTCTAGAGGGACAGGTCCTTAACCACTTGATTAAAGGGTAACTTTGAGGACGTGACATGACTTGAGAAGGTATAGGTACGGTACAGGTGATAACCTGGATAGATAGATAGACATCGAGCGGTTGAAACGCTCGGCATAGAAGTCAAGACGGACCTGGCGTGGTCGAACTCGACGATACCGAACTTGACGTCGCCGACTTGGCCGAGCATCCAGCCACCATGGGATTATCCAGCCAGGCGCAGTACGATATCCAAACCTGCACGGCGCTGAGGGCCGTCGCCACGACGCCGAATAACACCGCAAAACCGAGCCCCAATACAACCCACCAGGTGGACCAACGCGAGCTCTTGCGCTTGTCGGACCAGCGCTCAATGCGCGTGATCGGCGCCGGGTTCTCGATCTCCTTCCAGAGCACGTCCAGCCGCTCCCCCCAGTGAGGAAACTTCCTGTACAGGTCGCCGATGTTTTCGGGGTTCCGGGCGTCCCGGGGCCCCTCATGGCGCTGCGAGAAGATGGAGAAGCCCTCGGCGAAGGCGGGGTCCTCTTTCTCGGCTTCTTTGAGGATGGCTGGCGATGGCCCATCTGTGGCGGGGAATAGTAGGTTGTATGTGTTCAAAGTCTCGATTACCAAGTCCGGCGGGAGACAACCCCTGAATTGGTCAGCGCGAGTTGTGTGAGTAGGGATAACGGCACTTACAGGGCCAATGCCTCGGCCGCATCGTGGTCTAGGTCGGGCTTGTTGGCGACCAGCGTCTTCAAGCACATCTTGAGGTAGCAAGGGTAGCGAAAGACGTAGATCGTCTTCCAGTCGGCTCCCACGAGGAGCTCCAGGTGGTCCGTCAGCCGGTCAGTCCACTCGATGCGGATGCGGGCGTCGGTGGTTAAAGCGCGGGCTGTGATACGGGAGACGGTGATGACGGTATTCCGGCGGTCGTCGAGGGGTGCCGACCAGCGTGGATATACGCGGTTAATGAAGGCGGCTAGAGTCTCGTCGGTCTTCCACACTGGGTTGAAGACGTCGCCGCCGAAGGTTCCTGGAGTCTTACAGGCCGTGACCAGCATGGCGCGCACAGCAAGGTCCAGGGCGGCGGCCACGATGTTGGGAGCGGCGATGGACGTCTTGGTCATAGTGGCGTTGGATTTGAGCAGTTCAAACAGCTCCAGGGCGTCATCGTGGGTGTAGATGAGGGGGCGGCTAAAGATGACAGCCCTCTTCACCTCCTGGCGGTAGTACTCAAAGTAGGGCGCCATGGAGCCGAGGCTCGCGGCGCCTGTTGCGCCAAAGACATTCAGGATGGCGTTTTTGGTGTCATCGTCAAGCTCGCGGGCGAAGACGGCCACAAGATCCGTCCGGTCGTCCATACCTGAGCGACATGTGCATGTCAGGGTCGGCGGTTAACGTTATGACGATCGCGAAGTGAACGGGGGGCGTGTTCATCCGTCGCCAGCATAAAAGGCACACTCCTTCAGCCCTGCGCCACAGAGAGTGGCCCAGACCGAGCACCGGGGAGCCATCCTTTTCAGCTGAGGGGTCTTGTCCAATCGTGTTGAGCCATCCTCGCCAATAATGCAGAAGCCCGAAACGCGACAGGGGCGTTGATCGTTAGCGTCCCGACTGCGGCAGAAGTGCCGCCCCCTTGGCTCCTTGGTTCAAGCCCCCAACGCCCGGTGTCCAAGGAACATGATAAACTGCCATGCCCCGTGCGCGTTGATCTCCCCCGTGAAACCTCAATCCAAGTCACGACTCAATCCACGACGAGATTGCCGCGCATGTCGTGACAAGAGACGACGGCGCGACAATGTCGACAGTCGTCGAGGTGCAGACGGCTGCTGACCCGAACGACACCGTCATCCTCAGTGGGGCGCCCAAAAGCGAGGGGCTCTCGACTTGGTGGCGCGAAGTCCGCCAGGCCCGCCAACTGCGCCGAGGGCCGCGTGGTCGTCCACCCCGCGAGGCACAACCGCAACCGCAACCACAACCACAACCACAGCCACCAACGCAGGCGCTTCAAGTTCCCGCCCCTTCGCGCCCGCGCCCTTCTTGGTCTACCTTTGGCACCCGGGGCACCGATTCGGGAGTTCCCAGCTTGGTGCCAGCATCGGCCACAGTTTCTGCGACGACTTCGGAAGAGTCCCGTCGACCAGCGGCACCGGCACCGCCGACAGAACCACCGCCAGCGCCGCCGCTCTTGCAGAACCCCGTGCAGAATCCTGCACCGACGAACCAGGCCGCCGTAGCCCGCGCCAACCTTTACGAAGTCGAAGTGCGCTTGACCGCTCTGCAGAAGCTCCAAACGCTCGCGCTTGGCTCGGCGCTGGGACTCCGCGCGGACCGCATGGGGGAGTTTACAGAACAGGAGATAGAAACGCTAGGCCGGTTTCAAAAGGCCTACGATGAGAAAGGCATCGCTTGGTTTCGCGGCAAGCGCGTGCCGTCCCTCATCTTTGAGCTCGTTGCCCTTCGCAGCGATGACGCCGGCGCCACCACCGGAGGAAGGCCAGAGACTAGCATCTGCGTCAAAGGCTTGTCCTCCGATAATCAAATCAAACAGTTCCACGAAGTCATGTCCAAGAGTGCCATCCGCCGCCTTTACTCCGGGATGCGACTCTCGTACGACAAGACCTTGGTACAGAGGCCGGCGAGGGAGATCGACGAAGAATACGACCACCTTCCCAGCTCACTCGGCGACACGCTGTGCGGTACACGGGTATCAACGCGACGGGAAGGGCAGTCGGAATGGGCTTCGACGATCGGGGGCCTTCTAGAGATGGGCGGGAACCTGTACGCCGTGACCTCCTCGCACAAGCCAGACGACAACGACGTTGCATCAACAACCGCCTCCCTCAGCAACGAATCCAGTCCTTCCACACTTGTTGGCGCTGAGTACGACGACGATGTCGAGCCGGCTTTGGTCCTCGATCTCCCGTATCTGGAAAAGTCTGTTGACCACGGCAAAACCGCCGCGACATTGGGCGTTGCAGCAGACACCCCGAGTTATTTCTGGCCGACCTTGAACACAGTCGATCGGACAATTGAGGAGGGAGGAGATTGGCGGTTGATCAGGGTTTCGTCAAACCACTGTCTCCCAAACTCGCTACCACGAGGAACAGTTACAGAGTACGCGAGCGCGGCGAACAAGACGACCTACATCACGGACCTTTTCGACACCAAACCCTCACGAACGAGAGTCTCGGTACTTGCCGGCTTTAGCGGGCTCTGTAGGGGGACTTTGCTCTCCAGCCCGGCCTTCCTCTCTATCCATGGTACCGCGCCGACCCAGGTCTGGACCGTTGTGTTGGATGATGGCACAACCCTGCAGAAGGGCGACTCGGGCTCCTGGGCTGTAGACGACGAAGGGCGTTGGGTGGGCACGGTAACAGCCATGTCAGGATGGGACGCCTATCTGCTTCCTGCTCGCTTGCAGATTCACCAGATGCAAGCCCAGCTCGGCCACCCCCTCTCACTCCCGTCCCCGCTGAAGTGCTATATGCAGCTGGCCGCGGACGAGTCCATTTCTGAGGACCTCGCCACCTCATTTGCAACCCAGGCGCTGGCGCCCGACGTCTTGGTCGCCTCCGCGTCGGACGTGGACCCGCGCGTGCGTCGCTTGGCTCTGGGCCTGGCGATTGCGAGAACCAATCCTTCAGTTTCCGCGACTGTGCTAAAAAATATTCTCCGCCGGAGGAATTTTGATCTACTCTCGGTCTTAGAAGAATCGGTAGGAGCCCAGCTAGAGTTGGATGGGTCGCCTGCGCTGGATCGACTCAAATCCATATCTTACTCGATGGCGTCTCGGGGCCTTACAGGTACACGAGCAGAGATCCAAATGGCGTTGGCAGGTCGGATACACGTCACCGAATTTGGGTCTGGGGCGGGCTCCATCACAATTGGCGACACTCCCGGCAGCCCGTCAAACCTAAACGATCCCATCACGGCGGCCGTTTCCAGCCCCGAGCCGGAACCGACGAAAGAAAAGCCCTCCAAGAAGCTAAGTTGGAAACCACTCGCAACCCTGCCTCACGGTGACGAAGACATCCGTAAGTGTTTCCTGCATGTGACTGACGAGAGGATCAACTCTAACCGCCAATACCAGTACCAGACGAACGGACAAGCTACGGCAGGGCGTGGGACCACCTCATCATCAACAACATCATTCTAGGTGGCATGAGCGCCCTTGCTGGCATGGCTGCCCTCGCCACGATCCTGAAGCTGCAGCCAAACCTTCGATTAGGCCTGTCGACCGCCGACTCCTCCCTCGCCGCCGCATTGGGGCCCATTGCGGGCCTCGCCCTCGCCGCACCTTTGGTCTGCGCAGGATTCATTCGCTTCATCCTGTCGTATCTAAATAAGCGCTTTTACAGCTGGTTCATCTTTGTCTCCGTCCCCATCATGGCGGTGATGTTCTTCGCCGAGCTCTTCACCCGGACGACCATCGCAGTGGCCGTCGTGTCTAACATTCTATCCATCCCTGCAGAGAGTTCGTGTGCTCCCGACTTCGTCGCATCACCCCTATGTCGCGCTAACACTTGCCCACAGAAACCACCGCCTTGTATATTGCCGGCCTCGCGGCCTCCGCGCCGTTACTTTTCGACAGTTTCCTTGACCCTTTGGCCGTCGGTCTCATTTTTTCAGACGTAACCGCGCCATCAGCAAGCTACCGTGACAAGAAGACTGGTATGTCCGGCTGGACCAAGCGCGTGTATGCCATAAGCCGCTATCTTCTCATGTACCCGACGTGCGTGGGATGGGACGCGCTGGCAGGCTATACGTTCTCGCATGTCGCGAGGAACTACGGTAAGTCCCGCCCACACGAGGTCTTTCGGCCCCTTTTTTGCGCTCCCTCCTTTTTCGATGCTACAAGGTAGATGCTAACGGGTCAACTACCTACTTGCCCAGGTTTCGGTTTGTTTTTTGACGGTCTCTTGTACAACGAGGGAGCGATCGGCAACGACGACGGAGCGGCTGCTGCCGCGGGCGCGGTATTTGGCACGGTCTTTCTTCTGTGGCGGCCTCTAGCCTTCATCGTCGTGCTGGTATACGACTTGTGTTTTCCCGACAAGGAAAGGCCGGGCTCGGGACAAGAGACATGGCGGAAAAAGATTTGGACGTTCGAGGAGCTCAAACAACGCACGGTGGGGGTGTTCATTGGAAAGAAGGCGATACGGTCTTTGCCGACGAATACGGCGGATATCACGCGAGCTCATACAGTTTAAGCTGGGACTTTTCTCTCTCTGTTATATACCCAATACAAATTCTTGAGCCTGCGTCGCTCAACCTTGAGCCGGTTCAGATCCCAGTTACGACTCTCTTGCAACGATGGTTGATGAATCATATGTTGTGCATGATACTGGAGTCTCGGCGAGAGAGGAATGAACAACAAGCAGAACCTGTCGAGCTGAAGGTTGAAGGAATTCGATTCGCCGTTTTTGACGACGCAGCCTCTAGGACAAACTCAAATACATACAATGAATGAACTCAAGGGGTAACATCAACGCACTCCAGCCCCCTACCCACTCCTGTCAAACCTCCCCCTAGCTTTCACCGTGGCCGTAGCCCCCCCCGTCCACGGCACCGTCGCCGTGCTCCGCGTCACCACAACCGGCGTCCCCTCAGCCCTGGACGCGCTCGCGCTCTGCTGCGCATACGGCACCGGCGTGGCCCCAACCGCGACCGTCGGCCCGGGCACGGCATACGACTTGACCCCCGCCGTGACATTAACCAACACGCCCGGGTCATCCTCCTTGTAAAACCCCCTCGCATCATACCCATCCAGCTTAAATCCCTCGCTCGCAGCCCCCTCCACCCACAAGTTCACACACAGCGGGTAGTTCTGCGCGCCCCCCTTCTTCCCCGCGAAATGCAGCGCAATCGCCTCGTGCCTGAGCACATACGCGCCCGTCTTCAACCCAGCCGGAATCGCCACCTGCCAGCTATTGTTCGCTGCAATCATCACATCGGTCGCCCACTTCTCCCCCGGCACCCCGCCCCACGCCCCAGCACCGCTAACCTGCTCCACCACCGGCAGCGAGTCATCCACCTTGGTCCACCGCAGCGCCGTCTTGTCCGTCCCCGTACACCCCGTATCACTCGCGCACGGCGCAAGGTACGACAGCACCGGACCGATGTGCCCGACCGGCCAGCCGTTCCACTGCACGTGGATCTTGTCGCCGGCGCGCACGGGGGCGTGCGCAACCGGGCTGGCGCCGTCGCGGTGGCAGATGATGTCGGGCGTGGAGTAGTTGGCCGGGGCGACGAAGCCGTCGTCGGTGGCGGTGTTGGACCAGCCGACGCGGGAGGGGAAGTTGGGCGGCTGGTTGGGGCGCGGGTCGAAGCCGTGGTAGAGGTTGCCGTTTATTAGGATGTTGGCTAGGTGGGAGTGGGTGAGGGCTGGGGAGGGGAGGGAGAGGAGGGCGAGGAGGGTTGTGGCGAGGGAGGGGGCCATGGTGGCGGTCGTTGTTGGTGTTGTGGTGGTGAGGGCGGTTGGGGTGAGGCTGGGAACCTTGAGGGGTGTTAAGAGGGGTGTTATAGGATGTGCGAGCCGCGCGATCTGGGCATGCGGTCTATATCGTGTGTGTGTGTCTGGGCGCGGCACGGCATGTGTGTTTTGCAGTGCAGACGGGAGGCATTGAAGTTCTATTTATCCTTATTGCTGGGGCTGTGTGAGCTGTTGAGGCCAGCGCGGGCCTGCACCGAGTCGACCCGGGAGCACAGCGTCCGCAACAAGCACCGTCTGTCGATCCAAATTGCGACCGGCATTCTCCCGTCCTCTCGGTGCCTGAAGTGCTCGGCATCGCTCGGCGGCGGTCTGGCCGCGGCGTGTAGCCCGGTTTCTGGGATGCGCGGGCGCGGCATCATATTCATGCCTTATTGGTGGGCGGCCCCGTTGCTCGCTCGAAGCAAGCGAAACACAACTCAGGGGTGTCGGCCAGGTTTGCGGCGCGCCGAACGCGTGGACACAGGGCAGTCTTGTGAACCGTGTCGATCTCGTTCGTGTCTGGCGTGTCGAGTCCACGTCACGCTCCGAAGTCGAGGAAGGGGAAATTCTTGGAGTCGATCATAGTAGTGGATAACGGAGGACCAAGCAACAGTGGATTTACCGGACTGGCCGTTGCGGTATTTCCCCCATTGTAACTAGTGCAGTCTTGCCTTTATGCCGTTCCGGATAAACTGGGGATTTGAGTCCCTGAAAGTGGTTCCAAAGTGTGGAGTGAGTGGTCTTGGGGAAGCTGTCAACATGTGGGGTGCGTTTCATCTATCTGATGGAGGCTGGCCAAGACTTTTCCCGTTCGCGTCCGCCCGGGACTGCCGCTGAGGATTTGCGGGGAGAGCCCATATGATCGACATATTTGATCATCTGGCGGGCGGGAGCAAGGCCCGGTGGTTCGCATGTAAGCAAGTTTATCGGGGCATAGGACCGAGCTCGGAACTGGCGGCTTTGAAAAGTTCCAGACGAGACTAAGTCGTTCAAAGCCTGGCATCGTTGCATGGGTTCTCGAAGCTTGGCGTTTTCCATGCAGTTTGAGTCGGCTGAAAAGGGGTCAAGGGGTCCCAGAGCGCGGTGATGCGTTGCCCTGCTTCCGTCCTTTGTGATTGACCTTGCCGAACCCCTGTTCAACACACAAAGGTCCGCTGGCTCAATGGCAGAGCGTCTGACTACGAATCAGGAGGTTCCAGGTTCGACCCCTGGGTGGATCGAAATCTAAACTTTTGCGGTGCTATCGATCGCTCTTTGTGACTTTTTGCCCCATAGCACTAAACACAGCAACGGAATAAAAGCAGAACCACAACGACTGGCAAGCTGGAGGGAATTACTGAACACGATGATGAAACCTCTCAGAGTAACATTACACTGGTAAGCTAAGGTAAGGTACGTCCAACCTCGGCATTGGTGGTCTGTGGCCAAACCCACCTTGGCATCCATGTGTTCAATTTCTCCGTTGAAACTCGTCTTCTCGTCGGCTGTCTAGACACATTCCATCCATTTCACACAGCTGTCGGCATGCCATCAGCACTGCCCTCAAGACTCAAGCCGCTGGGGCCCTTGCCACTGACCGGCGCGCGTCTTTTTTCACATCATTCTGGAAGGCTTCCGCCGCAGCCCGCACTTCCTCCGCGTCCCGCGCATCGCCCAAGCCTACCCGTACCAGCGCATCAATACGCGAGGACTCAGACAATCCTCTTCCGTCGGCCCTTCATGTCGTTGCCACGCCGAGCCAGCTCACAAGAGCGGCAGGACTGGTACGACCTCTCGGGCGCAAGTCAGATCAAGTACTGGCTGGCCCACACTCGCGAAGACAAATGGGGCTGGGTCGTCTACCGATGCACCTACAGCGCCGAGCTCGGCAGTCACTGGGAGACCTTCAAGCGCGTCCTCGGCGACGAGATGAAGAAGGCCGCTGAGGACACCGACGCCCCCGAGATCGCCGACGTGCTCGACTTGGTCTTTGTCGAAGACGCCGCGCTCGAGGGCGCTTCGCTCGACGAACTGAGGCGTCGGTTTAGGGAGTGGGCACGGAGGGAGAACCCACATTACGATATAGACGAGGCATCGAACCTGACGTCCCGCGGTTCGCGCTTTGAATTCTTTCTCCAAGTCGACGAGGGCGCATTGCGGAGCGTGCTAGACCGAGCGGACAATCGTGTGGACTTGAAGACGGGCTATGTCAACATGGCTCAGGCCTGGAGGGATTCGCTTCCACCCGGAGAAACGATCGATGAGTTTGGCGAGGCCGCCGACAACGAGGACTGGATGAGGGTCCTCCCGAAGATCGTTGTCGAGGCCGAGTTTTACAACGACATGGGAGACGCCGACTACTATTCCTGGTATCTCCATCATCGTCCACCGCCAGGCGTGTTGGACCATGATTTATGGTAGGAAACGAACCCAATCTCAGGAGTAAGCATGCCTCTCTGCTCTGCTCTGTGCTTCCCCGTCCCGCGCCATGCAAGGGTTGACCAAGCAAGCCGCAGTGCTATGCACCCATTCATTTCACGGCTCGCGATCGTTCCTTGACGCGTAAAACCGTAGTTCTAAAATCTAATCCGGCGCTCCAAAGGGCTTTGCTGCGCGAGTTCGGCGGTCAGGGGTGTCGCAAGTCACAGGGCCATCCAACCCACGTCTTTGGCAATGCTGCAGCAGCGTATCTTAGGTTAGCCTCAGCATCAGCGGAGGCTCGCCACTCTGTATGCTGTCAGGTCGCAGCTGGCCGAGCTGGGGGGATGTGGGATGGAGGTGCCCAAGGTCCTTGAGTCATCGTCACTCCCAGTTGGGGATGGCCACGTCCCGGCGGGAGGTGACATGAGTAGCTGGCGTCATGGATACGGAAGGTATGTCTTTTTCTTTTGTGGTTGGTGGTGTCGATATAACCTCTCAAGAGCATTTGACCGCTGCAACTGCGGTTGCGTTGACCGGTGGTAAGGGATCGGGCCAGTGTCAGCCCACGTGGTCAACAACGCTGCCTGACACCGTGGAGCTTAGCTGGGCAAATATAGGTAGGAAGTGAATAATATCAGGAGAGTTTCGGCTTTGACAGTCTTAGATCTACACAGTCTCCTTCCCACCTACCATCCCGCTGGAAGCAACCCCAGCGCATGGCACACATCCACGACCGCTCTTCCATTCACAACTTCTTGACCGTCCTCCTCGTCAAACGTACCATCAGATCCTGGCCCTCTTTGACAGACATGATGCCCAGCACGGGCTTGCCCTGCTCCGCATCCGGCACAGGCGTCTGCGGCCCGCCCACCATCTCGACATCAAACTCCCGCAACAACATGGCCACGAAAAGCATCACCGCCCGCTTGGCTACATGCCGGCCAGGGCACATGGTAGTCCCGCCGCCAAACGGCCGCCAGTTGTCGCTGCGCAGGAGGCTCGGCTTCTCGGCGAACCGCTCCGGCCGGAACTCGTCGACGCCGGGGCCGAACACGTCCTCGTCGAAGTGCAGCTGCCGGTAGGGGATCATGAGGCGGGCGCCGCGGCGCAGGACCTTGCCGCCGATGATGGTGTCGCGCGTGATAAAACGCACAGAGGCCGAGTACGCCGACAGGCGGATCGTCTCGTTCCACAGGTCGTCGAGCAGCGGGCAGTGGCCGTCGCGGAGGCGGGTAAGGTCGATGGTGGTGCCGTCGGCGGTCGGGAAGGCCGATGCGGTCTCGGTGCGGATGGCGTCGATGAGGGCCGGGCGGTGCAGGAGGTAGGAAAGTAGCCAGAAGGCCGCTTTGCGCGTGTTTGTGTTGATACTGCACAGGTGCGTGGTTGGATTAATGCCCCTTAAGATGGGGCGGGGGACTAGGAGAGAGAGCAACGGGAAACCACTCACCCCCAGTAGATGGTCACCATCATGGTTGCAATGTCGTCGTCGTCAATCCCCAGCGCCCGCATCTCGTTCTCCATGGCCTTGGTGAACCAGGCGTCGCCGGTTCGCTGGTCCTGCGGGATCTGGATGTACCGCTTGATGGCGCGCTGTAGACGGTCGCGGGCGGCCCGCATCTTGCGGGCGAGGAAGTTCGGGTACTGATACAGCACTTGCCAGCTGAGCTCGTCGAAGATGATGAAGACCTTGGTCAGTTCCGGGTCGATCGAGGCCAGCGCATCGCCAAAGTAGGCCCGCTGCCCGGCACGCGTGAAAAAGTCGGAGCACCACTCCATGAGCGGGAGCACCACCTCCGAAGTTCCCTTGCCCTGGTACTCAGGAAAGGTAGCGTACGGACAGACGCGGCGGACGGCGTCCAGCCGCAAGTGGTCGACGAACCAGTCGCGGAACTGGCGCTCGAGAAAATCGAGGTTGTCGCCTGGGTACAGCTGATGGATGTGCATCTGGCGGGCCAGCGTGGCCAGGGGTTTGCCGTGCGGGTTGGCGAAGCCATCCTTGTCCTTGGGCAGGGGCGTGTACATGGCTTGCACGCAGTGCTCTGTGTTACCGCAGGCGCGCATCATGGCCTGGACAAACTCGTTGAACGACAGCGTGTCGGTGTTGCGGTAGGCCTCGGCCACGTCGCGCGACTTGGTGATAACATAGATCGTAGAGTTGGCCACGGTAATTGCGAAGGGCTCCTTGGTGTTGCTAAAGTATTTCCTGTGGGTTGGGAGGAAGAAAAGAAAGTTAATGCCGACCCTCAAGCAGCGTTGGTGATCTGGACATACCCTGCTCGCGACAACAGGGCACTCGAGTTTCCAAAGAAGGCCGCGCCATGGCCTGCAGTTTCGCTCTCAGGTCAGGACATGAATCGGCGAGAGGGATGTCATAATTCTCACCCAGTACTGCTGTGAGTTAGTATTTTCTGGCTGGCACTCGAGAAGAAGAGGTTCCTCGTTGTACTCACTTGGAATCCAGTACGGCAGCTCCTTTGGGTCATCCGGATACAAAGCCGGGGTGATGGTGAACCTCCACAGCCGCCAGATAACCAACGCCAATACCGCGGCAGTCAATGCGCCGATCAGCGGGGCATGTTCCTGAATCCTGATCGGCAGGGCCGAAAGGATCGCCCCTGCATGAGCCGCAAGGACAGTGAGCAACATGATACCCTACGCGTTGGCGGTAGGAGGATTTGCGTAGGATTGCAGAGACCTCGCAGGGCAAAGTCCCGGCTTGAAGTGGTTGAAGGTTAAGATGTGGTCAAGTAGGAGGGGTTGGTAAGTCGTCGAGAGCACTTGGGCGGCACAAGAACGTGAGAGGGGGATGTCGCCTGGTTTCTGCCGAAAGTGGACAAAGGGAGTCCACTTTCACCGACCGACTGGATGACTGGACCATGCTAGGTCGTTGTGATAATGTGCCTGCATGTGGCCCTCCATTTTTAGTCGGTCTGGAAGGCTGGGCATCGTGGGCCGGCAGCGTAGTACTCGCACGCTCTCGCATGGCGCAGCACGCTTCATATCGCCGGGATGACAGGGCAGGGATATTTTCGACCCGGTCAGCCTTCGGGCCAGAGGTACCAAGGCAATGCCACCGCTCTATGTCATGAGCGAGTCAATGGCAAGTGACACTTTGATGTTAGCCGTCGTCATCCCCTAAACCTCCTGCTCAGCATCAAGATGTTGAACCTCATGTCCTTCCAGAACGGCTCGCCACCACAGCCAACAGCTTTTCTCTGCATCATCTTTGCGTTTGCGGCTATACCTTTGTACTATGTCGCCAGGAATCGTGTGAGTTTCTCTCTCTGCTGCTCCTACTCCGGGGCGGATGTTGACGAGCGTGCACAGAGGCGGATTCAAGGGCTGCGGTACCTCGTCCACGGGCCTCAGATCATTGACAGCGCATACAAGAAGGTAATAATCTCTTAGAAACATCCAAAAGTCTCAAGGTTGACAGTCAAAGGCACGTGGAAAGTCCTTCAAGGTTTCAACGCCGTCCAACGACCACCTGTTCGTGTCGTCGGACGAGTTAATCAGAGAGCTCATCGACGCCCCACTGCAACAACTCTCGCTCCATGCCGTGGCAAAGGAGGTCAGTGTCTTCGAAACGTCTAGGAGTTTGTGCTTGTGCTGTGGTCTAAGCGTTGAGGCAGATTCTGCAACCGAAGCACACCATGTACGGCTTCGAGTGGCAGGACCAGCGAGGAGTTGAGGGGACAGGCTTTGTTCGAGCGCTCCGGAGTCGGCTTACGGCAAACCTGCCACACTTCCAGTCCATGTTGGAAAAGATCATTAGTGACTCGTTCTCGAGAGAGCTTGGGAAGCCCGGGGCAGATGGTAGGTGCATATGGGAAAATGTCTGTTGCCAGCTCCAGACAGCTGACTTGGAGCTCCCATTGGCAGGGTTCGCGCATACGCGGCTGTTGCCTTTCATCAAGAAGACCGTGACGGAAGTCAACTCGTTTATCTTCTTCGGGGAAGAACTTTGTAAGTTTCTCTGCAAAGCGGTTGACGAATGGCGTCATAATAAGGTGTGGAAACAGCCAAGAATGCCGAGTTCACGGAGGCGGCACTCGAGTTCCCGCAGGCCGTAATATTTGCTGCCGAGTTTCTGCGAGTTACGCCAGAGTTCTTGCAACCGTGGGTGCTCACTCTCCTTGCATGCCGCTGAGTGGATGCCGGCGATGAAAAAGCTGACTCGGCGAACAAGGCTTGTGGCAGCTGTAACGACTGGACGACACAGAGCGGCCAAGACGCTCTTCCGCAACTTGGAGCCCGTAGTCAAGCGCCGGATGGCAGCCCACGATGCGCTGCAGTCGGACTTCGGTCGCGCCGCGGATACGAACAGGGATTGCATGCAGTGGCTGATTGACACATCGCCGCGCAAGAGCCCGTGGTCATCCGCGCGCATGGTGGGCGAGATCATGGCTGTGTGGTTTGGCTCGGTACACCAGCTTGCCATGGTGCGTGCTCAGCTGAGTGGGCAGTGCATTGAGTACGGACTATTGCTGACCTCGTGATTCCAGACCACTGCGTACGCTATTCATGATCTTTGCATCCACGACGAGTATGTCGAGCCCCTGCGAGCCGAGTTGCGGCTGCTGCGAGAGGACCCAAGGCAGGTAGACAAGCTGCCCTTGCTCGACAGCTTTGTCAAGGAGTCGATCCGATGCAACAACTCGGATGCTGGTAAGCAAATGAATCAGACCTTTGGATCCGCCGTGGTATCCTGATGCTGACTGGGTCGGTGCGTGGCTACAGTCACCGGCAGGCGCAAGGCTTTGGCCCCTTTCGTCTTCCGGGACGGCTCATGGCTGAGTGAGGGCGACTGGGTCTGCGTCCCACAACGGGCCATGATGAAGGACGGGTCCCGGTACAGCGATGCCAACACATTTGACGGCTTCCGCTTCGCACGAGCCAACGATGCATTAAGACAGGGTAGCAAGCCACATGAAGTGCCGGACAAAGCCGCATCGAATCTCACGGACGCCACGATCGACTGGCCGATCTGGGGGTTTGGCAACACTGCGTGGTAAGCCCCTGGCAACCTTGCCACACACCACACTGGACACAAGAGGGCAAGACTGACAAGAACGCCGCAAAAACTCATAGCCCAGGGAGGTTCTACGCATCCCTCGTCCTCAAGCTCATCCTCGTTCGCATCTTGAACGATTGGGAGTGTACGATGCCTGACCCGACCGCGCCTCGGTACCGCACCTGGCGCTCCAGCATCGTACCGCGCAGCAGCACTGTGGTCTCGTTCAGGCGGCAGCCCGGCCAGGCGCATGAAGGGACGGCCGGGTGCGGTCGCACCGAGACGTAATTGGCGGTGCAGACAGCGAGAGTCGGCCCGGAGAGAATAACAACATAACCATGCTGTGCCCAGCTACAGTGCCAGTGCATCGTAGCATCACAGACCCGCCCTTATTTGCATGCACGTGCTGCCTAGATAGCCCGTAATTGCTTCTTAGGCCCCGAAACAGGTGGCGAGAATCAGGTCGCAGTTGAGGCGTGCAGGGCCACCCCTGAGATTACTGTGTAGGTAAGGTAGCTTTCTGTTAACAGATTGAGTACCGAGTAGTATCGGGACACCGAACCTGTGAGAAGTTACTACTTAATACACTTGGCATGCTGCACGGGTAAGAAGCGGCGCCGCTGACACATGTGCTGCACAGCCACTACAACGGCAGCATTCCTCGGCGTAATTCCTCCCGATGCTCACGCACATCCCGTGTGCCGAGGCCGACTTTCAGCAAGCAAGCTCAGCAGCCATATCAACCGCCCAGTGAGGTAGGCGGGTAGCGTCACGCAGTGCAGAATCGATGAGTGTCTTCCGTACATCCGCTGCCGGTCAGTGGCGCAGAGATAACAGCCACACACCCTTGGTTTACACACGCTCCCCAAGCCTGCCGCTGCCATTGTTCCCGTCGTCACAGTTCACGGAGGTCTAGACCTGCGGCACGCCATCTTGCCGATAGAGTGCTGAAGCCATAGGCACCGTTGCGGCACAGGCAGCGCAGACCACCACTTGCAACAGTTGTACCTTCTTGATAACTAAGAGTTTGGTCGGGAAATTTGGCGTTTTGCTTTCCCTCGTGTGCGCAATTTTAACTTTCGATGCCCATTGCAATCTCCAAGTTCAAAATTGTTGTTCCACACTGTCAAAATGGCTTCTCAGCTGCCACCGGGTACGGACCTCTGTGCGATACCCGCAGGGGCTCCCCCTGACGGGCAGCTGCCAAATCTTGTTGACCCAGAGACGCTGGAGACGAGCCTCGTCGTGGTGTCGAGTGTCATGACGGCTTGGGCCGCCCTTTTCACCGCTGCCCGCATCTATACCAACAAGCGGAAGCTACAGGCTGCCGACTGTGAGTATTTTTGGAGCGTTGCTGTATCTTGTCAAATGCTCACATCTGTCTTTCCAGACTTTGTCGCGGTAGGTTTCGTCCTCAGCACGACTTACACGGGCCTGGTCCTGGCGAGTGAGTGCAATTCCTGCAACATTTTGGGTATTGATTGGAGACGGTACCTGACAAAGTTATGATATTGCCTGTAGTGCTTAAGTATGCCCGCCATCAATGGGACACCCCGGCATGTTGGTTCACCGGATGGTACATGAAGGTTGGTAGACTCGATGCGACCGCCGTACCTGCACACCCACCGAGGCAAGCTCTAACGATGCGTAGATTCTCTTCGCGCAGGGCGTCCTCCTGGGGCCGGCCATCTTCTTCGCCAAATCAGCCATCTTCTTGCTATTCCTACAGATTTTCGTCACGGGCGTCCACCAGAAGCTGCAGATCGCGATTTATGCCGGACTGGCCCTCACCTTCTGCACCTACTGGGCCGGCGTGCCGCTCGAGGCCTACTTTGCTGCCCCGCACGTCGGTCAATCCTGGGAAGAACTGATGCTGAACGGCATGCCTGAGCGCTTGATCGTCTGGGGCAACGTGCAAGGCTCGCTCTCCGTCTTTCTGGATCTATACATCTTCGCGCTGCCGCTCGCTCCGCTGGCCAAGCTGCGGCTGTCAACCAGGAAGCGCGTGGGGCTACTAGCCGTCTTTGCTACAGCGTTCATGTAAGTCTGCGCCTCGCCCGCATTGTCTCTGAGTCAGGGGCTCACCGGAACGGGGAACAGGGGCGTCGTTGCCAGCGTCATCGCGCTTGTGTACCGCGTGCAGCTCCGCACCACCCACGACTTGACTTGGGTGCAGAGCTGTCTGTTTATCTGCGTGTAAGGCGGTCCCGTGTCTCTCATGTCCCCCTGTATCATCAGAGACTTTTTGGCTGAACGCACCGGTAACACAGAATCGTCGAAAACAACGTCGCCATTATCGTGAGCTCCATGCCCGCCTTTTCAACCTTCCTGCGAGTGCACGTGTCCGAGACCACCTTCGTCAAGTCTCTACTCTCCGAGTTTGGCGGCAGCCGCAGGAGCGACTCACAGCGATCCCTCACCCTCCCCCGCCTCAAGACGTGGAAGGGCGGGTACTCCGAGACGTCGTCCAGCACAGACGTCTCGTCCCAAAACGCCGCGCACGCCTACTTCCCTGGAAAAGCCCAGGCTGCTGTACGCTCCGACCGCGTGCCACTCGGGGTTGGGGGTGGCCCGGAGACGAGGATCCAGAGCACGTCGTGGCCTCTTGAATCCGTTGCGGGTATCAAGCCAGGCGCAGCGCACATTGTGCGGACGGTGGATATAGATCAAGAGCGGCATCTTTCGGCGATGGTATAACGTTAGCTGATTGTAGATTCATTCCTTGTGGTGTCTTCGAGACACTCGAGATACCCTGGTGTCTCTTTCTACCCCGGCTGTACTACTCCAATAAAAAAAGCTGGTTATTGTTGCAGTTATGGTGACGACCTCGGAGTGCGACGCAACGAGTTGTTGCGGGTGGGCGTTTGTCCCCGTTGTGGCTGTTTGTATGGCTAACCGCTATATCCTCCTTGCAGTCGGCCCCTCATCCCTTTTCCTCCTTTCCACCAGACACCCACAGCAATATCATCACTCCGTTGCTGTGCCTGCTTCCCACCACGCAATCCGACGCGAGTCGATTCACCCGGGCAGTCTCAATGAAACGGAAGAAGCCGGCAGAGTGGCGCATCCTTGGCGTTGGACGGCTGGTCGCCGCGGCCGCTTACTATGCATCGCCGATCTCCTGCTTCCAGGGCTGACCGGATGTTACTCCGTCCTCGGAAACGACCTATCATTCGAGACGAAGTAACACTGCACCACCGTGATGCCCGCATGCTTGCATACGAGGCTAATTAGGTAGGTTGTATGCAGGGCTGAGGCGCGCGCAATGTGACCACATGCCAAAAAGAATACCGTTGCATCCCTCGAGCAGGGCAGTTCCGTGGCAGCCCTTGTTCGTGTTGGGTGTTGGGTGTTAATTACACTTGTACGGAGTATGCAGGGCAGTTTGTCTGTTGGCTGCGTGGTGTCACCGGGATCGAAGTGACAATGCATCCGCGGGCATTTTCGGCTCCCAGCGCCTTGCATCGGGGATACTGTTGGTTGCGTATGTAAATGTGCCTGCATTGAGTCTCTGACCCTTCCCCGATCCAGGTCCTTCGGAGGAATGAAGGTGCAGAGGCATCGCCCACCCCCATTCTCCCCACGCACTAACCGCCTCGGGCTGTCCTAATGTCTGCGCGCAAAAAGGCCATCCTGGTGACGGGCTGCTCGGCCGGCGGCATCGGCGCCGCCGTAGCCCGGGAACTCGCGACACACGGTCACCACGTCTATGCGACCGCGCGTACTGTCTCCAAGATCCCCGCTGAGCTCTCGGGGCTGCCAAACATCACGGTCCTCCAGCTGGACGTGACCTCGGACGAATCGGTGAGGGAGGCTGCTAAGGCTGTAGCCAATAGTGGCGCTAGCAAAGGCTTAGACGTGCTTGTCAACAACGCCGGGCAGGGCTATACCATGCCGCTGTTGGACGTCGATATTGACTATGCCCAGCGAATCCACGATATTAACGTTTGGGGTGTCGTCCGAACTATCCAGGGTTTTGCGGACCTTTTGATAGCAAGCCAGGGACGTGTGGTGAACATCAGCAGTGTTGGCGCTGTGGTCAACACCCCGTGGATTGGTAGGCCGAACCAGCAAGTCCCTCGAGGTTTTGCTCGAATCTTCCACTGACACGGTCGCTGACTTGCATTGCTACAGGTGTATACGCCTCTTCAAAAGCGGCGCTCAACTCAATCTCTGATACGCTGCGTGTCGAGCTAGCGCCGTTCGGCGTCAGCGTTACCACTATCATGGTCGGCACCGTGACTACGCCCTTCCACGCTAACGAGCCTGCCGTCGTCCTGCCGCCATCGTCAAGGTACACCCTCATCCGGGACACTATCAACCGTTGGGCGAAGGGAGAGGCCGGCCCCAAGGGTGGCTCGGTCGACGAGTTTGCCAAGTCGATCGTCGAGGACGTTGTCGGTAGTGGGAACGCCGTCGTATGGAAGGGTGCAAACAGCGGCGCCGTCAAGTTTGCCTCTCAATGGGTGCCTTCGTCTATGCTAGTAAGTATCGGCTGCTGTGTATTACTATGTTCCAGGCTGGCAGCGCGCGCTAACATGTGCATTTCATTATAGGATGGGTTGATGTCTAAGGGTCAGGGGCTGGATGAGCTTTCCAAGAGTGTGAAGAAGTGATGCCGTTCTCCCTAGAATTCTGTATTCTATCAATTATCATCACTTCGGACATACGAAGCCGAAATAATCGACGTTGGTAGTTTCAGCGTGATTCAAATGTGCCTGACCCCATCCCCTCACCAAATCCCCAAACCTCACTGCTCCATCGGCATGGGCACCTTGAAGCCCCCAGGGACCTGGCGCGTGAACACCCCCGTAGGGTCCACCCACTTGCGCACCTCCTGCAGCCGGCGTACGGCTTCCTCGCCGTAGCTTGCAATGGGGTCTTGCCAGGGTGCGGCGTAGTTTAGGTAGATAAACGGGTCGTGGGCACCCATGACACGGGCGTCGCTTTCGATGGCCGCCATCATGTCGCGCGCCGCCGCCTCGACTCGCTCGTCGTCGGCCGCCTCGGCCCACGTCGCCGACAATAGCGTCACCACTAGCGCCCCGGAGGCCCGGCCATCCAGACCCAGCGCGTTGCGCCCCTGCGAGCCTGAACGGCGGGCCGCGCGCGCGTAGATGGCGGGCGGCAGTGGCTCGAGCGAGACGGACCACACGATGCCTGGAATGCTCTCGATGGTGTGAAGGCTGCGGTTCCAATGGAGGTAGGTCGAGTTTACCATGGGTACGGTGGAGGCGTGCGTGATTGTGACGAAGAGCTGGCTGGGAAGGATTAGTCTGGTGTGTGTCATGCGTGGTAACGAAAAGGGGTGAGAGCACACACCGCATGTCCTTCCTCGACAGCGATCCTTGTTCCTCCGCAATGTTGGCCATGCTGTCGAGTCGCATCGAGCTGTATATCGACGGGATCTGCATGAGCGACGCAAAGCCTGCCGGATTTTCCTCGGCCTTGGTGTACTCAATATTGTTCACCACAGCTGCCCCCTGGCCGGCCGCGAACCCGAAGCTTGTGATCAGCGATGCGTGCTCGTCGTAGCGGTCAGGCGAGTTGATCTCGACAAACGACTTGAGATGGTCGTCAATTGTGGACATGTCGTAATAGACGCTCCCTCCCCACACCTGGCCCAGCTCAAACGTTTCCATGGAGAGGGCCGTCACCACGCCAAAGCTGTTGGACCCGCCTCGCAGTGCCCACCGCAAGTCCGCGTTCTCATCCGCACTGGCGTCCACGACCGAGCCATCAGCCAGAACCACTTGGTAGCTCACCACGGTATCGCACGTCCACCCGTAGCGAGGCGACGCAAAAGAGATGCCGCCGCCCGTCGCCAGCCCGCCCACCCCAACCTGCGCCACCCTCCCTCCTGCCACGTTCAGGCCCAGCGGATCAAGCGTAGAGTACACCTTACCCCATGTCGCGCCAGCCCCAATCGAGACTATACCCTTGTCCAAGTTGACCTCTACATGGTTCAGCAGCCGCAGGTCAAGCACCACCCCCCCAGCGACGTTTGCCGCCCCGGGCACGGGTAGATGCCCACCGGAGCGGATCGCAAAGAGGCAGGCCGCTGCCTCCTCTGCGGGGCCGTCCACGACGCCCGGCGACCCGGCCGTGGTTGTGAGAGCGCGCACCGCCGTGGCGACGTCCTCGGCCGACCGCGGCGTCACGATGCACCGCGGCGCGAGCTGCGCCTGTTGCTGGGCCCAGTACGTCGACACCGAGGAGGTGTAGTCGGCGCTGCCGGGGAAGAAGATCTTGCCGCTGCCCAGGGCGGAGAGCAGGGCGAGGCACTGGAGCAGCGACGGGTTGGTGGCGGCGATTAGTGTGGGAGCGGAGAGATTACGCCCGGCCTCCGCACACGGAGCCGAACGTGGAACAAAGACGGGCATGGGGGAGGGGGGCCGCTCACACAAGCACCTGCGCCGCTAAGGCTTGGTGGAGCCCCTGTCAGGTTCGAGGTGATCACCCACTGGTCCATTTGTTCCATTTTGGGTATTCCAGCCGTCGATATTTGGGGTTGTCAGTGACTAGCGATGTACGCACACGAATCTGGTGCTTTGAGCTAGTTGTGGCGTTTGGTGGTGGAGGTACGGCAAGTGTTGGGACCGGGCTCTGCATCGTTCAGCAGGCAGGGTTGAGCCAGTGATATAAGAGGTGTGAAAGCAAACTCACCAGGCCATGCGCGGGAAAAAGGTCCGCGGAAAGCGGCCGGTCGGCCGTCGTAGGACAAGCTGCAGCTTCCCCTGGACGGTATCCTCACAAGCGGGCATCTTGGCACACAGCTGACATGCGATTTGCCCTTCCGTCAGTCAGTCAAGGGGCAGGGGAACGTCTGATTTTCTACTGCCCTGCAAGCTGGCGGCGCGGCCCCTGGGCCACCCGCCTGCTACGACCCCGTCCACGTGGCATGGGCCATCCCCCATCCCCCTATCAGCGGCGACCCCGACCGAGCCCGGTTCGGTCCGTCTGGAGAATAAACACGGGTCTTAACCATCAATCATCAGCAACTCTCAAGTATTTCACCTGAGCTGCGTCTCACATACGTACTTAACTATTAGTCCTTCTTCCCAGGTGTCTCATACCAGCTTTGGCAAAGCACGGAAGTCTCCGCGTCAAGATGTTGCGCCGTTCTGACTTTCTCTTGGCTGTGTATGGCGCGTTGGCTGCTTGCGTCACCGGTTCACCGGAATCGTTGACTCCGATATCCGGCGGTCCGTCGAGTCCCCAATCTTGTGTGCGTTTGAAATCCTATCCATCCTCCGTCCTTCCATAACCTCAGTTCGCTCCCTGGCCTGAAAGCTGACCAATTGCTACCTGTTTGCGTTGCGCAGTGCGATGCCCTCGCAGCAACGTTAGGAGCCAAGGTCTCGTCGCCCAATAACAGCTCGTACAACGCATCCATCTCGTCGTATTGGTCTCAGCAAGAACAACTGATCACACCGGCATGCGTTGTATCTGCGGCCTCCGCTCAGGACGTCTCGGCCGCTCTCAAGGTGCTCGTTCAAAAGCGGTGCAAATTTGCCGTGAGGGGAGGCGGTCACGGCGCCGTCGCAGGCTTCGCCAACATCCAAAACGGTGTGACTATTGACCTGCGCGGCTTGAACGCCGTGACCGTGTCCTCGGACCGCAAGACGGTCGCTGTTGGCGGCGGGCAATCGTGGGGCAATCTCTACGCCCAACTCGCACCACTTGGCCTCGCCGCTTCCGGCGGTCGGCACGCACCGGTCGGCGTGGGCGGTTCGACTCTTGGTGGCAAGTTGGCGACCCCCCTTTTCCCCCCTGCTTGCCGTAAAGCCTGATGCTGACACCCTCCAAAGGTGGCTTTGGTTACTTCTCAGCCAGAGTGGGCTTCGCGTGTGACAATGTCGTTAGCTTCGAGGTCGTGCTCGCGGATGGAGAGATCGTCACGGCTTCCCCGACGATAAGGCCTCTTCTCTGGCGCGCGATGAGGGGCGGAGGGAGCAACTATGGCATCGTGACCAAGTTCGTCCTGAACACTTTCTCCCTGGGGCCCATGTGGGGAGGGGACGCCTACTACCCGGCATCGACCCTCGCGGCACAGACTCAGGCCCTGTTTTCGTTTACAACGAGTCCCAATTACGACTTCAACGCTGGACTTATCGTAAACTACGCCTTCACCCCAGCGTCCGGCGCCCTCATCACCAACCAGTATGCCTACGGGCAGCCCGTCGTCAACCCGCCCGCGTTCCAGCCCTTC
>FTCU01002812.1_pt1 | contig 23224 bp, 20 predicted proteins | sample 1639521 | NCBI WGS metagenome assembly FTCU01 (sample SAMEA3914864, study PRJEB12502) | metagenome | biome: forest; material: soil | place: USA | collected 2012-03-12 | depth 0.3 m
CACCTCTTCAACATGTACCACAACGTGCGCTTCCTCGACCCGCCCGCCAACCAGAAGAAGTCGATCCTGCCCTGCACCCCGCTGGCCATCGTCAAGGCCCTCGAGCACGTGCAGATCTACAACCCGATCCTGGCCTACGGCAACCGCCTCTTCGGCAAGACCATCACCGTCATCAACCGCAGCGAGGTCAACGGCCGGCCCCTGGCTGCCCTGCTCGCCAACGACGGCGCCACCGTCTACAGCGTCGATATCACCGGCGTGCAGGTTTTCACCCGCGGCAGTGGCATCCGCGCCCCGCGCCACCAGGTCCACGACAAGGAGGGCTGGGGCCTCAAGGACGTGCTCCCGCTTAGCGACGTCGTTATCGCCGGCGTGCCAAGCGAGGAATACAAGGTGCCCACCGACCTGATCCGTGACGGTGCCGCCTGCATCAACTTCTCCAGCTACCGCAACTTTGACGGGCCCGCCATCAAGGAGAAGGCCAGCATCTACGTGCCGAGCACCGGCAAGGTGACCATTGCCGTGCTGTTGCGGAATCTGGTGGTATGTGCCCCCTTTTCGGGTGTGATGACGGAGAGAGAGCTAACAACGTTGCCGTTATAGCGCCTGATCGCCAACCGGCCGCGTCCGGAGGGGACGTCCGACGCCGCCGCGAAAGCGAGGGACGAGGCGTTCAAGGATGGTTAGGTCATCTGCGGTTCATTTTATATTTGACAAAGTAAAACTGTACATAGGAGGAAAGGGGTAAAACGACGTTGAGGAAACAGACAACTAGAAAACCCAGAAACATGGTGGGACATATTGCGAGACAGTACTGCTTTCGAAATAGACTTTTGTTATGCGCGCAGGTTCTAGAACAGCCGACGTTCTCCGCTGGAAGATATATAGACAAACCAGGAGAAAAACAAATTTGTCCTTTTCAGAACGCTGAGGGCTTAAAAAAGTCGCTGATGTATCCCAACAGATATATTTCAAATACAAGAATAGAAGCCGAACCGAAGAAGAACCCGGGGTATCGAACCAATAACCTCGTCACAAAACCCGAACTGAAGCGAGACAGAGAAGAAACGAAAAAGTCGTGTCGCTCCCTCAACCAGACGCCGCCGCCCACCCAAGAGTGTAGCGCAAACGCTTCAGCACCGCCTCCCTACCACCCCTTCCTCCCTGCTCGCCCGCTGCCCCGAAATATCAGATATCTAGTGAAATCATTACCAATTACCTCCCCATCGTATGTGTCACATCGTATATCGTCATGACCACCCCTAACCTCCACCACAACGCCACAAAACCCGAGGAACCCAACCCTTCCCCAAAAGACACAGTTACAGGCCCGCCCCACCAGCGCCCCCATCCACATCCAGCCCCTCCAACACCCTCCTCGCCGCATCCAGCCTCCGTCTAAACATCCTACTCTCGGCGCTGGCTCGCCCATTCTCCGTCAGTCCCAGCACGCACCGCCCCAGCCCCTCCACTAGCCGCTCCACAAGGTACTTATCCTCGCGGAGCAGCGCCTCCAGCGGGTGCGTCTGCCCGCCAGCGGCTTTTCCCTCGGGTCTCCCTTCCTCCCCGTCGAGGTGCAGACTGCCCATCAGTCGTCCGACGATTGCTGCGCCGAGGCCTTCCTCGGCCTCGCCGTCTGGCGAGCCCCGCTGGCGGGGGGTGAGCACGCCCGTGCTGCTCGACTTTTTCAGACCCGCGCCGCCGCCGTTGCCGTAAAACGATGCCGGCACCAGAGGGAAACTGCGGTTTGTGCCGACCGAGTCGAAGGAGGCTACTGATGGACGGTGGTGCAGCGACGAGGCCGAGGCCGCGGCCGACATGGGACGGTGGATAACCGAGCCGCGGCGCGGGGCCTGGCTTGACAGGGGTGGTGGTGGTGGTGCGGGCGAGTTAGGGGCCGAGGCCGAGGTGGATTCCTCGGCGATGGGGGAGATGGCGCCGTCGGCGTCGAGGAGACTGTCGCGGTTGGGGTTCAGGGAAAGGCGTTTTGTCGCGGTGCTGCTGGGGCGGTAGCGGTGGCTTTGGGCCGAGGCTGCGCGGGAGGAGGTGTCGAAGGCGATTTCGTCTGGGCTGACGGGGGATTTGAGGGAGCGGGCTTCCTGAGCGGTGGCGAAGGTGTCGATGGTGGAGATGGAGTTGCTGCTGTTTCGCCTACTGAGGAAGGGCGCTTGCGAAGAGTGGAAGGTTTCGGCGCTGCTGCTTGTCCCGTTTGCGACAGGGCCTCGGGTGGTCTCGACCGAGGCTTCCGAGTTGAAGCTCTCGTTGCTTGCTCGCCGGGTCAGGCTCATGGTACCCATGGCGCTGTGCAGGAAGAAGTGCTCGTAGTCGAAAGCGTCTTCGCGGTCTTCGTGCGAGATTTGATGCTGGACCGTGTCGTGGTAGAGGGACTCTCCGCCCTCGCTCATGTAGTCGGCGTCGTCGGCGTCGTGAAAGTCCTGCTCCTCATCCGTGTCGCCGTTCTGGGTAACCACGTCGGCGTTGTCGTTGTCGTAGTCGACTCCGTTGGCCTCGGCAACAGGCGTCGACGGAGACAGAGGTGCAGATTCCGAGTAGTGGTTGGCCGACTCAGTGTGAAAGCCGGCTTCTGCGTCGGCGTAATCCGTCTCTTCTGCTGCCTCGACGTAACCGTCGTTCAGCTGGTGCTCGTCCTCCCGGGCCTCGCCGTCCACACTCGACTCCTCACCATTCCACGGGCTTCGGCCGGGGAGGTCGCTCGTGATGATCTCCGACGTCCTGTTCGACGGAGGCTCGGCATGCCAGGGGTCGACTTGCGAGTGTGTAAACGGACTAGGCGTCCTGAGGCTCTGCAAGCTTCGCCTCTTCAGATTGTCAACCCGGGCCTGCTCTCGCAGGCTCGAGATCTTGCCCTTCAAGTCCCTCATCTGGTCCTTGATGTCCCGCATTTGAGCTGCAGAGGAGGACCTCTGAGGGTTGCGTACGCCGCTGTCGCTGTGGAAAGACCCAAAGGTGGGACTGAGAAACGCCTCCATCCTTGCGTTGTGGCTTGCGCTGTCCGCCTCCCCGAGGCGCGCAACCTCGTCTACCGTCAGGGGCTTCGGGCCGCTTTCTCTGACAGAGTTGGCTCTGTGAACGGGGCCCTGAGATTCGTCCTCCAAGTCCCCTCGGATCTGGTCGGCGCTCTTTGACGCCGTCAGGGGTTGTCGGTAGCCCCCGGCGGCACCAAGCGCGCTCTGCGATCTAGGCATAGACACCCGGAACGGCAGGTCATTCCCCACGGCAACGTCGCTGGACATTCGCGTGTGCCCTGGAGTGTGCTCTCGCGGAGAGAGGCTGGGGTCCTCGCCATTGTACCCCGGATACATGGCCGACGAGGCTCGCTGGAAAGGCGGAGAGGGCGTCGATCCGTCGGACCCGTACGGGGAGGTGTAGGGCAGCGAGCTTCGCGCACGGGTCAGGTTTCCCTCCATCGTCTGGGCCACAGTTAGCAAACCATGCATCCTCGGCTCAAAAGCGCACCTACCGTAAGGCGTTTCTTCGCATTGGCAAGAATCTCCTCGGCTCGTCGGCTCAGCGACGTTGTTGAGTAGGTAGATAGTCGATCGATATTCTCCACCTTAGCGACTGCCAACCTCATAGGCTCGACAGCCGCTACCCCCTCGACATACGACGAGGCCATGCTCTCCTCGTCGTCTCCCTGAAATACGCTATCGCCCACACTGACGGAATCGTCAAAGTCGGCAAAGACGCCCGGGCGGTCTTCGGTGGTGATGGTGCTGTTGCTTTCCATGCTCGACCGGCGTTCGCGTTTGGCATTGAGACCCTGCTTGGACTTCTTCTTGGCCACGGCCGCCACCCCAATCGTCGGGGACGACCCGAGCGGGATGTCACTCGCAGGTCCGCGCGAGGGGGACAGCGGCCTCCGGATGGCAGATTTGATACGGATTGGCGAAGGCTTCCCAACCGTACTCTCGACCTCGGTAACCTCTCCAATGTCGGACAGCATGGTGCCGTTGCCGTAGATGATGGGCGTGGTAGGCGTGACGGGGCCGGCGGGGCCGTACGGGCGCGGTCCGGCGAGGCCTGTTGCGATAAACATGTGGTGCATGTCGGGGGCAGACGCAGATGCGTGTCCGTTGTTCCACATCATGAGAGAGTCGGCGCGGTCCAGGACGGCGTCGGGTAGGTCGTGGTAGTCTGGGTAGTCTGGGAGGATCATGTCGGGGTTCGTGAGGGTGGGCGAGGCGGGAAGCGGACCCGACTGCTGGTGGTGATGGCCATTTTGATAATGGGCACTGGCGGCTTCCATGGCTGCGGCCATGGCGAATGCGTTTGCCAGCGAACGGCTGGGTTTTCTTTGGAATAGTCGGCGGAAGCGAAAACGGGCAAACGGGGAGCGGAGAGCGGGGGGGCGGAGAGAGGGCGGCCCGCAGTGGCCTCGAGGCCGCGCCTTTGTTCGGGGAGGCTCACGGCTCACGGCACACACGGCGGCTGGCTGCCTGGGCTGGCAAAATCAGACTGCCTGGTTCCGTCGACGAGGCGCAATGCGCCGGGCGTGGTGCGCGGTGCAACCAGAGACCCGGAGACGAGGAAGCGAGGGCGCGTCGCCGACACGGCCAGTCGGGACAGGTCCACAGGATGCGCTGCAATTAACCGTGGGGTCGGAACCTGGCCTATATCGCAGCAGCAGGGACTCGGGGTCGGGTAATTCACAGTCACAGCGCTGCGTCGGGTTCCTGCAGCAGGCTGTGCCCCGAGGCGGCTTCAGCAAGCTCCAGAAGGTGGGAGTCGAGGCCGTCCGTCGAAGAGCCGGGCCGAGGACAGGTGAGAGGCGACAGGCGATACGGAGGACGAAGGAGCAAAGAAATTCGGCCCCCCTGGTTGGCAGCGCGTCAACGCGAGCCAGAAAAGTTGAAATTGCCGGGCCTTGCACCAAACGGGAATCCTAATGGCAACCCAAAGGAGCCGGGGAGCGGGGGTCCGGGGTCTGCTGGGGTCTGCAGTGGCTCGAGAGTGGGTGTGGTCAGGAACCAGCAAGGCCTGTGGGTGTGCTGGTGTGGCCTCCCCTCGGCGGACTTGCCCAACGGTCGAGGGCAGCGGGTGGGGGCCCTTCAGCTCCGTGCAACGTGAATTTCCGTTTCCTCGCAGATCGATCGGCCGGCGGTGCCCCTTTTGTGATTGCGATTTGGAACACTCAGCTGCTGCAGAGCCGGGGTCGAATCACAAGCGTGGGCGGAATTTGTCACAAGAGGCAGAGTCCAGACACGGATGGACAATGGATTGTCTTTGAGGGGACCAAGACGGATGGATATCAATCATATACCCATTGATCCAGGACTCGGATTTGAATTGTGTGTCGGGTGCTATCATCTCCCCGGCGCACATGCAAATACTCTGTATGTACATGCATGCACCGCAAACCGATCCATCCGGTCCGTCGCACACTGCAGCAGTGCAGTGTTTTAGTCTCATTTCCAGGTTGCTGGCTCAGCTCTCTCCCCATTGTGTCGCCAACTCGGCGAGTTCAAATCACTCCAACACCAATCGGACATCCTGCTTATCGAGCTGAGAGTCGAATTTGCTCTCCTGTGAGGGGTAACTGGCAGAGCGCGATTCCAATTTAGTTCGTTATGCGGGTTTGGGACCATGCGCTTGGAGATTTACACCGCTCGATAAGGGGGAGGACCGACTTCGGGGACCAGATCTGCTTTGTGACTTGGTACCTGTCTGCCTGTGCCCGTATCACAAAGACATTTCGTCGTTGTTGAGAATATAAAGTCGTCTCAAGTCGGCACATCGCAGGGATCCCTTGGACGCATCTGTTGATCCCAAGTTCGTTCTTCAATTGTTGTCAATGAGGGCACGGATGCTATCCTAACCATCTCAAATCCTCTCGCCCAGGAACAACCTCGCCTCCCGCCCAGCGCCGGGATCCCATCGCCAGAGACTCTGTCAGGGACCGCCTTGCGAGTCCTCCGCCTCTTCCCGCCAAGCCAAGCCAAAAAGACTGTATTGACGTCTAATAATTCAGGAAAAGAAAAGATGTTGAAGTTCTTTTGTTTTCCCCAAAACGCCGTTGTCTTTGCCCTCTTTTGCCGTTCCCCATGGGGTATCGCAATGTCATAAATGGCGCCTTCTTGGCTCATGTGCAGCGTCTTTGTTGAAAGACGCCTCCCACCCATCATAAAACCGCCCCTCGTGACCTGGCGAAAACTTTTTGGTATTCGCGAAAAAAGAACTCCGAGACGCGCATCCGCCACTCGAAGAACAGAGAGACGAGGGAAGCCAGATAAAAGTATCGACTTGTCATTGCAGTCCTGCAGCCCTGCACCCTTCCAACCCAAAAAGACGAGAAAAAAAAACCCAAGCAGAAAATGACAGGGATATAAGTCTATCCTCCCACCCAGGTTTGTTGAGAACCGTACGCCAGTAATGCTTATCCATCCATATGCCATTAAGATTCATAAACGAGAAAAGGGAAGTCGTCCGAAGACGAGCGAGACGATATCAGCAGAGAGAAGTTGAATCTTCTGCGACAGTGCATCCCACTTAGAACTTGAGGGCCTTGGGCTGCTCCCAGGTGAAGCTCTGGTTGGTGCCAAAGTGGCCGTTCTTGGCCGTCTGGAGGTAGATGGGCTTGGCCAGGTCGAGCTCCTTGACGATGACACCGGGGCGCAGGTCGAAGTTGGCGCGGATGATCTCGACAAGCTCATCCGAGGTCTTGGCCGACGTGCCGTAGGTGTCGACGTAGATGGAGAGAGGCTCCGCGACACCAATGGCGTACGAGAGCTGGACGAGGGCGCGGCGGGCGAGGCCAGCGGCGACCAGGGACTTGGCGATCCAACGGCCGACGTAGGCAGCCGAGCGGTCGACCTTGGAGAAGTCCTTGCCGGAGAAGGCACCGCCACCGTGGGCACCCCAGCCGCCGTATGTGTCGACGATGATCTTGCGGCCGGTCAGACCGGCGTCACCCTGAGGGCCACCAATGATGAACAAGCCCGAGGGTTGGATCTAGATTTCGATTCGGTCAGCCACAAACCCGTGCCACTCCTCCCGGCGGGGTTACAGTTGCAACTTACGTGGTAGATGGTGCGGTCGTCCAGGTACTTGGCGGGGATGGTGGTCTTGATGATCTTCTCCAGAATCTCCTTGCGAAGCTTCTCGGTGGTGATGTCCTCGGAGTGCTGGGCAGAAACGACGACGGTGTCGACACGGAGGGGCACGACAGCACCGTTGTCGTGCTTGTACTCGATGGTGACCTGGGTCTTGGTGTCGGGGCGGAGCCACGGCAGCGAGCCGTCGCGGCGAGCAGCAGACATGGCAGCGTTGAGCTTGTGGGCGAAGAGGAGAGTCAGGGGGAACAGCTCGGGGGTCTCGTCGGTGGCATAGCCGAACATGATGCCCTGGTCACCGGCGCCGAGGTTCTCGAGGCGGTCGTCGAGGTGGAGACCCTGCGCGATATCCGGGGACTGCTCCTCGATGGCGACGAGCAGGTTGAGGGTCTTGTAGTCGAAGCCCTTGGAGGAGTCATCGTAGCCGATGTCCTTGACGGCCGCGCGGACGACCTTCTGGTAGTCGATCTTGGTCTTGGTGGTGATCTCACCGAAGACCATGATCATGCCGGTCTTGGTGGCCGTCTCGCAGGCAACCTTGGAGAGGGGGTCCTCCGCGAGGCAGGCATCGAGGATGGCGTCGGAGACCTGGTCGGCGATCTTGTCGGGGTGACCCTCACCGACGGACTCGGACTAGCAGAGGCGGTCAGCACCAGCACCGACCATGGGCGATCCCGCATCCCGACAGGGGCGGCAGAACTTACGGTGAAGAGGAAGGTCCCCTCGTTGTAGTGCTTCCCGTTCGCACCCGACCCGTTGGTCCCGTTGGTACCGTTGGCAGCCATTATGATTTATGTGCAAATGGAAAGCTCTGCAGAAGTTTGCGTTAGCGGCTGGTTGGTGCGGGTATAAATAGTCAAATCCTGCTGGGGCGTGTGCGTTGGCTGGGAGGCGGGATCTTGACAGGTGGGCTTGCTCGAATAAAGCACAACAAGGTCCTCAGGGGCAAAGGGGGACAATTGGAACCCGAATCACACAGGTGATTCCATTATCCCCCTTCGCTGGCCACACCCTCTCGTCCGAATGGCGGGAACTGGGTGGTCTCCGAGGGAAGGTGGGGGGGAAAGACAGCGAGCAATCCCGGACTCCGACTCCGAAAGGAAAAAACACCACGACGTCGCGGGGGTTGAGGCTCACCTTTGCGAAAGACTAAGAGGAACACGAAAGCAAGCCGGCTGGAGACAGCAGAGACAGCGGATACCGTAGGACGGGACGTGAGGTGTTTGCGCTTGAGGGATGATGGGGAACAAAGACCTCTGGGGGGGGAATGGCAGTATTTGAGGAATTTTGGCAGTCCCTGGTAAAGAAATGGCCGAGTGTCGGCCATTTTTCACCGCAAGGATGCGAACGGCGGCTCAGCGGGGTACCCAAGCACGACAACCCCTGCCCCGCCAACAAAATACTGCAGAATATGGGGGCTCGAGGGCGTGCAGAGGCGATTGGGGCCAAACTCCTGTCTCAATGGAGTCAACGGAGAGCACGGTCGCCGGCCAGTTGCGGGCCTGAAACATCCCCGGCGAGTGGCTGGTGAACGGCCCCATAGGCCACACAAATGCTCATGAGCCACCAGAGCTTTCCCCGAGATGATTCCTCCGAGATCCATGGCTGGTGTCCTTGGTATCCTCAGGGTGAAGACGGCGGCGGAGAGTTTGCCGATGGCTCCCATATTTTGTAGCCGGGGCAGCATCCCAGCTGCCGGGTTGGGTACCAAATACTTCGGGCTTGACCTTTTTCGTCAGATTGCGCCATTGCTGCCCCTCCCCGCCGGCGATTGAGGAGCCCCACCGAGGGGCAGACTCCAAGGGAAAAAGGAAGCAGCACGTTTTTGCAAGGGGCCGATTGTGTCGTCGGTTCCTGAGACGAAGGGACGGGAACGATTAACCTGGAGGTATGCAGTAGGGGCCACGGGCCGCATCCGGAATGAGGGAATCCGGAGCCACGTGCAGGTTGGTGCTGCTGTCCCTCCTCTGTTGGTGTGATGTGAGTCTCCCCAGGAATTGCAAGTCTGCAACTGGCCAAATGCTGGCATGGTCACACCGCCTGTGATTTTGTGTAATTCTGCCACGAGATACCTTATGGGAGAGAAACAAAACATTTAGTGGGGCATTTTGTCACAGCTGTTGTCCAGCTTGCCTCTGGCCGTCCACCTCGCAATTCCACATCCAGCACGCCGTTTCTCTCCATCCTCGCGAGACCATCCAGCCATGAGCAAGTACGGGGTTATGGTGATGGGCCCGGCGGGGGCGGGTAAGGTATGAAGCCTTTCAATATTGCTGCCAGCGCTGCTATCAGCGTTGCGCCCAGTGTCGCATCCGGCTTCGCGATGACGCTCGATGATGCTGACAATCCTGACCATACCTGCAGTCCACCTTCTGCGCCAGTCTCATCACCCACCTCCAGTTGAACCGCCGTTCCGCATTTTACGTAAACCTCGATCCCGCCGCCGAGCACTTTGAACACCAGCCAGATCTCGACATCAAAGACCTGATATCGGTGGAGGATGTGATGGAGGAGGTCAAGCTGGGCCCCAACGGGGGGCTCATCTACTGCTTCGAATTTCTCATGGAGAACCTCGATTTCCTCTCCGAGAAGCTCGACTCGTTGACCGAGGAATACCTTATAATCTTCGACATGCCCGGCCAGATCGAACTCTACACACACGTCCCGATCCTCCCGAGACTGGTCAAGTTCCTCTCGCAGCCAGGCGCGCTCGACATCCGGTTGTGCGCGGCGTATCTGCTCGAGGCTACCTTCGTTGTCGACCGTGCCAAGTACTTCGCCGGGACGCTCAGCGCCATGAGCGCCATGATTATGCTGGAGGTGCCGCACCTCAACATTCTGAGCAAGATGGACCTGGTGAAGGACCAGATGAGGAGGAAGGACTTCAAGCGTTTCATCACGCCGGACACGACACTTCTCGAGGACGACCCGGCGGACATTTTGCGGAAGAAGGCGGGCGTTCAGGTCGACGTCCACACTGCGGATCCCAGGGACAAGGACGCGCTCATGTCGGGCTCGTCGTTCAAGCGGCTCAATACCGCCGTGGCGGGCCTGATCGAGAGCTTCAGCCTGGTCAACTATCTCAAGCTCGATTGCACCAACGAGGATAGCGTGCAGGCGATTCTCAGCTACATCGACGACTTGATCCAGTACCACGAGGCTCAGGAGCCGAAGGAGCTGCCGGAGGAGGAGTTCGAAGAACAGGAGGAGATGTGAGCGGGGGATGCGTGGCGTACAGAACCATTTGGATGACATTTTCGGTGTTTCCGGCACGGTTGGCTTGGGCTCGCCCACCGTCAGGTTGATTAGCATAGCGACGGAGTTTGGTATTGAAAAGCGCCTGGCTTGTAACATGACTTTCCCCTCCATGAAGTCCAAATCCTCTACCGGCCGCCCCTCCTATTCCCAAAAAAAACAGCCTTGTCCCATAATCCAGGTATCCCCAACTCCATGATGCAACCTCCCGCAACCAAAAAAACAACACCAAAACCACCCCCAATCACCGCCCTCTCCCCTGCCCCTGAGAATAACCCCTCTGCCCACCCCACTGCTGCTGCTGCCCCTGCGACTGCCGCTGCACATCCTGCGCCTTATGATACTCCTCGATCCAAACCCCCACAACAGCCATCACCCACCCGCCGACACGCCCCGCGATGGCCAGCCCATCTACCAGACTCCGCTCCAGCCCGCGCTGCCAGAGCAGCGACGCCAGCAGGCCGGCGCAGGCGTACAGCGCGAGGCGGAAGGCGAGGCGCGTCCAGAAGAGCAGGATGCGTTTCGCGAGGGAGAGGATCTGGAGGATGAGAACGGAGAGGAGGAGGAGGAGGCCCGCGGCGACGAGGGTCGGGGAGGAGGCGAGGAGGGCGGTGATGGAGTCGAGGAGGGGAGGCAGCGTGCGGGCGAGGAAGGCGGTGAGCGCCGCGTGGAGGGCCGGGAGCGGGCTCGCGAGGAGGGCCGCGTGGAGGGTCGTCAGCGTTGAGGGGGGGAGGAGGTCTGGAGGTGGGTTGGGGTTAGTCGGTTGCTGTTGGGGGCGACTGGACTGGTGGGGAGATGGACCTTTGAGGTAGTCTAGTGCCCAGTGCAGTGGGATGTCCATCTTGCCGGTTCTTGAGGGTGCGGTCGGAGCTGCTGGAGGTTGGTCTCGCGTTTGGCGGTGTCTGGTTTTCGGAGCGAGGACTGAAGACGCGGCGCAGCTCGACGACGCGGCGCGATAGATAGAGACGGACAATGTGTTTCACCTGACCCTTGCTCGGTACCAGGCAGTTACTTCGTGCTGTGTTCCAGCCCCGAGGATGAAATCTGGTGGGTCGCCGCCACAGCAGGCAGGCAGGGCGCAGAGCGAGTTCGGAAGCAACAGCAGAATCTGTTCTCTTCTTGTTTCTCCTTTGAAAAATGTTGTTATGACGGTTTTGCGGCCTCCATTTTTTGGAACCGCGATCAATCAGTAAAGTGGGGCAACCACCGCTTCGGGAGCGAGCCACTTCACAACAGATGCTACTGTAGTCGGGCCATCCAAGCTTGAGTAGAGAGTTCGAGTATCTATGAATTCCAGACTAACGCTAATATCACTTCATTTCCAGTGTAAATGTGCTGTTGAATTGTTGAGTTGGCCTGTGAGCCATGGGTCCCCACCAGGGTGTTCTATTCAGAAAGGTGTGCCGTGATCCGGTGAAATCAGGGGGTATTAACGGGCTGCGATATCCATGTCTTAGATGGCGCCTCGTCATATCTGCTCGTCGTCGCGCTGCTTGTCTAAGATGCAGTCCAGCAAACTAAGAGACCCAGTCCCATGAGACTCAAGTCCCGTCCTTGCTCCTTCAGTCGTGCCGAAAGCGCCGTCGGCTCCGCTCCCTAAGCGTCTTCTTCGCAGAAGACTTCCATTTCGGGAGCATCAAGTGTTGGCGCGTGCCTATACGCCGCATGTCCGGGCCTGTCCAGCAGTTGCTGGCCATGGGCTGGAGGGTGCTACTGGGCCTTCTCGGCCTTCTTCGCCTGCAGCTCGCGGAACTTGGCAATCTCGACCACGACGGCCTTGTCGACGCGCTTCTTGAGCTCTGGCCGATATCCTGCGATGAAGAGCAGCTCGAGCCAGACGAACAGGGGCGCCAGGAAGACGGCCTGGAAGAGGTTGTCCAGCAGCGCAGGCGCGCGGCCCTCGAATTTGCCGTGGCCAACAAACTGGGCGATCCAGCACACGACGTGCACCGCGATGGCAATCTGGTTGGTACCGGCGGAATCCTGCAGGCGGAGGTAGTTGGTACCGGCGGCCGCAGCCAGGCAGATGAGTGCCAGGGCACCTCCTGCGACGGGCTCAAGAAGGAGATACAGGCCACCCCATGTCATGGCCGCAAAGGTGCCCAGGTTCGCGTCGAGGTACGGCACTTGGAGCCAGGACGGCAGTGTGAAGAAGGGGCCATAGTTGGAAAGCTGGGACCCCGTGTCAGGAAGGACTGGTACCTAGCTGGCGGTAAAGGAGAAGGGGAAGGGCTGCATACGACGGCAAAAAACGAAAACAAAATCAGAGGCACGCAGACCATGTGAATTATTATGTTCACTTGGTTATGGTGGTATGCACCATACTGTATTATGGGTCAACGTCAGCTGCCGTATTTTTGTATTCCGTAGGCTGGATGGTACAAGGTGTAACCATGTTTGGCGGGAAAGTAAGGCTTACAAAGGTGAGCTGCTTTTCGAGGTTGAGGGACATGGCGGGCGATTCCGTGCTGTCGAGGCGGGCTACCGGGGTGTGCGAAGAGTGCGGAGCTGGAAAAGGGGGAGAAGGGAGAGAGAGGTTCGGTCGAGCAGCGGCTTTTTTCAAGTCTACAGCGGTGCAGCAGACCAGCACACTGGCGGGACTGCAGTCAGTGTGTCCAGAAGTGGATCTCGGACGAAGTGCTCGGCAGAAAGCGACACAAAAATGGGTTGAGGATGACGAGGCCAACAGCTGAAGTCTGCAGGCGTTCGACGGATGCGATGGCTCGGATGTCACGCGATGTTTGGTCGGTTTCTGTGCTGGTCGAGTGCACTGCCTGCCGCCCATTCCGCTGACTTGGCAACCAGACAGGGGGCTAACCTTACCATCAACGAAGTAAAACTTTGTGCCTCGGGAGCCAGCGGGGCTGCTTCCCCACGGGGGCTGTGGCCAGTGACTCGTGAGGGAACAACAAGGATTTGGCGGCCACATCGAACATCAGAGATGTGATGCTCTCGAGAAGGCGTTTTCTTCCAATCAACATCTCCGTGCCCAAAAACAGAACATCTTTTCTGTGCTCTAGAGTCTAGAGACGCCTCGCATCTTCGTCTGTACCTCGAGGCAACTCCCGCAGAGGCTGGTCTGGTGGAAGGTCAGGCAAGCCATGGATGGACGGTTAAGCCGTTATACAGGCCGTGAATCAAAAACAGACGACATGTTCTCGAATCTCAAGTCGCCCGCCATGTTTCATGTCCCGGTACCCGCAGATCCAGGTACGCGGGCAGGAATTACCCCCGAGTTCCAGTTTTCCTGCGGGCGGCGAGAGCCCGGCCGGCAAGCCCAGGCAAGCCCAGCATGGAACGCCCCGTTCCTGCAGCTTGCGCACAGACCAATAGCTTAAACACGCCGCGACCCTTCCAGCAAACCCACTCGAGCCACTGCAGCCTTTTTGGCACAGCAGCTCCGGGCTTCGCAGCGCGTCAGAGTCCCGATCCGCCGCCAGCCTTGTCCTGCTTCCGGTTGCAACCCACTCCCAGCAACCAGGTCCTCGGCGCATCAAAGACGGCGGGGCCCGTCTTCACGGCTTCACAACCCGCCCGGTCTCGACCTTTTATCCACCCGAGGGTACACACGTTCGGTCAACCAAGCAGGCGGCTGGCAGCATGGTCGGGTGCTTGCCTCTTCGCTGCCATTTTGTGAACTTCCCAGTCGGAAATTCAACCCTCTGACCCATCCCAACTCGGCCAGCAGCTCTACCGCCGCGGCGCGCGCTTCGCTTCTTTCCCGCGAGGATCTCGCGGCAACCTCCATCCCATCCATCCCTTCGCTTCGACTCCTCCTCGGGCACCGGCCGCACTCCAGCGCAGAGAGCGCTCCATCCGCCGCCATGTTCTTTCTCCACAACCTCGAGCGGCGCGTCACGCTGCACCCGTCATACTTTGGGAGGAACATGCACGAGCTCGTCACGACGAAGTTGGTCAAGGACGTCGAGGGAACCTGCGCCGGCGACTACTACATCATCGCCATCATGGACACATTCGATGTCTCCGAGGGCCGCATCCTCCCCGGGAGCGGCCTCGCCGAGTTCACAGTGGGCTACCGCGCCGTCGTGTGGCGGCCGTTTAAGGGCGAAGTGGTAGGAAACGGACCGGCTCCCCTCGCGGCTCTTACCCTCTCGCTGACCCCCGCCAGATTGACGCCATCACCCAGACGGTCAACCCCCACGGCTTCTTTGCCCAGGCCGGCCCATTGCGCCTGTTCATCTCCTCGCACGCATGTCCCCCCGTCGGCGGCTGAGGGATTGGATGTTCCAGGCACTAACGTACCTCGCAGTTGATGCCCGATGAAATCCAATACGATGCCAGTGCCACCCCCGCGCAGTTTACCAACAACGCCGACATCGTCATCGAGCAGGGTACACACGTGCGGGTGAAGATCATCGGCCTGCGGACCGAGGTCGGCGAGATGTGGGCGATTGGCAGCATCAACGGCGATTTCCTTGGGTTGGTCCCGCCATATCACGCCGTTTTACACAGTCGAGTTGTGATGCTGACCCTCCTACCACCGCAGCTGTCTGCAGGCATAGGACCCCGACAGACCGGCATGGCGCGCCCATTGGTGAAAGTGGAAGGCAGATATCGATGCAAGCGGTGGGCCTGGAGTTACTTGGTGGGATCTTGGGATATATGAGGGCTAGCCGTGGCTATCTCGGCCGCCTTCTTGTTGATATAAAACGGCGTATGAGCGAACTTGGGTGTATTTCCAAGGCATGTGTGCCCGGCGCCTGATGCGTTAGACGAGAGGTTTCCCAACAACCGGATACTCAGGGTGTGAATAAGAGGGTATTTGCCCACTAACACGCCGCAATCAGATCTGAACTCAGTGGTTTCACTGCGGACAAGGAATTTCTCGGTATGCTCTAGCCTTGCCATCTTGATGTTGGCATAGCACCACCTCGAGAATACCGGCGCCCAAGGCGGCTCTCGCGGTCGTTGATGAAGATATGGTGCCTCCACATCGATGCCAATGACCAAGAGGCAAATCCATCTTCATGCTCGCAGCGCCAGCTAGTTCGGCAACACTTCTTTTGCTCCCGTCGAAATAACTGAGACACATCGATACTGTGTCGGTCATGATCCGGCGGCGGATCAGAGCTGCTCGTGATCGGCCAGCCAGCCATCCAGCCAGCCAGCCAGCCAGCCAGTCCCTCCCCTGCCACTTCTCTCCCCCTCACCGCCTGGCCGTCGTGGGAAACCCTGGTGTTGGTCTCCACCCACCGCCGTGACGGAGATGAGGCCTGTCTACGGAGATTCCGGATTGGCTTTTTCCAAATCCAGATCCAACTGCATAATTCCCATCGCATCATCAATTCACCCCGCCCGAAGATTTTCGGGCCCTGGAGCTTGTTGGGTTGATGGGTCTAGGCCAGCCTCTAGCTCTCGCGCCGGCGTTTTCTACGACAGACTGGCGTAAGTCGGTGCGGTATCCGTACTTGACCGTGCTGGACTGAGGGTGAGCTCTCGAGTTCGGGATTCGGATCTCCGAGCCACCCATGTCCAAACGTGGCCATCCGTGGGGGGCCATGTCCCTCACCACGAGCATGGCTCTTCTCCTCAACGCCTCATCGGGCTTCGAGCGTTAGTCTTCCCCCACTCGGCCCGATCTCACTCTAGTGTATACCAGGAAGGGAGTTATCTGCGCCAACAGGCTGCTATTTCTGCTCACCGCTCCGCGCCCTTCGCGATATCCTCACCCCTTCCCGGCAGTCGATGGGAACACTGGTTCGAAGCACATCTTCCTGCGGTCATGGCCCGCTCTTGACCTGCCATCTCCGGCGATCCCCGTTCTCGACACAGAAGCACCCCGCATGCATGATGCAGGGAAACAAGCCACCAAACCCTGCCCGGTTTCCTTGTCCAACCGGGTAAAGAGATCAGGGAGCCACGATCTGCACGCGATGACCTCCGCAGATGCGCCTTGATCTCGAGAACCGATGCCTCATACCGATGCCTCATCCCGTGGCTGTTTCAAGATTCCCGGGCAAAGCCACGGCTACCAGATCTCCCGATCGGTAGGCGTACAGGATTTAGTACCCGAGCCAGAACTGCAGCCGCTGTCACTCTTGGGGGCACTAGGGCTTTTTCGGTGTAAGTGAGGGCAAGGACTCCTCCCCTGGCCGGGTCTCGGCTCTCTTGGCGGGCGAAGCCCCTTAAGCTTAGTTGAGCATCAAGAGCCGGGCAGAGAAGAGAGAGAGGGAAGCAAATCACCGTCCGAGTCTCTCACCCATTCCGTATGACTTACACGAGACCGACGGCAACTTGAGATCTGATATCCCCTCAATGCCGGAACAAGTGCCCCGGCCTTGGCCAACACAGACACACATGCGCGGCAGATACTCCCGCCACAGTGCCGAAAACCCCCTGCCCCTGTGTCTACACAGTTGTAACTGTAACTTGGGTACGGTACGGCCCGCGAGGGTGAAATACCGGCCGGAAGGAACAGTATCCGCTCCCCTTGAGCCAACAACGCTAATGCAGAGAGCTCGTTGAGACGAGGTCGCGGGTTGGCCCGGTCTTCCCGGAAGGATTTCCGGGCTGGGTGTGTGGTGTTCTGTCCCGTTGATTCCATAATACAGTACTGGCCCTACCCTGTCTGCAACCCCTCCTGCCAGGAAGTTGGTGTGGAAGAAGGGCGCTGATGTTCTCAGACCGCACATCATGCCGTCGATCTTCTGCCACAAGGCAGCCTGTTGAAGCTGTCGGGCTTCATCGGATCCTGTCTAGAAAGTCTCGACAACCCGTTGCTCATTGGCTCATGGCCAAACTCGAACAGACCTGCAGCGTGATGAAAGCTCCCATGCGGCCGCTTCTTTGGACTGGCCCGTCCATGCATGCTGCATGCTGTAAGGAAGAAAAAGACAAGCCTGGAAAGATCTCTGTGGTATCTTTGAGGAGAAGGCGTGTGTGGCGCAAACCCGAAGGGAGCTGGATCTGTGGTGTAACAGTTGGCGTTCCGCAGATCACCACTCCACGGCTCCTTGCTTGCTTGTGAATGGTGTGACCATCGCCGCCGCCCTTTCTATACGACGCCGTGGCTGCACTGTGGCGTACTCCCTGATCTCGATCCAGCCGCCAGCCGTCAGTCCCCCGAATATAACCACCCCCACCTTGTTCTCGTCCCAGGCAGCAAGTCTCGCTCAACTGATGCCGCAATGCAGACAGCCCAAAGAAAACTTGAGGCTCTTCATCCGGCCCTATCCTACACTGCTTGCTCTTCCAAGGGCAGACGGCATGTCCTGCCGTGCTCTGCCGTGCTACCCAAGCCTGCATGACCAGTTCGGCCCATGAACCCAATAGATAGACCGCAGAAAAGACTCCGGTAACACAAGCACCAAACATCAAACCCTCGCCTTTAAGACCCACTTCCGGCCCTGGCAGAGCCATCGAAGAGCGACAGCGCTGACCAGGCCCGAGAACAGTATCGCGGAAAGGAAGGCCAAGAGCCCATTGGACTGGTATCGATCGAGAATGACGGCTGAGACGGGGTTTCCGACGAGGGTACTATGCGGTGTAGATGTCAATGTCCACTCGCTGGAGGTGCTGCTTAGTGGGACACCAAAGGACTCACGCAAAGGAGGCTATGCTGTACGCAGAACCCAGCCAGGTTCCTGTGGTTTTAGGGTCGCAAAGAGCATTGATGCACGAGACTTTGCGTAATGCGTACGCAGCATCAGCATGCCGTTTGGACGAGAGTTCAAGGGGGAGGCGACACTCCTTACCGCCAAGGGGCACAAAGCTGCCAGTGCCAATGCCCATGAGCACAACCACGACGAACAGGGCGGCGATTGAAGAATCCCCGCAGGGTATCCAGATCGCCAAAACCACGGCGAGCGAGAAGACGTTCATCAAGATCGTGGCGTTGAGGGGGCCGAGGACCCGGTCAGAGAGCCAGAGGGGCAGAGTTCGGCCTAGCACGGCGCCACTGTGGATGTTTAGCAGACAGGGGAGGGAGGCTTGGTCAGGGATGGGTGAGACTCACATGTTGTACGACATCATCAAGTAGAATTGTTTGTTTCCGACGTTGGCCGCGACGGCATACGAAGGGATGGAACCCCATTGGATGAAGAGGACGAGCTCGTAGGCTAAGGCTCAGGGGTTGCTGTGTGAGACACGCCCATCGACACCGCCGGTTCGTGAGATCGAGATGGACTTACCAAAGAGGGCATAGCTGACAAGCCAAAACTTGGGGGACGTAAACAGGTGGGATAATTGCGCGCGGGGTTCCAGATCCGCCTCTTCCTCGCTGCTGGCCAACTGCCGGGGTGGAGCGGTCACATTATTGGTCTCAACAAGCAAGTTGGCCAAGACCAACATGGCCGCCATCATCCCCGTCAAGATGAGCGCCGTCGTGTTCCAAGAGAACTGGCTGAACAGGCTCTGCAAGACGAGCGAGAAGAAGATGCCACCCAGGGGTGCCCCCAGCGTGACACAGCCCGTCGCAATCCCTTTCTTCACCGAGAACCATTGACTGATGACGCTATATGCAATCGTCGTTGGAGTAGCTCCATGCCCCCTGTCAGCCAAAAGCCACTTCTCTCTCAACGCTCAACGGGAGTGGGTGTAAGTCACTCACCGGCAGCGACCCCGGCAACAACCATACACCCCACAAACTGGGCATATGTCGTGCAAAACGCCAGTCCCACAAAGGCGGCAGTGTAGGCCGCGCACCCCAAGGGCAGTAACCAGCGGGTGCCGTAGCGGTCGAAGAGCACGCCGGCTGGAGCCGCCAAAAGGCAGTCGAGGAAGCCGAACAGCGATATGATCCACGCGATGTCGCCCTCGGACCACTCCTGTAGCACCCCCGTGTGCCAGTATGTCTGCAACAGCCCGATGCTACTGAGAAGACCGTAGGTCGGCACCGTAAGCCAGAAACACCCGGCGACGACCTTCCAAGGGCGCCACCATCGGAGCGGGGTGAGAGAGGGGGAGGGGGAGGGGTCGTCGCAGGCAAAGCTAGCGGCGTTGTGTCTTCCTTGTCCTTCCAGATCCCCGGTTTCTGACCCGGCTGGGGGGGTGTGTCTCGGAGAACGGGGCGGCGCCACAATGGAAAGGCGGCTGAAGACAAGGTGGTTTATCTCTGTCAGTTCTCACATTCTTGTTTTTTCCTGAAGCTCTTTTCTCGCATGTGGGCGGACGATCCTTTCCGCACTTACTCGACTTCAGATCTGCCTTCTTTGACTGGCATGTCAGCCGCGAAGCCAGTGGCCGGTCGGTGAACAGCAGCCATTGCGGCAGAGATGGCTAACAACAGTAAGAACCTTCTGGGAGGGAGGAAGAAGCAAGTCAGGGGGCGTCTTTCGCCAACACCACGTCAAACGGCTTGTCCGCCGCCCAGGTTTGATACCAGGATCTCTCGAGCCACCACCTTTCTGGAAACGGCCTGCTTTAGCGTGTAAGTGAGCTGTGGCTTGATGAATTGTGCCCCTGTTTCTCCCAAGCTTCATCAAGACGTCTGTAGCCTTGAAGGGTTATATAGCCACTCAGGCTCCCCCACGGCTACGGCTTCATCTGAACCGGAGAAAGAACCGCCGCTGACCCTGTTGGCAGACAACACACGGGGCATGCTTGAGTGATTGACGGCAAACACCACCCTCACGGCCCCATTTGGAAGGCGAAGAGGGTTGAAACACAGCGGGATCGGGCCAAACACCGGAGCATCCGCAGCTTGGTACGGCTCACCTGCCCCTTAATCAGTGATCAATCATGAATCAAGAAGGAGACCCAATTTATTGACGCTAGCCCAGCACTCGGCGACGGGCAACAAACGGAAGGTCGAGTCACGGAAGGGGGGGGGCCTACAGCCAACCTACCAACAACAACCACCAACCGCAGCAGACATCTAGGTTCCCGCTTCGGCAGTCATCATCGGTGCTCATCGGGCCGGCTGTGGTGACGAAGGAGTCGGAATAGTCAGGGTGCCAGCTCGGAACCGACAGACCCCGAGGACCAAATTACCTCCTTGGTTTGTTGTTGGCCAGGGGGGTTCCGCGCGCGAGCAATCCACACGGATCAAACTGCACGGTGGACCCTAGCAAGGCTGTTGCGCAACACGACGTTGTTGGGACCAAACTGCAAGTCAACGAAGCGGGAGGGAGTGACAAGCAACCTTGTGATACCCGCGGCTTTCGTTCGTCGCCGTTGTGTTTGTTGGCCCTGCCGGTGGCCACCGGCCAAGCAGCATCTGGAGGGGAGTGCGAGCCCAGTACGGCCGGGTCGCTATAAGAGGAGCCGCCGCACTTCGGTCTAGTTTCCTGGTGTCAGTGGTTTGTTGTTTGACGGTGATCAGCCAAAAGGCGAGCATTGGCTTTGTTCGGGCTCTGCGTTGTCGGCCCCCAGGATCGGCGGCTCAGGGAGGTCGATTAATACGCCAGGGGTAGCACTCGACTCACTCACCTGCCTCTCTTGCAGCTCTTCACGACCAACAACACACCCACAACATGCTCCTCGCTGCCACACCCCGGAGGATTGCCTCCTGCTGCGGGCCGAGGATACCACTTCCCAGACTTATCTCCGCACGAACAGCGAGCTCCGTCCCGCGTCTCCAGGCCCAGGTCGCCGACCTTAGCAACGCTCTCGAGAACACCGGGGCCCACGCTCCGTCTGTGTTCCATACCAGGCCCATCCACGAGCCAACGCTCCTGACAGCCGTGCGCCCGGTAGCCACCGCCCTCCCGCAAAATCAGGACGAGTTCTGGCGCAAGGTGCCGGTGTGGAGCGATGTCTCGGCCAAGGAGTTCCTCTCCTACAGTTGGAGTGTAGGTACCCCTGAGCCCCTAATGGCCGGACGTGGACTGTGTTTCTCACCAACCCACGACAGACCGCAAAATTGGTCCAAACCAAGCCGCAGCTCCACGCCTTTCTGCAAGCAGTTCTCCCTGACGAAGTGCCATATGACAAGTCGGGCACACGGACTCAGACTCGCGCCGATTTTATCCAGGATGTCTTTGACGGGATCACGGCCGCGACCATGGCCGTCCGCATGACGTGAGCACCACCTCCCATTTTCCCTGCCCCCCGCCCCCCCCTCCCCTTCGCAACCTCCTGGACCCAACAACCCCCGGGAATGGACTGCTGACCCCGACAGCCCCTACATCTTGAGCCGCGTCAACTGGCAAGACCCGCGGAACGACCCCATCGTCCGGCAGTTCCTGCCCCTGAAGTCGAGCATGATACCAGACCACCCCAAGCTGACGCTCGACTCGCTCCACGAGGAAGCCGACTCACCCGTCAAGGGTCTCGTCCACCGCTACCCCGACAAGGCGCTGTTTCTTCGTAAGCCAAATCTATGTTCTTCCTTCCCCTCCTCACACATCCTGTCGGGGGCTAAGATCCTCTCCTCCAGCCACTTCGGTCTGCCCGACGTACTGCACCTTCTGCACCCGCTCCTACGCCGTGGGTGCCGACACCGAGACGGTCCCCAAAGCCTCGCTCAAGCCCACGCGCAAGCGATGGGAGCAAGTGTTCGCCTACATCGAGAGCCAGCCGCAGCTGCAGGACATCGTGGTGTCGGGCGGCGACTCGTACTATTTGCAGCCAGAGCAGCTGCGGCTGATTGGCGAGCGGCTCATCAGCATCCCGCACATTCGGCGCTTCCGGTTTGCGTCCAAGGGCCTGGCCGTCGCGCCGGGTCGCGTGCTGGACGACGGCACCGACGGGTGGATCGACGCGCTGATCGACGTGTCGAACAAGGCGCGCCGCGCGGGCAAGATGATGGCGTGGCACACGCACTTCAACCACCCTAACGAGATCTCGTGGGTCTCCGAGGCCGCGAGCCGGCGCCTGTTTGAGGCGGGGGTGTTGGTGAGGAACCAGACTGTACTGCTGAGGGGGGTCAATGACGACTTGGAGACCATGGCGGCGTTGATTCGCGCGCTGGCGGACAACAATATCCTGCCGGTAAGTGCTGGCCGCCCATTTTTAAAGTTATCTTTGCTCCGATAAAGTGAAAATAACAAAAGAGAACAGTACTACGTCTACCAGTGCGACATGGTCAAGAGCGTCGAGCACCTGCGCACGCCGCTCCAGACCATCCTGAACCTCGAGGCCAAAATCCGCGGGTCCATTGCTGGCTTCATGGTGCCGTCGTTTGTGGTGGATTTGCCAGGCGGAGGCGGGAAGCGCCTGGCGTGCTCGTTCGAGTCGTATGACCGCGCCACGGGCGTCTCCAAGTACAGGGCACCCGCCGTCACGGGGCGTGACAAGGAGAACAAGGTCTATGAGTACTATGACCCGATCGACTTGTTGCCGGGCGCGTTTGCATAGAAAAGTTGGGAGACTGACTGGTCTCGGGCTGGAGCGTGCTGAAAAAGGGCGATGAGGGCCAGTTGTGGTGAACTCAGAGGCGGGAGAGCTTTTTTTATCTTGGAGTGGTGCTCCGATGTGTTGTCAGCACAACGATGATAATGATGATAATGACAGACAAAGTGGCAGGGAGCAGAGCAATAGGACCGACATCCTTACCATCAAGGTGACAAGTGCGGTGATGATCGTCACTCCCCTTGGTTTCCATCTGTCCTCCACCCCGGGCACAGACTTACTCCCTTGCAACCGTCAGAAAATCCGTCCGACTCTTCGACCCCGTCCCTGCTTGCCCACACATATCGACTTAGCACCCTTTCGTCCGGCAACGCGGCGTCAGACGCTGATCTTGCGGGGTGAGCCAGCCCTGGAGATATGCGGTGCTCTGCTGCGGCGAAGCCTTTTTTGTGTGTCAAGATTTGGCCGTTTCCATCTCTGGCCAAGCACACTCTCCCACAGCTCGGTTGGCTGCGCCCATATTGCGGATGGAACACTCGAGCTGAGATGTGATGTCGAGTGTGATGACTGGGGCAGAGACCCATTGGTAGTGATGGCAGTTTGGAGAGATCCAAAATATTGAGATGATTCCTTTTCAGCTAACTATG
>FTCU01000264.1_pt1 | contig 23204 bp, 13 predicted proteins | sample 1639521 | NCBI WGS metagenome assembly FTCU01 (sample SAMEA3914864, study PRJEB12502) | metagenome | biome: forest; material: soil | place: USA | collected 2012-03-12 | depth 0.3 m
GGAGCAACTCGTCGCGAGAAGAAAAGAAGGGCGCGCGCCGTCGCGAAGTGAGCGACCGAACCCAACCGCGAGCATACCTTTGCGTCCATGTTGCAGTAGCCGAGTGTGATGATGTTGCTAGACTCTGATGGCGCGAATATGTCTTTCGGCCTCGAATAAATGGAAGCGCAACAATGCTGGAGGGCGTGGTGGCCCGAAGATGGTTGTCGTGGCTTTGAGTGCGCGGAGCTGGAAGCGACTCGAGTCTGGACTCTCAACCGCGAGGGTTCGCCGTGATCAAGGCAGAAAGAAGGCCGGCTCAAATCGCTGGCAGGTTCTCAAGCGCTTGCATTGGAGGGAAAGGCCGGAGTGGTGGATCGGAGGAGGTGGATCGAAAAAGCGCAAAAGATGATGCCTTCCTCTCTGGCGAGCGCGTTGAAATTGAGCCCTGAGCTTGCGCCTTCTCTGCCGTGTGTTTGTTTACTCTGCAAAGTGGGTCGGCCAGAAATGGGCCGTGCCAACCCTGCCGCCTCGTTGGCCTGGCTGTGACGTAACCCCGCTCGCTTTCGTCGCGTCTTCCTCTGAATGCGCTCGGGGAGTTAAACTCCAATCGGGGCCGCGCAATTGCTCGCATTGAATTTAAATTAAACATCTTCAACTTGAATGCATGCTATCTCCATTTTAAATTTTCTTTTTCAAAATATTCCATGGTTTGCGTCTCTGAGAAGCGGAAATTTGCATTCGAGCCAAGACGCGCCTAACCCAGCACGACCATGCCACGCTTGCACGTGATGCGCATTTCAAACCTGCCCTCTGAGATCCATTTCAAACCATCCCATGCGTCGACCTCACCGTCTCCAATTTCTTGTCGACATCGCTCGAGGTGCGCTCTCGTTTCCGATCTCCGCCCACGAAAATGAGCCATATCGACCGACAGTCAGAGGCCCGGCGCACGGAGTAATCAAGCGCGACTCTCATGTTTTGAGACGCAGCGGCGCGGCAGTTGGTCGGGGCTGTTTGCGGAAACAAAGCCTCGGCCAGTCGGGACCAATCCAATCATGCTGTCGATTTCGCAATGCGGGCTGATTCAAAGCGACGGCCCAATGGCGCGCGTTTCGGCTTGGCTTCGAGTCGCCGAAAATGCCACTGGAGGAGACCTGGACTGCTTACCTACTTCGTACGGCTTCTTCCGGCCTTGTGAATAATGACCCCATAACGTTGACGCCGAGAGGGCCAGACGCAACCTTGGTCCGCGACTGCATGCCCCTCACCTGCCAGGGGTGCGGGGCAACACACAGCCGAGTCGCGCGGGATTTCGAGATTTGATCTTCCAGTCGACTGATTAACCGTTATTGGCATTGCCCAGCAGCGCGATAGTGGCATTGGAGGGAAAACCTGGATTGAGGTGAGCAGGCCGGCAAACCAAGGCGCCTTGCGACAAGCCGGGACGACGTGAAGCGGCCGGCTGCAGATCAGCAAAACTCAAAACACGCAGGGGCGTGTGGTCGTGGAAGCCAAGGCACTCCCGAGCCTGGTCGATGGCGGCTGGCAGATGCAAGCACTTAAACTTCGGCGACGAGGGCCAAATTGCTTGTGGTGAAATGATTAATTTTACTGAATTTGAATGCAGCCGCCAGCGTCTTGGTTCAGCGACAAGGGAACACGAGCGGAGAATCCCCCAAACCAATCGGGCTGCAAGGGAGGTGTGAGGTCTGACAGTCGCCAAACCCAGCGACAGCCGCTTTCTTCAACACACCGTGGCTTACTGTGCGATGCTGTTGACAATGTCGATGACAGTCCGATGTCGTTGACGAGGTCGATGCCGTTGGCGGGGAATACCATTGCCGCTGGCGTTGACAGGGCGGTCTGCACAGAATACATCGCACGACACACCGAGAATACCCAGGCTCCCTATGGACAAAAAAACAGGTACACCAAAGTTGATTTTTGGGTGATCCGCACCACCCCTGTGTCCTTTTAGTGTACCTTTTTTTTTGACCACACCGAGCCAGGGACTGAACACCCGATTGAAGATCGCACACTTGCTCCACATGTCGCCAGCGCGGATCGCCCTCGAGATAACTCTGCGTTGAAGAAACAGGGGGGAGGGGGGCGGCCATCAAGGTGGGAGCCAGTGAATCCCTCCCTGCGGCTTGGGGAGGGGTCCGCCAAACGCGGCCGCCGTGTGTATGCTGGCGCTTTGTTATGCATGTCAGGCGTCGCCGTTGTTGATGGTCCAGCCTGCGATTCGCGGCGCTGATTCGATGTCCAAGGATGGCATGAAACCGCCGGCAGCGCATGCAGAGGACCGTCCTTCCTCCAGCCAGCTGCCCACACCCTATCGGCCCGCCCACCGCCCGCTGGGCTCCCTGCTCCGTCCGCGCAAAGCTTCCATCCGTTCGCGCTGCGCAAGCGCTTCGCCCGGAATTCAGCTCTCGCCTTCGGTACGTGCGCCGCGACCGTCAATACCGGCATCGCAAAACAATTGAGCGCAAGGTGCGCTTCCGCGATGCCCTGGTCAGCGTTGTGTTGACTTTTGGGCGGAGAGAGTCATGCGCACGCGCTCTCGCCGCTGGGCGGATGCTGCGATTGGCCAGCGTTTGCAGTTCGCAACCGGTTGCATCGCGCCGCCGTCAGGTCATGCAAACCTAACACAATTAGTTCAGGCCGTTGACGGTGCGGCCCAGACAAGAGGCCGTTCTTGGACTCCTGGCGCCACTGCTTGGGCACGGCCGATGGCCGATGGACGCTGTTGTCTTCCCACAATTGGCGACAAACCTGAGGCGTGGGATCTTGGGCTGTCGCCAGACAGCAACGTTGATTAACATTGACGCTAGTCATCCCCACCGACCGTAGCGCAGCGCACTTCAGGCGCATTTTGTGTAAACTGGGACGTCAATACCAGCCTTAGGTGACCGCTGCGTCCGCTGGGAAGCGCACCGTCGAGAAAAGAACTGGCTGCCCAAGCCCACGGCTGCCGGTGGGCCGACACGAGCGTCTTGTCGAGAGATTGGGGAGGATGGATCCCCGCCGCACTGCTGAGTCCCGACAGCCGTCGAGACCATGTCCACTCCGGAAACGAATTTGGTTTTCCGGCCCTCCGTTTGCGACTCGTGCCAAATTGTCCGCAAAGAGGAATGCGACAAGATTGCGCTGGACACCATGCGATTTGACATAATGCCTTGCTCGCCTATCTGGCCTACATGATCTCTGCAAAGTTACCTCACCATTCTCGTGCCCTTCGGCTTCCTGTCGTGGAGGATGCGAACTTGCGGAAAGCCGCTCCAATAATGACCAGGCCTTGACATGGGGTAAAGGTGTCGATGAGCACGGTGCGGATACCTGGCCCCACCTCACTTCGAGGTGCCCGCGAGAGCTCACAAAGGAGCATGCGACTTGGGCAAGTAAGGCCGTATGCTGCTCTGACGCATGTCTGATATGAGAGAGAAGTTGCAGGGTGTAGAACTTCCATCGCTGCATCCCACTGATTCTCGGTGCTGCTGGATTATCTCGTTCAAAGCAGCCGACGGTGCACCGCGGACACAGTGCCAATCCCTCAACTCGCGCGCAGCAGTCCGTTTCTTGCGATTACCGGCCCTGGCACACCCAAGGCAGATTCTTTGCCCGACTCCATTCTCCTTCGACTTCGACACCCACAACCACGCAACCCCGAACCATCGAACACCCCAGATTTCGCTGGTAAGTCATTGCCATCTCGCATCGCCTCCATTTTACCCGTCGACTCCGCCCAGCCCCGACGCCTGGGTCGAAATCTCGCAGCCCGCAGCCCGCATCCTCGCCTTCGCTCTCCATTGCTCACCGTTGCTCTTGACCCAGGCCTCAGTGCGGGATTGTGCGATCGCAACCCTTTTCCCAACCGACACACAACCGCTCCCCACGCTCCTGGTAAGCAATCTTGTCACTATTGTTACATGCGATCGAGATCCTCGGCAGACATTTCGCCCCTCGCTCTTGGTGCTCCCACAGGAGAGTTGTGCCCGTCGCAGCGCCCGCTGGCTCCATGCGCCGGGCCCTACCGCCCTCGTCCCCTCCCGCCAGCGTTCAAGCGACAATGTCTTCCACCCCAACCGCATCACCGCCTTTTTATGCATCCAAGTGCGAGAACGCTGACATCTGTGGGCCATCAACAGATTCCGCCCTCGAAACGCAACTCTTAGCACCTTGTTTCCGACACTTCCACCGACGCACACAAGTGACTCTCCCACCGCCACGGCGGTAACCTCGACCTCAACCCGAAACATTCCGGCGTCACCAACCTACACTGCGCATCCGACGCCGTTGATCGGCCCGGGAACATTGCCATCCTGGGTTTGCTGGCCCGGAATGGAATTGTTCGCCCGCGAGCCCACGCCGCCTACGCAAGCTCGGATCACGGCCGCAGCCACATTCCCCCCAGCCAACGCTCCTCTGGGCTTCGCCTCGCAGTCATACCCGTCGCCTGTACACGAGAGACCTCCTGCTGGCGTCGTGAGACAACTCGATACCAATATGGCTGCGATGGTTCCCAACGGGACAAGGGCCCTGCCTCAGGGATCGCACAGCGGCGATGTGTCTCCGCGCACCGTCACAGCGCCCAAGATGGTTGAGTTTATTCTCGTCTTTCGAGAATCACCCTACCAAGCACGCTTGCCTTTGCGCGTGTCCATCTTGCCTCACGACGACACCGACTCGATCATCTCGACGGTGACGATGTTCTATGGCCTCTATTCTGGACCAGGCATCTCCAAGGGTGTCAGTTTCGAGGACCAAGATGGCAATACCCTCATTGCCCGGTACGAGAATTTCCAAAACAACATGAGGGTACACGTGCGCGTGATTGAGGAGCCCCTTGGGCCGGGTTATCCCGCTGCTCTCGGCGTCGGCCAGGGCTCCTACAACGACAATGGCTACCTGCCTCAAGGGCCGCAGCACCTAGCCGCGCACGCCCCTCGCCCCGAGGACAGGACATCGCGCTTGCGCAGTGCCTCTCCCAATCGTGGACGTGAACGGCGTAGCACGTCGGCGGGCACCAATCCCACCGGAAGCAAGAACGGGCGGTCCCGCTCCTCCAAGAACCGTACCCTGCCCAGCGGGGATGGACTCGGCGACAGCTTCAACGGCTATAGCAGTAGCGATGGCGCGGCCGGGTCCTCCTCGGGCCGAGCCAAAGATCAGCTCGGCAACACAGATATTAGCTTGGAGAACATTGTCGAAGGTGGCCGCCGCAAGCGTGCCAAGTTCGAGAGCTCGGTAAGCCGCCACGTGTTTCGCAACACCCAAGAGCTCCGGGTTACTGACCGTTCTCCTCCTGCAGGAACTCCCTCTCTTTGCCCCTCCGCAAATGCCGGCTGCCACGTCGAACCCCTCGGTGTCGCCCGCTCGTCGGATGGACCCGCACCGAAATTCCTTGCCCTACACCCAGTCCGGACAGAATCCTTTTAGCAACCCCTACCCGCTCTACTCCCCGCGGGCTTACATGAACGGCTATACAAACCCTGGAATGTATGCCACCCCCGCCAGCGACCATCGCCGGGGTCGTGGGAGCTTCGGATTTCCGGCTGGTCAACGTGTGGGTCCCTCCCACATGATCATGACCCCGGACCCAACTGTGGGCAGCGCCGTGTCTGAAGAGGATAAGGACGTTGCCATACAGCTGATGCGCATGTCAAACCACGGCCGGGCCTCTGCGTCGACGCAGGATGACACATTCAGCGGTAGAGCCGATGCTGCGTCCTCCACGGGCGCGACCAGCGATGCCGAGAGCTGCAGCGGCGATGACGGACCCGCCGCGCGGAAACAGAAGCTGGACGCTTCTGGTGCCCACAACAAGGTGTTCAACGCTCCGGAAACCCCTCTCGTCTACACCAAAGACAGTGCTGAGGTTGCCACCGAGGACGTCGAGTTGTTGGACCATGTCGAAAACGGCACAATGGCTGCCCCTCCGGCGAAGGTTCAGAAGACCAAGACAAACACGTTGGTCCTTGCCCCGCCTCTGCCTCCAGCACACAAGATCAAGCCGGCCAAGGCGGCGAAGCCAAAGCCGAAGACAGCAAGCGTTGCGGGCCCCATGACCCCGGCGTCGCTCCCCGGTTCTCGGAAGCAGTCGGTTCTCTCGAACCCGGCTCTTCCATCAGGAGCCGGCGAGGAGGAGCCCGACCTCTCAACCCAGCCTCGGTGCCAGCGCTGCCGAAAGAGCAAGAAGGGCTGCGATAGGCAACGCCCTTGCGGCCGATGCCGCGATGCCGGCCTTCCCGCGGAGCTCTGCATCAGTGAGGATGAAGGCAACGGCCGCAAGGGCCGGTACGGTCGTCACATGGGAGTTCCTGTGAAGAAGGAGACCCAGCTAGACGCAACGATGGAGGACATGCCACCCCCGGCGCCCAATCTTTTGCCCGCCGCCCCCATCGCTCCAATTGCGCTCGCTCTGGTCACCTCACTTTCCGGAGTTGTGGACAAGACCAAGAAGCGCAAGAGGTAGTCGACAGGCAAAGACGCCTCTCTATGAAACGAGAAGGGCTAGTGCATCGGCACGTCGACGACCTCATCAGCACCAGGCCCCGAACATTCTTACCATTAACGGAGAGCTCATCGTTATCCCACAACGCCAGCACGCAATCTTCCGGCCAAGCCATGAATGCATCGGCATCCACTCCTTGAATCACACCGTGCGACGGGCTTGGGACGTGTTTCTCTAGTCCCCAGTTTTCTCGGCCTTTGTTTGGCCCCAGCGTCTGTTCAACGTTTCAAGTCCTATCTTTACCTCGGGCCTCATGCCCCAAAGCAACCGAACACAACCAACACCGGTGGGCAATCTGCAACACCCATATCACCACACACACACACAAGGCATGCAAGCCAAAATTTCGACTGATTTTACCTCTCTTTACGGACGGCGATCACGGACGGAGGAGACGGTGGGGATGGAGAGGAGAAGGAGCAAAATATGGCGTGGGATGAGGGCGGGATAACAAGGTTACGGAGTTTGGGTGTGCCACTTTCTGCCTCTGCTTTTTGCGTGTCTATCGCGAGGGATCGTTTTCTCGCGCCCTATTTCCTTACTGTTGATCTCGCTGGAGTTGACTAACTGTCAATGGGTTGCCATGTGTGCTTATTTTCTTTTCCTTTTTTGTCTGTGGGCCATCTGCGTCCCTCTTGGGGTTCGCGCCTTGGAGGTGAGCTGGGCGGTGAAGGCCGTCGGACGGAGGCGGTGAGGTGGATATTCTGGCGAGAAGGACTTTTAGGGTTCTTGATAGCGGAATTGACCTTGTGATTTCAAGTTCCCGGCTTGCGCGTGCGTGCTGCATGTTGGTTTGGGCACCCTAGCCGGCTGCCGCTCTGCAATTGCCCCTCTTGGTCTATCACCCCGCTCACCACACACCACACCAAGCTCATGTGGTGTGACACCCACCATCCCAAATCCCAAACCGCAGCCGTGCTGAAGCGAAGCGCTAACGCCATCGTCGCGGACTCGGCCCCGCCTCGTGTCCACGTGAAGCGAGCCGCTTACGAACCTGCGCGCAGTTCGTAACGCTCTCGTTTTATTGTCCAATATGTCTCAGCTAATGCGCCGTAGCGCACCATTTTCCATTTTGTCGCCGTCGCCGTCGCGGATTGGCGAAGCTGTGGGATCGCCTCAACCCCCGCAGCGATTCTGCGACGAGGGGTCCTCATCCGGGCTAGCGCGCGGGAGTCGGGTGGGGGCGGGTGCGGTCAATCGGCAGGGGCTGCTGGCTGTGGCCAATGACACCGTACTATTTGGCTACAGATGATCAGAAAGGGAAGGCGTCGATCAGCCCCATTTGTTCTGCCGGCCGGCAGCGCACAGCCGATCTTGTAAGCCAATCCGCGCGGGTTTGGAGTGCGCTGTCTGTCGCCGGACTCAAGAGCCGAAACCTTGTTCTTTGTCACCTCTCTCTCCCCGCCTTGCTCGCTCTCCGAGGGACCGAAGATCGCTCGATTGATACCAAAGCGCTCTATGCCAATAAACCGTCTGATCCAAGCATTGTTGTAAAGAGTGCTGAAGATCTCATTCTGATCAGCCACAACTGCATCAAGCAGTCTCGGGACGGCGCTATCTCCGCGGATTGAGATTGAGTGGTTTCAGCATGCGCTGCGCAAGACCTGCGAATTCCTAAGAGATTTCACTCAATGCGTGAAGTATTCCGTCCACATGCCGAAAATGGGGAGTTCGAGTTTTCCTTGCGCTGCTGGGAGGCATTTAGTTGCTGGCCTGTTGGTGCCGACAATCAGAACCCCCCATCCAATCCCGAAACTTCTCCGAACTGGAACTTCTCGCCCTTACGCGCAAAAACTCTGCGTGCTATACCTAAGTTCTTCTCATAGTCCAGGATCGGTAAGGAGGAACACAACTACTTGGGGCCGATTCTCTCTTCTCGAGATGAGCGACGACCTAGGGACAAAACGAGACATTCGGCTGGTTCCTCCAGCGGCTTGGCTACCTATATACCTATTTAGCTGTTCTCAAGCACCAGCACAGGCCTCCACTATTGTTGCATGATAACTTGCGTGAGGATCTAAACACAGAGCGGGAAATCAAGACATCACACAAAATATGTCGTCGAAACCATTTCCGATGCTCCCAGGGGTCCACAGAGAACTTCGAACCGAAGGTGAAACCACGCTTTGCCAACGACGCAACATTCAAGTTCATGCTCACATCTGTCAACAACTCTGACAGCAGATGGTAGCTTGGTCGAAAGACGATGATTAATTATCTCGCAGGACGAAATCCGTCAAAGTTGTTCTTCTTGGGGAGTTCCGGGTTGAAGGGATTTTGATGGTTGCAAGACCTCGCCTCCCACGTCTCTTCAGCTCTTTATTTCCACTTTCAAACATTATTGCAATACTAGATCCCATGTGTATTCGTTCAGCTGGCCGTCGAGAGTTCGATAATACTCCCGATACTCGTGGAAAGGTGTGGACAAGGACTGGCCAGTCGATTTTGACTACAACCATGAGACGGAAAATGTTGTCGGATGTCAAGCTCCTGTCCCAACAGGGAAAAATATCCTGTAATTTACCAGTGCTTCCAAGCTTTCAACATCCAAATATAACAACAAGCAGTGCTATTTACCCAAGTACGGAATATTGTCAGGAAAATTTATGGCAATCAGGACCAGGAATTGACGTGCTCGTCATCTCCGCCAACACACAAACGGCAGGCAAAAATAAGAGCAGCGTGGGATGGGATTGAGGAAAAGGAGTGCAAGTGCGTCTTTGGTTGAGGCCGGAAGATGGATGCGGATTCATGCAGTTGAGAAATTGGCAGGTGATGTGTCGAAGGCGTTTGCTGTGGCAACCAGAGGTTTCGTTGCGGAGTCAGGTTGTTTCGTTCCTGCGGTCAAGACTTTCTCGGATTCTTTGTCTGATTCACTATGTGTTTTCCTTGTTGCCGCGTTCGACCTCGGAGCGACTCACCCTCGGCGTGGAACTCGCACTGGGGGCCCGGGGTGGTGCGAGGCGGCCCGGGGAGAGTCACGGGCAGGTACGGCAGTATATGTATAAGTTCCAACACGCATCCAGTCACCAAGCCTCCTCCGGCGACAGATGGCGCAGCGGTCAATGGATGGAGGTGCGGAATCCGTGATCAGGGCTCCGCAAAACCCTTCCGCTAATACCGGGAGGGCGCGGGTTCGAGTCCTGGTCGAAGTAGCGGGAAGCGGTGCCCGTGATCTCTCGCCGCCAGTCCGAAATTCCACGAGCTGCAGTGGAACGAAGTAAAAGACCCTCGGGCTTTTCGTAGCCGACCACCTACCTTACGAGAGACGGTAGCTGGTCGGTGAGCTTTTTGCCTCGAAGTCCGAGGAGGTATGGTTAGATGGCGGGTTTCTTTGTCGAAGTTGAGTTATCCCAATTGAACCAACTTGGAGCAATCATTTTCAGATGTCGTGCTCGTCATTGGCACCAGTAATATATGACAAACAAGATGAAAACGAGTCAACTTTGTGGGAAATTCTATCCACCAACAACCGATATCACCTTCTCTGCTGCTGCCCTTCCTTGGGTGAACACTTGACATCGAGGCAAACTGGATCAGAATGTCTTCTCTCATGGTCAAAAACCTGTCTCTTTGTTCCTCCTCCCAGCATGGCAACCGCAAACCCTCCGAGACGTCAAGATCACCACATTTCTGTTTGGTGTTGTGGGTTGCAGAATTGGGGACCCACTTTTTGCGTGGGGCTGAAGATGCGGGGGATCTGGCCACTCCAGTGAGGCTAGCCAGCTTCAGCTCGGCCCCACACTCCGCCTCCACGCCCAGGGTCCGCACGGGTTACGTAAAGGCCTCCGTGGTTTCGGGGTCGACTCGGGGTGGGCGGCTAGGGGCAATTCTCGGCTAATATGGCCACCCTGCAGCGTGCCACGCCTGGCCAAGACTCTGCGAGACCGGATCCAGGATTGAATGTGGCGGCGTGGGAAAAAAATAGGGATCAGTTCGGTGCGATGTTTTTCAGGGTCCTCGCCTCGCTCCCACACCAGTCATCCGCTCTCTTCACCAGATTGCTGCTGTCCGTTTGGCGACCCAGGTCCTCGTCGGCGCATTGAGGGGCAGTTGTTGGCTTTTTCTCTCTCTTCTTGCCAAGCACCGCGTGAAGCCGGGATTTTTTTCCCTCACCGCGTTCTTTTCCGCGCCGAGACCCCCCCCGCCCCTGCCACCACCCATTGACTCACCGGGTGCGCATTCATTCACTTTCGCCGACCTGCAATTCCCGGCGCCACCATGTCCAAGGTCGCTACCGTCAAGGAGACTGTCAAGGAGACGCTCGTTGGCTCCAAGGAGCCCGAGCAGCTCTCTGCGCAGACCAAGGCGCGCTTCAACCGCCACGCCTCCAAGGATGCCGAGACCGGCGAGTTGTACCTCGGCCCGGACCAGTTCATCGATGCGATCGCCCCGCCCCATGAAGACTACGTGAGTTCCTCGCATGGCACGACGTGTGCGACGTGTGCGCATGGGATAAACAACTAACGGACGAATGCGCCGCAGCACAAAATCAAGCGCGAGCAGTACTCGATCCTGTTCCACGTCGCCGACCGCACAAACAAGGGCAAGCTGACCCTGGCCGACTACGCCCACTTCGAGAACCTCCTCAACAAGCCCGATGCCGAGTATGAGATTGCCTTCCGCCTCTTCGACGTCGAGCGCCTCGGCACCGTAAAATATGACGACTTCCGCCGGCTCTACGAGCTCAACAAGGGCCCCGACAGCATCCCCTTCGACTGGAACTGCGAGTGGGCGAGCCTGTACATCGGCAGCCAGACCAAGAGGCACAGCATGAACTACCACCAGTTCTCGCAGATGCTGCGCGGCCTGCAGGGCGAGCGCGTCCGCCAGGCCTTCACGCGCTTCGACGGCGACGGCGACGGCTTCATCGAGCCCGAGGAGTTTGCCACCATCATCCAGCAGACGGCGAGGCACAAGCTCTCGGACCACCTGCTCGAGAACCTCCACACCCTGTGCAACATCTCCCAGGGCAGCAAAGTGTCGTATGCCAACGTGCGCGCCTTTCTGAATATGATTCACGAGATGGACGTCGTTGAGGTCATCGTCCGCCGGGCCTGCTCCAAGAGCAAGGACGGCCGCATCACCCGGGCCGAGTTCCTGAACCAGGCTGCCAAGGTCACCCGGTTCGCGCTCTTCACCCCGATGGAGGCCGACATCCTGTTCCACTTTGCCAGCCTCGACGAGCCCTCGGGCCGCCTGAGCCTGAGGGACTTCACCAAGGTGCTCGATGCGACGTGGCGGCGCCGCGACGAGGACGAGGACGCCCGCGCCCTCGAGGCCAAGCCCAAGGGCCAGAGCTTCCTCGCGGACGCCGTGGAGTCGGCGTACAACTTTGGCCTCGGCAGTATCGCTGGCGCCTTCGGCGCCTTCATGGTGTACCCGATCGATCTCGTCAAGACGCGCATGCAGAACCAGCGCGGCGCCGATCCCGGGCAGCGGTTGTATAACAATTCGATCGACTGCTTCAGGAAGGTGATCCGCAACGAGGGTTTCCGCGGCCTCTACTCGGGTGTCCTGCCGCAGCTCGTCGGTGTCGCGCCCGAGAAGGCCATCAAGCTGACCGTCAACGATATCGTCCGCCGCCACTTCACCGATAAGCAGGGCAATATCTGGTTTGGTCATGAGCTTCTTGCTGGTGGTGCTGCCGGTGGTTGCCAAGTCGTAAGTTTGTCGCTTTAGAAGAAGGGAGGAGATGGCTCTGATGCTGACTGTGTGTTCTCAGGTCTTCACCAACCCCCTCGAAATCGTCAAGATCCGTCTCCAGGTCCAGGGCGAGGTGGCCAAGAGCGTCGAGGGTGCGCCGAAGCGGTCGGCCATCTGGATCGTCCGCAACCTCGGTCTGGTCGGTCTGTACAAGGGCGCGTCGGCGTGCCTGCTCCGTGATGTGCCCTTCTCGGCCATCTACTTCCCGACCTACTCCCACCTGAAGAAGGACCTCTTCGGCGAGTCGCAGACCAAGAAGCTCGGCGTCCTCCAGCTCCTCACGGCGGGCGCCATCGCCGGCATGCCCGCCGCGTACCTGACCACGCCGTGCGACGTCATCAAGACGCGCCTGCAGGTCGAGGCGCGCAAGGGCGACACGGCGTACACGGGCCTGCGGCACGCGGCCAAGACCATCTGGAAGGAGGAGGGCTTCAGGGCCTTCTTCAAGGGCGGCCCCGCGCGCATCATGCGGTCGTCGCCGCAGTTCGGCTTCACGCTCGCCGCGTACGAGCTGCTGCAGAACGTGGTGCCGTTCCCGGGCAAGAAGTCCGAGGCCAAGATCGCGGCCGGCGTCGCCGAGGCCGTGTCGACCCTCAAGGAGAAGGCCATTGACAGCCCCTTCTACCGCTCGCGCAACGCGCTCAAGATCTTGCTCGACCTCGACGAGAACTTTGGGCGCACGCCGCTCGGGCCCAACGCCCAGGGCTGGAAGGCGCTGCCCGGCTGGATGGGCACCAAGACGGCGTAGGGGAGAGGGTTTTAATACCGGGTCGTGTTTGAAAAGCGTGCCAGGATCTCGGCCGGATGAGCGGGTTTCGGCAGTGGGGAGCGGCAAGGACGGGTGGGCGGGCGGACGGACCTGCGGCACCCGTATCCACCCACACCACACCCGTCGCCCGGTCTATGCACGCGTCACTCGGCTTCGATTGACGCAGTGCTATCCGAACTTTGGTTCTGGTTGCATCGCATCGACGACCGACCCGGGGTTTCAGACAAGACCATTTGCATGGCATGCGCATTGTGGCAGCAGGCGTTACGGACATTACTGGGTGGCGATTTCGTGATTTTCTATTCTTTCTTCTTTTTCAATCTTTCAATCTTTTGTTCTGTTTCCGGATTTTCTTCTTTTTCCTAATCTCGGCATGAAGCGATTTGGCGGCGATGAAGAGACGATTTTCAGGCAAATCGTTGGCTGGTCGTTTTGTATTCCTGTTCCTATCTCTCACTCTTCGCGTTTGCTTCCACAGTTCTTCGGCTCCAGCCAAGACTCTCAAAAAATGGGGATACAGGTCAGAGGCGCGTGCCATAGACACACCGTACGTACACACACAGACGGGCAGATTACACAACCCAGAGACATAAGGACGGCTAGAGGTAGACAGACAGACGGCAGGGCGGGCAAATAGAAGCATTCACCACGTCCCTCCTTTCCTGGATCTGTGTGTCTCTTTAAGCCCACCCCCTCAACCTCCTCCCCTCCTGCTCATCCACAGGCACATACTCCTCCCTTCCCTCCCCCTCCTCAGGATCAAAACCAGCTCCCTTCCCAAAACCCCACGCCCAAGCCCTCCTCCACGCAGCAGAAGAACTCTACTTCTTCCGCCGCTACGCCGACGCCACCTCCTTTCTCCGCAACGTCCTCGCCTCCTGCGAGGCAGAAGCAAACGCCGCGACAGTGGACGCCGACACGAGGCGGTTGTTGGGGTATTACCTTGAGAGGTGTCTTGCGAGACTGGAAGAGTCAGAAAAGGGAGATAGTTAAAGGATTGGCAGTGGAGGTGGTAGTGAAAAGGAAGATAAGGAGAGACGGAACGTTATTTTGTCTCTGCAAGCAGGCTGTTCCATTCATGCAGGTTTCCGTAGTTTTCCTTCTCGCCTCTTCCTAATCCAAAGGAGGATAAATGCTTTGACTTGCAACTCAAGCAACCCGTGAAGTCCTCTCCGCCATCAAGAGTCTCGGATTTGGCCATCACCGTGTTTAAAGTCCCCCATGTCTGGCAATGATGATTTTTGTCACCCTCACATAGCATGTTGGACTTCCTCTTACTCGGACACTTTTTGTTTGTTTTTTATCTAAACCTACAAGACAACCCGGCCATTCCCACACACACACCTCTCGTGATCTACTCTGACAATGCCCGCGCAGGCTCCATGCCCTCGCCTCAACCCAACCTATGACACCCAAACCATGCCCCGTCGCTCGAGGCCCACCATCCCGAATAATCCAGCCGTGGCATTGAGCTTCCCAGCTGCGCAGAACTAAGAAAACAAACAACAGAAAAGAAAAGAAAAGATGGCAACGAAAACGCCATTCTAGAGGTCAAGACTGATAGACTTCCGCTTGGCGTCTCCATGCACCACGAACCACAAAACACTCGAGATCCGTCAATATATGGCTTGAACAGATTCGCTTTCCGGGGTTCGAACGATGGCTCGCAAAACAAGCCACCATACAGACCTCCCAATCAGAAAGCCGAGTATCATCCAGATTGCTTGACCCATCCGAGGTCAGCGTCTGGGCATGCCTGCCGCTATTTGCTGCCGAGATGATGGTGGAACTTGCCTGAGCTGGCCAGCCCAGCGCCAGAGCTGTGCCGCGAGGCCGCAAGACCGCGCAGTCGCGGCTCGGGCGCGGGCGGTGCATCCGACTGGGCTGAGACCACTGACGGCGACGGCGACTGCGTCGCTGGGGTAGACTCGACCGAGCTCGGTCCCGTCGCCGCTTCAGGGGAGGCCGTCGACCGAGTGGTCGAGGCGAAGAGCAGCGAGGCCAGCCGGGGCTCGTCGACTCGGGGCTCGTCGACTCGGGGCGAATGCCGCTGAATCCGTCTTGCCGAGACATCTCGCTCCAGAGCGCTTGTTGCGATAGACTGCTCAACCCTGGCTACTGAGTAGGATCGCTCGCCTTGGAGTTCTCTCGAAGCTTGGGCAACCGAGCTCGGCAGCTGATCCCGAGCAGCGAAGCGAGACTCCCGCAATGGAGCCGTTGTCGGAGACTGGATTGAGAGGCGTGAAAACCCGGCCGACAAAATATCAATGTTATCAGTCATCTGTGGCGCGGCAGCCGCAGACTCGGCACCAGTCGGCGAAAGCACCCGGTTGTCGTTGGCAGAAGACTGAGGTTCGGCAGGACCAGCTGGAGCCTCGTTGTTGTTGGACATCGGGAAGTAGAAGTCCACGATATCCTCAGCCCCGGCAGTGACTTTGGCCTGGGGATCAAGCTGGACGAGGTCCTCCAGATAGCTCCGCTTGGACCACGTCTTCTCATACGCGGGACCTGTGAAGTAGTTGGCATGCTTCCGCTCCGTCATGTCAGATGCCCAGCGCGAGCTCTGAAGTCCCGTGTCCTGGGCAATATCAGGGCTTGTCACACTCGAGGTGGCTGTACGGGCGGTTCCAGATTCTGAGGGAGCCTTCTCAGGTTCCGGGTGTGCAACTTGCGCAGGCTTGGTCTCAGGCACCTCAGGCTGGGTCTGAGTCTCCTCCCCCAGCACCCACTGCATGGCACTTGCAGACTTTGAGACGTGAGATTGGTCAACAGCGGGCGACCTGCCGCCGTTGTCCCAAGGTGACGGCCGGGGGCGGAAGCCGCCCCGAGACGAAGTGCTGGCCTGCCGGCTCCGAGCTCCCCGCTTTGGCAAGTACGGATTCTGGGCCAGGCTGTCGGGGGGTTGAACAGCGCCGTGCCTCATGGACAGCAGTTCTTCAGGAGTGTATTGGATGCGGCGCGGCTTGGTACGGGCCTGGACAGCCCTGCGGTTGGCCTCGGTCAAGGTAGCAAAGATGCTGTCGACCGTGTTCCTAATCTCTTGCATCTCCTGGGCGCCCCGTCCTCTCGCTCTTGCGTCCCGCATAATGTGCTCCAACACGCCAGACCTCACGCCTTCGGCCATCTGGTTGAGCTCGGCAATGGTCTCAGTTCGGCCACCGGCGCCGCTCAGGAAGAAGAAGCTGAAGAGATGTCGAGCTGTGTCAATGATCTCCGAGCTGGAGACCCGACCTGAGGGAACGAGAGTAGCATCGTCGGCGTATTCAAACGGGTCGAGCGTGGACAGCAACTCGGTGGCCTCCGATCGGGGCTGGCTCACGACGCTGATATCGTCCTCATCAAAGGCAATCAAGGTGTCTTGCTCAAGCTCGCCAAGTGGGCTTGGGGGAGTGTCCGCCTGGCTTGAGCTATTGCTCGACTCGGTAGGAACATGTGCGTCCTCCTGGTTTGAGCCGTTGATTTCCTTGGTGGAATGACGGGTGTCTTGGGCAACAGCGGCAGGTGCCGCGCTTCCAATGACGGAGGAAGCTTGTTGCTGGACAACAGGCACCTGGTTGTTGGCAGCACGCTGAATTCCAGGCGATGAAACTTGGGCGTGCACAACGACAACCGGGGAGGCCACAACGGGAGCCTCGAAACCTGGCGGGGGCCTCACCGAAAGCGAGGAAGGAGCCTGAGGTGAAGCCGTAGTAGGAGCCGGACGGGGTGTGGAAAGGGGAGCCGGAGAACCTACGACAGGGGTTTCAAAGCCCGGCGGGGGCCTCACCGAAGAGAAACCTGGTGGAGTTCTCATGGAAAGCGAAGCGGGAGCCTGGCTGGGCGTCGCGAGGTGAGCCGGAGAACCCACAACGTGGGCCTCAAAACCCGGGGGCGGCTTCACCGTAGAGGGAACCGGACGGGGTGTTGAAAGTGAAGCCGGAGAACCCACAGCAGAGGTTTCGAAACCAGGTGGCGGCCTCACGGAAGAAAAGCCCGGTGGCGGTCTCACAGAAGGGAAACCCGGTGGCGGCTGAAGGGGACCCGGACGGGGTGCCGAAACCGAAGCTGGAGAATTCACAGCGCGGGCTTCGAAACCGGGCGGGGGCTTCACCGTAGAGCGAGCCGTAGAGGGAGCCGGACGCGGTGTTGAAGCGGGTGCCGAAACCGAAACTGGAGAGTTCACAGCGCGGGCTTCGAAACCAGGCGGGGGCCTCACCGTAGAGGGAGCCGTAGCGGGAGCCGGACGCGGTGTTGAAGGGGAAGCTGAAGTGGGAGCAGACTCGACCACATGGTGGCCGGCTTGGATAGACCGCACAGTGCTCATGAATTCCATCATCTCACCGTTTGTATGAAAGTAAAGTTCGTAGCCCTGAAAGGCGTTGTTGACATCCTGAAAGCTGACACCAATCAGGTTGTCGGCGCCAGTGGTATAGTCGAGCCACGCTGACATGGGCCACTGGCAGAACTTGCGGTTGAATATGACGACGGTGAAGAAGCCGAGCTGTGGCCGGTTGGCGGCGGATAACAGGAGAAGTGACGGCAACGGGGGGTTGATGTCCCGGCTCGCAAACCTGACGGAGACCCTGAACAAGATGTTCTCCAGCTCAAAAGGCAGTGGGGCGTTGGGGTCAACCACCACCACATCGGGCGCCGGAACGCCCGCCGGAGCCGCCGGACGCGCAGCCGCAATTTGAGGGTAGGCTACCCTCAAGGGCGTTGCGAGAGGATTGACCTTTGCAGGTTTGGGCTTGAGGCTGGCCGAAGGGGGCAGGTTCCGCTGGGGCCATGCGCGTGCCTGGAGCATGTTCTGCTGGCGGGTTATGTTTGATGCGAGGGACTGGCCGTTCTGCTGACGAGGCCCGGATGAAGCCGAAGACTGACCGTTTTGCTTGGGCTTCCCGTTCAAGTGGGCCTTCTTGTTGGGAGGAGCGTTCTGCGAGAAGTGACGGCCGGATCTGGGGGGAGAGAGTCAACTTTGGCGTTCATCAAGAGGGCCATAGTTCAACAAACCTCTTGTTGCCCTGTTCAAGAATTCTCATTGTCTTGCCGTGAACTTGGTCCCGTTGGGACATGCCGCCAGCATCGTTTTGGTAGATTCGGCCCCCGCCGAGATCATCCAAGTCTTTGACGCCCCGAGCATCCTCGTCGTCAAAGACGCCAGCTGCGATGGCATCTGGAGAGGAGTTAGCAAAATGTCAACGCGAACGTCAACCAGAGCGCCGCCATACCCTGCCACGTCTGATCAAGGTTTCGGGCCGCTCCCCTGGCATCGCCACGGGACTGAGCCTGCTGGCCATGACGGAAGTTGGCTCCGCCGTGAAGTTGATGGTGGTTGTGGCGGCCCTGGCCATGGCCATGACCGTGACCGTGGTGGCCATGCGCGCGGCCATTCTCTTCAGACAGAGGCAAAGCTTCCACGCGGGCGATACCGAGGTCATCCTGTTACAAATAAATGGTCAGTCGTGGGGAGAGAAGAGTAAAGGGGCGCAAGTTGGTTTGTCCTTGGCTGATGGTGACAACCCGGATGTACCAGCACAGACAAGTATTACAGCGAAGGAGCCGGGGTGATGAGCTAGACTTACCATCATCGCTCGCTGCACGGCTTCTTCCATCCGCTTCTTCTCAATGTCGGCGGCCGACTGGCCTTCAGCCTCACCGTTCGGTGGTCGGTTCGACGGAGGAGCCATTGTAGAAATATCCGCCGGCGGGACACTTGAAGGTCTGGACGTGAGACGGTTAGAAACCGAGGAGAAATCGACAGGGAAGATGGTGAGTGGTGGAGGCTCTGGCGATGGTGCGAGATGAAGGTGGGGAGTGAAAAACACGGGAGGAAGGAGGGGAGAGGTTTCTTAAGTGTTAGGTGGTAAACACCGGGAAGGTGCTAGTGGGGTGCCATTGATCGAGGCGCGTTCATTGTCAAGGAAAGAGCGAGATAAAGAAAACCACCGCTAAAGGAAGAAGGTGGTGATTCTTGACAGCAGGGATGGGCATGGAAGATAATGGAATCACTTACGAAGAGAGCTGTTGATCGAGGTCGGTCAAGCCTAGGTCGGTATAGAAGCAGGGCGGGCGGGTAGGGGTGAAGATCAGGTTCGAAAATCGAGATGAGGTCGGTGTCGAGAGAGTCAAGTAACTAGGATCGACAATGCTTGAGGGAATTGTCATTCGATCTTCCAAAAATGGGTGAGAAATAAACGGCGAGGACACACCGGATTCTGTTTTGTTGACGCCTTAACGCCTTGGTCGCGACAACAACGACCTGCACTAGCAGTGATCCAGGAAGAGTAAATTCAACCTGCTTCCGAGTCTGCCAAGTGCTAGTCAAGAAGAAGGAGGTAGTTATTCACCACGGTAGCAAGCAACGTTTCGATCCTTCTGCCTTGCTGGAGTGGTGTGTGATGTGTGTTGTGATGGGAAAGGATTTGACGGGAAGGGAGAAGGTGAGGGAGGGAGGGGAAGGGAACGGCTCGAGGTTTTGGGACTTCAGGTTCCTTCCGCCAACAGCAAAAGAGCGTGGTTGTGTTTGTTTGGATCCGGCACTGTTAGGGTGCAGACCCTCGCCCTTCGACCCGGCCATCAGTTGGTGAGAGAACGGGAAAGGGCAATATCATGGCGCGACCAGGGGAACCCGGTCGATGTACACCATCGCGGGGGCCATCGCGGGGGTGCTACCGGGTTGATCAGGCCGGCCTCTGTGGGAAGAAGAGGATACTATGGCGAGTAACGATCGCTTCTATCAATGGCATGTTTTTACACTTCAAAGCTAACAGCATGTGGGCAAGATAATCAACTAAAGGGGAGCGGCTTTGAGATGCTCAAGATTTCAGCTTAAACTTTGGCTCAGTCTCAACTTGAAAGTTGTGCGTGCCGAACATTTTCAGAGATTCTAGCCTTGCGCTGCTGAGCATCTTGCACCTGAACTTGAGATTTGGCACAAAGGCGGTATGTTCAGAAACTCTTGTCGCCCAACAGATCTCATTGTCTATGGTATCCAGCGGTTGCCATGCTGCTTGTTTACTTGCCCCTTTTGCCTCCAGGGGCTTGAACTGGTCCGTGCACCGTCCTGCTTGAGTCGTGGACAGTCTTTGGCTGTCTGGACTCTGGGAACTGTCTTGGTTTTGGCCAGACAAGCTGCTTGCCTTATTAATGATTAACAGACTAGACCTTGGTTCTGTCCAAAAAGGACAAGGTTGCTTGCCTGTCGTTCTCTTTGATGTGAAGATCAGTGAGGCTGAGTGGCAACAGATGCGCCTCCTTGCACCAAAAGACGGCCTTTCTGGGTTGCCAGCGCCAAATACGTAAGTGTACTAGTGAAGAGAGCCTTGAATTTGCCAAACAGCCAGCAGGTTATCACAAAAGCCTGGACAATTGATATGGAGCCTTGGCATCTCCATCAGAGTTACACAGTCCAGACACTCAAGTTGAAGTTGAAGGTCTGGACTTGTTCGTCCGAAGTCGGGCAAAAGAAAGGAGGCATCTGTGCCCCACCAAGATTTCCCGCCTGTCAACCCAGACCCAACCCCAACCCTAAATTGAAATCTTGAATTTCACGCGCCCATCCCTGGCCCGGAGTCTCCCGACGCGGCATGCGCGACCCCTAAAAAAGTTGCGCATGTGAGCCCGGACGCCGCTTAAAATTTCCAGCAGGGGGGGTTGCCTGGAGTGGTGAGGTCAGATCCGCCGAGTCCCTTCCAAGTTTCCTCCAACTCTCCAAGCGTACGTTGTGCACACTTTGGAAATGCCAAAATCATGACATGACATGACACACCTCGACCGAGCACGATGCTGAAGCCAACCTTTTCCTCCCTCCTCCCGAAGCGCCTCGGCGCGGGCTGGACATGCGCCCGCTGCCGCAGCGAACTGCCCACCCGCCTCTCCAGACCAAGTTTCCCCCGAGTACCGCCGTCGAGACACTATGCCAGCACCGGTCCCTCGTTTACACCGCCAAAGCCGAAACCACGCCGGCGCACGGCCGTGCTTCTGGCAACCGCGGGCGGAGGAGCCGCCGCCATGTTGCTGTCGGTTGGGGACGACGTCAAGCACAGCTACGGGGCGGTGGAGCGGACGGGGAGGGTGGCCTCGACGCTGGTACTGTGCATCAACGAGTAGGGACACCTATGCACATGCGGGCCAAGGGCAAAACACATACTGAGACGACGGCAGCTACCGAACCACACTCAACCAGCGCGATGCGCTCGACGACGCCGTCGAGAAGGACCACGTCCTCAAGGCCTGCCATAAGCGGTGTGCCCTGAGGACCCTCAAGGTGCTCGAGACGAACGGGGGCATATTCATCAAGCTTGGGCAGCACTTGGTAGGTTCTCCGAAGAACTGTTATAAACAAACCTGGCTAACCGACCATAGAGTGCCATGAACTATTTGCTCCCCGCCGAATGGACCACCACGTTTATACCACTCCAAGACAAGTGCCCGGTGTCGTCGTTCGAGTCGATCGAGGAGATGTTCCGGAAGGATACCGGGGAGGACCTGTGGGACTACTTCTCCGAGTTCTCGCCCGAGCCCATTGGCGCCGCCTCGCTGGCCCAGGTGCATCTGGCGACGATCAAGGAGACGGGGCAGAAGGTGGCGGTCAAGGTCCAGCATCCGAGCCTGGAAGAATGGTCCAAGCTGGACATGACGCTCACCAAATTCACCTTCTCGACCCTCAAACGCTTCTTCCCCGAGTACGACCTCGAGTGGCTGTCGTCTGAGATCGAGGTGTCGCTGCCGATCGAGCTCAATTTCCAGTGCGAGGCCGAGAACTCGATCCGCACAAAAGAGTACTTTGCGCGCATCCCCACGCTGCCGCTCGTGATCCCGGACGTCGTCTGGGCTAAGAAGCGCATCCTGGTCATGGCCTGCGAGGCAGGTCGCCGGCTCGACGACCTCGAATATATGGACTCGAACGGGATCGACCGCGACGAGGTGTCGGCCACACTCGCTCGCATCTTCAACGAGATGATCTTTGGCGACAACGCCCCGCTCCACTGCGATCCGCACGGGGGCAACATCGCCATCCGCAAGAACCCCTCGCGGCGCGGCGCCAACTTTGACCTGATCCTCTACGACCACGGCCTGTACCGGGACATCCCGCAGGACCTCCGGCGGTCGTACGCCAAGATGTGGCTGGCCGTCATCGACGGCGACATGGAGCGCATGAAAAAGTACGTGACCGAAGTCGCGGGCATAGACGAGGACAAGTTCCCGCTGTTCGCGTCGGCCATCACGGGCCGCGACTTCAGCGTGGTCAGCTCGTCCATCACCAAGCCCAAGGAGGCGGCCGAGCAGCAGACGCTGAGCGGCGCCCTGCAGGACGGCCTGCTCGTCGATTTGGTCCAGATGCTCGGCCAGGTGCCGCGCATCATCCTGCTCATCCTCAAGACCAACGACCTGACGCGCAGCCTCGACGAGAACCTGCAGACGCGCCAGGGCCCCGCGCGCCAGTTCCTCATCCTGGCCCGCTACTGCATGCGCACCGTCTTCTACGAGCAGCTCGACGAGATCCGCCAGCGCGGGTCGCTGTACTGGCCGCCGAATGCCGTGCGCGTGTTTGCCGCGTGGCTGGGGTATGTGCGGGTTGGCATCACGCTCGAGGCGTTTGAGCTGTGGATCAGCGTCAAGCGCGCGCTGGGGTATGGGAATGGGTTTGGGCTTGTGGTGGCATAGCGTGCTTTGGTGGGATTGCATGGGCTGGAGTTGATCTGGCCACGTTGGTGGTATACATACGGATAGAAGACGTACATAATGAACTGTTTTGATGGCTGCCTTGGGGTGGGATATCGTGATCTCCAGGCTTCCAGATTCTCGCTGTGAGCGGGTCAGGCTAGCGGTCATGGAAACTGACAGGTCTCATGAGCTTGAGGAAGTCTGACCTATGAGACTGAGGCTTTGTTTTGTCCTCCCAGCCCAAGTCTCTGTTTGGTTGAGCCGAAGAGTCACCTCCGAAGTCCTACTGCTGATGCCAAGTCCTGGCTAGTGAGGCTTCAACACAGCCACAGCCACCCCAGCTTCTCTCACCGGGCATATAAACCACCATCCCCGCCATCTCGTTCATCCCCAGCTATCATCAACCATCATCAACCATCGCCACTATAATCATCATCCCCACCCAAACCGACCCAATAAACAACAGCAGTAAAAACCAAACCATGTTCAACAGACTCCGCCCCAAACCCAAACCCAAAATCCCCCCGCCCAACCCCCGCAACCGCCCCATCAAAACAACATACACCTCCCTCCCCGTCTCCCTCCCAC
>FTCU01003445.1_pt1 | contig 23194 bp, 20 predicted proteins | sample 1639521 | NCBI WGS metagenome assembly FTCU01 (sample SAMEA3914864, study PRJEB12502) | metagenome | biome: forest; material: soil | place: USA | collected 2012-03-12 | depth 0.3 m
CCCTCCCCCCCCCAGGTCCTCCCGGATCCCCTCCCCCCCCCCCCCCCCCCCGGCCATGCCTAAAACCAGGCCCTGCCCCGGCATTTGGAGCGAACTCTCCCTCTTCGCCCCTGAACGGTCCGACAGAAACATGGCAAGCAGATGGGGCCTGCAGTGACCCCAACAATGCGCACGCGGTCCAATGATCACCGGTGCTGCTATTTTGGCACTGCCACTTGGCCCGTGTGAGCCGATTTCCCCGGCCGGCTGCCCCCACCGCCCAGCCAGCCGGTGGGGCCGCCGACTCGTAATACGAGCTCGGCAAGACATTCTGGGAGGGAGCCCGGAGGGTGCGCAACGGCGATGCGCCCAGCATTTTTCCAGCGGCGGACGACACTAAAGACACCGAAGCTCATTTTCATTTGGAGCTTTGGAATACTATTACATATAACCTATGCGTTTACAGAATAGCCAAGGGTCACAGTGCCCACCGGAACCAGACAACTCTGACATACAACACAAAACACATAATACCCCGATGTGTAACGGTGAATTCGTGTCGAAATGCCTGTTTTCTCGTTTCTGCATGAAAGTGGCACAGATCCAGCAAATTCCAGGGGTCCTTGCTAGGATTGGACGATCCGCCCTCTGTTGAGTTGGCCCCCGACCATTCCACCGCCTCGGGATCTCGAATTTCGCCACATCGGGAGAAGGATCTGAGCATGCTCGAGGCATGTCATCCGCTTTGTGCGCTGATCGCGGCATCTGGAGCGTTAGGGCACGCGATCGACTGCGAAGATCTGAAAAGGGAGAGAGGGAGAAAATAGAACAGAACAGCCACTAACGTTAGGGCTGAAATACAGCGTCGGGATCTGAGTATTCTGCACTGCAGATGATCGGACCTGTCGTGGGGGCTGCATCCCGTGGCTGGCGCTGGCCTGCTAGTAGGTATCTAAAAGTATGGCAACGTCTCGCCTCGGTACAGAAAGCAGCTAAGACGCTGTTGGCTGCATTTGTGTGGACAGCTGATATGATATGTTTGTCAGAATAGCGTCAAGCTGAGCCGTGAGCTGTGCACCGCTCTCGCGTTGCTTCTCTTGGACAAGCCACATCCGACACTGTCGAGATGAATGGAAGCTCCTCGAGTTCAATTTCAGAGGCGGTATGGCATATTTAGCTACAATCCAGGAACCAACCATCGGAGAATTCCAAGCAATCCTCAGCCGTAATGATTACGAAATACCAATGGCATGAGAGAGGAAATCCAGTGAGAAACCGCCCAGATTTTGGCCCCAACCAACCAACCAGCCAACCACCCACCAGACCAGACCAGACCAGACCAGAGCCAGAAATCGAGAAGAAAAAAAGGAAGGGAAAAAAAGGAAAAAAAGAAAGAATAAGAAAGAAACAAAGAAAAACACCACACAGATTCACGCCATCCGTTACCTCACTCACCCTTCAAGCAGCAGGCCCCTGGCTCCTGGTCTTCCGCTCCGTCCTGCCCGCGGGGACGGCGGGCTTGGCCGCCGCCTGCTTCTTCGGCCGGCCCCCTTTCTTGGCACGAGCGACAAGTGGGGCATCGCCTCCGCCGTTGACGTTGGTCTCCGCCGCGTCAGCCTTGGCCGGGGCGGCCTCCTCCACCTTGGTCTGCTCGACAGGCTTGGCCTCGTCGGCCGTCTTGGCCTTCTTGCCGGCCGCAGCATCGGCATCGGCATCGGCATCGGGGCCCAGAGCGTCTTCAGCTTTGCGCTTGTTACTGATGTCATCGATCGGAACGGTGACGGCGTCCGTAATGAGGAGGTTCTCGGTGACGAGCTCAGCCGGGGACTCAGTTGGGGGGCCTGGGGCGGCTTCAGCCGGGGCTGCGGCTGTGGAAACCGGAAACGCCTCTTTCATCTCGGCGTCTCGGTCAAATTCTTTGATCTGGCCATTAAGGTTGGTGGTAACAGTATCAGTGGGGGATTTGTTGGTGGGCAAGGTCTCTGTCGACTTGGCCGCCTCAGTCGCCGCCTCCGCCGGTTTCTCGGGAGCGGATGTCGCCGCGGCTGTGGGGGGCTCCGGCACGGGATCGGCCGGTTTGTCGGCGCCATTGGTTTCCTTGGCCGCTTCTACCGATGGAGGCGCGGTCGGCAAGGTGGCATGTTCGGCGGCGTCGGCCGACGCTAGCTTCGGCTCCTCGGGCTTGCCATTCGCCGTGGGGCCGGGGCCAGAGCTGAGCTCGGGGGCTGCCGGCTTGCCAAGGTCGACTTGCACGACCTTCTCGCCGGCCGGTTTCTCCTCCGACTTCGCCGGCGGGTGAGGAGCCGAGAGCTCCGCGATGATGGCCGCCGCGTTGGGCACTCCAGTGGGGAGGGTTTGTTGCACGGCTGAGCCATCGCGCGAAGGCCTGGTGTCAGCATCCAGTGTGAACTGAGCGCGCAAACAAATACGGACACGCCAATACCACGCGATCCAAATCCAAGGAGCAATTGACGGTGCTGGCTTCTCTGTGTCGAGGTAGGATCTCACCTTTCTCGGTCTCAGCGGACATCGCGAATATGACGTAAGCGCGCGAATTGGCGCAAGACGGACGAAGAGGGGCAAAGGTGGCAATATAGCTCGAGATGGAGGGTCGGTACGGTGATACGGCGATCAAAAATGGTCAATTGGGGATGGCCGAGTCGTTCGCTGGTGGCAGAATTGATGGCGGGCTGATTGATCCACGGGCGGACAGTGGAAGGGGGAACAGAGAGAAGCGCAGGCGGGAGAGAAAACGGTCGAGGTTGGGGACTGCGGAAGCCGAATCGCTATGTACTCTGCACATAGGTATTGTGCCTACCGTAGCAGCGCGGCATGCCACACGGTACTGCGTCCTGCGTGTGTATGTGGTTCCACGGACAAATCAGGAGTCCAGGACCCCGCCAGCGCTGGGGATGGAACCCGAGCGAGCGGCAGAGAGCAGAGGCGCGGGGAATTCTTGCGCCCGCGAGGCCCGCCATTGCCTGCAGGCGAGAGCAGAGAGGCACACGAGCACTCGCAGATCAGGCCTGTCAGGGCTTCCATCTGGCCCACCCTCGACACGACACGGCGCTGCTGAGGCGAGGGAAGAGGTGGGATTTGGAAATGCCATGACGCCATCGACACAAGAATGTTACACAGTAGCGCAGATGTTAGCGCACCCTGGCTTCTTGCAGCAGGCTGGTGGCAGAGGTGGTTGCTCACATTGCCGATGTGGTCATTTGGACCAATGGGTTGGTTTCCTTCTCTCGTCTCCAGCTGTGGCTTTGAACCGTCGAAATCCGGTTCGTCAATTAATTGTCCATCACGGTACCCCGCGACGCTGGCTCGGCTGGCTTGCGCGACCCCGCCTCAACAGCACCTGGGAGGCGCTAGTGAATTTAAAGTTTCAGGCAGACGCTGTGGTTGGTGGCTCCCTTGAACGTGCTAAATTCGATCTTGGAAGTTGGAACTGCCCTCATTGTCGTTCTTCTCTCTCGCTGTTGTTCTTTCTTTTGGATTCCCTTTTCGCATTCCTCTTTCTTCCTCTACCCTCCACCGCATGGACCGACCCAGATTCCCGAAGCGCTGTATTCTACAAAAAGACAGTTTGAACAAAATGTATATTCAGCCGCTGATCAAGCAACACGGCGCGTGTCGACCCCGATGCTCGCCCTCTCTACCAGTAACCCTCGCAACCCTGCGATTCGGGTTGGTTCAACATGATCCCCACTGACAACGGACGGGAAGACGGATAATGGCTCGTATCCGTACTGCGTACCTCGACCAGATCGGACCAGCATCCGCGCGCCCAGACATTGGCCAAGACGACAAGTATCAAGACCGGTTCACGTGCCCGCCTCAGGGACAGCATCCTACCGGGGAACAGCGAAGAACAGCGAGGAACCGGGAGGGGCGCCGAGCGCCGCCGAGCACGCCGAGCGCCACGCCCGACCATCTCGAGACGCCGCAGGACGGAAACCGGAGCCGCCAAGCGGAGAACGTGGAAACCACGGCAATGCCGAGACTCGGCGCCAAGCGGGATGACCTCCTCGCCATTCCTGGAGGTGCCGTCTCGCCCTATCAGAGCGCCGCCTGCCATGTGCTCGACAAAGGCCCAAGTCGTCCCAAGAACCACGGGATGACGCCGTCGCGCCCCGTTGCCACCATCTTGCATCTTATCGCGGATCATGCCACAACCTGAGAGGCCGACCCCCCGCCCCCACTGTGGAGCGTCAACGACATCCCGCCACGCCGCGGAGAGTTGCTGCTTCGATACAGGCGAAGCACCGGGATAGTCGTCTTGGTTTTCTCTTGGCTGGCAAGCCGAACATGCCTTTTGCCTGGTTTGGTCGGCATTTTCGGTGACAGGAAGAGCACGACAGTCGACTGCGTGCTCGCAAGACGGGATGGAGCGCCCCGATCTCGTTGGCCTTGGTGACCTATTTAAACAAAGCACCGCCCCCCGTCTCATTGGGTTTGTCGTCATATTAGTGCACTCTTCTGCCGAATCTCTCTCCAAAAGACATCGATCTCCTGAGATTGTAGAATCAACAACCCGATTCTACAACCGAGACCCACCCCTTGCCCAACTACGCCAATGAAGCAAAGTGCTCATCACTCGAGACCCTTCCCGTCCCGTGTGCCCATAGTGTACTTGTCCTCACTCGATGGCTGCAGAGTTCCCCCGTCATCCCTTTCTCCTCTCGGTCCGGGAGGTTGAGCAGGCCGCCGGCACAGATGTCGACAAAGGCCTGACCTCCTCCCGGGCTGCCGAGCTGCAGCAAAAGTATCCCCCTAATGAGTTGGACGTGGGCGGCAGCATTGCTTGGTATACCATCTTCATCCGCCAGCTATGCAATGCCATGATCTTAGTACGTGCCATTGCCAGGGAGAAACCTTTTTACCACTCACCTCTGCTCCTCTTGTGCTCATACAGAAGTCCAGGTCCTGTTCTTCGCCATGGCTCTGAGCTTTGGCGTCTCCGATTACATCGAAGGCGGCGTTTTGGCCGCTGTCATTGTGCTCAACGTCTCGATCGGCTTCTATCAAGAATACGGCGCCGAGAAGAAGATGGACGCTCTCCGAGCGCTCTCCTCACCCAGCGCCAGCGTCTTGCGCGATGGAAAAGCCATTGTCATCCCAAAGTGAGTCTCTGTACCAGCTCATGTAACATAAACAACCCCTAACCCCTCGCCCACCTCCCAGCGCCGAAGTTGTCCCCGGCGACATCGTCAACCTCAAGATGGGCGACACGGTCCCCGCGGACGTCCGCCTTTTCGCGGCCATGAACCTCAACTGCGACGAGTCCTCGCTCACGGGCGAGGCCATTCCCGTCGACAAGCAGACAGCCAACGACATCGTGATCCCCGGCCGGGAGCCGCCGGAGCAGGCGACGCGCGAGGACGAGGTGGGCATCGCGGACCGCATTAACATGGCGTACGCGACGACGGTCGTGCGCAAGGGTCGCGGGAGCGGCATCGTCGTGGCGACGGGCATGCAGACCGAGGTGGGCAAGATCGCGGCGTCGACGAGCAAGAAACGCCGCAAGGCCGGCCGGTCGATGAATTGGAAGAAGTACGGCAAGGCGCAGCCCATCAAGGGCGCTGTGCGGCGCGCGTACGACTTTTTTGGCAAGTTTCTGGGCTTGACCGTCGGCACACCGCTGCAGATCAAACTGGCCAAGCTGGCGTATCTGCTGTTCTTTTGTGCGTTGATGTTGGCCATTGTGGTGTTTGGCGTCAACAAGTTTGTGAGTCCGCTGCCGAAGGAGGTGGTCATCTATGCCATCTCGACGGGAATTGCGATTATCCCCGAGTCGCTGGTGGCCGTCTTGACCATTTCCATGGTTGTGGCGACAACGGTGATGAGGAAGGCGAATGTGGTTGTTCGGTAGGTGACATCCCCCTATTCTTGCCCCTTACAACTAGAAGCTAACAGCACCCAGTGACCTCTCTGCTCTTGAAGCCCTCGGCGGCGTCACCAACATCTGCTCGGATAAGACAGGTACCTTGACACAGGGCGCCATGATCGTCAAGAAGGTCTGGCTGCCGCCATCCACCATCTACACCGTCACGGGCTCGGCCGACCCCAACGACCCCAACAAGGGCACGGTAAGCGACCAGCCGCAGCCCGAAAAGAAGCGCGACCTTGACGAGGAGCGCACCACGCAAGCCGTCAAATTCGACGGCGTGCCCGATGAGAAACTTAACCCTCCGCCGCCGCAGGCCGAGATGGCGCCCTTGACCCCCGAGCTGCGCATGTTTTTGCTCTCAGCCGCGCTCTGCAACCTCTCGACGGTGCGCTACGACGACGCCGAGACGGCGTGGAAGACGACGGGCGAGCCGACCGAGATTGCGCTGCAGGTCTTCGCGCACCGCTACGACCGCGGCCGCAAGGCGGTGGAGGCGTTGGGGTGGAAGCAGACGGCCGAGTTCCCCTTCGACAGCACCATCAAGCGCATGTCGGTCGTGTACGATGTGCCGGCGGATAACGACGCCGAGCTCGACGCGAGCAACAGCATCGTCTTCACCAAGGGCGCCGTCGAGCGCGTCCTGGACTTGTGCACCTCGGTGGGCATGGGTGACGCCGCGCAGCCCATGACGGCCGAGGTCAAGGACAAGATCCTCACGCAAATGACCGACTTCGCCGCTCTCGGCCAGCGCGTGTTGGCCGTGGCTTACCGGCCGTGGCAGGGCAAGTACGTCCCTGAGCAGAAACACGGCGCCGACAGCCCTCCCAAAGACGACGACACGTCGTCGACTTCCGAAGACGCAGCGCGCAGCATGGTGGAAAAAGATCTCGTCCTCCTGGGACTGGCAGGCATCTACGACCCGCCGCGGCGCGAGACGTCGCCGTCCATCTTCGAGTGCTCCAGAGCGGGCATCAGGGTGCACATGCTGACGGGCGACCACCCGGAGACGGCCAAGGCGATTGCCAAGGAGGTGGGCATCATCCCAAGCAACATGGGCGTGCTTCCCGCGGGGGTGGCCGACACGATGGTGATGAAGGCGACCGACTTTGACAAGCTGAGCGAGAACGAGATTGACGCGCTCGAGGAGCTGCCGCTTGTGATCGCGCGGTGCGCGCCCGAGACCAAGTCACGCATGGTGGAGGCGCTGAGGCGGCGGAGGGCTTTCATGGCCATGACCGGGGATGGCGTCAACGATGCGCCGTCGCTGAGCAGGGCCGACGTGGGCATCGCCATGGGGTCCGGGAGCGACGTAGCCAAGTCGGCGGCCAAGATTGTATTGACGGACGACAAGTTCAACAGTATTGTGGCGGCAATCAAGGAGGGGCGAAGGATGTTTGAAAACATCCAGAAGTTTGTACTGCATCTACTGAGCAGCAACGTCGGCGAAGTGATTTTGTTGATCGCTGGTTTGGGGTTCCAGGACGACGATGGGCTGTCGGTGTTTCCCATCTCTCCTCTCGAGATTCTCTGGATTAACATGGTCACGTCGTCGTTCCCGGCCTTCGGGTTGGGCCGGGAGAAGGCCGGCGCCGAGGTGATGCGGAAGCCGCCGCACGACCAGCGGCGCGGCGTGTTTACCAACCAGATCCTCGTCGACATGATGGTGTACGGCCTGCTGATGGGCACCTGCACGCTCATGACGTTCGTCATTGTCGTTTACGGCATGTACGATGGGCAGCTCGGGCACGACTGCAACCGGGCGTACTCGGAGGCGTGCCGGCCCGTGTTTCGGGCGCGGGCGGCTGTTTTCGCGGAGCTCACGTGGCTGATTCTGCTCAGCGCGTGGGAGTTCAAGGACATCCGGCGGTCCATGTTCCGTCTGTACCCGGACAGCGAGTCTCGCTTCCCTCTGTTCAAGGATCTGTACGGTAACCGGTTCCTCTTCTGGGCGGTCGCTATCGGGTTGGTCAGCGTGTTCCCGACTGTCTACATCCCTTACCTGAACCGGGATGTGTTCAAGCACACGAACATCAGCTGGGAGTGGGGTGTCGTGATCGGCATGACCATCCTGTTTGTCTTTGGGATCGAGGCGTGGAAGTTCACCAAGCGACGGCTCAACATCCTCGACGACCACAAGGTGGTGCAGGGCAGCTGGTCGCAGGGCGAGGAGGGCGCCAAGAAGTTCTACAAGAGCATGGGACTCGGGACGGTCAAGAATTGGCTGAGCGCAGGGCGGACAATGAGCTTTGGCAAGACCGAGTCTAAGTCCAAGGCGCATTCGGTTGCCGGATCGACGACGCAGCAAGGGGCGAACTCGCTGCCTCCGGTGTAGGTAGATAGAGGGTGGAGCTTGGTGCTTCAAAAGAGCAAGATAGCGTCGGCTATTGGCTAATGGATGGAGGGGGTGGTTGATTCGCGGGAAGTGCGAGGAGGGATACGGAGGAGATGGAATATAGAGAGGACAAGTTGAAGAGTGACTGATCGAGAGGAGAAGATGCTGAGTGACAGAGATAGAGTGGTCGGCGAGGATGGATGGATACCCATGTTGGAGAAGGATCGCGAGATTTTTAGGGGTTACTGTGTATGGCGGGCAGAGAGCATTTTTTAGTATAGAAGTTTTTGTGTATAATTTACGTGGTGTTGATCCTCAAACCAGTTCTTGCATGTTCAACAACCGAGCCGAACAAAAGGGGGAGATTCTTGGCAGGGGTGATATTTGGAGTTGTCCGTGTTACCGGCAGGCAGTGTGGGTGGACACGCCGCCCTTGGCGTTGACGTTGCGTTAGCGCGACCTCATTTAGGAGACCCCTGCACCTCTGTCACGTCGGGCCAGACTGGCCATCTGCACCTTGGCTTCGGCTTCGGCTTCGACTTCGACTTCGACTGTCCTCATCTCCTTCACCACCCACGAAACACACCCCGCGCCCCCCAATTGCCGGTCAAAAACGCACATACCAACCACATACACAATGGCGCCATCAAAACCGTCGTCCGGAAAGGACACCTTCTCGGTGATCCTGCCTACCTTCAACGAGCGCCAGAACCTGCCCATCATCACCTGGCTCCTGAACCGCACCTTTTCCGAGCAGTGCGTTGTCGCTCCTTGCATCTTTCGGCCATTTCTCGGGCTCATCAACGCTCGCTAACTCCATTTCCTCAACAGAAACCTCGACTGGGACCTCGTCATCGTCGACGACGGCTCGCCCGACGGCACCCAGGATGTGGCGCGCCAGCTCATCAAGGCCTACCACCCGCACGTGCAGCTGCAGTGCCGGTCGGGCAAGCTGGGACTCGGCAGCGCCTACGTGCACGGCCTCAAGTTTGCCAAGGGCAACCGGATCATCATCATGGACGCCGACTTCAGCCACCACCCCAAGTTCATCCCGCAGATGATCGCGCTGCAGGACGCCCACGACTACGACATCGTCACGGGCACGCGCTACGCCGGCAACGGCGGCGTCTACGGCTGGGACCTCAAGCGCAAGCTGACCAGCAAGGGCGCCAACATCTTCGCCGACACCGTCCTGCGCCCCGGCGTGAGCGATCTGACGGGCAGCTTTCGCCTGTACAAGCGCTCCGTGCTGGAGAAGCTGTTTGACAGTACCGACGCCCGCGGCTTCACCATGCAGATGGCCCTGGCCGTGACTGCCAAGTCCAAGGGGTACAGCATCGGAGAGGTGCCCATCTCCTTCGTGGACCGCGTGTACGGAGACAGCAAGCTGGGTGGGGAGGAGATTGTCGAGTATGCAAAGGGAGTGCTGCAGCTCTGGTGGACGACTTAAGGTTGGGTTGGCTCTAGGCGATAATAATAATCTATTTGAGATACCAAACTGGTGGGAAAAGAAAGCTATTCTTGTACAAGTAGGGTTGGGGAAGCCGGGTCTTGTCTGCATGGCGTTTATGTTGTTGTGGTGGTGGTCTAGGGTTTCGGGTGCAATCAGATTGATTGATTGCTTGATTGATACAATACACAGAGACAGACACACACAGCCTACATGTTCCTCCCGCCCGTCACGCTGATCGTCTGCCCGCTGATATACGCGCTCAGCGGCGACGCAAGAGCCAGCACGGCACCAGCGGCCTCGGTCGCCGTACCCGGCCGCCTGAGAGGGATGTCGGCGTACGGCACCGCTTGGCTGCCCGACTGCTGCACCTTTGGAATTCCGAGCGCCACCTTCTGGCCATCCACCTCGACAAAGGCGCCAATCTCCTTGCTGGCGGTCAGCCGCGTCTCGATGTAGCCAAAGGCAACGGTGTTGGCCCTGACGCCGAAGGCCGGGCCCCACTCCTTCGCGATGGCCTTGGTCATGCCGACCACGCCGGCCTTGGCCATGGCGTAGTTGATCTGGCCCGCGTTGCCGTGCAGGCCCGAGGTCGACGAGATGTTGATGATGTTGCGCGGCTCGCCGTCCTTGACGCGGAAGTAGGGGGCCGCCTCGCGGATGAGCTTGAAGGGCACCGTGCCGTGCATGGCGAGAATCGTGTCCCATTGCTTGTCCGTCGTCTGAGGCGGTGGGTCGTGTTAGGAATGAGAGCAAGTGAGAGTCGAGGGGTGAAATACTAGGGAGAACATGCCTTGTGGATGACGGCGTCCCAGGTGAAGCCGGCGTTGTTGACGATGATATGGATCTTGCCGTTGCCGAACTCGGCGGCCTTCTTGACAAGCTCCTTGATGCACTCGTCCTTGAGCAGGTCTCCGCCGACAGCGAGGGCCTGGCCGCCCTCGGACCGGATCTTGGCCGCCATGGCCTCGGCCTTGACACCATCGATGTCGGACACGACCACCTTGGCGCCCTCATTGGCAAACAGCCTCGCGCATTCGGCGCCGATGCCCTGGGCGGAGCCGGTGATGATGGCGACCTGGCCCGCGAGCAACCCCTTGGGGAAGTTGAGCTGGCGGGCGATCTGGTTGATTCTTTCCGACATGGTGACGCGAGGTTGAAGTCCGATGGTTGGGTTGGAGAATGGATTGGATCCCGAACCTGGCTGGGCTACAAATACTTAATTACTTGACGCGACCCCGAGACCAGCGATGCCTCGGCACAAATCTGACGATCGGCTTCCCGAGCTTCACCCTACCCCGCGCCTTGCCTGTCCTTGTCTCTCCTGCTCCCGTTGTGCTCCTAGTGACAAACTACAAGCCACCCCTTGTGGAATGCTTGAATTGGGCTCTAGGAAATACCCCGGACGAAGACGGACCCGTTGAACCGTCGACTGTCGCGGGAGGGTCCGTCCCCGGTCTCTGGCTTTTGCGGGGTAAGAATCCGGGGAGGGGGCGGCTCGGTCTCTCGGTCTCTCGGTCCAGGGTTCCCCACCTTCTCCACAGCTTCTGGTTGCGCTCTGTTTCTTCTGGAAGGTCTGTGCCTTGCGATGACACCGAGGAGGTGATGGAGGTCGGTCAACGAAGACAGGCGGGATGAGAGAAGGTTAACAGGATGCCTTGAGGCATGGCCTCGGAAGACGTGACCATGAGGGCATACTCCGTAGACTCCGCCAACACGGCACTCCACTTTCAGGTACGGAGTAGCTGTCGTGCCACATTCCCCGGGGCTAGCAGCGGGACACTCTTCCTTTGCTACAGTATGTCCATCCAGCCCGACGGCGGTAAAGCATTATTCCCCAACAATTATTTTGTCTGATCAACTCCCAAGCACGTGGCTCTCAAGGCGCACGACGAAGGTGCCAAGCAACTTTTCACTCGGGTTTGGTGCTGAGCCATATGCTGTGGTATGTTTAGAATACGATGTTGCAAACTTGCAGCGCCTAGCAATGGCCATTCCGATGCAGACCTGCGCTGCTAGCAACGTAGGTGACATGGACAGCGTAGAGATAGGGAGGTGGGCAACCAGGAAGAGGCTTTTGTGAGCTTGTCCACCACCTTGGCTTCGCGTTTAGACTGCGGGTTGCTGCCCAGCGCCCCAGGCTGCCCTGAGCTCCAGGGTTGGCGGGGCAACAATCTCGGGGCGGGCTTGCGTGCCAACCAACGGAAACCGCAGTGGGATGCTTTGGCGGGGCAGACACAACTCCAACCTCGTCCCTCTTACACGCAACAGACCAGACCAGCAGAGTCAACCTACACATTGCAACAGCGATGCAGCGGAAACCCGGGCGAATGCCCTCGGGGCACCTGTCGCGCTTGAAGCCAGTCGAACTCGACCCGCTCACAGAATACGGCTTGCCCTCCAAGGGCGAGAAGAGGTGCACTCATCCTCTGCAACACCCCTCCTGTGTCCCGGCCCACCCCCAATTGCAGTCAAACTAACCTCCGAACCCAACCAGACTTCTCGCTCCCAAAATCCAAGAATCCTACTACGCCAAGATCGCATCGCGCTACCTCGCCTTCTGCACCTCAGCCGGCGACGGCGCCAGCCTCAACAAGCAATTCACCCAACTGTCACTCTCCCCCACCACCACCACTCGATCCCCGCTCCTCCCACCACCACCATTACCACATCCATCCTCCACCGCCACGAGCAACCCGCCACCAAACCCCGCCACACTGGACCTAGCAACAACACCAGGAGCCGCCGCCGCAGCAACAGACGACGAAACCATCCCCCAGATTCTCTCGGCGCTGCGCAAGCTGCGCGAGGCCCTGCTCGCCTCGCGCCGCCACGACCATTTCGCCACGCAGGTCTACCTCTTCTCGGCGCGCCTGGGGATCCTCGCCGGCGCGTGGGAGACGTACTACCCCGCACTGTTGCACCTGCTCCGGGCGGCGGGGCAGGCTCGCCTAGGCGGCGGCGGCAGCGGGAGTGGCAGTAGCGGTGGAGGAGACGTGACGAGCGTGGAGCGGCACGAGGTGGTCGGGTACTTGGTGCTGGACGCGGCGTGCCGGCGCGGGGACCTGGCCGAGGCATACGCGCTGCGCAACCGGCACCGGCTGGTCGACGGGCGAATCGACGCGGTGCTGCGCGCGCTGGCCGCCGACAACTGGGTTGCCTGGCGCCGCCTGCGGCTGCAGGTGGACGGGTACCGCGCGCGGCTCATGGAGCTGGCTGAAGCCCGCGTCCGGGGCCACACGCTGCGGGCGTTTGGGCGCGCGTACCTGACGCTGCCGCTGGACGTGCTTGAGGCGCAGACGGGTGTGGGATGGGCCGAGTTGAGGACCAAGTTTGGGGTTGGGTGGGAGCTGGATGGGACGACGGTGGTGATACGGAAAGTTAAAGCGAGGGGGTGAGAATCACGGGTTGGGCATGGGGGGCGGGGTGGCAGGCGTTGGAATGGATGGTGGTGATATACCCTGAGGAATTACATTATACGGATTAAAAGGGAAATGGACGGGGGATGATGATTTCGTGCCGGGGTTTTCGGCCGGCGAATTAACATTGTTTGGCTTTCACATGACGAGAAACACCCGCAATCGTCGTCTCGCTTCTCGGCTCGAGTTGCAGGGATAGAAGTCAACGTAACAACCTCTAGCAGCGGTCTTTCGGTTCAGATCCATGCGTGAGACATTAGTTTGGATTATTGCTGAGCTCGTAAAATAAGGCGTTTTATCTACAGACAGTCAAGCCACACCGTGCATTACATCGGACCGTGTGTCACACATGCCGAGACATGCTGTGTCACGGTCCTCCCCAGACGCGCGGACGGAATTATACACAACATACAACAACCAAGCCGCAACACACCGGTTCACACCCCACCATCCAGCCGGCCCCTACCCCCCCGCTTCTCCTCCGGCCCCATCTTCCCCGATATTTGCTGCATGTGTAACCAAACCCGGAGGCAACCTTTCAATGGAGATTAGAAGAGCGCAACGGCAGCGATGATGCCGCCAATGGCACCGAGGCCGGCGGCGGCGGTCGGGCGAGGGCCGTAGTTGGTGCTCTTGCTGGTGCTCTGGGCAGCAGTGCTCTGGGCACCAGCGCTGGTCTGCGCGGCACTAGTGCTCTGGTTCTGGCTGGAGCTGGCGGCGGAGGTGGTGGCAGAGGAGCTAGCGGCCGTGGTCGTGGCAGAGGAGCTGGCGGGGGTGGTGGTCGCGGCGGCACCGGAGGCGGTGGCGCAGCCAACGGTGGTTGGCAAGTCGCTGACGCCAAAGCCCTTGCAGAGCTGTCGAGGGGCGGGATCGGGTTAGCCGGGCTGTCACTATCGCTGCCGCCGTCACTTGTGTGAAGCGTCGTGGGAACTCACGGTTGCGGCAAAGCCGATGGCTGAGCTCTGCGCGGCGGTGTCGCAAACGCTGATCAGGCAGCAGGCAATGCTGCCGAGGAAGTCCTTGTTGGCGCAGATGCATGCAGGGTCGCTGCCGCAGTTGCCAATGCCGCCGGTCAGGAACTTGTTGGCGCAATCTTGCTGGAGTGATGATGCTGTGTTAGCGATGCGCTCAGAACGGGATCCGAGGGGACCGGAAGGGGGATTGGATGGGACGCACAGCGCAGGTCGGGAGCTCGGGGCCGCCCTGCGCGGCGACGGAGCCGGCCAGAGCCAGGGCGAAAACAACGGCGGGGACCTTCATGATGGCGACGGTGTTTGATGGTGTCCAAGACAGGTCAATTGTGTGAGGTCCGGCGGTAATGCGGTACAGAAGTGTAATTATCGAGAATCGGGAGAGATGGGGTCTGGGAGATCCACGGCTGCAGGACCGTGGCCCCTGCTGTTAAATAACATCGCCCTTCCCAGCAGAGCAATGCTGGGCCCAGCCTGACAACAGACCCCAGAATCCCTGGCGAGCCGAGCCAGCGCCAGGGCCCGCGCCACTAACTTAGCCAACTCATTGAGCGATTGGCCCGCTGCTTGGTCCTGCACGCGGAGGACGAGATGGGCATCGCAGCCGCAAATCCGCTTTCGGTGATGGCGGAACCGGAGGCATCCTGGAATGACGCACCAGCCGGAATCCTTCTGGAGGGGCGCGACCGCGAAGAGACAAGCCAGGAGGAAGCACCGGATGTGTGCGCAGAACGTTACCGGATACAGACAAAATCCAAGTTCCATGACGGAGCACGCGGATTGCCCGCAGAAAGGGTACGGCGAGACGACCCACGGCGGATTGCCTGCCGAGACATGCGGTGGGTTAGGGAAACATGTCTTGTGCAACGTCGAAGCTAGGGAGGTTGTTGAGACGAGACAGATGGTCTTCTCCTGCCTGTATCGACATTTGATGATACACACACACGACCAACGGCGCAACCGGGACGGGGGAGTTTCAAGCGTCTCACCGCCTGCGTGGTGAACTGCATCCCGTCTGCCGTGGTAATATTGGCACAGTCAGATCTGCCTGGCTGGCACAGCGCAGGCGATCCTCTCAGAGACTATCGCGGCGTTTTCTCCGGCTCATTGGCCGAAAAAGAACCCAGTCCGAGCAAGCAGTCCACTCCCCACGACCCTCCTGGGGACCTGGGCGGAGTCTCGGGGAAACAAACAAGTGCGGTCCCCACAAGGCGTGGCCTCCGAAACCATGGGCATCCATCCCTCATGTCGCGGCGCTGGCTCGGCTGCCACTGCAGCAACCATCGAGCCATCTTCATGATTGATGAGCGGTCCAGCAGGGGAAAGGGGGAGGTGGGCTTCGGGGGCTTCGAGAGGCATCCCGAGACACCACAGAACAGGCGGCATGTGGTATCGGTTTGGTGATTTGTTGTCAGATCGTCGGCGGCCTGTCATTGGGATCCCCGTTCCCCGCCATGCGAACCCTGGGATTGGACGGCAGAAGCTGGCGATTTAAGATTGGGGACCGCCCCGCCGAGCCCGCCCAGGTGTCGACCTGCAGCCGGTTGGGGTCCATCGCATTGCCAAGCTCGCATCCCTGCCTGCATTCTTGGCTGCTGAGAATTGCTGTGGCCGCACCACCCTCACTTCTGCGCTGCGCAGCCAAGGAGGTCACCGGATTTTCTGCCGCGTCCCCCCAAGACGGGACAACCCGGATCCAACGTCCAACATCCAAAATCCAGCCCACATCTCCACCTTGAACCTTGGACCTCGAACTCCAACTCCAACTCCAGCATTCGGCACATCGCCGCCATCGCATCGCCACGACGGGCTGCCATGCTGTGCTGATGCTGCGCTGTTGATCCTGCCGCCATCTCGCTCAGAAGAACACGGGCGCACCGCTCGACCCCGCGCGTCAAGATGGGCTTGTGGATTCTCGAGGACAGGGTCATGGCCCATGTCCCAGGTACACACGCCGCCGCGCTGCGACCGCAGCGTCGGACCCTCTGGGCCCTTTACTGACACCATGCCTCATCGCAGGGACGACCAGATACTTCGACGACCCGGAGAGGCCGCAGTATGCCGCCGACGGCACCCAGGGCCTCAAATGCGACACCAGCGGGCCGATGCCCATCATTCTCGTCCCGCAGCCATCCGACGACCCCAACGACCCTCTCAACTGGCCGCTGTGGAAGCGCGACCTCATCACCTTTGTCCTGTCTTTGACCGCCATCTTTGCCACGTCTCTCGGTCCCATTCTGGCCGCCAACACCCTGACGCTGACCTTCGACTTCATCATCCCTTTCACGGGCGTCGCCGAGCTCACGGGCTGGTATCTACTGGGCGTGGGTGTCGCCGCCTTCATCGTCGTCCCCTCGGGACGCATTTGGGGCAAGCGCCACATGTTTGTGTTCGGGACGATTCTGCTGATCGCGGCTTCGGCTTGGGGCGGCGCATCGCGCCACAATATTGAGAGCATGATTGCGTCGCGCGTCTTTCAGGGCATCGCGACAGCTCCATTCGAGTCGCTTGTCAACGCCGCCGTGGGAGACTTGTACTGCGTGCATGTAAGTGGCAGGAGGGCAGATCTCGTGCGGCTTGTGCGAGCCTGGAAGACTGACATGGTCACAGCAACGTGGTATCCGCATGGCCTTCACCAACCTCGCGGTTTTCGGCGGCGCTTTTTTCACCCCCATCGTCGTTGGCAAGATAACGAATGTCATCGGCTGGTGGTGGACCTTCTATCTGGTCGCCATCTTCTGCGCCGCTTGCCTTCCGCTCGTCTTCTTTTTCTGCCCCGAGACGGCCTACCGCCGCGATACAGCCCTGAACCTCGACATGCTGGGCAACGATGAGCCTACTGCTTTGGGCAAGGCCGCTGGGTCCCCTAACGACGATGCCGAAGCCGAAAAGGCGGCTTCGAGCAACGGCGAGCCTTCTGGGTCAGGGGAAACTAGCCGCGATGCCGACACCAACGGGGTCGCTAATGGAGTATCCAGCGGTGTCGCCGACCAGCCAGCCAAGATCGGACCAAAGGCGACATTCGTGCAGTCGCTGGCCCTTTTCAACGGACGGAAGACCGATGACAGTTTCTGGAAGCTACTGCTGCGGCCACTCCCGCTCTTTTTCCAACCCGCCTTCCTCTGGGCCTGCCTCATCCAGGGCCTGATGATCGGCTGGACGGTCTTCATCGGTGTCATCCTGGCCCAGTTCTTCCTCTCCACGCCGCTGTGGTGGGGTGAGGTCAAGACGGGATACGCCTATACCGCCGCCTTCATCGGCGCCATCCTCGGCTTCCTCATCGCCGGCGGGCTGTCCGATTGGTCTGCGCGGTACATGACCAAGAAGAACGGTGGCATCTACGAGCCCGAGTTCCGCATCGTGCTTGTCATTCCCCAGATGATTCTAGGCTGCGCCGGCCTCTACGGCTGGGGCCGAACCGTCGACGGACTGCTGCACTCGACGTACCACTATGCCGTCCCTCTCACCTTCTTCGCCCTCGAAGTGGCCGGCATGGTCATCGGCGCCGTTGCCGGCTCTCTCTATATCGTCGACGCCTACCGTAAGCACCATTACCCATTAACCTTGTTAGGAATGTGCTGCTGACAATACCACAGGCGACCTGGCCATCGAGGGCTTCACGTGCATGATCATCTTCAAAAACATCTTCAGCTTCGGCCTGACGCTGAAGGCCTTTGAGTGGCTCGTCCAAATGAACACCAAGGCCACTCCTCTGTTCAACATTCTTGCGTCTGTCCAGCTGGTTGTCTGCCTGCTGAGCATTCCGATGTGTACGTTTCACCGTCTCCCCCTTGTGCATTGGCAACATCGGGACAACAAGCTGACCTTTCCCAGACATCTTTGGCAAGCGGATTCGCAGCTTTTTTCATCGACACGACATCCTTGACATGTTGAGCCTCCGGTGATGAGCTTGTTGGCTTTAATACCCGTGCCGTTTTCTGTTTTTTGGGCTATTTTTGGCCAGCATTGGAGTTGGACAGTTCGATTGCGATGTGCCTTGGACGCGTGCGACCTGTCGCTTTTGAATATATTTACATATAATGCCTGCCACTGCTACTCATACAGGGTAGTCAGTGGTAATGACCTGTCAGGATACCTCGTTGATTAGACTTTTCATATTGCTTTCGCCTGCAGAAAAAAATGCTATGCAGATCAGATCAGCTTGCCATCATGCATTGTACAAGAACAACCCCCAACCCTCTTTTTCCGTGATGCCCTCTCACAACTTCTCCTTCCGCCCACTCTTGACATGCTTCGACACCACGCCGTTGACCAAAAAGTCAGGATACACCATCCCCGGATCCAACCCCACCCCGCCAGCGCCCTGCCGCCGCCACCCAGCGCCGTCCACAACCAGCGTCGTGCCATTGACGTAATTCCCGGCATCACTAAACAGATACACCGTCGCGTCGGCAATGTCGCGCACGCTGCCCCACCGCCCGCTCGGGATCCCCCTGCCCTTGTCCGCGTTCTTGGTCACCAGCGCGCTGGCCAGCCTCTCCATGCCCTCGGTGCCCTCGATGGCGCCCGGCGTGAGGCTGTTGGCCGTGACGCCCAGCGGGCCGTACTCGAGCGCCAGGCTGCCCATCAGCGAGTCGATGGCGGCCTTGGCGGCGCTGACGTGCGCCTGAAGCGGCATGCCCGTGTAGTGGAAGGTCGCCGAGACGGAAAGGAAGCGCCCGCCGGTCTGGCCCGTCGGGTTGGGGTTGGGGTTGCGGGAGGCGGAGGCGACGAGGTGGGGGATGGTGGCTTTGAGGGTGTTGAAGGTGCCGAGAGTGTCGATTTCAATGACGGTTTTGAAAGCGTTGGGGGAGAGGCCTGCGATGGGGGCGACGAAGTTGCCTGCTGCACCGGCGCTGGAGGGGGGATTAGTGTTGGGGCTGGGGGTTGGAGAAAGGGGAGGGGGAAAGTACATGACAAAGTCGATGGCTCCTAGTTCTTTGACGCAGCGCTCGGCGGCGGTCTGGAGGGATTCAAACTGGTGTGACGGTGAGGTTAGCATGGGATGTGGATGTCATGGTTGTGCTGCTAGTTCAGGAGCTTACACTCCGGACGTCTACGCCACCGAGGCCGAGGACGCGGGCGCCAGGCCGGACTTTGGCGATCTCCTTTGCGGCGGCCTCGGTCTTCTCAACATTGCGGCCGATGATGCAGGCATCAGCTCCGAGGTGTACAAGAGCCCGGGTTTGAGCAGAGCAGATGGTGCCCGCGCCGCCGGTGATGAAGAGGACGCGGTTGGCTGCAACAGTGCGTGTTTGTTAGCCGCTGTGACATGCCGTTGGCGAGTGAAGGCTGGCAAAAGTTACGTACCGAAGATGCCATTGGCCCAGACGTTGCTGAGATACTCTGACTTTGGGACTGACATTTTGTCCACTGTGTTCTGTGCTGTGTCACCGGGACACAAGCAGGGGAGTTGAGGGTGCGGGAGGCGATGTGCAACGTGGAAAGCAGGCGAATGAGACGAGACGAGACCCGGAAGTGTCTGTGAGAGGCCTAAGACTCAACCCAAAGCTCAAAACAACTGTCAGGAACTTGAGATACCTTAAGCAACGTCTTCGGCTCTCCGGCAGTCAAGCGATACCCAAATAACGTTTCAGTGCTTCAAGGCTGGTTCAGTAATCGGAGCGAAAGGGGGTTCCTGTGCTTGACATTCCTGGGGAGCCTCGGTTGGACCCACCCTTGCCGGCAGCAGTGTGGGGACGTCTCCCACGTGGAGATGTGGGGTGGAGGAGTGGAGAATCCCCGACATTCCATCCCAAGTCTGAGAAGAGACTCCAGGATAACCTTTCGAGCCTTTCTATCGTTCGCGGCAGAAGAATTCAGGGTATACTTGTGGATTTCAAAAGGAGCAGATAGAGGTTTTCATACCATGTAGATAGCGCGGCCTTCTCATTCCGCCGCGACATCTAGCACTTGACATTCGCTTGTGCGCTCGAGCGGAAGAAGGACTCTACCAGTCAAGATGCGGCAACTGACCCAGCCGACCTTTGAAGCAGCATCCAAAGAAGTACCGTATCAACGCCAACCATACGAACAAGAGGCTTCTCATATTTGTTTGCCCTGTTGGCACGGTAAAGGAGGAAGAGACCATGGTAGCCTTGAAGGGACTTGGGAGAGTTGAGACGCGCGAGAAGGGCGGCCGTGACTTGGGGTCAGGTCAGAGTCGGCGTCGAAGCTCCTTGGCAAGTTCGCTGGCTCGCTCATGAATTGGGCTCTGGCCTACGCAAGCATCCCGACTACGCCATTTTTATCAGTAGTTAGTAGGAGTTGCAATGCTTTTAGGTTGTGGCTTGCCCCGAACGGAATTCCCTTGCGATAGCAAGTTGGAAAACCGCCGTCGCGGGATGTCAGTGGGGGCGTGCAGTGGCACGAGTGTTCACTGCGCGCTGGAATTGATATTCTGTACTCCCAAAGAATGGACCATCCAAGATCTCGTCTTGCATCACACGAACGTTTGTGGTTCTTAGGGCAAAGCACGGCCTCCTTTATTTCTTTGCATCCAGAGTGATGCATCATGTCACACTTGCTCACCTTTGTCTGGCGGCGGCCCTTACCAAACCCGGGCGGGTCCTCCACGCACCCCGCCAACCGCTGAATCGCTGGTGTGGACGGACGTCGCGGTTCACGATCGATTGACGCGGGTCTTACGCTCTTGCAACCTGCGCTCCGGCCGAGCACTCCGTTGAGGACCCTCATTCACCGCCCAAAGCCGCCTGTTTTGTACCGGCGTCCCCTCGAGAAAGCCATCTCCGAAATTCAATTCTGATTCCACGCCACTCTCTCCCTCTTTGCGCGCCATCAACTCGGGACCCTTTCGACAGCACCGAGACGTCGACAACCATGGCGGACGAGGTCAAGGACCAGGAAGCCGCGGCACCGCCCAAGAAAAGGGTCCTGCCCTTCAAGCGCACCGTTGCGCGGGAGCCGAAGCTGAGCGCTGACGCCAAAACCTCCGAGGATAACGACCTCGACTTCTTCAGGCACACGAGAGAGGTCTTCCCTGAGATCCTTCGCGAGGCTGAGGAAGCGCAGGAGCGGAAAGAGCAAGAGCACCAGCAGCGCCCTCAGAACAAGCGCAGGAAGCTCTCGTCCAGCCCTTCGGACAGCCCACCGGCCGCGCCCCCTCGATCGGCGACACTCGAGGCATCCGACGACGACGACTTGATAATGGACGTTAAGGGGAAGGGCAAAGAAATACTCCCTGCCAGGCAGCTAAGGACACCGGTGAAACCCGCTTCGACTCGACCACCGCCGAGAACACCCGGCTCATCAGGAACCAACCGCACGACGCCCGCTTCGACGAGCCGCGTCGCCTCCAACAACGCAGCCCGCCCGGTGGTCCCGATCGCCATCGTCGACTTGGACTCAGACTCCGACCCAGAACCGGCCCCGATTCCCGCGCCATCCTCCCCAGATCTCCAAGAAATCTCCCCGCCCTCCCCAGACCCCGCGCCAGCCGCCGACGACTTCTCCGAGTGGGTCGCCAAAGCCCGCGCGCTGCAGGCCGCCCAGGAGACCCAAGACGCCATCATCAAGGTCATGGTGACCTCCCCGCTGGCCTCCTCCGCCCCGCCACTGATCGCCAAGCGCCGCATCAACCAGAGCGTGCAGCTGCTCCTGACGGTGTGGGTGAACCGGACGCGCGACGCCGGCATCGACATCCCCGAGGACGTCGCCGCGGGGCTGTTCCTCACGTGGAAGGGCCACAAGATCTACGGCCACAGCACGCTCGCATCGTTGGGCGTTGAGGTCGACGCGCAGGGCGAGGTGCGGCGGGGCCGCGGCGGTGCGGCCGAGGGGTACGCCCGCGACGGCATCCTGCTGGAGGTGTGGAGCGAGGAGGCGTACGAGGCGTTCCTGGCTGAGAAGGGCAAGCAGAGGGCCCTGGAGTGGGGCGCTGATGAGGATGATCCGGTGGCGGATTCGGACGGGGTGCCGTATGAGGTGGAGGCCGAGCCGGAGGTGCCGCGGAAGAAGGGGATCAAGATTGTGCTCAAGGCGAAGGAGCACGAGCCGCTAAAGATGACGACGAGGGATGACACGACCGTGGAGGTGCTTGTCGAGGCGTTCCGCACACAGCGGGAGATTGAGCCGGAGTGGGAGGTTGCGATATGGTTCGATGGCGAGCGGTTGGACGAGGACTCACTGGTGACCGAGATCGATGTTGATCCGGATGATGTCAACCAGCTGGAGGTGCACATCAAGAAGGCTGCCTAGAAAGGCTCGTCGGCGAGGAGGAAGGAGGCCTGAATATTCGGCCTAGTGATACCCGGCGGAGCTTCTCGAGGAAGGGGAGCACGCAAATTCATCTATCAACATTGCACCGACTGCCTTCTTTTGCTACCAGATACCTGGGTATGCTGATTTATTCCCGTTTCATGACACATAAGCCGCAAGATAGACTCCTGAACGCCGAGCCCGTTCCCAATGCCCCGTAATGCACTTTTCCCACTTTCCGACCCGTCTAGAACCTCTCCTTCATCCTCGACGCAATTATCCTCAGGTTGTTGTAAACCTTCCCAGGCTGGGCACCGAGGACCAGCGAGACAATGCTGCAAAGGAGTTAGAGAAACCCCAGAACTGGTCTTGAGAGACAGCAAATTAACCCACCTTTCACGGGCCATCCCGATGTTCTCAAAAGCACCGAGAATATGAACCCTCGACCCGGCCAGAACGATGCGAGTTTTCGTCGCTGCAAAACCATTAGCCCTTGCACCATCACCAACCTCCCTTCCCGCACTGTCACAACTCACCATTCTCAATCGCAAACTTGGTTTTCTGCACATTCCCAGTCAGCAATCCACCCTCCAACCCAACCCACAACAAACTCTCAACAAACGTACCCCGTCTTTACCCGCAATTCGCCCGATCGCGCGGCCGAGGGCGTCCTGGCCAAGCGTCTGCCGCACGTCCTTGAGGTCGAAAGACTGGATGTACAGCGAGTCGAGGCGCAGCAGGGCGATGGCGTCGTCAATGTCGAAGCCCATGGCGAAGGCCGACACAAAGTCGGTGCCCATCTGCAGCGAGTCGTTGCTCGTCGTGAACTTGGACGACCGCAGCTCGACGCGCTTCTCCTTGATGTTCATGCGCACTTGGAGCTTGCAGTGGTCGACTAGCGGGGGGTAGCTGTGTGGCGGCGGGAGGTTAGGAGGG
>FTCU01000024.1_pt1 | contig 23176 bp, 13 predicted proteins | sample 1639521 | NCBI WGS metagenome assembly FTCU01 (sample SAMEA3914864, study PRJEB12502) | metagenome | biome: forest; material: soil | place: USA | collected 2012-03-12 | depth 0.3 m
AAAAAAAAAAGAAAAAAAAAAGAAGAAAAAAAAAGAAAGAAAAAAAAAGAAAGAAAAAAAAAGAACTCACCTCCCCAGCCTGATACGTCAAATAAGGATATCCCGCCTCATGCTTGGTCGTCTCAATGTTGAACTCAAACAGCGACGCGGCCAGCCAGAGCACGTTGTACCCGCCGTTGCCGCCGGCGCGGTCGCGCGACGACGCGCGCGAGGAGCGGGCGCTCTCGTCCGGCCCGCCGTCGGGCAGCGGCAGCGCCGAGCTGAACAGGCCCGACAGCGGCCGCCGCGATGGTTGTTGTTGCTGCTGTTGCGGCTGCGGATCGACCTGGTAGCCCGAGTTGAAGGTGGAGTTGGAGTCGCGGCGGGAGTGGTGGTGAGTGTGGTTGTGGATGGACATGGCGGCGACGGAGTCGGTGCTGGGGCGCGGCATGCTGTTCGAGTCGAAGCTGCGGCCGGTGCTGGGGCGGGCTGGTGGAGGATAGATGGGCAGCGAGGGGCGGGAGGAGGGTGTTGGGTCGGCTGGGGTGACAGGGGAGCTGGGGCCGCCGCGAGAAGGACCGTTGATGCCGGAGTAGTAGTCGCGGTAGTAGTTGGCCGGGCTCGGGAGGGCGCTGCTCACAGGGGAGAGGCTGAACTGGCCGCTGTGACGCTTGGCGAACTCGGGGGTTGGCAGGGCCGGGATGTAGTCGCTGTTGATGGACAGGCCTCTTCCGCGGGGCGAAAGGATATCGCCTGCTCGTGATCGTGTCTTGGACATGATGGAGGACCCGTCGTCGGTGGTGGATTGGGACGCCCTGCTGAGGGTAGGGTTGAGGATTGCGAGAGCCATGGCCCGTACCTCCTGCAACGCAAACTCTCTCTGGAAGCTGGACACAATCTCGGAGAGCTCGGGAACGTGCGTCATGTCGGAGAGCGGGGCCTTGACCTTCTCCTTCCACACGGCGTACCACGCTGCCTGGATGCTGATGAACTTGCCGAGACAGATGTTGCCGATCTTAGCCGTCATCGCGGAGAGCTTGGGAAGCTCCTTCTTGAGCGTCTCGTTGAGCGCCTCGTACTGCTCGGCTAGCTCTGCGAGCTGCTTGTCCACCTTCTTGCCGTTGGCTTTCAGCGCCATGCACTTTTCGTAGTCGAGGCGCCGCTTGACTCGTTTCTTCATGGCGAGAGAGGGGTTGCCGTAGCACCGGATGACTTGTTCAAACGGTTCAATGACGTGTTTTCGAACATCCGCCAGCTTTGCACCAGGTTAGCGTGAGAGCGGGACGGGATAAGGGGCGGAAGACCGCTTACATGTTTCTCCAAGACAATTTTCTCCATGTCTCGCATCGATACATTGAACTGCACCCATTTGCTCTCGAGGTGAGCATGGTCCCGAGACGGCTGCAGGCGCATGACGAGCTCCATCGAGGAGAGATACTGGAGGAACTCGTGGACGTAGGTCGCAACGCTCCGTGTGTAATACTCAACGTCGCGTAGGACGACCTGGAGCCGCAAGTAGTCGTCCCCGAACTGCTGCTGGAGCTTTTGGTACTCATCGTCTTCGGCTGTCTTGGTGACTGACACCTGCAGTTTGTCGACACGCTTGCCGAAGGCCCTTGCCAACCCAGCTCGGACATCGGACTCCTTGCGCTTCCGGTTGCTGACAATCTGTCCCACGAGCTCAAAATTTTTCTTGGTCTTGTTGATGTCGTCGATTGCCTCCATCACCGCCGTCCTCGCACTGAGAAGGGATTCGCGGTCCGGATGGTCCTCCGGGGTGTACTTGAGCAGATGGGTGATGATGTCAGGGTACTTGGTGATGCGCTGCATGGGTTTGATGAGGAGCGAATCCAGGTTCCAGGCACTGGTCAGCTCCTTGGCTACCTCATTGCACTCGCTGAGCCAGAGCATGACGGTCTTGTCTTCCTGGATCTGCACGAGTCGCTTGGACGAGTTGTCGCTGGACCTCAGATAGACTTCATGCACTGCCTTTAGCTGCTCGATATTTCTGGCAAACACCGGGCCGAGGGAGGTGAGGCGATCCTTTTCGTCGTCCCGGTCAGGCTTGTTCGTAGAAACGACCGAGTTTAGAGTTGCCGAGTCGGAATCTTTGGCGTCCGCGCCAGGGAGCGGCGATCTCCTCCCCTTCGGCGTATAAACGGCCGACGCGGCTTCCTTAAATTCGACAAGAAGCACTGCGTGGAAAGCAATGATTTCGTCCGTGTTCCTGAAGATCAGCTTGACTGTCTTGCTGTCCAGGTTCGGGCACGCCTCGGCGGTACCCTTGTAGATCTCCTCGACGACAGTCAAGTCCCGAACAAAGGCGTCCTCGGTGTCGATGAGTTCTCGAATGACCAATTGCCTCTGACGAAGCCGTTTCTGCTCTTCCTGCTCCTTCTCCGTTAGTGGGGTCTGCCCCTCATAAAGCGTCTCGCCCAGCGAAACCAGCGACGGTTCCATGTCGAGGCGGAGCTGCGAAATGGACTGCGGCGGCGATGCGGTCCCAGATAGGTCACCGTTACCGTCGTGGCTGTATTGGCTGTATGCGTAGCTGTCTGGCCGACTCTCGGCCAAGTACAGAGAACACTCCCGCTCATACTCGCGCTCGGACGGGGGGGGAAGAGGGGCTTCACGTTCTGGCGGGGGTGCTACCCTTCCCGATTCCAATTCGCTGTACGGCGCAAGGCATTCCGTAGCTTCAGGCACCGGTGGATGTTGTTGGCTTGCTGGCAACTCGGACAACGGAGAGGGTGAGGTGTCAAGTTTGTCCACCGGCGACGTCTCCGGACTTTGAGCAAGGTCACCCACGCTTGACGCACAGGTGCTAAGATCGCCAGCGGAATGCATGACTCTAAATGAGGCCCCGTCGTCCTGCGTGTCAACCTCATGAGAGTGCGGTGTAGAACTTGGGTGGCCAGCATCACGATCTTCACTGCCGAATGAGAAGTCGGTCCATGAAGAATGCTGGCTCGACCGATTGCCGGGTGCGAGCAGCCCAGGCACGGTCAAACTGTGTGACGGGTCTGGCGTTTTCTGATCTTCCGCCGAGGACAGGTGTCCATCGAGCGGCGTGCTGGGATCTGAAGAGGCGAAGGCTGAATCACGCAAAGCGGCAACATTATCGCGGAGGCGCGGTCCGATGTAGAAATCCTCGGCGCGATCCAGGTCGTCAATCTCAACCTGGGGTTCGGCCCCAAAGTGGGGATCCCTCAAATGATGCGGAGGTTCAGAAGCGACATTCTCAGGGGGGCCGCTGGCGGGAGGCTCATCTGCTTGACGCAGGTCGGAATGGGGCATGGTTGCACGAGGCAGCTCCTTGTGCAACGGTTGGAAATCATTCTCGGGACCCAAGATTGTGATGGTAGTTTCGTAATTGTCGGAGAACGTGTACGGCCGGGGCACATACTCGTCATCCTCGGCCGGTGGAGGAATGATGGCAGGTACCGGGCCGGGCTCGAAGGTTGTGCGCGTTGGCGTGAGCTCGGGAGACAATTGCGGTTTGGGTACTGAGGTGTCGAGAGAAATCTTGATGGAGACGCTGTCGTCCTCGTCACCATCATCATCGAATGGCGACCGATACGATGCTCTCTTGTGCAATACCGGAGCGGCTTGCTCTTGGAAGGGCTGTGGCTGCTCGGGTGCTACTAGCTCTTGAGCTATTTGAATCACCAGAGACTCATCAGCCGCCGCCGTACCCTCATGCCTCGGAGGCTCGGTCTGCACCTCGGTATCAAACTCGGTGACCGCGCTGGCCATGGACACGGCGGAGAGAGGGATCTGGTCATGTTCCAGCCCTGGAGACCCGGAATTGGGGAAGCTGCCTGGTATCTCCAACCTGAGGGAGCTCTGAGGAGCGCGAAACTCCTCTGCGGGTGGTTGAGGCGTAGGCAAGTCCTCACCCGCTTCCCATGATTCTTCTATCCTGGGATCCTCTTGCGTAATCTCCGTCTCAGAAGGCCGACTCATGTCGCGGGATGGCCTCGGAGTCGCCGTAGCAGCGGCGGCGGCAGCAGCAGCGGCAAGGGCGGCCGCCGTGGCCGCTTCCGCCTCAACCTTTGCCCTCGCTACTGCAGCCAGCTCCTTTTTCCTCCTCTCAGCAGCCGCTTGCCTTGCTTCTCTTGCCTGGTTGTCGCGGATGGATTTACTGTAGGCAAGCTTGATAGTTTCCCGGCGTTGAGCAAAGTCTATTGCGCCCACAGACACTTTGCGCCGCCGGGGGGTCGACTCCTCGGGTGTCTGAGGGGGCCGTTGGGACTGCCTCAGCGGCGAAACTCCCCTCTCTGTTGCTCGCATTCTCGAAGCCGTAGTGGTGGCATTGGCGACCGACTGCCGGGGCCGAGAGCTTCGCAGGCTAGGAGACAGCTTCGCAGGGGGCACCGACACGTAGGCATTGAGCCGACTGCCGGATTGGGTCGAGATATTTGAAGGGGGAGGCTTGCGAGAGGAGCTGGGGGTGGTGCGACTTGATGGCGGCTTTGCTTGCTCTGCGGCATTTCCCGTGGGGGTTTTTGTTCGTGAAACATGCTGCCGGGAATTCCTCCCGCTCGCTGTGGAGTATTTGTTGAAAGTAGAGGGGGAGTTGGAGCGTGTTGATACCGGGCTGCCGCGACTCGAGGCGTCGTTGATTCGCCTAGTCAGTCTCGGAAGCCGCGAGGTGGGTGAAACCGGCGAAGTGGGTGAGATAGGGGAGTCGACGTCTTGCCTGGAGGCGCCGTAATCTGAACGACTCAAGGTTAATTTGGTTCCCGAGAGGTCACTGCGGACCCGGGAGTGGTGGGCCTTTGGTATCCTAGACACATTGTGATCGGTGCTCCGTTGGCCGGCCGTGTCGGCGGCACGGTACCAGTCGGTCGGCGACGAAGGCTCGATGTCTGGATCCGAGAGGCTTCTCATCTGCGACCGCGCAGGGTTGATGAGGAGGCTCGACTCGGAAGTCCTCCTCGCCCGGGTTGTCTCGATGCCAAACCCTGGTGTGACGGCGTCGTTGAGATCTGGGAGGATCTCGCCAAACAACAGGCCGTTTTGGCGCGGAGGAGATCGAGGGTTCGGTATCTCGGCACCTGTCGCGGGTTTGGTTGCCTGTGGTGGTGTCGGCCCGGCGGTGCGGGGCCTGGATATCCTGCTCGCAAACGACTGCGAGTTGGCGGGAGCCTGGTCCTCGGCAGCAAATTTGGGCCGCTGGGTTGTGCTTCGGGCACCGGAGCTTTTGCTTGTGTCGCGCCCTGTGTCTCGTTCTCGTGCTGCCGTCGTCCTTGGTGCACCATGGGATGTTGCACCGCTCCCAGCACTGGGTGGCCTCGACTTGACGGTGCTCGAAGCCGTGTCTCGGGGAGAAGCTCTCGGGGCGGGTTTTCGGATGGCTGAAGGGGACTGCGATGCCGACTGGTCAAATTTCTTCTTGAGATCTCTCACGCTCGGCGGCACGGCGGCAGCTCCAGCGGCGGGAGCTGCGCCGTAGCCGTTCCCTGCCGCAGCTGACGCCCGCCCCGCGCCATTTCCCAAATTTTCAGATCGGCTGTCAACGGGGGTCGAGACGGACCGCTGGGTCGGCCGGAGGGCGCCGCGGTGGGTTGCTGGGACTGAGGGATGTTTTGGGGTGGTCCCGTTTCCGTTGGACCGCAGCGAGGGCGGCTGCCGGGTGGTGGTGGTCAAGACGGCCGAGGCCATCGCGTCCTTCACTGGCGGAGAGGCATTCCCAGCACCTGCGGTCGGCGGGACGGTGCGGTAGCTGCGGTAGAAGTCGGCGGGGTCTACCGTGTCGTCGGGAGAGTCTGGAGAGAGGGCGGGAGCGAGAGCATTGGCGGAAAAGGCGTGCAGGTTCGCGGCGGCGGCGTAGTGGCTGGCGGGTGTTTGCGGGCTCGTGATGTGGTCGTAGTGGTGGTCGTGGCGGTCGTAGTGGTCGGGGTATTGCTGCTGGTGCTGGTGCTGTGGTGGTGAGCGCGGCGGGTGCTGGCGGTGGTCGAGGTGGTGGCGGTCGAGCGGCGGGCCGGAGCGCGAAACAGGCTCGTCTCGCAGACTGCCATGGTCCATGGTGGTGTCGCAGGGCTCGTCCGGGTCGTCCCTCGTCCTCGTCCCATCACTCGCGGGCCTGGGCAGCTCCGGTCGGGCTGGCTGCTGCTGCCGCTGCTGCTGCTACCGTACTGTGCACACGCCTCTGGCTCTGGAGCGGACACGATTTGCGGGCGCCGGGGATCGTCGATGTTCCATGCGGGCAACGGGCAACGGGGGGGTGGTGGGAGAGAAGGGCGGGATGTCGGGGCCTGTCGACGGTGATGCGCTGGCAAGCACGAAGACGGGATTGGTTGGTTTGGGTCTGCAGAGACCAACTGGGAACAGCCCTGGGCGAAGAAACGGCCCTCCACTTCCCAACAGAGTCACCACTCGCCGCGCTGGCTCGGCAGCGCCCTGAAGGGGCCGGGCTGCAGGCCGCGGGGCTCCACCCATCCACCACCAACCCGGCGCCGCCAAGCTGCTGGCCTTCTTCGCCCTCTGGCTCACACAGGCTCAGGTTGGCGAGGCAGGCTAGCCCGTCAACAGCGAGCGCGCCATCCCTCGGCCCTGACGTTGAGCGTTGACGCTGGCCAACGTTAGCGGCCGTTAATCAGACTAAGAGACTACCTAGTTACTGGGCATCTGAGGCATCTGCTAGTGCACGGTTGGTGCATCCGTCATTCCAGCTCTCCGTCGTCTATCCATACTGTGTCTTCGGTAACGTTATCGCCTGCGACGATGCGACGTGGTTGGGTTTCCGTTGCGTCCAACTCGCCGTCAACCGGCGCCAGGCTGGGCATGGGAAACCAGCCGCCGATGGGGCTCTCTGTCTCTGTCAGACAATCTCCTGTTTACACAGGATGGAGGGGGTCCAGGGTCCGAGCTTCCGTCCGATGCAATGGCGGGATGCACGAAACAAAAAGTTGCACGCAGCCCACTGATGAGCCCACTGGCCCAGCCGGCGGAGATCAAGGTTGCAACTGGGTGTGGGTGCCGCCAGGGTCCAGGGCACGACATCCTGAAGCGTGCGGGAAGTTGGAGGGTCGACCAGACGGGGTCCGAATCCGCCCAGAAGCAACTCCAAGAAACTGCCTGGATCTGGCCCTGGATTCCTGGAATGATGCCTGTCAGGTCTCTCTCGTTTCGACCATTCTCTCCGGATGTTTCTTCTTTTCTCTTGTTTTCTGCATCCCATCCCCCGGCTCGATCTTGATGCACCCCTCCCTCCCGCTTCGGGCGACAGGGGCAGCCTGGTCGACTGTCGCGCGGACAGGCGCGGCTTTAACTTTTGGGATGCAACCAACGGGTGAAGGATCAGACGGCTGCGTTTGCTCTGCAACCTTCACCATGGCATGAATGATGAGTGTGGCTGGTGAGGAGGAGGGTCGGATTCCTCGCGCCGAGGAAGCATGAACTTGGAGTCGGCACCCAATCCCTCCGGGCGGAACAATAGATGGATGATGGTGTCTTCGTGTTCTGCTTTCTCGGGTCTGTCCCTGGCCCACTTTTGCTCAGGGTCGACAAGAAGGCCGGAAGCTCGCCCGATGGATTTTGTTGGCAGCGAATCACGGGCGAATCATGCGTGTTGCTGCTCCGAAGGCATGAATTGAATCCAACGAGGCCCGGCCTGTGTGTCTGCCCAAATGCGCCTCCAGCGAGCCAGCGATCCGCCCCAGGTTCTCAGGTCCCAGGTTCCCCAGAGCCCAGAAAACTGCTGATTCGCCAGCCCCAAAACCAGCAAACAGATCCGCCATTGGGCCCGTTGGCGTTGGCGTCCGCGGGAATGCGGTCGGGCAGCGTGGCTTGACCCCCAAGGAAACCACAGCAAGAGGATAATAGGTAACTGGCTAACCTGAGGTGCTGCGTGTCGCAAACCGTTTGAGGCTGTCAGCCATCCCGAGCGCATCCCCTCCCCCGGCCGATCCTCGACGCGCCGACGCGCCGTCACACGAGCTCCGTGGGGCGTCAAGCCCAGTGCGCCCGAGTGCCACTGCAGCACTGCAGCCGACGGTGTTTGGTGCTTGTCAGGTTGTCAGGCTGTCAGGTTGCGTGCCGCTGCTGCACTCTCCTCGGACCTGGTTGCTCGTTGCAGACCGACCGCCGCCACACCCAATCGCCCATCCTGGATCCCGCCCCCCGTATCCCGTCGTGTCGATCGGAGGAATTGGAGGCATTGGAGGCATTGACGGATGAAAAGAGCCTGCCGGGATCCCAATTCATTTGATCCCGCCCACCGCGCACGCCAGCCCAATCACCCGCCAGCACATGTCGGCCCGCCGCTGATAGGGTCTTCGTTTCGTGCCTTGGCCGCCATCGGCCGTCGCCGTCAGGGGCAGTGGAGGTCCTATTCGAGCGATTGGGGATGCATTGGCGGGGATTTGCCACCTCAGGAACATTTGGGGGTCAGGCCGTCGACAACTGGCCTCGTGAACCGAGACGACTCCGAGTCGGTCAAACAACGCAACGCTGCAGTGGAGCCCAGCCATGGGTCCTCCTCCCGACCCGGCGTCCCGGAAGAGGACCCGCAGTCGGAGCCGGAGCCGAAATGCCGGGCGAGGCCACCATCGCGACGTCTCCGATGACAGGCCGGCCAAGCACGTCAAAGGCGGCCAAGAGCAACACGGCACCGCTGTGAAGCATGCCCTGCTCGCACAGTATTATCACGAGATCCAGACGCTGCGGCAGTATGCCTTGGCCAAACTGCCCGCTGCGTCGCGCCTCCGCCGCAGGAAGATCGCGTCCGTGGGACTGGCCAGGCCTGGCGTCGAGAAGGCCCCGACCGAGGACGAGACCGCTTTGGGAGAGCTCCTGGACTCGACCATTGTTGCCTGCCGCCACCATGCCGAGGCCGAGGACGACCGCCGCTGGGAACAGTGGGTCGGCTTCTCTCAGAGAGGTGACGAGTCGTATGTGACACTTTCGGACGGGCTCAAGGGGTCGATCTATTCGCAGGCCGAGGTAAGACAATGAGATGTGGTACGTGCAAGGTGTGGGGCCACTTGACTTACATGTGGACGCAACGAAGCTTCTCGACTTTGTCGTATGGCTCCTGTATTCTAGGGAACCCCCCGGATCCTGGCCAAAGCACCTCCTTTGCGATGGCTTCCGACGCCAGGCCGGCCCAAGCCACCACTCTGATGCTGCAGCGCCGTCGACAATTCCGGGTTTGTGTTCAGCATATCCCAACCAGCACCTTCAGGCCCTCAAGGCCCCTCCGTGGCCTCAGCTACTCATGCTGCTCGGGAGAGAAGGGGAGCGTATAATGCTCGACCTCCTAGTAGACTGCGCGATATTCGCAACTGTAAAGGCCGGCAAGGGAAACCTTTACCAGCTCGGCGGCATTCCAGTCTCGGAGCTCGAGCTTTTATCACAGGCGGGCAACAAAGAAAGCTCCTCGACGTCCGACACTGCCACGGCAAACGTGGAGCTCCGTCCCTCGGAGATACCCTTTGTCAGGAGCCGAATGCTCTACGCCCGAGCCGCTCTCAACGCCCGAGGCCTCGTCCACTTTGGGCTGCGTCATATTCGTACGTCTTCCCCATACCTGTGTCAATAGTACAACGCTCAATTTATGTCTCAGATGTTTTGAATCGCTTCCCTGCCAAAGAACAAGCGGTTGCTGAGGCTGATCAACATGATCGGAGTGCTGTGTACATCTTGATGTACATCTTCCCTCGGCAATTTGGACTTCACAATGTGTTTGTCTCAACGGTTAATCGCCAAAAGACAATGCAGAAGTTTCAAGACTACACCCTTCGTGAGGAGGAGATATCAAAAAATTTTCCAGCAGCAGCGGATGGCAAGAAGGCTGCCAATCATGTCCCGAAAAGACTCAGGGGCAAGGTCATGCACTTGGTCAAGCGGCTTCAGGTGCTTCATAAACGGTGCTCCTATGCAGAAATGTTACACCATTACTGTCCGGTAAGTACTTCGGAATGGGCTCGAAACATATCGCTGATGTGCATCTAGGCGCTCGGACAAGCTGCTCGCCAGAGGAAAACCCAGGCGTCCCTGACCAAGCCTCTGACGCCGTCATCCAGGCCATCGCCCAAATCTCGCAAGGCCAGAAAGAAGTTCAGGCCTGCCACTGCGCCCGCCCTCGACCTCCAATACACAACCCTCACCGAGCTTGCCACACCTGTCTCCAGTGTCTCAGCCTTTTGCCAGGCTGTTCTGGCGAAGGTCATCCCTGACGAATTCTGGGGCGAAGGACCTACCCAAGAGCACAACAAAAGGTGTTTTCTGAAGCAGGTTCATCACTTCATTAACCTTCGGCGATTTGAGAGCATGTGTCTCCATGAGTTAATGCAGGGGATGAAGGTCGGGACAATTACACCCCCCCAGGGCTTATAAGGTACCGACGCTGACGGCTCAGCAGACAAGCGATGTGGAATGGCTCACGCCTCCTAGACTGGGAAACCAAAAAAACTCCCAGTCTGACACACGAAAGCGGACCGAGATTTTCTACGAGTTTCTCTATTATTTGTTTGATTCATTTTTGATACCCCTGATTCGCAGCAACTTCTATGTCACCGAGTCCAGCGTCGACCGGTACCGTCTCTTTTTCTTCCGCCATGACGTCTGGCGCTATGTTGCCGAGCCGGCCATGGCTGTCCTCAAAACAAATATGTTCGAGGAAGTCAAAACTGAGGACGCCCTTCGGATCCTACAATCCCGTGAGCTCGGCTATTCCCAAGTGCGCTTGCTCCCCAAGCAGAGCAAGATGCGCCCCATTATGAACCTGCGGCGGCGGACGCTTAAACAAAATGGCACGAAGTCACTTGGCCACAGCATCAACCGTATCTTGGGCCCGGCCTACTCGGCACTCAAGCTTGAGAAGGTGAGAGCCGTCCCTCCGAGTTGACAGGGAGCCGTGCCACTGACACGCGATAGTCTCGCAATCCGGACCGCCTTGGCTCGTCGCTATTCTCAGTTGGGGACATTTACCAGCGAATCAAAGCCTTCAAGAGCGGACTCGGCGAGGGCCAGCACAAGTTTTACTTCGCAAAGGTTGACGTCCAAGCCGCCTTTGACACAATCCCCCAGGATGCCATGGTCGAGCTGCTGAAGCGTATTCCTCGGCAATCGCGCTACAAGATGTTAAGACACGCCGAGGTTACCCTGCTCGAGTCAACTACGAGTAACAAAGCGGATGCTAGATCATCCAAGCGGTGGCATACGGTCGCCAAAGCTGACGACGACAACAGAACCTTCTTAGAGCGGATCGAGTCCTCCCTCGCAACCAAGAAGAAAAACACCATCTTCACCAGCAACGCCGCCAAAGCAGCGCAGACCACCAGCAATCTCATCGCCCTCACCACCGCCCACATCGAGCAAAACCTCGTCCGCGTCGGCAAGAAGTACTACCGCCAAAAGACCGGCATCCCACAAGGCTCTATCCTCTCGTCCACGCTCTGCAACTACTTCTACGCCGACCTCGAGCGGAACCACCTGTCCTTTCTGCAGCAAGGCGAGAAGGACTGCCTGCTCCTGCGTCTAATCGACGACTTCATGCTCATCACCACCGACGAAAACAAAGCCCGCCGGTTCGTTGGCGTCATGCACCGCGGCCTGCCCCAATACGGCGTGGCGGTCAACGCGGAGAAGAGCTTGGCCAACTTCCCCCTGACGGTGCAGGGGACGGCGGTGCCCCAGCCGGAGGACGGGCGGATTTTTCCGTACTGCGGGCTGCTGATTGACTGCGAGACGCTGGCGGTGACGAAGCAGCGGGACGGGCCGAAAAGTGCCAATAGCAGTAAAAAAGCCCCTTCCCTTGCCAACTCCCCATTCTTCCACATACTAACCACGGATAATAGCCGTTTTCGACTCCCTCACAGTCGAGTACTCCCACCATCCCGTCCAAAACTTCACCCGCAAAGTCATCAGTACGCCCCCTCACTGTCCCTTTCCCTCCACAAACAAACGCACTGCTGACCCCATGTCCCAACCCAAAAGATGCCTTTAAAATCCAATCCCACCTCCTCTTCTTCGACACCTCGCACAACTCCCACCGCGGCGTGCTCGCAAACCTCCACGCGGCCTTCACCGAGACGGCGACGAAAATGTGGGCGTACGCCCGCTCGCTGCGGAATGCTGCCTTCCGGCTTGAGAGTAAGGTCATCGTTGGTATGTTACTCCTCTCTGCTTTTTTGATCTGATACCCACCACACTGGGGTTTATTGTGCCTATGCTGTGATTTGATATTGGTTCTGTGGCTGATGCTGGATGGCTGGCTTCTGGACAGAGACGATCAAGACGCTCGTGGACGTGGCGTTTACGCTGCTGACGAGCCGCGCGAGGGCGGCGAGGTATCCGGGGTACGTGTGCAGCGTCAAAAAGGGGGAGGTGGCGTGGTAAGTTCTAGTTTTTCTTTTGCTTTTGTCTCCTGGTGTGGTGCCAGGTTTTGCTTACCGTCTATACAGGTTTGCGATGGTGGCGTTCAGGCAGGTGCTGGTGAGGAGGCAGACGGGGTATGGGGCGGTGATTGCGTGGTTGGAGGAAGAGACGCGGAAGGCTTCTGGGAGGAAGGGTGTGGATGTTGAGATGCTGGTTGGGGTTGCGAAGAGCGCGTTGGTAGGTCGTCGGGGTGGGAAGACGTAGTGTTTTAACGTTGTGGGAGCCGACGGCTCTTCCTTTCGTCCGAGTCTGAGGGGAACGAAGGGAAACAAACGCGAGGCTGGGTCTCAAGCATTACCTTCTTCACACAATCACAGCAATGAGAACTCCATCTCGCCACAACCATGGGAAGGGAATGGCATGCACAGTTCAAGCGCAACATGAATCGGATTGACAACCAAACACCTCTATCTCTCGTCATGTCATGTCAGGTCATCACTCATGAGCCCGCCATCTATCCGTCTCAACGAAGCCAAAAACTAAACCATACTCGCGCAAAAAACAACGCAGTGAGCAAGATAAAGGCAAGGCATGAAGCAGCAGCGACAAGCTGAAAACAAAATAACACACAAAGCACAGAATACAGACAGCAACAGGAACCAAAGAAACTTTGAACCAAACCTCGAATCCCAAACAAGAAACCAAGGCAGTAATCAGAAGGCAGAAGGCAAAAACAGATGTAAGCGGAATCTTATGTGTGTGAAATAAACCAGGCAATCAACATGGGAGAGGTATTCAGAGTGAAACCAAACACAAAGCCTCCAACGCCTGCTCCTTAACCAGCCAACCCGCAGTACCTAAAAACAAGAGAAAACAAAATAAACAAAATAAAGAGAAGAGATGGCACATCCAAGCATTATTTTCTCCTTGTCCTCCCAACCGTTGGGCCCTCCTTTTCCCCAAACCATCCACCCCTTCTATTGACCCCTTCTTCAAAGAAACCAGCCCTTCCTTTCCTTCCTTTCTGTCATTCCATCCCCTCAAAGATACCCTCCCTGCCCGGTGGTATCCATACTCACATCACTCGGCTGATGCAACCCCGCGCCCCCTCTCACACTACTCCCTCCCCTCTGCGGACTCCTATCCCCCAGCAAACTCCTCGCCTCGAGGCTCGCGCCCCCGGCATCACTAACAGGCGTCATCAACCTGACCCCCTTCCCCTTCCCCCCATCAACAAGCGCAGGCGACACCCCGCGACGGCCACTGCTCGACGTGGGCGCGGCAACAAGCACCTGCGCGGGCGTGACGACGATCTCGTCCTCGCCCTTCCCCGTGTCGTCGCCCTTGCGCAGCACCAGCGGGAACAGCACGACGCGCACGGTGGTGTTGGTGGCCTCGAGCTCCTCGTTGGTCTGGTCGGCGGCGCCTGACGCCTCGTTCATGAGCGCGGCGTTGAACGAGACGGTTTCCGTCAGCTCGCCCGTGTCGTCGTACTCGGGTTGGAGCGGCGGGAGCATCATGTACTCGGCGCGCTGGCAGCGCATTTGGATGGCGAGCCCGACGGCCTCCCGCACGACGCGGCGGAGCTGGGAGGCGATTTGGTCTTCGAGGTTGGAGGGTGGCGGGAGGATTTTGGAGAGGGTGTCGAAGATGGCTTGGGAGACCGCTTCCGTGTCTTGATCGCGCTGTTTCTTGAAGGAGGGGCGGCGCGCCAGGAGGGTGAGGGTGACGGCGCGCCACTGGCGGACAGCGTGGGGTGGGCCGACCTCGACGAGTTGCTTTTCGAGGTGCTTGAGCTTTTGGCGCTGCTCGCGGTCCATGCCGAAGAGGTAGCGGGTGAAGACGAACTCCCAGATCATGGCCATGGTCATGCTCATGAAGATGTCGCGGCGGCGGACGCGATCGTTAAGGTATGTATCGACGTTGGAGCCGTCGATGACGGCATTGTCGAGGCGGTCGATGAGCTTCTCGTCGCTGAGCTCCGAGGTGAGGCGACAGGCGCGCATGTCGCTGAACTTGGAGAAGCGCAGCACCCACTGCTGCACGTGGGCGCACAGCTGCTGGCAGCGGTGGTCGAAGTAGTCGATATCATGGTAGTCGAGGAAGTCGGGGTCGTCGGACGGCTTGGTCTGCTCGAGGATCTGCTGCTGCAGCTTGCGGATCTCGGCGGTCGACGCCTCGAGCTGGGCGCGCAGCTGGGCGATCTCGGTGTCCTTGTCTTGGACGGCGCGGGCGTGCTGGGTCGAGGCGTTGCGGGCCAGGCTGAGCTCGGAGGCGGCCTGGGCGTGCTGGGTCTCGAGACGGCGGAGCTCCTCGTGATGCTTGACGGCGATGGCGGAGGTGGAGCTGCGCAAGCCCTCGTTGGTCTGCTTCAATCGGTCGATGACGTCGTTGGCCTCCTTGAGCATGCGGCGGAGCGACTCGATCTCGGACTCGCGTTCGGCGAGAGCGGTGGCGCTGCGGTGCGAGTGAGACGACTCGGCCAGGGCGCGGGCCTCGGCGAGCATGCGGTTCTCTTCGACGAGCTGGTCGACGCGGGACTCGAGCTCGAGCACCTGCATGCTCTGGCGGCGGCGCATGCTGTGCGGGCGCGTCGGGGAGCGCGGCGAGCCGATACGGCCCTCGCCGTAGCCATCCTGCGGGTGTTAGTGGCCGCGTTCAATTGAGCAGGGCGGGGAAGGAAGAGGGAGAAAAAAAAATAGAAAGAAAATAAAACACTTACAAAGACATCGGCCATGTCTTTGGCGCGTGCGCGGCCCTCATTCGCGGTGGGCGTCGGGGTGTGCGCAGCTCGAGCACCTGTTGACGTGGACGTGGCTGGCGCTGGCAGCGGTGACGGCGACGGTGAGGTTGAATGCGACGACGAGAGCAGCTGTGCAGCTCCCAGCCCCAGCGCCCCCAGGCCGAGGGCGGCAGCACCCGCAGCAGCAAGGCCCTGATTCGGCGTGGAGGGCCCCTGCAGACCCTGCTTTTCGTGCTCGCGGGCCTTGGCGGCCAGGTCGTGCTGGCTGAGCGACACGGACCGCAGGTTGCCGCTGGCACGCTTGTCCATTCGCCGCAGGTGCAGCGTGGGCGTGCCCGCACCCGAGCGGAGCCCGCTGAGGCTGCCTGGACTGTCAGGCCGCAACGCAGGAGGCTCCGGGGTGCGCAGGCGTGCCATGCTCGTATTGGACGACACGCGCCGCGGAGTGGGGTCGACGGGCCTTGGCGCCATCGGGCTGTCTGACAGGCTGCGCTGGCCCGCCACAGAGGCCACTGACACGGCAGCCACAGGGGCCGGTGTTTGTGTTTGTGTTGTTGTTTTGGGCCGTGGTGGTGCAGGTGCCAGTGCCGCGCCTCCCCCAGAGGCTCCAGCTGCAAAAGCTCCAGCGGTCGACGTGCCCCGCTTCTTGACCTGCAGTTTCTCGGGCTCCGGCGTTCGCGGCGGCGGTGAGGGTTCGCGCAGGCGGGGTGTCTCGGGTCTGGCCGCGGCTATCCGGCTGTGTCCACCACTCAGCGGCGACCGCCTGAGACGCCGCTCCGCATCGTCGCTGTTGCGTGGTGTGTGCTGCTTCTCGGGGATCCTCGGCGACAGTGACCGGTGGCGCTCGCGCACGGCGGCGCTGGGAGTTGTGACCGGGACCTCCAGCGAGTCCCGGAGAGCCACTCCGCTGTCACGAATGGCTTCGTAGTCGTCGGGAATGCGGCGTGATACATGCGGGGAGCCCGACGAGAAGCCGCTGTCCCGGTGCAGTTCCGGCGTCTTCGGGATCCGTCGGCTGCTCCGGGTCGGCGACTGTGATGTTCGGTGCTTGTGCTGGACCGGCTCTTCGTCCGACAGCTCCTCTTGCACCGGTGGCAGGCTGGAGTGCGATCGCATAAACTCGGAGAACTGGGATAGCGGTGGGAGCCGGACCGGTTCGTCGGCCGCGATCTCGGCCGCCTTTTTCTTGTCCACCTTGGCCACCTTGGTTGTTGTGGCTTCTCTGGTGCTGAACACTTCCTCGTCCGCGATGTCGTCCGGGAACGAAAAGGCCCGTTGCACCGGTTCTGGCGACGGGGATCGTGCTCGCCGCTCCTTCTTTTTCTTCTTTGACGGCTCCTCAACTCCGTCCACCCCCATGACGGACCTCGGGATGGTCTCCGAATCCATACGACCGAGGCTGACCCCGCCAGGCAGGCTGTAAGCCTCAACCGGGGCCTCCTTTTCGAATGTCGGCTCGTCAACGTCCATGCTCTTTGTTGTCGTCTTGTGTTGTTGATCCACTTCCATCCTCGATGTCGGCTCGAAGCCCCAGCTGTGCCCCTCCACATGTTGTTGTTCCTCCACTTCCATGCCTCCCCTCGTCTTTTCAACCTCCCTGTCCGTTCGTTTCTTTTCCTGAACATCCACCTCCATCGGCTCAGGCTCCGACTTGAACGCCCTCGTCTCCTCGGCCTCAACTTGCTTCTCCTGCTGTCGATCCACCTCCATCAGCTCAGGCGCCGACTCAAACGCCCTCGTCTTCCCAGCCGCACGCTCTGTCCGCTTCTCCTGCTGTCGATCCACCTCCACCGGCTCAAGTTCCGACTTGAATACCCCCGTCTCCTCAAGGTCAACATGCTTCTCCTGCTGTAGATCCACCTCCATCGGCACAGGCTCCGACCTGAACACCCTCGTCTCCTCAACTTCGTGCTTCTCCACTGCTTTCTCCAACTTCTCATCCACCCTTCTCTTGTTCTTCTTTGACTTTCCACCTTCAACCTTCTCCGCCGCCTTCTCCGACAGCAACGAAACCCCCCCACCAACAACCGCCCCGGCCGCGAGAGTAGCAGCAAGAGCAACACCCCCCTTCTCTTTCTCTTCTGTCTGTTCCTCCTGTTCTTTGCCTTCACCCCTCACAGACCCCACGACAGCATCCACCTCCCCGCCCTCCTCCACCGCCCTCGTCTTGACCTTCTTCCGCGTCGCCCCGTACTCAAACGGCGGCTCGTGCTCGATCCTGCTGCTGGAAATGTCCTGCGCCGGCGCGTCTCCCACCACCCGCGCGTCGAGCGAGAACGGTGTCTCGCGCGCGGTGAGGAGTTGTGGTGATGGCTCGTCCTCGGGATACGGCTCTGGTGGGTTGGGAATCAGCCCGAGACCGATGGTGGTGGCTGTTGTTGGCGGTGGTGGTGACGGTGCCGGGCTGGGAGGCAAGTGGCGGGTTGGGGTTTGAGGCCTGCTGCGGGAGATGGGTTGCTCAGTGGTGGCCGGAGCAGCCTCGGGTTGGAGCACCTCGGCGGGAGCGTCTTGGACTTCGTGGGTGGCTTCTGCTGGGGTGGGAAGAACCGGCGCTTGTTCAGTCGCCGAGACGCCAGTCTTGGCCTTCTTCTTCTTGTCTTTCTTAGCCTTCTTGTTGACCGGGCCAAAGTCCTCCTGACCGGCCTCCTGTGGTGTCGGCGTGTCAATGTCGGCGAGGCCAACGACGCCTGCAACAACGGCGGTGGCAAGCGCCGCAGCTGGCAGAACTTCAGAAGCTGGCGTCTCCTCTTGAGCTTGCCGTGCGTCGGAGTCAGTTGTCAGCGCCGAGTCGCCCTTCTTGCCCTTCTTTTTCTTGTCCTTCTTGGGCTTCTTGGTGGCGAACTCGACCACATCTTCCTCCATTGGCACTTCTTCCGCGATGATGTCCATGGCGGGCCCACCACTGGCAGCCTGGAGATCGGCAGGGGCGGACTCTTCCACGACTTCACGGATTGTCGGTTCCTCGACTTGAATGGGCTCGGACAAAACACGGGGGTCCTCCAGGTGGCTGGCCTCAAGAAATGGAGTCTCCTCGACTTGAAGGGGCGTAGAAATTGGCGTTTCCTTAGGTTGAACGGGCTCGTGAACAGGCGTCTCCTCGACTGGAATGGGCGCGGAAAGAGGCGTCTCTTCGGGTTGAACGGGCGCGGGAAGTGACGTCTGCTCGAGCCCCATTACCTCTGGCAGAGCGGGCGTTTCCTCAAGTTGAACAGGTGCGGGAGTAGTCGTTTCCTCGACCTGGGACGGCTCAGGTAGAGCACGCGTCTCCTCAAATGGAACCGAGCCGGGGACAGGCGTCTCCTCAAGTTGAACAGGTTCAGAAGGTGCAGGTGTCTCGTCCAGGCTGGCGGGTAAAGGTGTCTCAGGCTCGTGGGTCTCAAGCACCGCCTTCTTGCCCTTGTTCTTCTTTGCCTTCTTGCCAGGCAAGGCAAGGGAGATCTCCTCAACCTCAAGCTCCCTGGTGGGCGCGGATTCACTTTCCTCACGGCTCGGTCCGCCAAAAACTGCCTCGTCCTCATCCAAGGAGACGTCCCGCGGTTCAGGGACATCCAGAACCTGCTCAGCCGGAGTGTCGATGTCAAGCTCAAGCAAGGCTTTCTTGCCCTTCTTTTTGCTGTTTTTTGACTTCTTGGGAGGCTCAGCCCAGAAATCGGCGGCCGTTGCTTCTTCTTGGCTGGGAGTCTCGGTGGGGACGTGCTGGGTAGTGGATTCTTGGGCTGAGTTGTCGGGTGCGACTTCGAGAGTTGGTTCAAGCTCGACTTGTTTGCTGCCCTTGCGTTTCTTCTCCTTTTCCGGCTTCTTGGCGGGGAGCTCCCACGCTTCGGCAACGGGTTGAACAACGGGCTCGGCAATGAAATCGGCGACAGGCTCAGAGACAGGCTCAACAACGGGCTCAGCGACGGGCTCAGCAGGTTCGGTGACAGGTTCGGTGACAAGCTCGGTGACGGGCTCGGCGATCGGTTCAGCGACGGGCTCGATGACAGGCTCCGTGGCAGTTTCGGCGGTGGGTTCAGCCACAGGTTCGGCGGCGGGCTCAACGGCAGGCTCAACAGTGAGTTCAACGACCGGTACTTCGAAAACCTCCGCAGCCGCCTCCGTAGTACGCTCCACGGCAAGATCCAGAGTGTGTTCCAGAGGAGTTTCTGGAGAAATTTCTGCAGCAGGCTCCGCGGTGGGCTCCGCCACAGATTCAATGATCGCCTCCACTGCTGTCGACGTCTCAGGATCGAGCGACTCGAGTGCTACGACCTCGGTTGCCGGGGCCTCGGCAGCCAGGGATGTCTCGGGCTCAGGTTCAGGCTCCAACGCAGCAGCTTTGCCCTTGCCCTTCTTTTTCTTGTCTTTCTTGCCCTTCTTGGCTGGGACATCCCATGACTCCTCGACCTGCTGTGGTGGCTCCGAGGTGATATCGAGTTCTTTCGGCTGGGCATCAGTGGTCTCCAGGCTGAGTTCTTGGCCGGGCTCCTGGGCGGCAATCTCGAGTTCCTCATGGGCTGGAATGGTGGGGACTTCAGCATCGGCGGATACTTGCTCGCGAGCGATGGTCGGCTCAAGCTCAGTTGCCAGTTCCAGAGAAGGCTCAAGGGCAGCTTCCAGTTCGGGTTCAGGGGAAGCGGCCTTGTTCTTGTTCTTCTTGGTCTTCTTGTCCTTCTTCCCCTTCTTGGTCGGCACAGCCGATGTGTCCTCGAGCTGCTCCTCTGCCGCCACATCAAGCGCCGTTGGCTGAACATCGGTAGACTCTAGAACCGTCTCGAGAGCCTGTTCCTCAAGAACACTTGTGGGCTCCTCCTTAGCAGCAATGACGAGTGTGTCGGGGTCGAAGGCGGCCTGTTCGGGGTCCGCGATGAGCTGCGGCTCAGGGTCTGGAGAGAGTTGAGTGGTGACATCCAATTCCGGTTCGGGGGAAGCAGCCTTGTTCTTGTTCTTTTTGGCCTTCTTCTCTTTCTTCCCCTTCTTGGTCGGCACAGCCGCCGTTTCCTCGGGTTGCTCCTCCGGTGTGATCTCAAGTTCCTTCTGCTGGATATCGGTAGGTTCCGCGATGCTCTCCTGGACTTGCTCCTGGGTGTCGTTGACAAGTTCCTCTTCGCTAGCAACAGGAATGACGAGCGCTTCAGTGGCGGCGACGGTTGACTCTGGCTCAGCCACAGGTTCGAGGACTGGCTCGGGGGCCAGGTCTGGCTGAAGAGCATGCTCGATGGTGGCCTCAGGAATCTCGGCGGCGGGCTCAAGGACAGACTCGAGATCAGGTTCTGTTGCGGGCTCGACGGCAGGTTCGACGGCAGGCTCGACGGTAGGCTCAGGCTCGGACTCAGGGGCCTTATTCTTCTTCCCCCTCTTGACTTTCTTGCCCTTCTTGACCGGTATATCCAAAGCCTCCTCTACTGGTTGTTCGGGCAAAGCATCGAGCTCCTCTGGCTGCACAATGGGCGCATCCAGGCTTGGTTCTTGATTGGGTTGCTGGACGTTGACAGCGGGCTCCTCGTCCACAGCAAGGGGGATGATAGGCGCATCAGATTCGGTCGGCTCGATAGTGGGTTGTTCAGTAACGGCTGCGAGCTCCTGCTCGGCGACGACCTCTCTCGCGGAATCCGGGGCAGAGTCAGCTGCTGATTCTGGCTGAAAGATTGACATGAGGGCAGCAAGTTTGCCCTTGCCCCTCTTCTTCTTGTCTTGCTTCGCCTTTGTTTCTGGCGCTGCCTGGGGTTCCTCTGGTGCCTCTCGCGGGGTGTTTTCGGGTTCCTGCTGCTGAAGCGCTTCCGGAGTTTCTAGGGCGAGTTCCTGGACGGGCGCTTGGATGTCGATGACACTTTCGTCAGCAGCAACGACAGGCGGCTCCTGAACAGGCTCTTGGTGCTGGAGGACGTCGGGTGCTTCGAGGACCGGCCCCGGAAGATGTGCTTGGATGTCGGCGATAGGCTCATCAACGGCAATGACGGGTAGCTCCTGAGCTTCGGCGAACTCAGCGACATCCGGCTGAGAAATGACCGTTGGCTCCAGCACTGGTTCGGACGCGGGCTCGAGGATCGGCTCAGCTGCGGGCTCTGCTACGACGTCGAGTTCTGGCTCGGGTACGGTGGCCTTGGACCCCTTGCCCTTCTTCTTTCTCTTGTCCTTCTTGGTCTGTGTTGTCGGCGAAGTCATGTGTTCGGCGACCTCTGGTGATGTCTCCTTAGCTTGTTCCTGCTCGGGGAGATCAGAGGCCTCCGCGACAAATTCAGGAAGCTGGGTGGGCATGGTCTCTTCGACAGCAACAGCGGCTAGCTCACCGAAAGCGGCAGCATCCAATGTGTCGGGCGGAGGGGTGGCAGAGGACTCGGGCTCGAGCTGGGGCTCAGGCTCAGGCTCGGCGACTTTGCTCTTGCCCTTCTTTTTCTTGTCCTTCTTGCTCTTCTTGGCGGGCACCTCCTGAGCCTCCTCAGACTGCACTTCGGACTGAACTTCGGCTTGGAAAGGTTCCGATGCCTCCTCAGACTGCAGGTCAGGCTGTACAACTTCCAAAACTTCTTGGGGCGCCTCCAAAACTTGAACTGGTGGAGCATCATCGGCGCCCACAACGGATTCTGGGACGCCTGCGTCGCGCTCGACATCTGGGACGAGAATGGGCTCTGATACCTCCGGTTCAGGGATGATGGGCGTTGCGGACTCGAGCCCGGGCTCGGGCTCAAGGGCCTTGTCTTTTCCCTTCTTTTTCTTCTTATCCTTCTTGCTCTTTTTGGTCGGGGTAGCAGAGGATTCGTCAAGTTGAGGTTCGGGCTGCGTGGGTTCGGCCGGCTCGGGTGCCGCCTCATCGAGAGAGGTCTGTTCGGAAGCATCCGCGACCATAAATGCGGCAGGCTCTTCAACAGGCGGGATGTCGTTCGAGTTCTCATCAGTAGTTGATGTCACGGTCTCGGGCTCAGCAGGTAATTGCTTGGTGTCACTGCTGTCCGCCTCGTGATCTTCGGCTGTCCTGACAGGCTCTTGAATGCTGACGGGCTCCTCCACAATAGCAGGGGCAACCAATGGAAGGTCGACGGGCTCGGGGGCGGGAGTTGACGTGCCAGAGATGGGTTCAGAGTCAGAGATCTTGGAGCCCTTCTTCTTCTTGCTCTTCTTGGACTTTTGAATCGGCTGGCTCAGCACTTCCTCTTGCTGGGGTTCCGGGAGCGAAGTCTCAGCTGCGTCGTCGGCCACATCGGCAGCGGGTTCGTGGCTGACTGATGTCTCTGTGCCGGCAAGTTCTGGGATCGGAGTTTCAGGCTCAACTGGAGAAGGCTGTTCCTCAACGACGGGTGTGGTAACACCAGAAGCCGTCTCAGATACAGAGGTCTTCTTTGCCTTTTTGCCTTTCTTCTTCTTAGTAGGGAGGCTGACGTTGTCATCAGCCTGGGGCTCGAGAGAAAGTTCTGGCGCCGGGCTGGGGTCTTCGACGAGAACCGAGGAGGATGGTTGTTCGATGGCTGGCTCCTCCAGGGTCTCAATCGTCGGCTCTTGGTAAACAATCGGTTCCTGAATGACAGGAGTGGGCTCTTCTGCCGCAGCCGCGGGCTCCTCGGGCGCGGGCGTGGCTGGCTCGGAAAGGAGCTCAGGTTCGGGCTCAGGAGCGACCTTCTTCCCTTTCTTTCCCTTCTTTTTCTTCTCCGGAACAGCGAGCGTCTCATCGGCCTGTGCTTGTTCTGAAACATCAAAAACTGGAGATTCTTCGGCAATCAAAGACGAGGGGGGTTCAATGGTTGCCTCATCGAGGAGGGAAGGAGACTCGACTTCTGGCGCTTGTGAAGTGGTAGGCTCCTCCACGGCAATGGAAGTGAAGTCTTCGACGGAGGGTGAGGAGGGAGAATGGGAGTCGGCGTCGAGAGCTGCCTTCTTGCCTTTCTTTCCCTTCTTTTTCTTGGCCGGCCCCGCAACTGTCTCATTAGGTTGTGCTTCTTTTGGAACCCCGAGAGCTGGAAGTTCTTCGATCGGAGCAGAAGGTTCTTCGGCAATCGCCTCATCAAGGGCCGCTGGAGGTTCGACCACTACCTCTTGCACAGCAACCTCTTCCTCCACGGCAACAGGAGCGGGCTCCTCCACGGCAACAGGAGCGGGCTCCTCCACGGCAACAGGAGCGGGCTCCTCCACGGCAACAGGAGCGGGCTCCTCCACGGC
>FTCU01002235.1_pt1 | contig 23147 bp, 24 predicted proteins | sample 1639521 | NCBI WGS metagenome assembly FTCU01 (sample SAMEA3914864, study PRJEB12502) | metagenome | biome: forest; material: soil | place: USA | collected 2012-03-12 | depth 0.3 m
ACCATCGGCCGAGCACAGGTGGACTCAGTGGAGGCCCAGCACACGCCAAGCTGTCGATCACTTTTCCATGCAGCAGAAACCTTCCTTCTTCCCACACGAGCCACACTCACTGTCCTTCAATGGCTGATCTCAGGCGGCCCAGCACGCGGGGAGGGCAAGTGTCGCGACAGACATGCATGGTCAGCACAGGAAGACAGACAGACAGACAGACAGACAGACAGAAGAGAGAAGAGAGAAGAGAGAAAGAGACCAAGATCGGCAAGGTCAGCCGACCCTCCATGGGTCGCTGCATTCGCTGCATCGCTGCGTTTGTCGGCCGGGTTCTTGCCTGGCACCATCGAGTGTTTATCCCCAGCGGCTACCCGAGACTTCAGCTCTCATGACAGACGGCGGGCTGCCGAGACAGCGTCCACCCTGTGCGACCCTTCCTGCAGGAGGCCAATATCAAGGGGCCCTCGAGGGGGGCCACCTAGCATTTGGGAGCGCGTCCGTTTGTCGCCCCTGCACAGCAACCTTGCTGCATGCGTGCTGCCATTTCCTCCTATTCCTGGAACAGTCGTACGACACTCGCGCTGATCAACACTGGGGGCTCTCTCTCGATTGGGGCCGCCCACGCGATTGCCGCGCAGGCGGAAGAGAAACCGGAGAGGCCAGGAGACCCAGCAGGAGACCCAGGGAGTCAGGCTCGCCAGGCTCGCCAGGAGACCCCAAGGGCACTGACTTGGGCCGTTATCTCTCCGTCCCTTATTGTGTACCCCTATCCCGGCGGTGGACGTGATGTGTGTGCGCGCGTGCGGTGTGGACCCCTTGACCCTCTCGGGCTCCCGGCACACACTCTACCACTGACAACCTGGAAGATTTCATCATGTGGGCATCGAGAGACTGCCACTACCCGTGGCCGGCGCTGTTTGCCCTGTTTGCACGCGTCGGGTAGACGGGCTCGGACAGGGTGAGAGAAGCCGACCTAAGCGGTGCAAAACAGCTGCGATGCGGATAGCCACCCGATGCACTCACTCCCTGCAATAAGTCATCTAACTCTCTCTGGGGTTTCGCGGGGTTGGCTGTGCTGTGTGGTGTGGGGTCACATTCGTCGCTGCGGTATTCTGTAATCCGTTTTCTGAGAGGCCCCAGACAAGCGATCCGATGATCCGTCCCAGGCAGCCCGCTCGGTGCCAGGATTCTCGCCCATCAGGGCGGGGGTTCGAAGAAGAATGGAAGATTAATGTGGAGGGCATGTCCCCCGGCGACCGCGCTGCAGCATTCTGAAAGTTCCATTGAACATGTTGCCATGCATCATCAACTGAAACTCCAAAGTCGACCACCACCACACAATCGACGCGCCCGCGCCCGCGCCCGCTCCCGGCTGAGCCTCCGACGACCCTTCGACGACTCGCGAAGACCTCCATGAGACTACCTTGCCTGTAACTCCCTCGGAGTGTGGCCGGCCAGACGAGCAGTTATTGATTGGTACGTTGGGCCAGGGACTGCCACTGCAGTGCAGTACATGCCCTTGTATTCTGTACACGCATGCATCGCTATGACCCCGAGCAAGTGCATGCATGCATCCATCCCTATACCACATCTGCTGTCTTGACCGCGATGCAGTGAGCCGTGGCGGCTTGCATGGAGCAAACGGCTCTCTCGCTCTCTCCCCCTCCCCTCTCGTCGGCCCACCGCCTCGGATGGCTGTCAGCTGACCCCCAGCCGTTCCCAAGTCCTTGGAGTCTTGGAGTCTTGACCTCTGGCAGATCGCTTTTTTTGCTTTTAAATCCTGCTCTCTCCCTTCTTGAGCCCGGTTTCCCAGTGCTTGGGCCGAGACACAGGCTGACAGCAGCGGTTCAGCAAGCCGACACACCCGGCCTCGACTTGATCAGCGTCCATCCATCACTGCAACATGGAGAGTGGCAATCCTCTTGGACCGGGTCTGCCGGTGCCGGCGCCGAGCCGCCCCATGCACCGGCGGACCAACTCTAGCTCGTCCGAGGCATCATCGCATGCCTCCCACACGTCGCACCGCTCGCTCGACTCTGAGCCTGAAGACCAGTTCGTCTTGTCGCCCAGCCATACACCGGCGCACGAAAACCCGCCGCCGCGGGTCATGGTGTCGAGTTACATCCCGGATAGTTTCCTCCTGGTTGGCAAAGGTATGTCCTTTTCGTCATTTTGGTCTGTCTTTTGACGTTGACGCTATTCGACGACAACGCCATGCCCCGACGAGTGAGACACCGTGTTGGTGAAACCCACTCCTCCAGTGCCGAGCGTGCCCCGAAGTGTGGGGGGTTTAGGGCTGCAGCGGAGTTTAGGGGACCCCCCCCATGGCTCGCCCAGTCCCTGCAGTAGGCCAAGCCAACGGCGCTGTGGGGGAGGGGCGCGGGGCAGCATTCCGGGCGCTGAAACACTGCGTCATAGGGGCCAAGCTGCATCGGGACACCACGGGCAGGACCCAAGACTGACTTCCTCTTCCTGTGCAGAAGTCAAGACTCGCCCCCGCGATGCAGACACGCTCCCGAGAGTTCCGAGCTATCTCAAACTCACGCCAAGCAGCAAAAGCCGCCCAATTGCCATTGACATCCCCAGCGGCCGTCGCAGGGCCGCCTCAATCCCGGCGTCCGAGCCGGTCCCGCTTGAGCCGCCACTGTCAGCTCGGGGCGACATTGCTGGGTAGGTACCTAACCCTTTCTGTTCCCCTCTGCTCACTCTCATCGGTCCTCGATTACTGACTCTTATCACCTCCCTTTCCCGGAACACAGCGGCTACTTTCCCCTCCACGAGGACCCCGACTCCCGCCTTCACATCCCGCACCCCTTCCACGTCGACACCAACATGGCCCGGCGAGCCTCGCACCAGCGGGCCGCCGAGTCCAGCAGGGTCACTCCCTCGACCACCTCGCCCGCCCCGGACACCCCGCTCTCGTCCTACCTCCCCAGCGGCCATCACCACGACGTGGTCGTCCCCCTGGGGAAGTACTACCCCTCCAATTGGGAAAAACGCCATGGCAAGGCCCCGCTCCATCACCCCGTTCATCCATCCACCCCGCCACGTCCAGCAACAGCAGCAACAACAGCAACAACTACCACATCACCCAGCTCAGCCCAACACCACCATCACCACCGCCCGCACCACCGCCATCACCACACAGACCAGCCCCGCCCCGTCTCCGACGCCAAACGCCGCCTGCAACAGTACCAACGCGACATGATTGCCCAGGCCGCCATGGCCGGCAACGCCGTCCTCGCCAACAGTCCCTCCACAGCAACAGCACCCTCCTCCCTCGGCGGCAGCGGCCGACATCTACCGAAAGCCCAGCTCGCCGCTGACCTGCTGCGGGCTTACAGGCCCGTCTCGCCCGTTCTACGGCCCGTTGGGAGCCCTGGTCCCGTCACGCCCATGTCTTTGGAGCAGGAGGGAGATTGCTACCTGAGCTATGGCTTGCGCTCTTCCGGCGGTGGCGGTGCTGTTGGTGAGGAGGAGGACGGTGACCGGGAGGGTTACGATGGTGATGACGATGCCTGGAGTGTTGGCAAGGGGAAACAGCCGCGCAGGGCGGCTCCGTTTGAGATGAGCGCTGCTGCTGCTGCTGCCGCTACTACAAAGATTTGAGCGGAGCGAACCGGGAAAAGAGTTTCATTTGTCTGGCCGAAATATCATGATACCCACACACACAAAACAGATAGTTAGACGGACTGGATGGGACGAGGCTCCGGTATGGGTGGCAGATACACCCGGGTTGGGCTGGGCCGACTGGATGGCGTTTTTAAATGTTGGGGATATGTTTCCGTGATGGATTTGTTGCCAGTTTTACCTACATATTTATGCTCGGCCTGGAGCAAACCGGCGTTTGGCAGGCGCTAGAATTGAGTTGTTCCAACTTTCGCGGCGGTCCTACCAGGCGTTTGCTCAGAGCCCAAGAGAGGGAAACAAAAGGTTTGGTCAGAATGCGAAAACACATGTATGAACATTAATTCATTAATGCCCACGCTTCACCCATACCAATATCCATGTTTCACATCCAAACCATAGTTTTGTACCGGGTCCATCCTATCCCTAATCATACCCGACTGTGTGCCAAGTGTATGTGTCCCTATCGCTGTTCTTGACTCAAAACCAAGCAAGGAAAAGAAGCAAAAGATATACTACCCGCTAGAACCCACGTCCCTCTCGACCCGACGAGGGAGACTGAACATCCAACGATCAAGACGCTCACAACGACGACGATGACGACCACTACGACCACTACTACTACTACCACAGCTCACAGCGGCCGGCAGTAGTTGGCAGGGAAATTACCCCTGACACCTCCCAGCTCGCCGACCCACCTACACAATTCACTCGTCAGCCATGTCATATCCCATTGACAACAAGGAAAGGAAGAACATACCAGTCCTGATCAGTTCCCGTCCGCTTCACCACCCTGATCTTGTCCCCTTCCCGGAACGACAGATCCCCGTCATTCCCGCCCTGGCCGGCCCCCGCAAACGGGTACAGCGCGACGACCCATTCCTCCGGCTGGGTTACCGAAGGCCGTTTTGGAGGCGGCGGCGGCGGCTTTTTCTTGACCAGGCTGCCGTTGACGTTGATGTGCAGCTGCGAGGACGAGGTGGACGGGGACGTGGACGAGTAGATCCCCCGCTGCGGGGCCAGTCCGCCGTTGGCGGAGCGGTTGACGGAGCTACCGCCCAGGATGGTGGCGGTTGTGAAGTCGGTTGCGTTTGCGTTGCTTGGGGGCTTCCAGGTGGGCGAAGGTGTGGTGGTGGGTGTGCGGGCTTCGGCTTGGAGGAGTGGCATGGACGGGGTCCGGAGGGTGCGTGCCTGGGGTCCGCCGGAGATGAGGCCGGTTGTTGTGCGACGGATGGCGTTGGGGGGCTTCGTGCCCGGGGCGGGGTTCGGGGTGAGGCCGTTGCCCGCGCTCATGGGCTGGCGGACGGCCGTGCCCCGGGCGATAAAGCTGATGGTCTCGGTCTGGCTCCGGATCGGACCGAAGGCGTTGTTCCATGTCGCGACCACGTCTTGCATCGGAGGAGGGGGGGATGGAAACCCGAACTCCTCACAGTACCCGTGCAGAGCTGTGTAGTACAGCCCCAGCAACCGGTTTTGTATCATCACAAGGTTGGAGACCAGTGGTGTGATGAGGCTGAAGGCCGCTGTGATGATTGGCGGAAGCGTCTCTCGGATGTGGTCGTCGGCAATGCTGAATTCCTGCATTTCGTGGTCAGCTCGACATTGGGCAGAAACAGGATGGGTTGTTCTCACGTCGGCCGCCCGTGACATTTCGGCGTCAGCTTTGACGAGAGCAGCGTCTTCTTTCGGCGTGCGTCCCGACTTCCGCTGGAGCTTGAGGGCCCTCTCCTGGGCCTTTTCGTAGTCCAGCCTCTTGTTCTCCCGCTTCTTGATGGTCTTGCGAATCGGCGCGATGGATTCTCGGGCGTCGGTGGCGGGCTTCACGACGTGGTCGTCGATCAGGGCCATCTCCTCCGCCATGTCCGTCTGCAGCTCTGTGTAGGCCTTTTTTAGGCTGAAGGTGCGCTCGAGCTGAAGAGGCGGGGTGGGAACGGCCTGGCGCGATTGGTGACCGTCGGAGGCGCCGACGATGGGGTCGTAGAGGCTCTCATATTCGGTGACGACTTGCAGTTGATGGCTGACAAGGGCGGCCCAGGAATCCCTCCACATCTTTGCATCCTCGATGATCTGGAACAGGGCGGGGAAGATGTCAGCAGATTGAAAGATCACCCTGAAGGAAAGAAGGGCGGCACCTTTGCGAGGACACCGTCGGCATCCTCATAATCATTCAGCAAAACCGCGACCTTGGCATTTTCTCCTGGTCCCTTGTTCAGGAGCTTGCCAAACTGCCGCTGCATCGACTGCATCGTGGATCCGGAGTCGGCGAGGGGAGGATGGTGCCGAGCTTGCTGTTGATGTTGGAAATGGAGAGCAGAGGAGAAAAAGAACCGCCGCGCTGCGGGATTGGAGACAAATTCAGAGAGAGGTGTGTTTCACACCACCTGCATGGCCCTTGTGTCTGTGGGATTTAGGCTGTCGCTGCAGATCTCCGAGCCGATCAACAGCGTCGACCGACCGTGGGAGCGTGGCTCAGTGGCAGTGCAGTTGGCGGAAATAAGGACGGGCGAGCCAATGTAAAAGGCTGGGTGAATCGAGGATCGAGAGTCACAGCCAATTGGGCAAATGGGTCAGCCCGTATTCACGAGCTGCATGTGATGTTGGTGCATCGCGTCCAACGGCGCAGCGCAAAAGTGCAGAACAATAGTTAATTGCGTGCCGGGAATAGGGAGGATTGGCGCTGGGCCTGGAAAGTCCGAAGATGCTGCTCTCCGTCCGAAGCTGCAAGCCACGGAACCGGGTTCTTCAGGGGCCGTTTCAGTGTTACACCAACCAACCCGGCCGACACAACACAGGGAGAGCGAGACGCAAATCATGAAACGAAACACGCCAGGACTGGTTTCCAGCGAGCCAGGTTACGAATCACACTTTCAAACTTGGCAAGCTTGGTTCTGGTGGAGTCCGCCGTTCAGGCCAATCACGCGGCCTGCCAAAGCGAAGAGGGAAGGTGGGGGCCGAAGGGGCTGGTCAGGTGACTGCGCGCGGAAACGGGTCGCGTCAGGCATCAGTTGCTTTTGCTCCATTCGCGTTCGCGATCGAGCCAAGAGCCAAGAATCACAACGAAGAATCCCACGACAGCCCACGACTTACCACGACTTCTCACGACGGCTCACGACCAGACAAACAAACGATGCGATGACGATAGAGCGCCCGGATATCCAAGATGCCGTCCATGATATCCTCGGGGCCGGCCTCGGCGGCGGCGATGGACTCGGGCGGACGCGGAGGGCCCAGCGCCCAGGTCCTCGAGTTCATCTGCCTGTTTACCCACGATCTCCGGAGAAAACAGAAGCGCTGGGAGGACGGCCGCCTCAAATATCACACCTTTAATAAGCGCGTCATGGTCTACGATGAGCGTGGCAACTTTGTCGGCGACATGCACTGGCAACGCGATTGGGGCTTTGGCGAGGGCGAGGAGGTCCAGCTGGAGCGTGGCGGCATCATTGTTCAGGTCATGGAGTGCGTGGGCCGCCAGGCACAGGACCTGTCGGAACTGCTGGAGAAGCGAGCGAAGGAAAAAGAACAGCGCCAAGCCCGAGTCGCCATGCGTCCAATTCTCTCCGCCGCCTCACCGCACCCCCCAGTCCCTGGAGCCAGCGTGCACGACCACTTTCAGACTCGCCATCGGCCCCTGAATCATGTACTCGGGACTCCGACGGGCCATCATGGCCGCGCGGCAGTGCCTGCCGAATCGCCTTTTGAGCTTCGCCAGATGGCCGACGAGAACCCCGATAACCGCACCGAGTCGCGCCCTGCAAAGAGGAGAAGATGCGATATCACGCCACCAACCAAGAAGGGCTACGCTCAGGCATTGTTTGGAGCCACTTTGTCGTTGTCTTCGGCACCGGCTAGCTCGGCTCCTCCGAGGCAACCCACCCGTCCGGCCTCTCGGCCGCAACCCAGTTCTTCGCCACAACAGGAGCCAGTGCCGAATGCCGGTTTCTTACTACCCGAAGGCCGAGATATATCTGCGAGAATCAACTCGCTTGCGGGTTCCGCTAGACTGAACTTGGCTATCCCTGTATCAAAGATGTTCGAGCGTGCTCGAACTGCCGAGCTCGATGAGGAAGAGCCACCCGAGCCCGCGCCAGTGTTTTTGGACCGCCAGCGCCCGGAAAAGCCGTTTACACGTCCTCGAGTGAGTGTCCAGCGTTCAGAAGATGTCGCCAATTGCTCTACGACCTCATTTACCGACGGCGAGTCTCCAACGACTGTCCAACAACCTACACTCGCTCCGCCAAGGCCCGAGAGAGGGGCGGCTGCGCGAAACTCAAAGCTCACGACGGCGACAAAACGAGGGCAGGTTGAACACAGTGCTAAGGCGGCCCTTGTCCCAAAAGCGGTGGTCTCAAAACCGGGGGTCTCAACATCGCAGGCGATAATTCTCGATGAAGATGATGCCCCCGGCCCCCGCGAGGAGGAAGGTCATTCCCCTCAAGGGCAGGAGCAAGTCGTTTCAAAGCGAAGCGCTCCCAAACCGACAAAACAAAAACCGCCGAAGCGCAACAATTCTCGACAATCGGTGGCTCAACCTCCGGCCGCGGAACTGCAAGCTGCGGCAACGCGAGTTGAAGATGTCGGGGAAACGGTCAGGGAGGAACGAACGGAATTGCGGCTCAAGCCTCGTCAGAAGCGCGGTCTCTTGCTGCTGTCTGAAAAGAAAAGCAGGTCCAGACAGCCGAAACGACAGGAGGCACCCACACGCAAGCTCCCCGGTGGCGGACTTGTGGGACGGCCCACGAACCCTGTGGCTGCGGAACCGAATTCTGTGCACGCCCCCGACACCATGAGCCCTCATCCAATGCCTCAGGAGAAAGACCCATTCGCATCTTCACCTGTCGAACCCGGTCATACGGCGTCAGACGATCCACCACCGCTGCAGTCTAACAGCTGTCAATCCGTTTTGGGAGTGACCGGATTCGAGAGCGAGAGCACGCATTTGATTTCGCATCATACGACTGCCGTTCCAAACGAGCACAGAGAGGGGACAGTGGATCCGCTGGAATCGCGGAAGCTAAAGGAGACGGACGCGGGTAGTGTGAATCATGAAGCAGGTGATTTGTCACCCTCCCCTCGAGCCAGGAGGACGAGATCAAGACGCAAACCTGCTGCACGTATTCGCGAAGAAGCAAGCGAGACGTCAAGTTCTGACCAAGAAATGCCCTCGGAAGTCGTTGCACCCGAGCCCACAGTCTCTGGGCCCTCCCATTCAACTTGGAAATCTAAGGACTCGGATGAGGAGGTTTCAAGCCGCCTCAAGAAGAAAAGGCAGAAGGCAGACTCAGAGGGCAGCGATAATGAGGAGCCTCCTCGACCGCCGGCTCGCCCACACTTTGCACGACTCAGCCGGAACGTGAGAAGCAGGGAAGTCATTGGCTTCATGCCCTCAAGCTCACCTGTCATCCCTCTCCCGCACCCTGCTCGGCCACCCTTGGGTCTTGACCCTTTCGATCTCCCACTGGAGGATGCGGTGGAAATCAGCTGCGTTTCCAGCCCTACAAATGAACAGCTTTTGGTTTCACAAGAAGCACAACCACTTGTGAGTGAGGAGCCACAGATCTCTCTGCTGCTCGTACCCATACCGCGGGCTGCCTCAGCTGCGCCCCCACGGCGCAACTCACCACTAGACGACAAGGCAGGCGAGGCAAAAAGCAACGGCCCAACGGCGGAGCAAACAACAGCAACGCCGGCGGCGCCGTCATCCCTCAACCCCTCGCGGCATCGCAGCCTCATGCGCTATGCATCTGCCGTGTTGCCCCACCAGGAAGCTCGTATGGGCGGTCGCACAACAACAACCGCAGCCGCCTCCATCTCCCTCCACGACACCGGGAGCACCTCGGCGCCCGAAAAGGAATCGACTACGACGACAAGGCCGCAGGCCAACAGCCGGAACAGACCATCCGCAGCAGGAGTGACAGCAACAGCAGCAGACCGCCCCGCCCCGCCGCCACAGTTACACAACCCCCAAAATCAGGAAATGAGAGACGGCCTCGATATTGGAAGCGGTGTAACCGACAACCCCCCACCGCCGGAGGACGAGGCGGACACGGCAGCAGTATCAGCAGCAGCGACAGTCTCGGTAGCAGCAGCAGAACCTGCCCAGCAGCAGCAGCAGCAGCGGCCCAGGCTCGCCAACCCGGCGACGCGAGGACGCAAGGCTGCGCTCAAGTCGGACGCGGCGGGCCAGGCGCCCCAGTCTGTCCTCCCGCCCGCGGAACCCGTCGCGGTGGGGATGATGGCGCGGCCGGCTGCGGTGATGCCGCCGTCACGGCTGGATGCTGCTGCCGGTGCCGCCGCCGCCAATGAGCGCCCCAAAAAAACCATGCGGTTTCCTGGGTTTAGCTCTGTCAAGGGAGGCGGGCCGTGGAGCAGGGAGGCGCATGATTTGTTGGAGAGCGGGCGGCCTGGTGGGTGAGGTGAGGGAGTATAGGTTGGGACCCGTCTCGCTGTGTGTCGTGTCGAGAGCCGATTCGTGGTCGTTGAGTCACTTGCGCACTTGCGCGCGGATACCTGCAGTGTTTGCTTCGACGACGCCGCCGCCGTTGCTTTCTTGTTTTGGGGTGGGGTCTGTTGGCCCGGACTGTTTGCTCCTGGATTCTGCAGGGATGCGACGGACCAAGGAGGGGCCGCCGGGGAGAGGGCTGCCTGCAGTGATCGATCATAAATCAAGAACATGAGAAATGACCGTCGGCCATGCGCAAGGCAGTCTCCCGCCCAGTCTCCTTTTCTTTTTTTTTTTTGGATTGTCTCAGCTGCAACAGGCATGCAACAAGGATGGTAGATGTGCCCTGTTTGACACGGAGAACTCTGCAGGCGCTGTTTGTCCTGTGCTTGCTCGGCCAAATCGCCGGGCATCGTGAAGCAACACCCCCTCTCCCACGGCGCTATGGCGGAGAATTGTCACACAGACAGAGAGATGGAAGGCACTGCATGTGACAGATGACAGATGATGGGCAAGACCTATTCGACGACGGCCGGGCAAGAAATGACACGCTGGCATGAGAGGCTCCTGTCCTTGCCTTCGCCCGAGCGACACCGGATTCCGGGCGCCGGCTTGCTCCACACTACACAGTACAGAATGAATTGCCGAGGTGTTCTGTCCTCACACATTGGGGTGGACGAATCCTCTGTGTCACTGGCTCCATCACCCCGGTTGTTGGGTATCGCTGCTCTTTTCCTGCTTCTGGCCCTGTCGTGTGAGACGAGCAGTCGGCGGCGGTGCAGGGCACTCTTGACGTGATGCAAGGTCCTCATCCAGGAGGACAGGACGTTTCTCTCCCCCGCTCCAATCGGAAGCTGTTCCATGAAACTCCATGCGCCTGGCCCCTGTTGTGTGTTGCGTGCTGCGGTCGCTTGAGACATTTGTCTTTGTTCGATGCGACACCTGTGCTGGGCGCGACAGAGGCGGGCACGATGTCTCGGTCTGGGGGATGACGGGACGGGGCCCGGGAGGCGGGTGTGTGGTGTGTGGAGTGGGTGGGTGCTGGGTTGGGTGTGCGATTCATTTGCCCCACGACGCGACGGCAAACGAACCTGGAACCTGCACTCTTCTGCGGGACAGAAGCTCCTTCAGCCCTGCCAGGGTGTTGACTGAGCCGCCTGCCGCCCCGGGGCAATCTATCACCCCCACAAGGTCGGTCGTCGAAAGGGAAATCCGGCTGGCGGCGTTGCACTCGGCTCATTGACGGGCGGCAGAGGACCTATGTAGCATGTACGGAATAGGCACAGCACACTGCCGAGCACAGAGACGGCGCTGGCTGGCGACGCGCGCGTGTGGCTCGGATTCGGACGGGGAGAGGAAGATGAGACGAAGAGGAACCGGGATTGGGACGAGGAGGATCGAGGATCGAGGATTGACGAGGATTGGCGGAGTGGGCGATGTACCAGGCCGATTCAACAACACGAACCCGGATTGAGCACGGGTGTGGCGTGGCCTCTGGGCTCTCTGTGTTCTGACTTCTGGCATGGGCCGGGTGGTTGTGGCAGCACGACTGTGCTGCGCACCCGACAGGTACCTATTCTGTATACACAGTGCTGTATTCTGTATTCCGGCCGAGTCTGGGCAAGTTTCCTGGTTGTTGGTGTCGGGTGCCCAAGGTGTGGAGGTGGCCTGGAATCTTGGCTCCCGAATTCGGGGAATTGGACCCTGGAATTGGATCAGACGGTCCCCTGCCGAGTTGGACCTGACCCCGCCAACGCCCTGGACCTGGCAGTGCAGCCAGCCCGTAATTTGCCCCTCCTCCCCGCGAAGAGCTGCGTTATCGCTATCATGGCCGTTGCCCGCCCCAGTGACGCAGTGAGGGGTGCCGACAGCGGAAGCCCGCTTGCTCGAGTTCGTGACTCCGCGCCAATCCGCCCACCTATCCGCCAACCCATCAATTTGTCCTCCTGTCCACATTCCCATGCCCGGCCGCGGTGGTGCGCGGACTGCTTGTCCGCCTCTCTCGCGACCGAGACTCGAAAGCGGAAATTGGCGACACGCAGTTCTGCGATGCGAGGACCTGGACGGACAACCTAGCTTCGTTGCCTCGTTCGCCTCGCCTTGTTAGTTTTCGTCGCGCCGCTCGATTTTCTCGGGCTGCCTCCCCCTCGCTGCGACAAAATGACACCAGCCCGGCCACTCTCTCTCTGTCTCTCTCCTATCTCACCGCCGCATCATTCCTTCGCATGTCATACTAGCTAGGTAGTACGACTGCACTCTCAGTCAATCTCTTCCACCACGCGCTCTCTCATTTTGCACCGCTGTGCTGCTCTCCCCTCTGAAACAGCTCACCGCATTCCCCTTCCATCAGGTGCTTACACGGCCGGGCGCCCTGGCGGGCCGCAGCATTCTGCCTCGCAACGACCAAGCCACTCATACATCAAGCTGCCACGCCCCGGGGGCCTGGCAGCCTGGCTCTTCGTTTTTTTCTTTTCTGTGTTCCCCCCCCGATTCCTCTGACCCCATTCGTCTTGAGATTGCGAATTCTCTCCCTTCTCGCCGTTAGCATTCTCATTGCTGTGGTTGCGCTTTGCACTCTATTATCGCCGTCACCACGACCCTCTCCTGCTTGACAAGTCCATCCGGCTCTCAGCCTTGCCTCCCTTCACACCACTTGCTCGCGAGGCTCTCGACCCACGAAAGCCATGCCCCCCGCCGGCACAAAACGCAAACACTACCCAGACGATGAGCTCGCTGGCAACATGGCGCCGCAGCTGTCAACCCGGACCGAGATCCCAGTCCCAACCCCCGAGACCCAGAAGTTGTACGACGACTGGCGTCGGGCACAAGATCAAGAACACCAAGAACAGCTCTTGACGGCAGGGTCCCTCGGCCGGCTCTCGTCTGGTCACTCCAACTCGCTCGAACCTCCGTCACCCTCCTGCGCAACCACCATGTCGCGCACGCCCTCCCACGCCAGCACCGCGGGCTCCATCACCCGTGACATCCAGGGCATGGCGGTCAATGATGGGTCGCCCGTTACAAAAAGACGGCGTGGCCGCAGCGGACCACTGTCCCCGGTGGACGGTTTGAAGACTGCTCTCATCCGAAAGCTGGGAGCTTGCGGAGAGTGTTCGCGACGCAGAGTCAAGGTACGCGGGTCGCGCCGGACCGCCTTCTCCCCTTGCCCCTTTCGTCACGTAGCCGCTGACTTCCACCGTCCCGGCTAGTGCGGGCACTTCGATTTCCGGCATTTCGAACCTGAATACCTCAAAACGAAGGAGGCAGCTGCGCTCCCCGTTTTCCGGGTCCCCCATCCCGCCACTCCCACCCCGGGCCCCGGACCAAACTTTGACAACTCGACCAACCTCCTTGTCGGTATCAGTGGTGGTGGCTTCGGGCAGAATACCATCGGCCACCCATCTGGGCGGATTCAGTTTAAGATTCCTGCGGCGGATGAGGCTCACCCGGACCTGGACCTTGAGCAACACAACCAATCAAGCGACGTTCGGCCACACGTAACGGCCGTCTTGGTCAATGTCGAGGATTCCTTGCCTCCCTTTTCCAACCCCGCCCCTCGATACTTTCCCACCACGACCCGAACCCTCATGGCGGCTCCGAACATCACGGCGGCTCCAAGCATCCCGGCTGCTTCGAATCTCATGCCGACTTCAAACCCCATGGCAGCTCATGACTTCATGACGGCTCCAAACATTACGGCAGCCCGCAACCGAGTGGCGGCTCCAATCATCACGACAGTCCCGAACCCCAGGGCAGGCCTGACCCTCATGACGGCTCTGAATCCCGTGACAGCCATGCCCCTTGCGGCCCCCAGCGGGTTCTTCGTTGGCCGCCAGCTCCTTCCGCCTTTTCTACACTGGAGCTGCTTCGGTGCGGGAGGGGTGCCTTGCAACAAACTGTGCAGCAGTAGAGAAGAGCTGAAGGCGCACTTTGAGGCTGCACATAACCTCTTTCTCAGGCCCCGCTACTGGCAGAAATGGTCATGGAACTGCCTCGGTCCCGGTTGCGGCTTCCCAGAGGAGGCTCCTGCGGGCCCTCTCCACCCTCTGCCTCCCGGTCGGCTCTGCCCGGATTGCCAGCAACCCACCGAGCGATGCTCGCAAGAGTGGTGCTGGGTCGAGGAGGGCTGCATCGCACCGGGACCAACCTCCCTGCCCGTCACCCTCCCCGCCAGCCAAGGCGGCCGGTCGACGTCCAACCACTCCGCCCGGACCAGCTGGTCCGCTCCCCCGTCCCACTCTTCGGCGAGATTCAACAACAGCAACGGCAGCAATAGCAACAATGCCATGCTGTCTCCCTTCGGGTACAGCAGCAGAGGTAACCCGTACGACACTCGCGCCGCCTCCTCAGAGAAGAAGCAGCCGGACCACGGCCTCGCATCAGCCGCCGCCGACATGTGGTCGTCCCCCGTCACGCTGCCCAACATCTTCACCATCGTCAACACCAACGCGCCGCTGGCCAAGTACGCCGCCTGCCCGGTGCTGGTCGTCTTGGCCATCGCCGCCGGCGCGGTGCTCAAGACGTGGCTGGAGACGGGACGCGTGACGGGCGGCGCCGTCGGGCTGGAGCTGGTCGTCGGCTGGGTCATGTCGCTCGTCGTCCTGGAGGACGGCCGCGTGCGGTTTCCGCTGCTCGCGCTAGTGTGTGTTGTGCTCGGGCTGGGGGTGGCGTCGGTTTGGAGGCATGTCAAGTTTCGGGTGAAGCAGGTATGTTGTTGCGGTCTTGCGATGCGGAAGTGTGGTTTGTGCTGACTGGGTGTGCGTAGCAATATGAACCGCGGTATTTATATAAAGGCGACGTCTATGGTGGCGAGGACAGAGTTGCTGTTGTTGCATAGGTGGCGACGGCGGATTTGTCAGTTGGAGGCGCGCTTCAAGTTGGCCGCCAGAAGAGCCAACCACTGGGAGGGCAGTGTGTGTCAGTTTCATGTTTGTTTTCTGTCGGTCGGTTGCTTTTTGTGCATTTTGTCCGCATTTGGGTTTGCATTTCGTCTGCTCGCTTTCTCTTTTTCGGAGTGTGTTGTGTGTTTATCCGGCGATCAGAGTTGCGTTGTTCGTCTTTCGTCGGCCGCGTCGTTTCCGTCCGGGAGTCTGGAGTTTTGGGAACTACGTTATCATCCCCCGCTCAGAAGGGTATCAGAAGCTCGCGCCTCACCAACGAAGGAAAAGGAAGTTGCTAAATGCTGGGTGTTGGATATATGGGAGTTTGGAATACGTGGCGCATCGGGTCGGCGGGTTGGTCGGATAGATGGAACAATACCTCGGTATGTTGGCTGGTGCCAGTGGTGTCTTGGGGACTTTCATGTGTGTGAATCTCATGGGCAGGAAGGGATGCAGAGAGAACAATGTTTTGGGCTTTAGTAGACTTTCCGCGAGCTGCCTCCGGGCTCTCCGTTGAGCAATCAACCGACTCTCGTCCGCCTCACTCTGTTCTCTCGTGGCCCGTGTCTCTCGCGGTTTTGCCTATCACAATGTGGAGGGTGATATTGGGGAGCTCTCCTGCAGACGTTTGAACTTGGGAAACACTGCCGCCGCCACTCATAACCGCAACCTGGCGACCAAGTCGAGGCAGCACGCTGCACGGCTCGTTGGAACAACCAAGACGTCCGCAACCCTGCTGCCCTGCATGCAGTCAAGGAGTCATCTGAGGCGGGTTTCATCGCCAATAACCGTCCGATCTTAGAGAGTGTGGATGCCCGCGATGCAGTTGTGACGGGGATCGATTGACTCGACTGGGTGAGATGCGGGTTGCACAGAACAGGGCTGCAGAGCACCGGCACTGTGCTGCGGTCCTGCGCGGGGGGCGAAGCTCAATCGGGCCTGGGGTCGCGTCCCGTCTGGCGTTCCATGTTGCAGTGGGCCCCCAGAGGCAGCCGCGCTGTGGAGGAGGCGCAAGGCAGTCCGTTCGTCAACCTTGAAAGATGCCCATCGGTCTGCCTGGACAAGGGCACTGTTTCTGTTTCTTCATTTTAAAAGTCAAGGATTATAAGAGCCGTAGAGGCCGCCGGTCGAGGTTGTTTCAAACAATGTCGGTGTTTTGCACAATTGAGGAGAGAAGTCGACCTTGGAAACTCAATTGCAGCCGAGCACGGTGCGAGAAAGGGCTCTCGCCAACACGGTGCGACCTTCCCAGATGGATGGGTTGGTGGAATTGGCCTTTGACTCATCCCATTCTGGCCAATGGGGTGCTGCGTCAGCCAATGCCGCTCCTCTCGGGTCAGACTGGAACTCCTCAGAACTCCTCTCGCTCATGGAGCGTGGGGCGATGACCCGCTGAGAAACCGCTCGCCGTGTTTGTGACCCTGCAGACGACATTCCGATGCCGTCTTGCGGGTCACTGGTACGGCGGACGAGGGGATATTCTGTACAGTTTCCCTTCTCTCGCCGGGCCTTGCCACCCAGTGCCCGACGCCCAGCGGGCAGTTTCGCAGCTGCATTTGCACCGAAAGCACTGCTCAAGACACCACTAGATCTTAGAAAGCTTGAATTCCAACACCCTCAGGGATGCCTTCTGAGGGATTCCCTCCTCAAGCATGTGCTCGTTTCCTGAGATTAAACCGTGGCGGAGCATAAAAAAGTCAAGCTTCAGGTACCCGTCCCGGCCTGGGGATCGGAACCCGCTAGTCCGCTTCCAGCTCGCCGGGCTGGGTGTGCGGGACCACCCCTGGCGCCTGCGCCTTGATGTCTCGCTCGCAGCCCTCAGACTCCTCGACGCAGTTCTGTCGTGAGAAGGAACTTGGAAGTGAAATATCGGCCTGACTCCTTCGGACCGGCTGTCTGGCCTTTCTTCTCTTTTCCTCTCTCACCGAAACAACGAGATCCTGCACCCGTGCAATTGCCCCAGTGCGATCCACGCTGCTTTCGGCGCCGCGACCTTGGCCACGCCCCGTAACGGCACCTGCCTGCAGAGAGCAAGAGACCTTCGCTCCGCAGACCTTCCCACACTTTTCTTGTCCCACCCCCGCCATCTCACCCAGAACAGCCTCGGCGAGATCCGAGCTGCTGCCTCACTTTGAGTTGGCCCAATTGCTTCGCCAGCCCAGCAAGCAGTCCCGCTTCGTAAGCAGAATCGAAACACATTCTCCAACCACATTCACGTTGGATCGCCAAAGACAGCCCATCCCGTCCCAGCCAGTCTCGAGTCTCATCAGTCTCGAGCCATCCATCCCCGACCACTTTCTCTTCTTTCCGTACGACCCCCCTGTCGCACCAATCCCGATGGCGGACATGGCCCGACACGGCTCGGTCGGTGCCTTCAGCGGGTTCTCCGTGTGCCAGCCGGCACTCGGAGCTTCCCTGCAGTGGCTCCCCGCGATTGGCACCGCGGAACTTGACGACATGATCAACTCGTTCCTCCCCGGCCCGGCGTCCATCCAGGACAAGCGGGCCCACATCTCGATGGACTTCTTCGAGTACTACCGCCAGACGGGCGAGAACTTCAAGTTCTACCCTGTCGCCTCGGGGTCCTTCACCCCAATCACTTCTTCTCCCGCCACCCTCTACGACTCGGGCTACGCGTCGAGCTTCAACCCCTCCCCGATCCTCTCTGAGGGCTCCTGGACCCAGTCCCCCGCGCCATTCGCCCCGGCGGCATCTGATGCCGGCTCAGTAGCACGCTCCTCTGCCTCCAAGAAGTCGAGCACCTCGAGCTCGCGGCAGCAGCCCGTCGACTTCTCCAGCCACCCCGGGATGCGCATCCTGACCAAGGACGGCCGGGACGTCACCAACTCGGCCTCGCGGGGCTGCAAGACCAAGGAGCAGCGGGACCACGCCCACCTGATGCGCATCATCAAGGCGTGCGACGCGTGCCGGAAGAAGAAGATTCGCTGCGACCCCAGCCACAGGAAGCGGACCGCCTCGCAGGCGTCCTCGACGTCGCCAGCAGAGCACAAGCCTGCCAAGAGGCCAAGGAAGGCAGAAGAGCCGCCTCCCGTGGCTATCGCTGGTGCTCTTGCCGACTTTGCTGTTGCGGGAGACTCCCTCGCGGCCGAGGCCCTCGACTTCCCGTCTTTCGAGACCGCCTATCCTCAGGACTTTGAGGAGTTCTGGACCGAGTTTGTCACCCTCGACCAGGAGCCCGTGGTTGTGGCCGCCGAGCCCACGTTCGACGACTGTGTCTTCGACTCCTTCGCCGACCCGCACAACTTCTTCTCCCCGAGCTCGGGCTCGACCTCGACCTCGCCGTCCCAAGTCCTTACTCCCTTCACCCCGGCACGCTCCAGCGCATCCCCGATCGTCGCATCAGATCTTGCGGTGGATGTTGCGGGCGACTTCTCATTCCAAGACATGACCGTCCCATACCTCAACCCCGATGCTACCCACGGCACCAACTACGTCGACTTCAACCTGTACTCGCCTGGCCCCGAGGTCTTCGACGAGGACCCCGTTCTCCAAATGAGGGACCTTGGAAGCCGCCAACAATCACCGCAGTCACCGCAATCACCCAACCTTGGCGCCACCCGCAGGTCCGCCTCCCAACGCTCACCACGCGTTTCGACAGTAGGCGTGGGCGAGTCCGTCACTGCACCACTGGTTGATCCGGCATGGTATTGTGTTCCTGGTGGCGACGCCAACCAGTGGTTGATGACCAATCACAACAGGCTAGCGGTGGAAGAAGGCGATTCTCGACGCCTTGAACCTGGCAGGCAACCGACCAATCACTTAAGCCTTGGTGGCGGCGAAGGCTCACGAGCCTTTGCTCCTTCCGTCCCGTCACCGGTTTCCCAGAGCTCTGCGCCGACCGCCGCCGCCGGCATTCCTGGCGGAGACTCTGCCAGCGTTGTGGTTGCCAACAGGCCGCAGTCGTCAGTTAGTCCGCACAGGTCACCTCAACCCAGCAGGGTAACCACAGCGGTTCCTGGCGGCCAACAATCACCACCTGCCGGCTTGATTGTCTCGACCAAGGCTGTCCAATCTGGCGTGCTTGACTCCTTTGTCAGGTTTTCGCTGTCGACGCCCACGGTCAGCTGCCAGTCACTACAACGGGCAACGGAAACGGCATCCCCGGCGGGTCGCGACTTGTCGCGCAAGGCCGCTGGAGATGTCGCGCGTGCTGGTGTGCTGCGCTACGAGCAGAGCCGCGTAAGCAGCTCCACCTCGAGGCAGCTACTGGCCGTCCGCGAATCCGGCTCGTCTGTTGGTCATGGTGAACAGCGTGCGGTACGGTATGAAAGCGTCGCAGCCAATGCGGCTCTGGCGACCGTCCTCCTCGCGACCCTTCCGACGCGGCGCAACGTCGCTGGGGGAGATGTGAATTACCTCACATTCTTCTCCCAGCTTGCCGTGTTCGGTCTTGTCTCGCTCCTCTGTGCCTGCGCCTTGCAGGCACACCTGGGAAGTCAAGTCACCCTCGTCAACATCCTCGCCGTCACAGGCATATCTCTGGCCCGGCTAGCACCTCGGTGCTCCGGGCCGTCGAGCGCGACACAAGTCGCCTCGAAAACCTTGCCACCACCGACGCCCACGGGCATCGTCGACGCTCTCCAGTCGAAGATGCAGTCCGTCGCCGGGGGTCTCACAGACCTCCGGTGCGCGGCATCCCAGTGGGCGAGGGGCATTGTGCCCCGCCTACGGCCGGTGCGAACACTGAGGCTATCATAAGCCGCTCGGTGTTCTGGCAAGTGTTTGGATATGTTTTGTGACGTCTTGGTTTCTGTTGCTAGCGAGTGCATTTTGACTATGATACCCCGGGTTGGATTGCGAGACATGTGGGCCGTCCTCTTCTCTTTCTTCGTATATACTCTTGTCAGGGCTTGCTCTGTCTCGTGCAGAGAAGCGTGTGGTTTTGGTGGTATGGGGCTGGGGGGAGAGGACGACCTTGGTGGACTGTGAGGGTCTGACTCCGAGAGACGACGCTCTGTTTTCCCTGCTGTTGTTTCCGGGCGGGGTAGTGCTAGTGTTTGTCCTCGGGCTTGACAATTGAAGGTCCTCGCAGGCCATCGTAAATTTTACAAAGGTCCCCTTTGCTGTGTGACGGTGTGTTTGACTGGATGTTTGACTGAATGACATGCAACAAAGCAGGCAAGTCTCCGTAGGCGTTAGTTGAATATCTCGGCTAGAAGGGTGTGGCCACCCACAGTTCATCCGCAGTCAAACAATTTTGCCCTGGCCCACTCTTTTTTCTCTTCAGTCGTTGAGGTTCCCTTCACAGACACAGGAGCTGCACCCCGTCTGACAAAGTCCGGGTGCCATGTGTCCTGTCAACGTCTCTTGAGGTTGTAAGGAGGAGCATCACCACCAGACACAACTGGGTCCTCATCTGCATTCTGTGCCTTTGCTGTGAGCTGTGGGTTGTGAGCTCTTCTTTGCTGTGGTGGCTCAACTCCAACACGCAGACTCAAAAGAGAGAGTCAACCCGGCGTTGACACACCAATCTTATTCCGACGCACTTTCGACACGCTATTGTTGACGACTTGCACAGTGCCAAGTCAGTCCGGGCTGTTGTTGGCAGTGAAGGCGTGAAAATGGCAGGCACCTTCTTGCAGGCCGTCTCGGCCCTCGGCCTCAGAACCGGCGCCGTCCTGCGGTCGCTCTTCCTGTTTCCATTCAACACCTTCCTAAAAGCGGTCGACCTGTTTCCCAATTTCACGCTCAATTTCCGCCAAACAAACCAGGCCACGCTTCCCTCGTCCTCGTCCTCTCGCTCTCGCTCTTCTTCTCCCTCTTCTCACCCCGGCACCGCCACCAACAATAACCACATCACCAGCCACGCCGGCGACGGCGGCATGACGGCGCCTTCATCCTCGTCTTCTGCGGCCCAGCCGCCGCAGAAACCAAAACCGTCCATCTCCAGCATCGTCCCTGCCCTCCCGCGCGTGCCTCTCGCCGACAAGGGAAACCGGCCGCCGTCGAAGGAGCCGACTGCGCCATCCACGGCCGCCGATCAGCTCAGCGGCAACCTCTCGCGCTTGGGACTCGAAGACGACGGAAAAGCATCCGGATCTCCGTCAGTCTCGCTCCCAGATGCTGCGGCGGACGGCGCCGACAATCAGGTCGACGATGCCGGTGCCGTGACGCGGGCGCTTTCGGCCCCGCTGGCGCACCCCGTGTCCCAGACTAGTAATCCAAAGGAGACTGCGGCGACGACCATCCAGCTGGGTGGCGAAACGGTCCAGATCCTGGCCAAGGTTGACACCCCCGAGCAGGCAGCGGAGCGGGCCGTACATAGCCGGTTTATGAGGGAGGCTCTTGATATGGTACGTCTACACCTTGTTTCTCAATGCACCGACTGCCACTAACACGTCCCGCAGGCCAGGCTTGCCCTGAAAACCAACGAAACGCCCGTCGGCTGCGTGCTCGTCTACAAGGGACGGGTCATCGCAAGAGGCATGAATGCGACAAATGTCACCCGCAACGGGACCAGGCACGCCGAGCTCATGGCCATTTCTGCCCTGCTGTCCTACGCCTCAGTTTCGGACCTCGAGCCTGCCAAGGGAGCTTCCAGAATGCCCCTCGGTGAGAAGACCAATGAAGCACAGGCACAGGCACAGGCACAGGCAGAGGAAACCAGCAGTTGGGTGGATGTTGACCCCAAGGATGGACACCTTTTTCCCTATGGCCAGAAGCTCCACCCTTCTTCTCGGGTGGACCCCTCGGTCATCACGGAGTGCACGCTGTACGTGACGGTCGAGCCGTGCGTCATGTGTGCCTCGTTGCTTCGGCAGCTTCGCATCAAGAAGGTGTATTTCGGTGCCGTCAACGACAAGTTCGGAGGTACTGGTGGTGTGTTTCGGATCCACAAGAACTCGCCGCATTCAATGGCTACGGCGCCTCCTTCGCCCGCGCCTCACAGCGGAGCCGAAAGGCCGATTCTCGAACACCGTCCGGCCTCGGCGTCGGAGGCCACAGCGGAAGAACGGGTCTCAATGGTTGGATTTAACAGCGAAACCAATGTGCTAGTCTCTCCCATTGAGATCTCCTGTCTCCCAGGCGACGGAGGCAATGTCGAGCGTGGATACGAGGCCGAAGGTGGTTGGGGTCGGGACGAGGCGGTGACCCTGTTGCGGCAATTCTACGTTCAAGAGAACAACAGAGGTTGGTGGCACGATTCCATCATCTTTGCTCTGTGTGGGTACTAACGCTATGGCAGCACCCGTCCCGCGGAAGAAGGAAGGCCGCGCGGCTCGGCTGGCGGCGATAATGGAGCGCGATGGCCATGCCGGCGGCCCGCTGGCCGACTCCGGCACCGGACCGAAGTCGGCAGAGGATTCGGGCACAGATACCCCCGCTGGACAGGAACCGGCGGCTGAGGATACAGCCGTGGCCGTTGAAGCTTGATCCGGCATCGAGAGCAAAGGAGGGCGGATTCCAGGAGTAGTGTTGCACGACGGCCCTCGGCCAACAAGTGCGAAGGCTTGGTTCGGTATGAACCGACCACTGCCACCCTACTGGCTCGGTTTTTGTCAACCGCTCGACGGCACTCCTTTGGCAGGATTCCCTGTTGCAGAGGTCGAGTACCTTGATGTGAAACATTTGGGAGGAGAGGTACGCTGACTCCAACCCAACCATCCCGGCGAGAGGGGCGGCGAGACTGATCGCTCGCGCAGTTACCAAACGACACCAAAAACATACCTCATTTGGCGTGGAGAGCATCAAAAGGCGATTGCATCAGCCGGAGTTCGGCATCATGTCAAAAGCATCATGTTTACGTTCTTCTGTACGCTGTTTCATCTGGAGCACAGGCAGAGATATCCCGTCCTGTCCCATCAGGGCACGGTTGTATGATAAAACACCATTTCCCATCCATATGCACCACCAAAACAAACACATCATTCTCTTGTTAACGCTACTCTCACTCCTACTGCCCACGTTCATGTGAAGCGCGCATCCCCACCTCCAACCCCCTCACAACTGCCACCCCCAACGCTTTCGCTCCGCCCTGCCTCCCCGTCCCGGCTTCCTCGGCAAAACTGACCCGTCCCGTCCACCAGGCGAGCCAGTCCTCGGCTCGCGAGCCGGAGGGAGAACGGAAGAGGCCTGCGCTGACGTCGAGTAGGTCCGGGCGGAACTCGTCGTGCCAGAAGACGGTGGCGCCGCAGCGAGGGCAGAATTCGCGGGTTCGGTTGGGGGTGGCGGAGTAGGCTTTTAGGGGG
>FTCU01001009.1_pt1 | contig 23113 bp, 30 predicted proteins | sample 1639521 | NCBI WGS metagenome assembly FTCU01 (sample SAMEA3914864, study PRJEB12502) | metagenome | biome: forest; material: soil | place: USA | collected 2012-03-12 | depth 0.3 m
ACGGGCACATCGGTGAGCTCGAATGTCTTGACGATCTGCTGAGTCTCGTATGACCAGATGTAGACGTGGCCACTGTAGAGCGTCGCTGTTCACAATGGGTCAGGGCGGGAGGCGACGTCGCGGGGGACTTGCAATCGTACTGAGAATCCATGGCTCGGTCGGGTGGAAGTCGATGCCCTTGACTCGCTGTTTGGGGTCTTGTTAGCCGAACGATCACCAGGCAACGAAGGGGCGACTCGGAGAAGCTTGGACGACATACCTCAGAGCGAGCAAAGAGCTGGCGCTGCACGCGGAGAACCATGTTAGCAACCGAACGACACCAGAAAATCCAAAAGCATGTAAGGCCAGACGCCGAGCTCGAGAAGGTCGGGAGAAGTCCCGGGGCAGGACGAGAACGTCAGCCGGCGACAACCCGAGCCTGGGTTCTGATCTGGCCAGGCAAGTGTTGCCACGAGTGCCTAAAGCTTGTGGCCAGGTTGTCCGTGACACGGGTTGTCCATTGTAATAGAAGGGTGCAACGTGCCTTCACATCCAGCCTCATGTCGGGCAGTGGTTATTTCTGCGGTCGGGGCGGTTTCGATGCAGGGAGCTTTGGCGGGGTGATGCAGGGAGGGCGGAGAGCGGCAGGCGACTCGCGAAAGGGGCAGCAGCGGTCGGGCAGCTCGCCGTCGGTCGGGTTCGTTCGTTCGTTTTTCGTCAGTCGGAGCTGGAGGTCCCCCGGAATGTCGCACCGAAGCTTCGGATCGGCGATTCCACGGAGCGAGGCAGTCGGCGGGTGTGCAAGGTGCCGGCCACGTATCTCCAGGTCGGGACGGAACGCTTTCCTCAATTTCGCCAATGTGGTCAATCCAGGAGCTGTGAGGTGGGCGACCACGATTACATAATGGGAGCAGCGAGCTTGGCAGAGAGTTCGTGCCTGAGGCGACAAAATCCAGCAGCCTAGCTCTCCGCCAGCCGGCTGGTCCACAGACAACCCCGCATTGACAAGAGCATCAAGGATGCTCATCGCATCTCAATTCTCAGTCTGCGGCCACACAACGCGTCACTGACTTCCTCGCGCCAACGCACCAAACACACAGTCACCGCAGCGAGCTCAAGTCAAATTGCAGGAGGTCTAACCCGATGTATTCCTCTAACGATCGTCTACTTTGTGCGCAACCGCGACAGAGTGCATCAACCACGCGATCTAGCCAAGTGGTCAAGACCAAGGGACCCGTCTAAAGAAAAAAGAAAAAAAAAATGGAAAGGGCCCAGTCTGATGATGTGCGTGGCGTCGTCGTCATAACCAAAGTGATGCTGAACAGAGATGAAGGCAAGAGAGAAAAAAATCGAATGCTGTCAAACTGAAAACGCCGAGACCATGCACGCCCGCACTGAAGATTCCAGGTTCCCAAATCGCTGCCAAAATCCCATCCCATCCCATCCCATCCACCCGCGCTCACTTCCGTGTGTAAGGGCGCAGCCCAATCGCGAGAAAGAAACAAAGGAAAAATAAAAAGAAAAAGAAAAGAGACAAGAACGGGAGCGAGCCCGTCAACAGAGAAAAGGAAATTTGACGACGACGACGACCAATCCAGCCCGCCTACTCGGACTGCGTGTCGGCCTGCACGCGCTTGACGACCTCGACGACGCGCGGGAACAGCTTGTCTTTGGGCTGCAGGCCGCAGACCTCCTTGACGACGTCCTCGGGGGAGTTCTTGTCCATGATGTCGGCGAGCTTGAAGGACTCGTCGTCGCCCTCGACGTTCTGGAAGCGGAAAGCCATCTCGGCGGCGTCCAGCAGGGCGCTGCAGTCCTTGCCGTGCTCGGCCAGCTCGGCGGCGGGGCCGATGAAGCGCTCCTTGCGGCTGAGCTTGCGGAGCGGCGCGCGGCCGACGCGCTCGACGGCGTCCTCGAGGTGCGGGTTGCCGATGCGGCGCACGATCTTGTCGACGTAGGCCTGCTGCTCGGCGCGCGGGATGCCGTGCTTCTGCGTGATCAGGTTGGCCGTGTTGGCCAGCGCCTTCTTGACCTCGTCCTGGATCTCGCGGTCCTGCAGCGCGTCGTACACGGTGCTCTTGCGCCGGATGTACCCGTGGTACGCCGCCGTCGCGTGGCCCGTGTTGACCGTGTACAGCTTGCGCTCGATGAACGGCTGCAGGTTGTCCACCCAGTGGATGCCCTGGATCGCCGGCGGCTCGTAGTCGGCGAACGGCGTGCGGTCCACCACCCACTCGTAGAACTTCTCGAGCCGCACGTCCAGGCCCGCGTCGGGGTCCTGCGCCGGCACGATGCGGTCGATGGCCGAGTTGGCGAACTGCGCGCGTGTGTCGTAGTCGGCCAGCCGCGCCGGGTCCGTGTTCTCGGGGGCCTTGATGAACCCGGCGAGCGTGTCGGTGGCGTTGATGGCGTTCTCGCAGGCGATGACGGCCACGGGGCTGAGGTCTGGTGACCGAGCGTCGATGCCCTTGGCGATGACGGGCGCGAGAAACTTCAGGATATTGGGGCCGACGGAGCACGTCACCACGTCGGCGGTCGCGATCTCGTGCACCAGCTCGGGCTCGTTTGTCCTCGAGTTGATGGCGTGGTAGTTGGTGATGGTGGATTCCGACGTCCCGTCGGCGCCGACCTCGATCACCCGGTAGCTCTTTTGCGCGTTCAGCTTGGCCACCGTGGCGTCGTTGACCTCGGCAAAGATGACCTCATAGCCGGAGTTGTGGAGGAAGCATGCGACGAAGCCGCGACCTGGAGGCACATCAAACATCAGTCAGTCACCTGCTGCACGACTTCCACCATCGAGGCGACGAGAGGCGAGGGCCATACCGATGTTGCCGGCACCGAAGTGCACAGCCTTCTTGGGAGCATTCCGCGGTTGCATCTTGGCGGTAGGATGTGTGTATATCTGACTGTCTGTCGGATGTGGTGGTGGGGTGGATGAGAGAAGGGAGGGGTATGAAGGAAGCGGCAATCCGGTTTTCGCTGTGGCGTGGCGGTCACGTTTGAACTTGGTAATGCGACAAGACCACTGGATATGGGATGGCCGGCGAGGAGATAGGATTGAAGGCACAGAGGATGTGTGAATGGCTGCGTGTGTGTGTTTGTGAGGAGTGTTTGTGATCAAGCGTCCGGGTCTGAGGACAGAAGAGGAATGGCGAGGCACCAAGGCGAAACCATTTCCCCTTTATACAATCAGGGACCGTCGTTCTGCATCATGTGGGGACTCTCGCTCAAAGCTTGTCTTGCCCCTGGGCAGCCTCTGCGTCGACTTGAGGAGGTTGCCATCATCGGTGGGCCTGCTGTCACGGCTTCTGCCCTGTGCCTTCGTCGGTGCTACCCGGGTTCATAACGTTGAGATGCCAAACGGACCCGTGGGTGTGCGCCACTCTGATTTCCCCAAGTCCGACTTGTCCGAGTTGGCCGTGTCACCGTATCTGCTGTGTGCCCCCCCAGCATAGGTGGATGCCTGATCCTGGATCCTGAATTCTTCCGATCTCGATCCTTTATTCGCTGACGCCAATACGGTATCTAACCGTATCTAGAAATAGTCCCTGAGTTGCGTCTTGAGGTGGCAACGCTCGTGTATCTTTGAAAAACGCCCTGACACACTCAATCGACATTGATTTGAAAACACCCGACGCTGCGAGAGTGCACCAACCTATGCTCTGGAGTTTGGAACTTGTTCTGCCCAAAACAGAAGCTGGCCGCCCAAGCGCAGGCCGCACAAGAACCGCTGACAGCGGGGGACCCTAACCCTTCGTTCTCTCGGCCCCCAACCCCAGAGAGCGTGGGACGCCACAAACCTAGGTGAAGTGGCCGGATGCTAAGAAAAGGAAGCAGCTCGCTGCTTGTGTTGAGAGACCAGCCGCCAACCCTCCCAGGGCATCTTTTGTTGTTGTTGACATTGCACGGCCAGGCAAAGAAGATGGTGCTGGTGAAGGATGTCACGTGCTGTGCCGTCCAAATCAGGCTAGACCGTCCTGAAATAAAAGATAAAATACACGTAACTTTCAGCTCCAATACACGCCGGCTTTTCGGCTGCGACTGCCCGCCCCACCGCCCTGCCCCACTCTGCTGCGACCAAACCTGGGCCGGGGCGCCATCAGGTGCCACGGCCGTCGACCCGCAATTCCGTTTTGCGACTTGTCACAATCACCAAACTCGCCGACCCGTTCATCACCAGGAAAGGAGACGAACGCCATCGGCCAGGGGCCGGACCGACCCCGGGCTGCTCTGGTTAGCTGCTGCGGTCGAAACGAGACCCTACGAGGCCCTGCAGCCACCGGCGAAACAGCGGCCGTGAAACTACCGCTCGGCCCGGGGCAGCCTGCCTGCCCAGAGAGGATTCCCCGCCCATCGCTCCCGGCACTGTCGACACCTCGATAGCTGGTGTCGCCAGAGGTGGCATTGCTGGCCGGTCCCATGTCATGCTAACGTTATCCTTGCTATTTGGAGGTCGAATTGCCTCACTCGACACGAGAAAAGTTCATTGGGGCCTGGGCGGCCCTGACTGCTGTTGGGTCAACCCTTGGGGCAGGTCTGTTCCAGGGGTGGCAGCCACAGCCCCAAGCCGGCAACGCGGCGCGATCGGTGCCGGCCAGCCGTCTCCAAACAGCGTTTTCGACATGACGCAAGTTCCCGGAGTACCACCTCCTCAAGCATGCCCACAATGTGTCTTCAGAACAACAGGAAACTTTCCGCGCTCAACTGCCGCCAAGGCAGGATGCTTCCCGCGTCATGCAGGGTCCAGGAGGGACGGACCAGGGGAGGGGCATGGCCAAGTTCACCCAACGATGACCAGCGCCGAGCATGCCTCGGCCTGCACACCAACAGGCCAAGTGGTCGCGAGCTGGCTCACCAAGAAAGGCAAGCCGCATGTCTTGTGTGTATGCACGGTTGAGCCTCAATGCTCCCGAATCTCCCAGCTCGTTGACATCCTCCACCATATCCCCTTTGACACCAAATAATTTTCCCAACAGCCCGTACTACGACACACTTGCTTCAGCCATTCGTGTCTATTTCGAGTCCGCGTCCCGTCCTGCGAGCTCGTTGCCAGGACCCTGCCTGCAGATCGCTGGCGATCGGAGCCAAACCTGGGCCGGTGACGTCGAGCCACGCGATGATCGCAGTCCAACCATCGTGCGACGTTGTCGTTGTGTTCCACAACGCGCCGTGGGGCCAATTGAAGGATCCTTCTCCGTTTGGCCAAACGTCTGTACTTTTTGGCCAAAGACTGGCCGCCCAAGTTATTATAAACGCTGACCCTGAGCTCAGCGTTTGGTCCCTTGGGGGTGGCCCTTGCTCGTCGCCCCCGCCAAACACGAGCAGGTCGGTGGCTGCCGGCCGAAACGATCCTTGTGGTTGCCTGCCAGGAGCGCCACGATGATGTGTAAAAAAAATACAAGAAAACGGAAACAAGCCGAGTCTGCTCGGATGTTACGATCTGGCAATCATTAACGTTCAATGCTGACCTGCAACGAGATGCTGTGGGTCAACAAGTTTCGAGGAAGATGCATGCACCATGCTGCGCTGCCCCTTTCATCATCATTCTGTGGTTTGCGGAAGAGTTGGTTGCCGCCAAACGCCAACAAACGCAGATCGCGCGCGCCCTGTTTTTTCAGGGTCGCTGGTTGCCTGCAGCCCCAGACCCACAGGTGTCGTCATTGTGGGGCCGCACCGAATTGCGCCCCTTCCCGCAATCGGGATTTCGCGGCTTCTTGGATTCTGCGCATCTTCAGTCCATCGTTTCACACCGATCCGTTTTGAATCCATTGCCAGGGGCGCGGCCTTTTAACGAGCCACTCTTCCATGCTTTGGAGACCTGCCCTGCCCTGCCCTCTTTGTCGCCCTCCACAATCCTAGGCCTGCCAATGCAGGCCAGGTCAGCCCAATGACTCCTTCCAACTTCCCTCGAGGCCGTCGACTCGTCGATTGTCGGCCGCCAGGCCAGCCGATCATTTCGGCCACATCACATCCTGTTTCTTACCGTCGGCTACGGCCCCAGGCCGATCTTGCCTGCCGCGTCTTTTCCCCCCGAGCCTCGCCAATGATTTCGCTCCGATGTTGACATCCGGCCTTGTTTCGAGCCCACCCTGACCCCCTACCCCGGCCGACCTGCAAGAGAGGAGGTGCTGCGCTCCACCCGGTGCCGTGCCAGCCACGGGTTCGCCTGTTCCGCCGAGTGGGTTTCTATTTCACATGGAAACCAATCATGGGATTCTCTCCTGGATCCCCATCTTGCCTCGCCCAAGCCAAGAACGACACGTCCCCAAGATAGCGAAGATCCATGCCAGATGTACGCCATCCTGCAGCGGTTATCGTCCCATTTCTTGCGGGATATCTTTGCTGCCGTGCTTCCTCCCTTTCCCGCTCCGAGCAAACAACGTCCTACGTTTCACTCTCGGCTCGGCTGCGGTGACTGGTGAGAATCCAACCCCAGGACGACGAAGGGGGCCGAATCAGCCCGTGTCGGCTCTTTCCCCGACATGATGCCGAGTGCAGTCGTGAGAAAACGGATCTCAACACTTCCATTCGCTTTCAGACGAACCCCGGATGTGGCAAGTTGGCCCCCTGGTTCCTCAGGTCGGGATGCCCTTACCCCGGCTATTGATATCCTTGATACCCTTGATGCCCTTGATGGTGCGGGACGGCTGCCTCACCTTCATTGTGACGCAAATGGGCGGGGATTAGCGGATTCCAAGACAAGGAATCAAGAGAGGGGAATATCGTGGCAGTTGAACATTGCGCCATACTGTGTAGCGCCGTTTCGACTCCTCCCAGTACCTTGGAGGATAGACCGGGGCTGTCAACGTCCTGGCGCCGATCATAGCACATTCAGTTTGACGGATGGATCCGCCAGCGATCGAGGCAGACCGTCAGATGAGATTAGCAGCATTGAAACGCCCAGTTCGCGAATTGCAGGGGCGAGCTGCGGGGTGTTGTCGATGGCCTTGAATGTCCGAGATTCGCAAGGCAGACTGCTGCCCCTGGCGGAGCGTAAGATCCTCAAGCTCCTCTCATTTACACCTGAGGGATGATCCCGGACGGCGAGAGGCCTCTTGTCTCACGAACAAAACCCGCGGAGTAAGTGGGCCAACACAAGCAACCATTCGCCAGATAATCTATCTGGCCAAGGAAACCAACCCCCTGCAGATCGATGCGACTTGGCCCGCCCCCTCCGAACCCGAACCCCTACCCGAGATGCCAACGAACGCGGCAGGCATGTGCTGAAGAGCTCTCTGTTTACCTTATTCTGTCGCATGCAGCATCGCACTCGTTAAAAACAAACAACCACGTCCCATCAGCCGATCTGCCCACTTTCACAAGCCACAACAAACACAATGTAAGATGAGGACACCTTGGACTTTTTATTGCTGTGATAGTAAGGATGGGCACCCCACCATCGCCCGCAGCGGATCCCCTTCCCCGGCGCGGAGGCACGGAGCCAATGACGGCGCCGGACGCCGCCTCGGCAACGCTGGTGGAGACATCTGCCCTCCCCGCCCCGGGATCCGCTCTACCGTTTTTGTTTGTGTTGAATGATAAGGGGTGTGTCCGGGTAAGACGGCATGAAGCGAACAACGAATCCTGTTTTAATTTTGTGTCGTGTTTCTTCTTTTTTTTCATTCTTGGTAAGTTTGGTTTTGGTGCTGGTTTGGGGTTTGGGGGATGGTCGGATGTTTGGGCCGGCCGGGCTGGGGAAGGGTTGGTTCGGAGAGGAGATGTGTGAAGGCGGCTTTTGTGGCGTTGCTGGATGGGGTGTTGTGGCTGTTTTGTGTTCAAGGGTATCACATGGTAAGCACTTTGAGTTGGGGACGGGATTGGGGATATTATGCTCGCATCACGAGGGTAAAATCCGGGGAAACTGGAGATCGGCATGTGAAGATCTGATCTGATCTGGCCAGAAGGACACACATCGAGCTTCAAGTCCTTTCCTGCAACTGCAACCTTGAACCTGCCCGAGATGACAGCTGACACCTCATGGTGCGCAACTTTGGACGATTTACACAGAGGGAATGCCTCCCTTTGATGTTATCACAGCCGGAAGCTGTGCAAGAACCCCAAAACTCCAGTGGCAACACTTAAAAGCGAAGTAGTGACCGTTCAAGCACCACCTGCAACAACCTCCTTTATTCTTGAGTTAGTCTTAAGGATTGAACTTGGAAAGCAATCACTTACCGAGGCAAGTACTGCTCGAAACCCATCTACCATATCACAACCGTCTGTTTTTGACACGACTGGAACCACACAAGGGGGCCACGGAACATGCCGATTCTTGAAAAGGGGCTCGAAGCATCCCCTGCACTCTGCAACACCACGCCGTGAACTGCTCGTGGCAGTTGAGATTCGTCCACGGTTATGGCCAGGCAGAACACTTCATCTCCCGAGCAAACTGAAGTGGAAACATCCTCCAGAACAGAATCAGGCCACATTTGGCCGTCCTCGGAGTCTTTTGCCAGCTTGACCCTCTGTGACACGAACCTGTCTTGCCAAGGGAGTTCGGGTGCTGATGGTGTGTCGAAATGCACGGTTGCCTTTGCTAGCTTGCCTTCCACTGTGATGATGCCCTTTTCCAAGGCTCCGAACGGATCCCGTATCGCGAGGTGCAATTTGCCTTGCTTGAGTTCAGCCAGCACAGCCGTTGACAGAGCTGGGCGACGGTAGCACCAAGCACCCCGTATATTTGCCCACGACCACGAAGGTGCTAAGGGCTGATCAGCGTCCGAAGGCGGTTCAGGCACCAAGCCATCCTCGATGGAGACGTACCACAATATCATGTGAACCAGCCAGACCTGCCACATGCCCGCGTAGTAGACACCGTGAGCACCAGTCCTCCCAAAGAGTCCTGCAATGCCGGAGAGCGCAATGAGCCGGTCGCTCAGCTTGGTGATCTTTCTGCGGCAGTAGTGGTGGACCATTTCGTCCCAGAGCTCGAGCATCTCGGACGACTCGGAGAAGGACAAGTGCGGCCACAGATCTTGTTCCCTCGGCACCCCTCTGCATTCGAGGAGGCGGACGAGTCGGTAAACCGTCAGCCGCAGCCTCGCATCAGCAAACCGGTGTCGCAGACTGTCCTGGGCCAGAACGAAACGATCCATGCGGACTCCCATGCTGGCCCAGGGATCGGGAATCGGGACGGTCGTGTTGACTCCAGAGCACTGACAGCGGACGTGGTTGGAGCATTCAAACGTGACTTCTTGTTTGCAGAAGTAGAGGGTCCTCTGTGCCAAGAGGCGTTCCTGGAGAACCCAAGCACGGGTAAATAAAGGGGAAGGACTCCAGTCGCCAAGCAGGGAGTCGCGGATGCAGGCGATGGCTCCAGTTGTTGTAGTTGAGGGCTCCCCGCTGGATTCTTCTTCAAAGAGGCCGGACCGGCTGTCCTCTCCAATGGCGGCAGCGATTGTGACCTGGCTGTACCCGTACACGTTTTTCATCTCCTCCGCCTCTTTGCCCCAATCGTCCTTGACATCCTGGACAATGCAGAGCGAGTCGATCCAGACATACTCCGTGCCGAGACCGTGCGTGATGATTGCGGCGTCTTGGAAAGTCTTGGGCAATGCCGACCATTCGACTTCTCGAAGGTGGTCTGCTAAATTTGCCTTGGTCGTCTTCAACAACTGATATTGGCCCCAGCAGTGGCTCAGCGTTGTGTAAGGAAGTTTCCGGCCTTGACCTTCATCAAGCCGGACATGGAAGTCTCCTTGGTCTGAGCGCGTAACCTTCAAGACTCTCGTTGGGAGACATGGTGATTCTCCGGTTACGGGGGGGCATTGTCTGTGCCTGTGTCCACATTCGTCTATCCAGGATCTGATTTGGCTGAAGAACTCGGGTGATGGCGGGCGTGGTATGTTGGTAGCTTGTTGAGAGTCTGAGAGTTGCACTTGGCAGGACTGTGAGTGGTTGTCAGCCATGTCGTATGTCCAAAAGGATTGGAATAGATGGACGAAGGCAACGTGAATAAAAACGAAGGTGACAATGAGGTGGAGAAGAGCAATTGTTGATGGAGGTGCACCGCTGGGAAGAAGATATGTGTTGGTTGTGCGGAAGCAGCTGCGGGAGGCGACAAATCCCACAAACAGTGACCACCAACCTAAGGTAAGTTGTCAGATCGTTTGCGGCTGAAATCAATAGCGAGTGGCGCGGTCTGTGCAGCATCGTGGCGTTGAATCTTGGTGCAGGAAAACGTGTCCGAGACTGATGAGGACACTGGCCGCTCTGTTAATGGTTGTCAGCCGGGCCAGTTTCGGCGTTGGTGCCTCTCTGAGTCCGCAAGCCACTTTGGGCAGCGGCCAGTGAGCTGTCAAGACTGGCTGAAGCCGAGCGTCGGCATAGAGCGAACTAGCCATTTCAAGCAAAGTTGCTGACGTGTTCGCAGTTCCCGTAGTCTTCTGTTGGGTTTCATTACCATTGGGGTCACCTACTCCTTTGTCGGAAATCTCCAAAGCTGGCTAAGGGCTTCCGGTTGGGCCAAGGCCGGAGATGATGGGAAGACCGCCGAGGACACCCTCTCGCCCTTGGGTCAGGTGCTGGTCATATTCGCTCTTGTGACCGCAGTCTGGGCTATCATTGCAACTTCGACTGACGAGCTCGTCAAATCCATGCTCGCTAGAAAGTATCGTACGGAGATGGTCGCACGCCAACAAGAAATTGCAGCCGCAGCGCTGGGGACCCTCCACCATGAGTGACCTAGCTAGTCGCAATACATTTGGGTTCCCACTCGGGATCAGACCTCTCCAAAGTGCGGATGGCCTTGGGATGTGTGGTTTCCCTTTTGATGTTCTTCCTTAAATTGAGAGACATAGATTGAACCAAGTAATTATTAACAGTACCCCCTTTATCACGCCCGTGGCCGTAGCGCCATCTCATCCGACTCCTTGCGCCGTTTCCAAGACCTCATCCCAACCACGACAAAGACAATCCCGTTCCAGAAACCGCGAAGGGAGCCCGTGATGCCCACTATGAGCATCAGCGGATACGAAGAGAAGGAAGGGTTGATGAAGGACGCAACACGGTTGGTGGACGGGGCAACCCAGACCAGCAGCAGGGCCAGGAAGAAGAAGAGAGGCATGAGGATATACTGTCGGAACGACAGAGACGACGTGTTGGCCGGGGTGGTACGAGGAGCCGAGGAGTGGTAGTACTTGGAGGTGATGGTCGGGGACACGGACTCGTCGGCGGACTGGGGTATTGTTTCGTCGTCGTCGGCGTTGGTTGACCCGCCCCACGATTCCGGGGCCGGGGGCGGGACGGTGTCTTCCTCGGCGGTCGCGGACTGGCTGATGGACCGCAGTATCCGGCGACGTTTGGCAATTTCGATACCGACGACGAGATAGAGGCCGATGGTGATCACGATGGAAGACCTGGGTGGCGTTGTTAACATGTGCCACGGGCTCGGTACCCGTTCCAGGGGGCGAGGGACTTACCAAATGGGCACATAGTACATGACGATCCGGAACAAGACCCATTTTGGGGCGATGGCACACCAAAGCTGAGACGGGAATGAGAGTCAGCTCATAAATCTAATGACAGAAACAAAGGCAACCGGAAAATATCAAGCCGAAGGTAACAGGGAAAAGGCAACTCACCGTGACGCTGCCGTACATCGGGCCGTTGTCGGCCGTGCTGATAAAGAGAAAGACCAAGGCAGGAATAAAAGTCACAGTCGTGATGACGACGGCGTACTTCCATTCCAGCCGTCTTAGCAGCTCGACGTCGTAGCTCCGGTGGACGATCAGGAAGACGTTGACAGCCATGGCCATAGTCCACAGCACGTCTGCAATGGGGAACCTGCGGGAGGAGATTTCAGAGTTGGCAAGAAAGCCCCCCAGTTTTGCGGCCAGGCCCGGGACTCACATCTGATTGAGGAACCCCTGGAACTGGCAAAGAGGCGACGAGTTCCCGGCCTTGGGGCCGCTGGTTGAAATGAAGGTGCAGGTCACATCGAGGGCGTTGTAGAAGGCGTTGATGACGATCAGGCGGTGCATGGGGTTGCGGAAGTGTTTTGAGAAGCAGTAGGTGCCGATGATCGTCAGCACTCCCAGGGCGGAGAGCGCCGACGCGACGCGGGTCACAATGGTCAGAGTCAGCAGCTGGTCGGCGCTCAGCGCCGCCTCGCCACGGTCGTGCAACATGGTTGCGGTTGCTCTATGATCGAAGTCGTGCGATGCAGCCCATCTCGCTTTGTGTCGTCGTCGTCGTCGTCGTCATCGGACATGGCCATCCGCGACGGGACTCGGAAGATGGCAATAGCACCCGTCATCGTGGTGGTCGAGGGCGAGCGACGAAAGGGCGATATATTGATTCTGTGCTGAGAGACATCACGCAATGCTGAGGGCCAGATTGCGTGCTCTTAATCCATTGGCCTCGCCGTCCCAACTGCCCCTGGCACTGTGAGAGACAGGGTTGCGTGGGGGGTTGGGCGTCTTCAGTGACCCCTTCAGCCCCTGGGAGGCTGCGTCAAATTGTGTCCAATGTGTCCACGACCTCGCGCCGGCCTCGTGTTTCGTGGGGGTCGCGTCGCATGGCAGCACAGGGTGTCTCAGATCCCAGAGCTCTGGTTCGCGAGCGACGGATTGCATCATGCAGGAAGCTGCGAAATCAGAGAAATAAGCAAAAGTCAAGACCCCCCAAAGTCGCACCCGCCCGTTCGCTCATCCCTGCTAATGCGATAAATGCGCCGTTGGCATTCAATAGTTGGAGAGGGAAATGGATTTTGTAGACATAAAAAAAGGGAAGACGAACCCGAAGACTGAAAGGCCGCAATGTATCGAGACACAAACCATATTACAACGGAAACCTGCGACGAGCGACTAAGACAAAAAACAAGCGGGAAGGGGGAAAAGGTCGAAAACAAAAAAAAAAAAAAAAAGACCAGAAACAACCGCAAAGGCGAAAGACCGGAGGCCTGCACGGAGCAGCATTTATCGATCAGGCACGTTCTGGCTCGCCATTGGCTTGGCGAATCGCGAATCGGTCGAGTGAAATTACTTGACCCCAGGAACACAGCCATGACGCGCCGGCTGGCCTGCCGGCAGCGGAAACTTCCTGACTGTTCCCCCACGTAACGGTACTAATGCGCAAGCCATCAATCCTGCCGACGGCGCAGCAAATAGTGTACGACCTGCCAAACGTGGGGTGTTTTTGAGAATGGCATCCCGCGGACGAATCTGGGGCCCCTGGTGCCTGATCGAATTAGTGCGGTCTACCGTAGCCGAGACGCCCAGACATCACGCGACTCAATATTGGGGTTGAAGATTGCGATGGCAATGCTGGGGCGTACCCAAGACTCGGTGGTTGGCTGTCAAGCCTCGCCAAGGGTTTGGCAGTGGTACTTGGAACGAAAGACCCTCAACTTCTCAAGTCCAGGCGCCTCGTGGGGTTTCGGTGGCCTCAGATCAGGGACAACTCGCGCCATTGCTGGCTTTCACCAACAACCTCCTCAGTTGAAGCGGGTGGCATTGCCAAGTTCGATGCCGCCCACTTCGAGGCGCAAATTTCTTTTGCACGTGCTTTGGCCAGCCGAACCGACCGTCTGGACTGAGCCTCACCACTCAAGACCATCCCTTAGTTCTTACGCACGACGCCCACTTGGTTCCAGGCGTTTCGAACAATCCTTGCACCTTCCTCGCCATAGAGCTCCTCGGCCACGTCTGAGGTAACTTCCGCGAACTGGACGAAGGTGCATCGGGGCGGCACGCGGTGGCTCGTCATAGCCGTCCACCAGATCTTCCCCGCCTTCTCCCAAGAGTAGCCCCCAAAGGCGACTGCAGTGAGATAGAATGCCTTATTCGGGATACCGCTGCAGAGGTGCGCCTGATCGTTGTCCTCAGTGGTGGGTCGCTGTTGCGAGCTCTTATCCGCATTTGTGACTGAGGTCGCAGTTAATGAGTCGAGTTAGCCTCGCCCATCTTGTTCGCCCAGAAGATCGGGGTAATCACCAGAGTTCAGAGCCTCCTCCATGCCGTCCAGGCAGTCTAGGACAAGCTGCCTAATTCTAGAGGCATCGCGCAGCCGCTCATCCAGGGACAATGGCCCATGTTGGTGAGCGGCAAGCGAGCCGCACCAATCTGTAAAGCGCCCATGGGCGCGACGTACGTCCTCGATGCTGTCAGATGCCAGTGATTTGTCGTTGGGCTTAAGTTTTCTCTTGAGCAACTCCTCAAACAATCCCAAACACCAATTCGTTCTATCGCATATAGCACTGTGCTGTTCCTCATTGGATATCGGCATAGTGATGAGCAAATGGTGAGAGGTAATGTGTGTGCGCAAGCAATCTCAAGCTGAAATGACATGCGCTCACGCAGGCAAAGAATAATCCCGAGCCCACAGGCCGCCAACCTGATCGTATATTCCATCCGTTCACGTTTCCCCACCTCGCCTGATTGCGCTAAGTTGGGTCGGTAACACACTCCTCACTCTTTCGTGGAGAGTGACGTGGGTCGCGATCTGGATGCGGCGAATCGCTCAACGAAGGGCCCCTGGAAGTTGACGTCAACCTTAGAAGATTGAAACATCCGAACCTAGGTAGCTTGACAACGCAACGACTCGTAGTCGTTGTTGCGGCAAAAACTGACCACCTTCGCGTCTTTGGTAGCCTTCTTCTTCAGGTCATCGCTCGGCACGAACCACTCCGTCTTGAGCTCGTGGAAGCTATATGTGAGGACCGACTTGCTGTCGTAGCGGAAAGCCGCCTCGGCGCCGATGCTGAACAGGTCCAGAAAGCGGCAGAACAGCCCCACCTTGCCCTTTTTGTCGGCAGCCACTTCTCCCGTGAACCTGGCTTTGGTTGTCGGGTAAATGGGCGTGTCGATGCTGCCGCCGGCAGGTGTGTAGAGAGATGAGGCTGGCTGGGTTGGCGAGGCGATGACGCTGCCCAGGACTATGGAGCCGACCGGGAAATCCCAGCCGGGCACGAGAAAGTATGTCTTATTAGAGTTCATGGCTCACGTAGATTATTCGAGCTCTTTGCATGATCAAAAGAACCGCTCTAGAAGACTTTGTATTGGAGGATTCAGTCGAGGAAGACGATGAAAGAGCACCTACTACTGAGGCACTGAGTAACGTAGGTGTACCCTTTCAAAAGGAGGTCCGTCGCCGGATGTTGTCGGAGGGGGGGGATATTCGGATTTTCTTCTGTGTTTTTTTTTTTCTTTTCTCGTTTCTAGGTACCGTGGTTGCGTACTAATGTTTTAACCCCTGTCAGTGTACTGGCCTCTCCTCGATCAAATAAAATCGTGTCTAGACAAAAGGAAAGAAACAAGAGAAGAAGAAACAGGAAAAAAGAAAATGGAGAAAAGAAAATAGTAGGAAAAAAGGAGAGTCAGGAAAAAAGGAGAACAGGAAAAAAGGAGAACAGGAAAAGAGCACGCCACAAGTTAATTAGGTACCTGAAGGTACCTGTAAAGGGAAAAAACTTACACTTTGCACTCAGTAAGACACAATGACGCGTGACGTTTTATGTCCTAAAAGCCCGTCATTGTCAACGCCTTGTTACTCGTACACGGATTGATTCGTACCCAAGCCAAGCGCAACCCATTTTTCTGCTCCGCGTGGTTCCAGCCCGGCATTCTATCACGTCATTCACCCACTCTCATCCTGGGATGCAAGCAGCCCTCTTCGACATATTCGCACATTGTAATAATCGTCTGCATCTTTGCGCCCCACATGGAGTATAGCAAATTCACGTACCAAACGGAGGACACTCATAATACAAGATGGCTTCGCATATTTGCTCAATCGTGCCGCCCTACCTTCTCAGAGCCATCGTCGAGAGTAATCATGAAGAAGTCGATGAAGAAACGCGCCAGGGGGCTCAGTGTGCGCTGGAGCACCATGAACACTTGGCGGATACGCGGCACGGTCGTTTTGCGGCTTTGAGCCAGCCTCGCGCGCTGCGTGCTCATCGCGGTATTCCCGGAGGCCAACGAAACTCAAATCTCCTCCAGCATATCGCCGAGTGCGAGGACGTTGACAAAGAGACGCGGGACCGAGCCAGGAGGGATCTGGCGCATCTGATCTCGGCGCATTCAGCGGCTCTGACTCTGGAGCGGGGAACAGAGAAGGAAACGGGAGCAGTCGCAGCGGCGGAGCCCGAGCATCAGCCTTCTGGATTCTATCGTGCCGTCTACGATGCCAAAAACAATACTGACGAAGAGGAGCTCCCCGGCCAGCTGCTGCGCGTCGAAGGACAGCGGACAGTCGAAGATCGGGTGACCAACGAGGCCTACGACAACGTTGGCAAAGTGCTGCATTTCTACCGGGAGGTGTTTGACTGGGAGAGCATCGACAACCGGAACATGCCCGTCCACAGCTCGGTTCATTTCGGTCAAGCTTACGGGAACGCCTTTTGGGATCCCAACCGGATGCAGATGGTGTTCGGTAGTGGCAACAAGTTCCTCGATCACTTCACAGGATGTTTGGATGTAATTGGGCATGAGCTGAGTGTAAGAATCGACCTCGTACTCGCTGCATAAACTGAGAACAGGTCTGACGGGAATAGCATGCCGTCACGGAGTACACCAGTCCGCTCGTTTACGACGGCGAGGCTGGCGCGCTGAACGAGCACATCTCGGACGTATTCGGCATTATGGCCAAGCAGATGCTTGAGAACGAGAGGGTCGACGAGGCAGACTGGCTGATCGGTGAAGGCTGTCTACTGCCAAACGTCAAGGGAGTCGCGATCCGAAGCATGAAAGCGCCCGGGACTGCGTATAACGACCCGCGTTTTGTTAGTGCCATGGTGCTTACCGCAGGAATATTCGAGAGACTGACCGTTCTCAGGGTAAAGATCCGCAGCCCGCCAGCATGGCCGAGTACAGCACCGTCATGGCCCAAAGCCCATCCATTGAAGACTTGGCATTTGATGCTTTGGTTTCCTCCAGCATGATCCAGGATCCAATCAGGCATGTGAATGCCATGATCGAGACTCTGATGCGAGTCACAGTGGCTGTGAGGAAGCCTCTGTCAGCTGACCGGTACAACAATTCCCGACGCATTCAGCTCAGGGACCACGAGCTCTTCGTTCAGGCAGATGGAAACCTTCTTTCGACCGGCAATTTTGAGCGGATGCGGCCTGTGCTACGAGATAGGATGCTTTCTGCCAGCTTGGAACGACGGAGATTCCTTCAATTCGCGCAGGACCGTCGGGATAAGTTTACCTTTGGTCTCGATGCAATGGGAACTCAGCACGGTGCCAACGACGCAGGAACTTTCAGTCGGGGCGAGTCCGACTCGAGAGACGAAGATTCAGTCGTGAGCTATCGCCCCCCAAGCATCTCCGTCTCGGCAATTATGGCACATGAACCAGCGGACGAGTGGAGCGATCGAAGCTCGGAAAGCTCGCTGTCCTTGGTCAGTAGCATCACCTCAGGGGGTGAGCGCAGGCTCAGGGTACCGCCTTTCCCCAAGGAAGCCGAAAATAGGCTGTATCTTTGTCCTTGTTGCTATCTGATCATGACCTTTAACTCTCCGATGTCTTGGAAGTACGTACAAATTAGAACATACTCTTGTCTTGTAAAATCGACATCGCTAATTCTCACCAAAGGAGACATATACTTGCCGATCTCCGACCATTTGTTTGCACATTTGACGACTGCGACCATCCCGACAAACTCTACTCTCGCAGGAGCGCATGGTTCGAACACGAACTCACCTTTCATCGACGCCGGTGGGAATGCTCCATTGGGTGCTCCAAGGAGTTCTCCAGCCAGCGCGAGCTGGGGGACCACGTACGTGAGCAGCACCCGGACGTCAAAGACACCACGCTCGTCAGCTCGCTTCTCGCCGGCAGAGAGATGGCGGCAAACGCCAAGGCCGACTGCCCTTTCTGCTTGCGAACACTCGCATCCCGAAAGCACACGAAGGAGCATATCGCCAATCACCAGAAACAGGTTGCCCTATGGGCCCTGCACAGCATGCGATTCCTTGCCGATGAGTCTGATGGAGAGTCAGACGAAGGGTCTGAGGAGGCCCCGGCCGTGTCGGCGGAACCCGCCTCACAGGAGGCGACGACTTCGGTCTCGGGCGAGCACCCCCGCGGAGCAGCGAACCGAAGATCCTTGGCGGCGCGAACGGGAGCTGGACAGCGACTCAGGTGGATTTTGTTCCGATTCCTTGATGACACTCCTGGCTTTTATAACTCGTTCCACAGGGGATTGTGTCTTGGCCAAGTGCTGCTTCGTCCCCGAGATCCAGGCAGCTTCTTACACGGCGCTGCTCTACCGCTCCCTGTTGTTGACCAGACCGTCGTAATACAGCACGACAAGCACTTTCGCACGCTCTCATACTCGAACTCCAGTCTACCGAGGAACAACATCACCTATACTACGACGGAAGGTCAGAAGTGTTTTACGTATGACGTTATGGACTGTTGCGCGAGGGAGATACGGAGCGAATCTTTTAGCCCATCTCTTGAGTACATCCAGCGTGTCATGCAAGAGGAAAGTCTGCAGCCTCACCTCCAACGACGCATTGGAGTGTTTTCTTCACCGAAACGGCTATATATGGTCGTTGGGCTCCGAACTGCGTCCGGGATAAGGGTGGAAAACGCTGTGGGAAATGCCGCTATGGGAGATGTTGCCTTGTTTTTGGGCATCCTCTCTTCCGGGGGCGCGCCATTGGAAGCAGCCGTCGGGAACGGCTCTTGGAGACCGCCAGCAGAAATCGAAGGTCCGGTGGTGCTCGCGTATTTTCTGGCAGAGATTACAAAATCTCTGCTCGGAAACGTGATAGTTAGAGCGTATGAAAAGGGCGATATCGAGTAGCTACGAGTACTATCTACCTAGGCACCTAGATAATCAGGGGACAGAAGTGTCTTGATCGCGGGATCTGCAGAGACCTGTTGTACTTCTACAGTGACTCTTGCGGTTGACTCGGGGGAACTAAGTATCGCTTTTCCGTTGGAATGTATGTAGAAGACATCCTGCACGACAGGGAGGTGGACACACGCAGCGGTAGCGCGGCGTTGGTGAGATAGCTTACTGTGGTTGCGAACTAATGTTTTAACCCCTGCCGATGTACCTAGTGAGGCTGGCCTCTTTCCTTGAAGCAAAAAAAAAAGAAATAAAGAGAATAAAAAGGAAAAAGAGAGAAAAGAAAAAAAGGGAGAAGAGGAAAAAGGACAGAAGGGAAAGAAAGAGAGAAGGGAAAGAAAGAGAGAAGGGGAAAAAAGAGAGAAGGGGAAGAAAAGAGAACTGGAAAGGAGTATCGAGGTAGCAGAAAGGAAGTGTCAGGGTTATGCACCCGCGATAGAAATGGCTCCTGGTATGAGAAAAGTCTAACGAAGAAATGGAGACAAGAGGTGAATGGGGTCAATGAATGTCGCCTGCCTGATGGATGGACAAGCCACTTCATGCATGTCTTCTTCGGAAATGCATGTCTGCGGAGAAAAGCAGGAAGGCCGACAGGCAACCCAGGACCCAAACTTCCCGAGTTTGGGTCCAGGGATCATGGACCGGCGCCGAAAATCGGCGCAGAGGGGTCGCGTCGCCAAGACCTGCAGCGGCCGTCCAAGAGGTGCCTGGTGGGTCATACCCAACTACCTAATTCAGTAACCACCGTGACACACCTCCGTCGCTGGATTATCTAAGCGTCTTGACCACACCTCTTTATTTTCCCTCCGCTCTCTCCGAAAAACCTAGACACGCCAGCACCTGGTCACAAACCCAACAGGAAGCCGTAATCCCGTCAAAATGGCGCCGCGCAGTTGGCGCGACTTGGCACTCTTCTCCTGCCCATTTTTGCGTCGAGCTTCCTCACCGTCTTGCTCGGAGGCGACGTCCTGCGGCGGCCCTGATTTGGGCATTGGCAGCACACACAACAAACACGGCATGGCACAGGTGGCCCAGGGCTGCGTCTCCCTGAGCCACACCGGGCCTGGCAGCCATCAACTCTGGCGGCCACCCAGGACACGGAAGGGAGCCCTCATCGATGCGGATGCCTTAAAACATGGCTCTGCTCTGTTTTTCAACATGCGCGAGTGATGGCTGGACGAGCCCGGCCACTGCTGCGTGTGCCTGGCCCAAACGGACAAGCCATGGACCGCCAGAGACGTGCACAGCGACGACGAACAGGCAACGACACCTTCTCGGCTCGTCATCAACGTTGGCCACCCGTATCCCGGGGTTTGATGAAGTTGGTCGGAAGCGGGGTCGAGGCAACGGGGGACGTGAAGGATGGGTCGGTGTGCCTCGCTGCTTTAAGCGGCTGACAGGGGGGCACCCCCCATATCAGCTCGCACACCCCCATTCGACGACCTTCCCCTGCAAAACCGAGGACGCATCTCTTGCTGCCCTAAAACGCGAGAGAGGGCCAGAGGAGACCCGGGACGGCCCCTTACTTGATTGGCTACCTCTCGGGCGAGCATGCAGGTATAAATCCTGCCCTCCCGCCCTTTTCCTCCTCCTATGTCTTTCCCTTCTCCATCTTCCTGACCACCCTGCCCCGTTGCCCAGAGCCGTCTTGCATGCCCACCCCCATCCGGCACTCCATCTTCCCCCATCCCCACGGGCCAAGACACATCATATTTAGCACCACTCTCACCACCCCCGTCATCCCCATCGCCGCCAACATTCATCCCAGACCTCCACATCACTACCACCGCCACCATGGCGTTTCCCTTGTCACCTCCATCATCACCAACCACCACAACACCCCCAACGGCGCCTGAACGCCACCACCGTCAACGCACAGTACGCCAGTCTCGTCGTCGCCGGTTGCATGATGCCTTCGAGTGTCTGTTGCGTCTCAGCGATGAGATGCACGATGCTGTCGATGTCACACGTGCCCTGGCCGGGCTGCAGCAAGTCGACCAGCTGTTTTTGGCCATCGTCCAGCATTCCGGATACGGCCACTACCAGTGCGTGGACCAAGCCATCCACAGGCTGCTGCTGCTGGCCGTCGGACGGTGCGAGGACATGCGCAACGCCGAGATGCAGAGGCACGCAGCAACGCACGGCACTAGCGTCGTCGGGTGGCAGTCGCGGCAGCACGCCGACATCGACGAGCATCTCGAGTTCTACCGCAATTTCCTCGGCTTCGTGGACAACCACCCGGCCTCGTGCCTGGCGCCGCCGCAGGACCAGACGCTGGACCTGGCGCGGCAGTCGCTGCAGCGGCTGTGCCCGCGGATCCACGGCCTGTCGCGATGGACGCGCAACGAGGTGCAGACCGCCAGGACGGCTAGAAATAAACGAGCCGCCAGGCCAGCTCCACCATCCACATCGCAACGCCAGCCGCGCGCAGAGAGGCAGATGAAGACGTCGCCGCGGAAGCTGCCTCCCCGCAAAGTACCACCTGTCCCTGCACCGGCACCTGTCGCTGCTGCACCGGCTGCCGTGACGATGATGCCCACGCCGCCCACGCAGACAGGCGACGTCCGGCTCGCAGACACAATGCCCATACCCGTCTCCACGGTGCGATTAAAGCAGCTGTGGAAGCCCAACGCGGCTGTCCAGCCGGCGACTCCCGTCTCGGGCGCGCCGTCGTATACCCTTGGGCGGGAGGCAGTTGATTTCAAGGGTGGGGCCGAGGGTGCGGCTGGGCCGGTGAGCCGGTCTGGATTCAGGCTGCGGCCCGAACATGTGCCGTCGCCGAGGTGCTGTTTGTCGCATGGTGTTTCGTGAGAGTTGTACGAGTCACCATGACCGAATTAATCAGGTAGTGAGTCTTTGCATTGCGGCCAACACGAAGGGATGGCTCTTGCCTGTCGCTGTGAGCGACGCCCTCGTCAGTTTCACATCTTGTATAGAGGTCGGGCTTCGTGTAGCTTGTGGGTTGTATGATACATTTCGTGTTGCGCGACTGTGATGCTGTTGTGTCGTGAGGGACGGTGATTTGTGGTCGTGTCATTGCTGGAGTGGGGCATCCCTTTCGGAATCGGCAGGTTGGCAAAAGTGGGCCTTGTGAGTGGCTGCCTAATTACTTCGTACCAGGCTGTCTTTGATTTGAATCAGCGCGGCATTCGAAGGCAGCACATGCATAATTATATGCACCTTTAGTTGTGCCGTTCATCAAAGCGTCCGCATCAAATTGCCGGCCCGCGTCACCCGTGCAGGCCAACGTTATTACCCCACTGATGCCCCGCGTCGTTGGGGAAAGGCGAACCCCGGACTGGGCGGACTCCAAATATATTCCCCGCCAAGGTCCGGACACCTTTAAGACCAGCAGATAACCTGCCCACTTCGCGAAGCCGTGCGCTCTCAATCACACACTCTCTTTCTTCACCACGATCCCAATCTGATACCAACTCCAGTCGCAGGCATCGCAGGCAACGCAGTCTCGAACACGATTAGAAAGACGCCGTCGCCATGGGATCCGGAGTTCCGAAGAAGATCCAGCTGGTGCGCATCGCCCACGTCTGGTACAAGCACGCCGACATCGACGCCGCAAAGCAGTTCGCCCTCGACTTTGGCTTCGCCGAGACGGCACAGATCGGCAAGACGACCTTCTACCGCGGATACGGCACCGAGCCATTCGCCCTCGCCCTCGAGGCGTCGGACAAGAACGAGTTTGGCGGCGCGGCATTCGTGGTCGAGTCGGAGGAGGACCTGGTGCTCGCATCCAAGACGCTGCCTGAGGAGTGCAAGGCGACAGAGGTGCACGAGATGACGGGCCTGCCAGGCGGCGGCAAGCGCGTGACCTTCTACGACCCCGTCGACGGCTTCCCGTTCCATCTCATCCACGGCCAGACGCCAGTCGAGAGGGAGGACCGGGAGTTCCCCAGTCTCAAGTACAACTATGTGGGTTCCCCACTTTCTCCGAACCCCGTCCGTCCGCCGCTGACAACCCCAACAGCCCGTCGAGAAGAACCGAGGCGTGAACGAGTTCCAGCGATTCCAGAAGCGGCCAGCACCCGTGCACAAGCTCGGCCACTTTGGCATGTGCGTGACCAACTTTGCCAAGTGCTACGAGTTCTACTCGTCGTACTTTAACTTCCACCCCAGCGAGGTACGTTGCTGCACGCCTGGCCATGGCATCTGAGTATGAGTAGCCATCTGACGCGAGATCGCATCTTTATAGCTCGTGCACAACGACGAAATCGTCAACATCACCGTCTTCTTCCGCCTCGACCGCGGCGACGAGCTGGTCGACCACCACTGCTTCTTCTTCTTCGAGGGCCCCAAGATGCACGTCCACCACT
>FTCU01003416.1_pt1 | contig 23079 bp, 19 predicted proteins | sample 1639521 | NCBI WGS metagenome assembly FTCU01 (sample SAMEA3914864, study PRJEB12502) | metagenome | biome: forest; material: soil | place: USA | collected 2012-03-12 | depth 0.3 m
CAGCTCCCCCACCCACCCACTGGCAGCCACTAGGAGCAGCCTGCGAGCCTGCCTGTCAGGGCCCTCCATTTTCCAATGCCACAACGCCCCAGGGCGCCATGTGCTAGCGCCGCCATCCATCCCACCCGACTGCATCAGTGGCCAACGGTCTTGTCCGTGGTTCATTTTCGACACATGACATCCGGCTTGTGAACCGATGTCCGCTGTATCATTGAAGCCAAGCCAAGCCAAGCCAAGCCATCTTTGTTTCTTGGGGCTCCTTCGTTGTCGGTGGCGATGGTTCGATGGATGGAGAATCGGAAACTCGGCCTCGCGGTTTCTGCAGCAAGACCCCGTCGCGCGCCGGGGTGTGGCCTCGACCACTCGCTGCCAAACCCCCAGCGCGATCACGCTATGCAGGGTGCGGGTGGTGGGCGAGAGGACGCGAGGAGCGGATAGCGGATTCTCTGGGGGAACAAGGTTTTGCGGCACTGCCGGGGTTCCGGGCTGGTGTCGCGTGGAGCCAGAGCCGCGCACCACTCACAGGCACCAAAAAAAATCCCGCCGATTCTGGGCGATCTGCCATCTACCGCTGCGGCTACCGACCCCACATGGCCAATCCCGAACCCGGTGGCATCGAGGGGTAAAGATTCACGCAGCGCTCGCAATGAGGTCCTGCCGCCAAGCAGCAAGGAGCAAGGGGCACGCAGGCAGGCAGAGGGAAAAAGTTGGGCGCAACGAGGCCGACACATAACGCGGACAAGACCGAAATAGCAAATCCCGTTCAACACCAATCTTGCATCGTATGATCCGTCGTCTCTCCTCCATTCCCCGGCAGCTCCAGCTCTCAGGACACCGCAGCCCGCTTGTGTCCAGTCCCGGCGCCCTTAGCCGACGCCATCCGCAGCAACAGCACACAGCCATGGGCCTCCACCACTTGATGATCGGGACCTGGACCCCGCCAGGAGCCATCTTCACGGTCGAGTTCGACGACGAGAAGCTCACGCTCAAGCTGGTCAAGCGCACAGAGATCCCGCAGGACGAGCCGATATCATGGATGACCTTCGACGTACGACACCAATTGGCTGCCGGTTGGGGCCATGAATGAAGCAATCAAGCAACAGCTGCTCACAATGGACACAGCACACCAAGAAGAACATCTACGGCGCGGCCATGAAGAAATGGTCCAGCTTTGCCGTCCGCAGCCCGACCGAGATTGTCCATGAGGCATCACACCCCATCGGCGGCGACCGTATGTCACCTCCCGGGAAACCCTCCTGTTACACGACAATATGCTGACAGCGCCCCTGCTCCAGCCCTCGCACAGAGCGCCGAGACCAACACGCGCGCCATCTTCCTCCTGGCGGCCAAGCAGCCGCCGTACGCCGTCTACGCCAACCCCTTCTACAAGCACGCCGGCTTTGGCAACGTCTTCTCCGTCTCGGACTCGGGTCGGCTCGAGACCAACATCCAGAACTACCCGTACCAGCCTAACACGGGCATCCACGGCATGGTGTTCGACCCGACCGAGACGTACCTCTACTCGGCCGACCTGACGGCCAACAAGCTGTGGACGCACCGCAAGCTGCCCTCGGGCGAGGTCGAGCTGGTCGGCAGCGTCGACGCGCCGGACGCGGGCGACCACCCGCGCTGGGTCGCCATGCACCCGACGGGCAACTACCTGTACGCGCTGATGGAGGCCGGCAACCGCATCTGCGAGTACGTCGTCGACCCGGCCACCCACCTGCCCGTCTACACCCACCACAGCTACCCGCTCATCCCACCGGGCATCCCCACGCGCGACGCCGAGACGGGCAAGGGCCTGTACCGCGCCGACGTCGTGGCGCTGACGTTCAGCGGGAAGCACATGTTTGCGTCGTCGCGCGCGAACCGGTTCGACCTGCAGGGCTACATGGCCGCGTTCAAGCTGCGCGAGTGCGGGAGCATCGAGCGGCAGATCTCGCTGAGCCCGACGCCGACCAGCGGCGGGCACAGTAATGCTGTGTCGCCGTGTGATTTTAGTGATGAGTGGATGGCCATCACGGACGACCAGGAGGGCTGGCTCGAGATGTACCGGTGGCAGGACGAGTTTTTGCACCGTGTTGCGCGGGTGCGGATTCCGGAGCCCGGGTTCGGGATGAATGCTATTTGGTATGACTGAGCGAGAGAGATTTCCACAATACAATGTTTGTTATACCCGCCTCGTTGCACCCTTCGGCCTGTCAAGCCGCCAGTTTACGTGACATCAATGAACCTCCAGCTTCGGGAAGAACCGTAGCTCAGGGTCCTTTCACTCATCCTAGGTCAATTATGAACCGTGGAAGTCGGAATAGGGGTTGTTTTTCCCGCCGCTAACCTGTGCCAGATGAACTCGTTTTGGTTAAGATACTTGCACAATTCGGGATAATAGTATAGTGGTCAGTACTTCTCGTTGTGGTTGTCACAGCGATCCGAGAGGACCCAGGTTCGATTCCTGGTTATCCCATTGTTTTTGCTTCTGGTGTGTCTCAGCGTATTTTTTTGCTGTCAGCCGTCGGCCACATGGATTGGGCATCCTCCGGCCAGCCAATGTGCTCCGTGGCTGCCTCTCGAACACAGCATCTCTGCACTGAGACCTTGTCCGGGCTTGTGTTTGACCGAGAGCACATGCCACAGCTCCGGGAGTTGGCCACGGCAGCAACAGTAATAATTGCTCAGTTAATGACAATTTACAAAAACTGCCAAAGTTATTCGCTTCCGCAGCCGCGAGGCTTCATCTCAGAGCTTTTGCAGAGTCTGTCCTTCTTCGGAGCTTGCAAGTGGTCGAGCGTTTCCTCCTGTGGATCCTTCCCCACGCCGGCCGACGTCAGCGGAACCGCATGTCTCAACCTCCCCTCAGATGCGGGGCACAGCACCCAACAACCCACAGAGCTCAAGCAAGAGCAAACGTAAACGAGGGAAAAATCCCGAGCTATTAAAAGCCATCGGCAATCAACTGAAGACCACGACAAAATTAAATGCCCGTGGCAAAATCTCAATCTCCGTCCCGATCCCGATCCCAATCCCAGTCCCGACGACCCCTCGGCAAAAAAACAAGCAGGACAAAAACAAGCAGAACAACCAGAACAACCCTCCTTTCGCTCTTCATCCTCACGCTGGCAATCCTCACAGCCCTCCTCGGCACCACCACCCCCCGCCTCCGCCTGCGCCAGCTCCTCAACCACCTCACCTTTACCACACCTTTCACCACCACCCACACCCAAACAGCACTCACAACCCCCCCAACCGCCAAAATGACAACCATCTACGCCCGCGAACTCGAGATCGCCCTCCTAGCCGTGCAGCGCGCCGCCCTCCTCACCAAGCGCGTCTTCACGGACAGCGCCAAGGGCACCGTCTCCAAGGACGACGCCTCGCCCGTGACGGTCGGCGACTTCGGCGCGCAGGCGCTCATCATCGCCGCGCTGCGCGCCAACTTCCCGCACGACGCCGTCGTCGCCGAGGAGGAGGCTGCTGCGCTGAGGGGGGACCGGGCCCTGCGGGAGAGGATCTGGGGGTTGGTGCGGGAGACGAGGCTTGCGGATGTTGGCGCGGAGGGGTTGTTGGGTGGGCGGTTGGAGGGGGAGGAGGAGATGTTGGAGGTTTTGGATCTGGGACGGGCGGAGGGGGGCAGGAGGGGAAGGGTGTGGACGCTGGATCCGATTGATGGGACCAAGGGGTTTTTGAGGGGCGGGCAGTATGCTATTGCGCTGGCGTTGTTGGTGGACGGGGATGTCAAGGTGGGCGTGCTGGGGTGCCCGAACCTGCCGGTTGACGATGCCGCGCCGTTGGCGGCGGATGTGGGTGAGGGAGAGGAGGGGAGGGGCGTGATTTTCTCGGCTGTGGTCGGGGAGGGCGCGACGAGCAGGCCGCTGGGCAGCGGGGCGCTGGCGGAGGGGAAGAAGATTGCCATGCGCGAGGTGGGCGAGCTGGCAGGGGCGAGTTTCTGCGAGAGTGTCGAGGCGGGCCACTCGAACCAGTCCGAGTCGGCGCAGATTGCGCAGAAGCTGGGGATTACCAAGCCGAGCGTGCGCATGGACTCGCAGGCCAAGTACGGCTCCATCGCCCGCGGCGCGGGGGATATCTACCTGCGCCTGCCGACCTCCAAGACGTACCAGGAGAAGATCTGGGACCACGCGGCCGGCGACTTGATCGTCCGGGAGGCTGGCGGCCAGGTCACGGACACCAAGGGCAACAGGCTGGATTTTGGCGTCGGAAGAACGCTGGCCACCAACAGCGGCGTGGTTGCCGCTCCCGCGGGAATTCACGCCCAGGTGCTCGAGGTTGTTCAAGAGGTGCTCAAGCTGAAATGAGCGGCAGATGTGCGGGATTTGGGGTCCAACCAAAATAATGTACATGTATATTTTATGGCACAGATACAGCCGCGCAAAATCCCGGGCCGTGGCGGAAGAGAAAAAGAGATTGCTACAAGTACAAACGAGACGAGCCTGTCCCGAGTCCTCTATTTGATCTTCTTCTGCTTCAGCTTGATGGTCTCGGTGTTGACAAAGATGCCCTTGCCCTTGTACGGCTCGGGCACGCGCCACTTGCGGATGTCGGCGGCAAACTGCATGATCTGCTCCTTGTCGATGCCCTCGAGCAGCACTCTTGTCGGCTGCGGCGCGCTGCCGCGCATGCCCTGCGGCAGGCCCATCTCAACCGGGTGCGAGAAGCCCAGCTTGAGGCAGACAAACTGCTGGCCGGGGTACTCCTCCTTGGCGGGCCGCGGCTCGACCGTCGCTCTGTAACCGATGCCGACGAGGCGCAGCACGGCCGTGTGCCCCTCCGACACGCCCATAATGTAGTTGTTGAGGTACGACCATGTGGTTCCCCACATCTCGCGCTGGTTGCGCTGGGCCCGGTCCGCCACGCTCATCTCTAGCTTCCTCGCGGCAGTGTCATGATCGATCTTGACGTAGTCGGGGATCTCGAGCTCGAGTTTCCCTGCGGAATCATGAGTATTCTGGCGCCAATTGCTTGCTCGACACAATCGACACGGGTTGCTTACCCAGAGGCCCTGTCACGGCGATTTTGCGCTTGTACGTCTTGACGTACGACGTCACGTCCTTCTTAATAAACAGGTCGCCAATTTCAAGCTCGACGCCGGGCGGGATCGAGAGCGGCGTCCTCCCGAGCTTGGAGGGCCGGTTTGTCGTCGCCGAGAAGGGTCGTCGAGTCGTGGTCTGCTGCGCCTGGAACGCGGGGACGAGGAAGCTGGGGAGCGTGACGGTCAACGGCGAGGGTGAGGAGGCCACGGCCCTCTGCAGGGCCTGCCGCCCTGTCCTTGGTGCGAGCATTGCGGCGGCGGCGACGTCGAATTGGCGATGCACTCGATGCTGCAAAAATCACCGGAAATGGTCGCCGGTCGTCACGGACCAGCACGGTCGCCATGGACCCACCCTGCGATTTTTAGCTGGGCTCGGCTGGTTAGTCAGCAGTCAGGGTCTCTCTAACCCTGGCTTGCATCAACAACACCACATCCTCTCAACTCAACCCATCAACTCTCCAGCTTCAAGAAGGCCAACAGACAGGAATGAAACGAAACAACTTCATCATGGGAGTTTCAACATAGGTGCATTTTATTGTTTCCAGCAGCTACTGCGACTTGCGAACTTCTCTTATTGGAACCTGCACTGTACAAACTGCGTCGACACACAGCCAGAGCCATCACACAGAAATCCAACGATAGTTCCTCTGAAATGCTAATACTAATTAATGGTGCAGACACAGGATTGAATTCTGTACCTGCTTCTCATCAACACATATCCTTCACCTCCGCCATACCCTTATCAAGCCGCGCAAACGACCAGCCCACCGCACGCCTTTCTTCTTCCCAGTCGGACCTTCACCCCACGCGCCCCTCGTCCACCGTTCCCACTCCTCATGCGGCAGCGGCCCATCAAGGGCAACCCGCAGCGCGATCAGGTCCGCATGGACCTCCTCTTTTTTCTCCTCGGCCTTCATGATCCGCTGCATGCGCGCGTTCAGCCGCACGCTCAACCAAGGACTCGTGACGGCGACCCCCGCAGCCACCGCGCCAGCCTCGCCATGCTCAGGCACGCGGCACGTAAAGCTCGTGGCATTGTCCCAGGAATAATCCGACCACCACACCTCGACGAGTACGTTCCGCGGCCGCGGTGGCGTGTGGCCCGAGTGCACGCGCAGCTCCCGCAGGGTCGGACAAGCGCGGCGGAGGCCGGCGAACAGCTCGGCGGCGGCCGACGCCGTGAGCATTGGCTGCAGCGGGCCGAGAGCGGCCCAGTCGCCGAAGCAGAACCAGAGCTCCAGCGCGCGGAGCCGCGGGCAGCGGCCTAGCACCTCGAGCTCCCGCCGCGGCCAGTCGCCGCCGCCCCGCAGCAGGTCGGTGCCCACCTCCTCGAGGTGCGGGCATGTCGCGAGGAGCTCTTCCAGGACCGCTGCCGAGGGGATGTGCTCCGCCCATGTGTCCAGATTGGAGCGCGGCTCGGGCTGGTGCACGGTGAGTTTGCGCAGAGTCGGCGCGTGCCGCGCTAGGGCCGGGACGCCGCCCATTTCAGAGCCCAGGCTGGGCAAACTAACAACCTCCAACGATGACGGGACCCGCGCAAGAAAGCTTCCCATTGAGCCATCGCGGGCGTCCCACCCCGCCGTGAAGCGCACCTCCCGCAGCGCGGTCAGCCTCGGCGCCAACTTGTTTGCGAATAAGGCTTGGATGTCCGCCGAGGTGGCCTCAAGCCGCCGCAGCGCCGACCAGTCGAAGACATCGGCCCAGTAGTCCATTTCGGCGCCGGCGCCGGGGTAACCCTCGGACTGGTCGGCGAAGCGGCTGAGCGCGTCCCGATCGCCCCAGGGGTAACCGTTCATGAGTAGCGATTCCAGCGGACGCAGCGGGCGCTCGCCGTTGGTGAAGCCGATGCCGTGGTACGTCGGCGTGGGGAAGAGGGCAGAGCCTTCGCGGGGGATTTCCATGTCGAGGGAGAGGTGGGCGAGGTTCGGGCAGGTGAGCAGGAGCTGCTTGAGCGGCTGGGAGAGCTGGAGGCAGGCGTCGGCCGTGACGTAGATTGCATCCAACGTGAGGGAGACCAGGGCTGCGCAGCCGGCAAGCGCGGCCAGCAATTGTCTGGCTTCTGGGTCGCGGCCGATTTTGTCTCTGATGATGACGTGGAGTTGCACGGGGAGCGGTAGACTGGGTAGGGCCGCTAGCACCGCCGTCGGGATGGAGTTGTAGTCCCAGCGAAGGGAGCGGAGGGCCGTCATATTGGGAACCATGCTTGTCAGCCGCCCGAGACAGTCCAGATCCGGGGTACGGGTGCTGCGAAGGACTCGGAGCTCCCGGATGGAGGGCAGCAGGTTTTCTTTGGCGATGAGATCGAGCTTCTTTGCTGCTGCCGCCCCGTGGCGGCTGGCTAGGTCGATGGTCACGTAGCGGTGTTGTACGTCCCGTGCCAGCCGGTAGAAGCTCGGGTGCACCAGAGTGAGCGAGGCCACATCGTGTGGGCCGCCTGCCCGCACCAGGTCGAAGATGTGGAGGAGGACCTCCTCCGGCACCTTTGCTATTGGGCAAGGAACCGTCCGGTCTCGTTGTCGTATTGTGCGCAGCGTTTTTCCGCGTTTGCGGCGGCCGATCATGGTCATCATCTTGAGACTTTGAGGGCTATCTTACTCGAGTGAGGCCCTAGCCCTTCGGGTGCTGCTGTCGGATTGAGACCGGTCTGTCTTGCTGCCGGCGAGAGCCCCGCACGCCATGTGGTGCCTCTTACGTTGGGGTGCTGACACCTCAGTTGCCCGGTTACAGCTTCAGGGTTGACCGAGCGGTGTAGTTCGCATTTGTGGCGGAACAGGCTAGCAGTTGGGAAAAAGGAGGGCATCGTCCAGTTTGTGTGTGTGGAGGAAACGCATGGTTGCAAGATTGGTTGCTTGGATGGCTTTAGAGGGTGTTGGCACGCTAGCTGCATCTGATTTGCCCGCGTTTGACCGGCATTGAGTGCAGTTGGGACAAAACAACCTGGAAGGGATGCTGGGTTCGGCGCGAAAGCGCGGCAAAATTCGATGCGTTTGATTCTGTGTTCCCACGCCCATAGCAGTCACTAAGCATCTAGCTATTCTATAAGTCTAATACTAATACATGACTGCTTGCCATATCTCAAGGCCGGAGGAGAGTCTATGCTAACATGGGCTGAAGCTTTCCCCAACTTTCATCTCGCACCACAACGCGCAACACTAATAGAGACCAACGGTCCTGCCAAAATATACAGCAAGAGCCTACCGGGGAAGGATAAGCTCGCCAGTCCCTCCCGTCGCCCGAGAACTGCAGCCGAGACCCTTTGCTCGACTCCGCGGCCGACTCTTCCAAAGAGCATCTTCCAAAACCCAGATGCCGTTGGAGCCAATGGACACAGCCATTGTCTCCCAGGGCTAGAGGTTGATGGCTGTCATGACGGCGCTGAGGCTTTGGACGGTGCGGGTGAAAAGAGGGATGGTCAAGGACATTGGGGGCGACAGGAGAGAAAGTCAGGGGCAAGTGAGTAACGGGTCATGGAGAATGTGTTGACGCTGCCCCTTACTTTGTTCATATTCTACCTGGAAGACCGACTTGCAGCCCGTCTTCATAGATCTACCTATCTATCTACCTCGTCGGTGGTCATACACCGATGCACGCATATGTATTAGCCTGGAGGTTGTTGCAAGTCATGCCACCAACACCCGTGTTCCACAGCACAAAGTTCTCAGTCGAGATGGGACCGTTGTAAAAGGCGACGATGTTGCACGTGTCGCCCTGATTGATCTTGACGAACTTCTTACAGTTGGTTACCATGCCCGTCTGGATGGGGAGGGGCGTCGTGACGCCGTTGGCGCCCACCTTTGACGTCGCACCGATGCAGGCATATGTGCCCGCCTGGAGGTTATTGCAAGTCATGCCACCAACGCCCGTGTTCCAGCCAACGAACTCCTCGGTGGAGATTGGGCCGTTGAAGAAGGCCACGATGTTGCACGTATCGCCGGGGTTGACCTTGACGAACTTGTTACAGTTGCTGACCATGCCCGTCTGGATTGGAAGAGGCGTCGTGACGCCGTTCGGGCCCACCTCTGATGTCGCACCGATGCAGGCATATGTACCTGGCACGAGGTTGGTACACGCCATACCTCCAACGCCCCCGTTCCAGCCGACGAACTCCTCGGTGGAGATTGGGCCGTTGAAGAAGGCCACGATATTGCACGTATCGCCAGGGTTGATCTTGACGAACTTGATACAGTTGTTGACCATGCCGGTCTGCGTCGGGATGGGCGTGGCGATACCGTTGGCGCCGACCACCGATGTGGGAGCCGGCGTGACCGAGACCGGGCTAGTGACGCCGATACACGCGTAGGTATCGGCCTGGAGGCTGGTGCACGCCATGCCGCCCACGCCACCATTCCAGACGACGAACTCCTCGGTGGAGACGGGGCCGTTGTAGAAGGCCACGATGTTGCAGGTATCTCCCGGGTTGACCAGAACGAACTTGTTGCAGTTGCCGACAATGCCGGCTTGCGTTGGTAGGGGCGTTGCGATGCCGTTTGTGCCGACTGTTTGACTCACGCCGGTGGTTGTGGTCGTGGTCCTGGTTGTGGACGTGGCTAGGGTCGTTGACGGGACTGTGGAAGTGGCCGTGGAGGTGGCTGTGGAGGTGGCCGTGGAGGTGGCTGTGGAGGTGGCTGTGGAGGTGGCTGTGGAGGTGGCCGTGGAGGTGGCCGTGGAGGCGACGGTAGACGTGGCTGTGGTCGTGGTCAACGTCGATGAAGGCGTGGCCAGCGTGGTGGTAGACGACGTTGTAGAGGTAGACGACGTTGTAGAGGTAGACGACGTTGTAGAGGTGGTGGATGACGTGGTGGAGGCAGTGGACAAAGTCGTCGACGTGGTGGCCGACGAGGTGGGCGTGGTTGATGTCGACGCCTGAGACGTGGACGTCGAGGTGGTCGAGGGCGTAGAAACGCTGCCGTAGACACAGTACTCATGGCCAGCCACCAGCGCAGGGCAGCTGACACCCGGATTCAGCGCCTGAAAGCCGGCCAGGGTCAGACCCCATGATGCCGCGAACACGTCGCACGTGTCTCCGGCGCTCGCGGGGAGGAGGATCTCGCAAGCGACGGTCTGGCGGGCCTTGAGGGCGGCGGCAGAGACGAGGTGTGGGAGGAATCCCACGAGCAGGAGGGACGAGGGATGCATGGTGACTCTGGATGGCCTGGGCAGCAGAAGAGGAGGTGGCAGAAAACTCAGCCTCTCAGGGGCGGGTGCTGGAGCGGGCTCTGGGGGGTGACTCGAGGTTTACAACGACATGAAGACTCGAGAATCGTCTGTGAATTTATCTATCGCGTCCCAGCAGCAGACGCATAATGGGCGAGCTGGGCATCATGCTGCTCGACTCTGACTCTCCCCACGCGCTCTTTCAAGTTGTCTGACTCTCTTGTCCAGATTCTCTCTCCGCGGTCCGGAAGGGCTTGCGGCTTGTGGACTATCCGATGTTAGTCCACGATGGGCTCGTGAGAACCAGTCACAAAGGACTGGACTCAAAGGAGCAAACCGAGCAGCTCCGAAGTGGTTCGATATGCAGTCCATCTGCATCATCACATCCATCCAGTTTTCTGATCCTCACGCACTGTAGACGGAGCGCTGTAACGTCATTATCGAATTTCGAATAATGATCCCGCCCCATCACATGCAGGTCCCAGGGTCGCCAGGCGACCACACCGGTACCAGGGATAAAGCCAAGCACTACTGGGGGGTCACAGCTGGCTGCAGCCAAGCTGAGAGGCTGAGCCGCTGCGATTGGCCTGCCTTGGCCTGCCTTGGCTTGTCTTGGACAGCCGGGCCGTCCCGCGACGTCCGTTGGTCCAAATCAGCCCAAATCATACACACACGGGGGTGACTCGGCTCGTCTGCTCTCCCTCAACGCGGCCTAGCACGCGCAGCAGGCGATTCTTGGCTGCGTCGAGAGCAGTATAACTTGAACCAACAGGTCTCCCCCCTGCCGACCAACCTCCTCTTCCCCTCTCCTGCAACACCACACACCGCACAACATTCACCCCATCCCGTTCACTGTTCTCGGCCTCCAACGAACCAACATACATCCATGATGACCACGCTCGGGTCCTCTCCGCTCCGCCTCTTCGGCCAAACCCTCTTGGGAGTCTTGGCGCTGCAGTCCTGCGGCTTCGATGTTGGTGGCTTCGGTGTCGAGGCCGCCAGCGGCATCGTCGAGGTGGACCTGGTATTTCCGCGCAACGAAACGTACCGCCCTGGCGCCATCCCGCTCCTCTTCGCCGTCCAAAACTCGGCCCTGGCGGTGCCCCTAACCATGCGCATCGGCTGGACCCTGTGGGAGGACAGCGGCAACCGGACTAAGACGGCGGGCGGGTCTCGCCACCTCCTCTGCGACGAGCTCGGCCAGACCGACCCCTTTTTCTCAGCCGAGAGTGTCGACCCGGCGGTGACGACCAACTACGAGGCCACCTGGGTGCTCCTCTGGAACGTGCAGTCGCAAAACTGCACCGGGTCGCAGAAGGGCTCGCAGATCAGCCACCTCCTCCAGCAACAGCAGGTAACCTTCACGACCAAGCAGGGCGCGCAGGAGCCCGACCTGCAGCAGGGGACGGCGGCGTGCACCCGCTCGCCGGGCATCGCTTTCAACGTGACCGATACGTTGTCCATCTACGCGCCCCTCAACGAAGGGCGGGCCACGTGCAACGTGCTTGCCCCAGGTCCTCCCCCAGCGGCCAACGTCTGCGCCATCGCGATAGGCCCCGCGGTGGCTGCGACTATGACCAAACAAGCCCCGGAATTCTGGTGCGACTCGGTCACGGCGACGGCCACAAGCACCCCGACCACCAACGCAGCAGCAGCAGCTCATGTTGCCGGGTCCACGTGGTTGGCATCCCTCGTGTCCGTGGTCGGTGTGATGGCAGGATTGTACTAAAACGGCAAGCCTGGAGGGGGTCTGGCGGGGGGAGTTGAGTTCAAGTTTGGGGGGCGAGATTGAATTCGGAATCTTGAGTACCTAGGTAATTACACCCAGGTACCTGGTATGTACCTTGATTAATCATTAGCTGCTGTCGAATCCGAAACTCAGATAGCGAGGAAGGGCAATGGCAAGCGAGGGATGTTTCCCGTTTCCCATCTTGGGATTCCAACCCGGCCCGGGTGCATGCACGTGGGGTGTGGCTGGCTGTTTTCCAAGCCTTCCAGGAATCCAGGTTCCCTGACGCGGTGTGTTGGTCCAAGTTGTGCTGGTGCAGGGTTGTTCTAAGTTGCCCGTGCTTCCAATATCGCATCCGCAAGGGCCTTGTGCAGCCGCGCTTAGGAGCTTAGCCTGGTTCGTCAGATGACCGGGCATGGAATACTTTCCGCTTTCGATGATGGCTGCTCGGGCCAGGGCAGCGTTCGCCATCATCTCGATGCAATGTCAACGCTAACGCCGGGGTGATATGCCGACCGGCATCAACATGTGTCGCACGCGCAAGAGGGAAAGGAAGCCGATGATATTGCGCGCCCTTGGTGTTGTGGGACATGCAGGGGGGCGACCTTGGGTACTCCTGCAGGGAAACCCGGAAATCGGTGGGGGGTTTTGGCCCGGCAGAGTGTCTCGGTGTGAAGTGTGCCCCAGAACGGCCCCAGAACGCGGGGCGGAGGGACCAACCGACCAAGGGTCCGTCCCGCAATCCCACAACGTGGGGGCCGGCGGGACTCGGGACTCGTCGGTGTTTGCTCAGTCAGATCCGCGCACACTGTGCTCTATGCGCTTGTTGGGCGTCCCAGAAGCCCAATCCTAACCTTGTTTTTGATTCCCATGACCGTGATGGGGGGATGCATGCTACAGTAGTTCGGCGCTTTGGGCTCGGTGTTCCTCGAAGCGAGGTCCCCCCGGGCGCTAGATCCAAAGACTCGTTTCCTGCAGGAACTTTTGAGTTTGGATGTGGCTGATGACGGGAGACACAAGGCGGAGCGGGGTGAAGAAGAGGAGAAGAGGAGAAGAGGATGGAGGAGGAGGAGGAGGAGGAGGAGGTCGAGAGGGGAGCCGGGGGCGGGGGGCGAAGGGCGGGAGAGCAGGAGAAGAGAGAGGAGAAGGATGACAGAGAGGAATGACTGGAAGAAGCACGGGAGAGATGACGAGAGGAACGGGGAAGGACTGGACACGGCGGGGGCGGCGAGAGTCGTGGTGTGTCTGTCATTCCGTACTCGACATAAAAAGGTTTAAAGGGTTGGCACGGGACTCCCCTGCCTCGCCCTTGCCACAGTTTTCGAATATCAAACGTGTTGTATGAGCCCTGCTCGACTCCCAGAGCGTTGAAACGCGTACTATGATGATCTCTTCTTGGAAGGCGGTGGCCCTGGTCAGCGTCACAATTCTTTTTCTACCTCGCGGTCATATTGGCGTGTCGGCTCAGCTCGGCGTCAGACTGCCCGTGAGCCCGTCCTTTCAAGGTATCGACCCGTGCCCGGCCCGATGCACCGTCACGGGTCCCGATTCCGCCAACTGGCCCGTCTCGCGCACTCTTGGCCCGCTCGGAGCGTGCCCGCAGACCCTGTTTCTCGACTTCTCCCTCTCGGACAGAGTGGACGATGAGTCCGAGAACCACCGCATCTTCTCCTGCTCGTCCTACGGGTCCGACTGGGCAAACCTCCCAAACGCCACGGCCCCCGCCGCCTCAGCAAGGATTGTCAATGCCAGCTACGAGCTCGGCTGGTGGTCCAACGGCGTATTGGCTACCGGAAAACTCCGCGTGCTGTCGTCGCAGATCCAGCAGTACCTAGCGAGTGGGTACGGCACTACCGACAGGCCCGTCGTGCTGTTCGGCCTCCACGGGACCGCCGCCGTTGGTCTGTACATTGGCAAAGGCCTCCAAAACGAGGGGAGCGGTGTTATGGCCCTCGGCGCTCTCGAACGCCGGCTCCCGATGCTTGACATCAAGGGCGACAGCCTGGCCATGCAGCTTTGCGGGCCGGGGCGCGACGGCGACCATGTCTTTGGCTTTATGGCCACGAGCAACGCCAGCTTCGGCGTCATCCAGGATGCCGTGCGGTCTTGGTCCAACGCCACTTGCCTGTCTTTCGACAACTCGACGCAGATCCATGGCTCGGCCTTCCTGACCACCCCCGACTACTCTAACGCCACCGGCCTCTTTTCGAACACGACGACGTCAAACCTGACGGCAAGGGCCAATATGAAATACTCCCGGCAGCAATCAGCACGCCACGGGCTTCTCAATGGCGTCCTCGCCGCCCGCGCCGACTGCACCACCGTCCAGGTGGTTTCCGGCGACACCTGCGCCTCCTTGGCCACCAAGTGCGGCATTTCGGGCGCCACCTTTACGCTATACAACCCGAGCTCTACGCTCTGCTCAACACTACAGCCGTTTCAGCACGTCTGCTGCTCGTCTGGGACCCTGCCGGACTTTGCGCCCAAGCCCAACGCCGACGGCTCCTGTGCCTCGTACGACGTCAAGACGGACGACTCTTGCGCGGCCATCGCAGCGGCCCACTCCCTGACGCTCAACCAGCTCATCAGCTTCAATAGCCAGACATGGGGCTGGAACGGATGTACTAACCTCTGGGTGGGCGTTCGCGTCTGCCTCAGCTCGGGGACGCCGCCGATGCCCGCTCCCGTCCAGGGCGTTGTGTGCGGCCCTCAGGTGCCTGGCACGCCGGTGCCGCCCTCAGGGACTGACCTCTCAACCCTCAACCCCTGCCCTTTGAAGGCCTGCTGCGATGTGTGGGGTCAGGTAAGTCTGTCGTATTACATGGAACTGGGCCCCTGAGCCCCTGAGCCCTGAGGCTCCCCTTTCCTCCTAACTAATGACTTGCCTCTTATAAACAGTGCGGCACCACGACCGAGTTTTGCGTCGACACACGAACCGGCGCCCCGGGCACGGCCGCGCCAGGCACTAATGGCTGCATCTCTAACTGCGGCACCACCATCGTCCGCAGCGCGGCTCCCACGGTGTTCCGGAGCATCGGCTACTTTGAAGGCTTTGGGCTCGACCGCCCGTGTCTCTTTCAGGACGCCCGGCAGCTGGATCTCACCCAATATACACACGTGCACTTCGCCTTCGCCACGCTCACATCTGACTACCAGGTCCAGGTCGGCAACCTCCTAAGCTCGTACGAGTTCGGCGTCTTCCGTGCGCTTCAGGGGCCCAAGAGGATTCTCTCCATCGGCGGCTGGGTCTTCTCGACGAGCCCGAGCACGTACCTTGTCTTCCGCGAGGGCGTTAAAGCCGCCAACCGGGTCACGATGGCGAGGAACATCGCCAACTTTGTCAACGACAACGGCCTCGACGGTGTCGATATCGACTGGGAGTATCCGGGGGTTTGTATATTCCAGTCTTGCTTAGCTCTCGCTTCTAGTGTCGATTCCTCTAACTTTGGTTGGTTGTGTATGAGCTAGGCCACCGACATCAAGCCTCTCCCCCCGGGGGCTGTAGACGAAGGAACCAACTTCTTTTACTTCCTAATCGTTTTGAAGAACCTGCTTCCCGGCAAATCTGTCTCTATCGCCGCCCCCGCGTCGTACTGGTACCTTAAGAACTTCCCTATTGCCCAGATGAGCCAGATTCTGGATTACATTGTGTACATGACGTACGATCTGCACGGCCAGGTATGTCCATGCCACCCTATTTCCCTCCCTCTCTCCATAGTATATGAACTGACGCGGTCCCTTCGCGCCGCAGTGGGATGCTACCAACCAATGGAGCCAGCCGGGGTGTCCTTCGGGCATGTGCCTCCGCAGTCACGTCAACCTGACCGAGACCATCAACGCCCTGTCCATGGTGAGTCCTCATGTTTGATCTGCCGAGTCATATGCGCCCATGCTCACCGCACCGTGGCACGCATGAATTATCAGATTACCAAATCAGGTGTGCCCTCCAACAAGATCGCCGTCGGTGTGTCCAGCTACGGGCGGTCCTTCGCCATGGCGGACGGGTCCTGCTACGGGGAACGGTGCTTCTTTACCGGCACGCCAGCGCAGTCCAACGCCGTGCCTGGCCCATGTACCGGCACGGGCGGCTACATCTCTAACGCCGAACTGCAAGCCATCAAGGCTACCCCGGGGCGCGTCCAGCTCAGCTACCTTGACGCAGCCAGCCACTCGGACATCATGGTCTACGACGGGAACCAGTGGGTGGGCTGGATGGGCTCGACTGTCAAGGCGTCCCGTAGGGGGCTGTACCAGCAGCTGTCGATGGGCGGCGTCTCGGACTGGGCTACCGATCTTGAGGAATTCCACGACAACCCCCCCGCGGTGGCCGAGACCTGGGATATAATGAAGCATTCCATCAACCTAGGGGTAAATATCGATTTGTCCGGAACGAGGACAGGCAACTGGATCACAATCCAATGCACCGACCCGGCCGTGACAGGGAGGGTTAGCATGTCGTCGCAGGCGCGGTGGGATGCGCTCCAGGCCAACACCGCTTGGGACGACGTTGTCCACGCATGGATAACCCGCCACACCACCGCCAGCTTTTCCAACTTCGTCGCCGACCGGCTCCACGCCCCAGATCCCGTCGACTGTACGAGCCCGAATAAAGATCTTTGCGACGAGGGGATTGTGTGCGCTAAGACCGAAGACTCGGGCGCTGCCGCCCACTTCGTCTGGAACTCGCTCGTTCAGGTGCACCTTGTACGTCCATCCCCGTTTCCATGTCCCCCAGAGCAACTTCCACTTGGCGACGACCTTGATATTGACTTGACCATGCATTACAGATGTACACAAACTACATTGAGGCCATGGGTCAACAAACCGGTGCTCTCGCGTTAAGCATGCAGGATTTCGAGAACACCTTTGCGCCGATCCCCCCTCCACCGGATGATACGTGGGTCCAGGTCTTGTTGGATCTGGTCGGTCTGGGGGCTGTGTTTGTCGCGGGCCCGTTCATCAAAGGCTGTACGTGCTATGACGGATCCCCTCCTCTTCCTCCTCCCCTCCTCTTTTCTGGCTTAACTAACCCCGACACGATCCGCAAAGTCCTTTCCAAGTTGGACTCTTATGGCATCAAGGGGAAGGAGGGACTCAAGGATGCCACCTACGCTGTCATTGCTGCCACAGTCAGCATTGGCAAGGATCTAGTCAATCATGACACAGCGTACGAACCGCCCTCCCCACCCGTCCCCCCGTCCCCATGCGGTAGCTAATTACATCTCCTGGTCCTGGACGATGACGATACAGTGAAAACTGGTCGGTAGACTCACAGGCCAAGTTTGGCCACTATATGGCAAATGTCGTCGACCAATGGCGCACAGTGGCCCAGAGGACTCTTGTGCTTCTATTCGGTGGAAGCAATGTGGGCATCGACGCGCTGACCCATCTCATCAAGGACGGTAGATTCATCTCGGGTGGCCAGGTCACGGCAGAGACGCCACCTGAGCCAACTACTGTTATTCTCGATGACGCCCTGACGACCGCCAATCGAAGCCTCGCCGACAGCGTGTCCAGGGCCTTCTTCGCCTACGCCATTCCCGCCATCTGGACCGCGTCGGGGGCATTTCCGTTCGTCGTCGACTCGGGCATGCCCTGTGACTTCAAGGTCCCGTTCGTCTTCCATGTGGCCGCTGAGATGCTGAGCAGCCAGACGTGCTGCAACGGCACGCTGTACTACCTTTCCGGCCTCTCGGGCGACGCTCAGATTTGTCATGGCGAGGACGGCTGTGAGGACAATCACTTCTCGGCGCTGCACGGCATGGAGGCCCTCCATTCGGGTTCTTTTGGGGGCGTGACGACGGTCGACATTATACAGGGGTGAGTTTTTCTCCATCCATGCAACCAAGCCTCTTTTCTGACAAGAAGCCGCCGATGCCGCCAGTGCCGTCAACACGTATCTCGCCAACGGCAAGAAGAACGGCGCGCCCATCGCCGATCCCTCGGACGGGCGCATCTTAACCAGCCTCTACGACCAGGACGTGACCACGCCGGGCTTCATTCGGCTGCCCGTGTGCAACCCGGGCGTGGCCTTCGCCGCGTGGTCGCAGGATGGCGGGCCGAGCGTCGAGGTGGACAACTACCCGTGCATCGGCCTGCAATCGATCGGTTACTGCGACACGTCCACCTTCCAAGGCGACACCACCGACGCGTCACCGCTTGTGTCGGACTGCCAGCTGCTCGTGCAGGACATTCTGGACCGCGGACAGTACCAACGCGTCGAGCATAACGTCCTCACCGGGCCGCAGAGCAGCATCGAGTCACACGGGACCTGCGTCTTCGGCGTCCAAAGCGACTACGTCGCCGCAAAAGCCAATGCCGCCTACAAAGTCGGCGGGCAGGACATAATCGACCTCATCACTGACTCGATCAGTCGGTTTTCCTACAACGGCAAGGTCGGTGCCAGCGGCGGCATGGACTGCAAGGGAGACCTCAGCAGCCAGTGGGTAAAATGGTCGCTGTACCATAGTAACCCTTGAACGAGCCCGTCTCGAATCGGGGGTTGAGGGGTCGAGGGGGTTGGTCGGACCAGTGATTTTGAACGCAGCCTCGTTCTTCTCTCGTGTCAATACCTATTTTGATGTCCCGGGTTCGCAGCAGTTCTTGAAACTCTGTATCACCAGATAATGTAGTATCGTCCAGCTCACGACTCGTCGTCCTCCTCGTCTGCCTTGGGGTCCCACTTGAAGATGAAGATGCCCATTAATGAAGTTGAGCTTACCATTTGAACCCCAATAACCCGTCACGCCCACCAAAACCCGGGGCAGGTCGGCCGTGGTGTCGGCGTGGCGGTTGGCACGCTTGAAACGTTGCTTTTTTTCAGGGGAGAGGAAGGTTCTTACTATATACCTACCATGGTTATCCCAAGTTCTCGGTCGAGCCTCGACGGTGACCCGCAGATATCACTGACATCTAATGCCAAATATGGACGTATAAACCTCAGCGTTTCCGCGCCGCGCCGACTTCGCTAATGGACGCGGTCCTTGCTTGATCCGACCCGACCCAACAACCACGTCCGGAATTCCAGACAACAGCCGCCCGACCAGCCCTAGACATCTCACCGGCCGCAACTTGCACTACGGTGGAGCCCCGGGGAATGGCAACACAGAGCTTCCACTATGGCTTGGCCGTATAGCAGCAAGAGCAGCAGGAGCAGCAGGAGCAGCAGGAACAGCTTCAACTACGAGAGAAGACCGTTCTGTCCACGAGGTAGAGCAGCACACTGAGACGGTGAGAAGGCAGCGATAAGATAGAGGCGCTCAGGCGCTGTCTCCAGGCGGCCCGCGAGGACTGTGCAGTGGGTCACGGACGGCCGGCCCCCGCCGTGTCTGCGGAAGCACATGTGTGTCTTCGCGGCGCAGCCAGGTACCGCGCTCATAATCGCGGAATACGCGGACAAAGCACTAGTCGGGTGGATGACATGCTGTGTTGGTGTTGCCGGGCGCCACCAAGAAGGGCAAGCAGGCAATTCAAGGTGCCTTTCTAAAGATGCCTTTTGACAAAGCCGGTAGGCATAGAGTGTTTATCTCCACGACCGGCACGACCGGCACGACCAGTACCGACGCCGACAGTTCACAGAGGGCTAACCATGCGGTACTCTTTGAGTTGGAGATAAACCTTATTATTGACGGCACAACGTAGGTAACATGACACATGGTATTGAAAAGAACAAGCCCCTGGCAGGCAAACGACCAGCCGACCATAATTGGAACATGTGCGCCCTCACCTAGCCTCGCTCCAACCCCTTTCTCCTCTGCCGGCGTGGTTCGATGGCAGTCACCAGATCCCATGAGCCCCAGCCCCAACACAGCCTCCACAATCATGATGCCATCACACCGATAACAGGCAAGAGCCCTAATCCTAGCCACGGCCCGGCAGCATCTGCCAGCGCTGCTGCGTTGTGGGTGGGGGTGCGGTTCGCCGTCGAGGTTACGGACTCGCAATAGGAACTCGGGGTTATTTTGGTTACGGCCGCCGCCACCACCGGTCCCATCGCGATAGCGCAGACGTTCGCGGCGGGGAGTGGGCCCGGGGCGAGGGCATTGCACCAGCCCCGGCCATGGTTGAGGCTCGCCTCAATGGGCAGTGTATCGGTCACGTTGAGTGTAATGCCCGGCGAGCTAGCGCAGGCGCCGGTGTTTTGAAGTACGTCGGGTTGCTGCGCGTTTCTCCTGGTCGTGAACGAGAGGAGTTGGGGCTGGCCGAACTGGCCGAGTTGCGTGTCGTTGTTCGTCACGCTGCAGTTCTGCACAACCACCGACCAGAGGATGACCCACTCGGCCTCGCGGTCGAGCGTAAGCTGCGCGGCTGAGCTTGGGGTTATGAAGAAGGGGTCGCTTTGGCTGAGCTCGTCGCAGACAAGCCTGCGAGACTCGGATGTCACTCTGGTGAGGTTGCCGCCGTCCTCCGCTGGGACGACATCCCAGACCTCCCAGGCGACGCGCATGGTTAGCGGTATTGCCAGGGCCGAGTTCTGGATGGCGAAGAGGATGGGGATAAGACCGGGACGGTATGTGTCATTGCGCGGAAACACCAGGTCGACTTCGACGATCGCAGCCTGCACGCCAACCCCGGAGCGACAGGCGTGCATTGCCAAAAGCGCCACGAGAGTCTGGCCTAGGAGGCGCATCTGGGAGGGGAGCGTGTTCATGTCGCTGGTGGCCGAGTGCGGAGAACTAAAGGGAAATGTTGTGGAAAGAGAGAAAAGTTTGGATTCGCAGCGCTGGCGGCCCCTGTTGGGTCAACCTGAGTTATGAACTGTTGGTTGAAGCTACATGTTCAAAAGGGGTTAAGAGCCGCAGGGGCGATGTTGCTTCTGCAGCCGCATGTCGTTCCTGTGCTTATCCGCTTTTGTCCACGCAACAACTGCCCACTTGCGAGCGAGAAACATGAGTTGCTCCGTGTTTTCCCTTTGTTCTGGTTCAAGACGGCCAGCCACGTGAGTGTCGTTGGCTCGACTACCTAATTACCTAGAACACTTTGACCACCGAAAGAGGACTGAGGAAAAGGGGAAAGAGACAACCGGAAAAAAGAGCCGGCGGAGAGTCCAGCAGCATGCCAAACACTTGATGCCAGGACGCTGCAGGTAAAATGACAATGCTCAAGGCCGCCAGAAAACGATAGATTTGTCTTGTGCACCCCTCTCCCCGAGTCTTCAGGGTCCGTAGATGAATATCAAGGCGGAATAATGAGTGGACTGAGCCGAATGGCTCGAGAGATGGCCTATCTGAGCGAGAGGACGCGACGGAGATAGCCAACGTAGGCGTCGCAGGGCTGTGACGAGTGGTAAGAAGAGAGATAAAACGGTCAATACATCAAAAACAGCGCCTTGATACGGATATGAAGTCAATGTAATTAGACATCCCAATCCCAAAATCATCTTTCCCGGCTGCATTGTTACGTCCCTGAAGACCATTCTTTTGATCTCTTCACAGAAGGTCCAGTGCTACCTGTCAATGAATTATTTATCAGAGGCTGCTCCATCACTCGAGTTATAGGGCCACGTCTCGGACACAACGTACCGCTAGTGGTTCTTATTGTTCACGTCGGCGCTGTCCTCAACGATAAAGGTCTGCTCCTCGCCCGGGTCGACAACAGTATAACAGGGTGATGGGTCGACGTCGATCAGGTTGGCGGCTATGATTATCGACGCTGCATTCGCATCTATGAAACCGGCAATCTGCTCCCACCGGATCTTGGACTGCAGCTCAGGTGCGGTAGCCTCGCAGGTATGCTTGGCCAGCTTTACCTCTCGGAAGTAGATGGCGAACACTTTTTCTCCCGGAACCTTGAACCCTAGTTTCTTAGCGGCAGCAATATCCATCTTGGCCTCCACCGATGAGTCCAGCGCCGACGGGAGCGGCGCTTTGCCCCCTCCTTCCAGGGAGAAAGATTTCTCGCTGCTGACGTCGGCCTGGTAGAGCGTCCTAAAGGCGGTGACAAGATATGCCTTGCGGCCACGCCTCGCCTGCTTTTCGAGCCATTGCTGCGTTTTTTTGAGTTGGCAGGCAGCCTCGAACCAGTCGTCAGGATTGAGGAGGTAGTAGTGAGTGCAAGGCTCCGAACAATTCAAATACACGTAAGTAAGTCAATCAAGTAGTTGGCAAATAGCACCCAAATACACCTCCCACGCAACCAAATATCAACCTGTATTTGATTTGACTTACTTGTCTTATTTGGCCCAGCCCCAGGTGGCTTAGATACTGCAAACGGCCCCCCAACAGCCACACAGACCTGTTTTTCCTAGGCGTTTGTATTCCCACCCACACCTGCAGCAGTAAGCACCACCTGCAGTGGAACTGATGGAGGGCTGTTTGCAGGGCGGCCAGCCACCTGGCACTATTGCGAAGCAGCTGGAAGCCTTGGCTTCTAGCTAAACCCAGCTCCCTCGCAATGCAGACTGTCGCCTCGAGGACTGGCCGAAACTGACCTACGACTTCAAACAATACATTTTGGAGAGCTGGCTGGCGAAGCCGAAGGATTGGACATCGTGGGTGTCAGGCAGGGCGGGAGGACGGCAGGTATCACGGCATCGAGGGCATCGCGGGCACTGCGGGTGCGAGCCGAGGAGGGAGGGGAGGTCGCGTGTGTGGTCAGGGTTAGAGATAGGTACCGTAGTGGGAAACTGTGGGGGGGACAACCGTAGATGCAGCAAAGTACGGTTGTCCCTCAAAGTACAGTTGTCCCTCAAACTACGGTTGTTCGCATGCCCTACTTTATAGGCTCTAACCCTCTATATTCTTAAGCTCGGGTGCTAGAGAGTGTCTAATATGGCAAGAGCAAGAGGTTCGACTTCCTCGAACTGGCAGAACTAGCTGATTTCAAGCCTGGCAGACTTAAATTTAGATCGAAGACTTGAACTTGTAGACCTAAACTTGTAGACCTAAACTTGCAGACCTGAACTTCGAACTGTTAATAAACATCCTCTACATCAACACCCGGCTGTATTAACAACACCCGCCTGTATCAACAACACCCGCATCAACGCCGCCCGTATTAACGCCGTCTGTATTAATCAACTAGGTAACGTATCTTATCAGCGAGCGAGACATATCAGCGAGCGAGACACTAAGTTCTTGGCACAACGCGTCCTTCTTCATCCACCCCTAACAGCGCGTTTTTCTAATAACCAAGTATGTCTTCCGCTTCAAAG
>FTCU01003442.1_pt1 | contig 23043 bp, 16 predicted proteins | sample 1639521 | NCBI WGS metagenome assembly FTCU01 (sample SAMEA3914864, study PRJEB12502) | metagenome | biome: forest; material: soil | place: USA | collected 2012-03-12 | depth 0.3 m
ATGGGCCGTCGAAAAGCTGCAGCACCTGATGCTCGACTACGTCAAGATCAAGTGCGGCGACGGAGACTGCTACGGCTGGCTGGCCGTCCACCGCATCAATTTCGCCCTCGGCATGTTCCACCTTTTGCTCGCCGGCCTCATGCTGGGCGTGCACTCCTCCAAGAACCCGCGCGCCGCCATCCAGAACGGCTACTGGGGACCCAAGATCATCGCTTGGCTGGGCCTCATCGTGCTGACTTTCTTCATCCCGGACACCTTCTTCCAGTTCTGGGGCAACTACGTGGCCATGGGGGGCGCCATGCTGTTCCTGATCCTCGGCCTGATTCTGCTGGTCGACCTGGCCCACAACTGGGCCGAGTACTGCCTCGCCCAGATCGAGGACACCGAGTCTAAGACGTGGCGTGTCATCCTGATCGGCTCGACCCTGGGCATGTACCTCGCCTCGCTCGCCATGACCATCGTGCAGTACATCTTCTTCGCCTCGAGCGGCTGCTCCATGAACCAGGCCGCCATCACCATCAACCTCATCCTCTGGATCGCCGTCTCGGCCATCTCGGTCCACCCCTCCGTCCAGCTCCACAACCCCAAGGCCGGCCTCGCCCAGGCCGCCATGGTGGCCGTCTACTGCACCTACCTCACCATGTCGGCCGTCTCCATGGAGCCCGACGAGACCGAAGACCGCCACTGCAACCCCCTCGTCCTCGGCCAGGGCACCCGCACCACCACCGTCGTCATCGGCGCCATCGTCACCATGCTCACCGTCGCCTACACCACCACCCGCGCCGCCACCCAGAGCCTCGGGCTCGGCGGCAGCGGCAACAGCGGCCCCATCCGCCTCCCGGACAGCGAGGCCGAGTACGAGCACGACCTGGTCACCCAGCAGCCCACCGCCCGCCGCCAGATGCGCGCCGAGGCCCTGCGCCGCGCCGTCGAGGAGGGCAGCCTCCCCGCCGACGCCCTCCTCTCGGACAACGACTCGGAAGCGGACCACGGCAGCGGCTCCGGCGGCGCGCACGACGACGAGCGCTCCAGCACCCAGTACAACTACGCCATGTTCCACGTCATCTTCTTCCTGGCCACCGCCTGGGTCGCCACCCTGCTCACCATGGACTGGGACGCCGACAAGCAGGACGACTTTGCCACCGTCGGCCGCACCCTGTGGGCGAGCTGGGTCAAGATTGTCAGCTCGTGGGTGTGCTACGCCATGTATGTCTGGACGCTGGTCGCGCCCGTCGTGTTGCCGGATCGGTTTGAGTTTGAGTAAGACTGGGGTTTTGGTTGGTTCGACGTGCGGCTGGTTTAGCGAGTATGGTATGTATGGGTTGGGCTGGGTTGGCTTGGGGCGGGGGTTTGGCGTCATGCGCGCATTTTTTTCATTCTCCTTTTTGGTCTGTGGTCGTTCGTGCTTGTTCATCATCGTACCTGTTGTGTCGGGTATCTGTCTGTCTGTGTGACGCAATGCATTTGCATACCCAATTTTTGGCGTGGGGGGGAGTTGGTTATCAGATATGGGAGGGCATTAGTCTATTCAATGAGCACTTTTGGAAGTACACCAAGGGCGTGCCATCCGTCGACGACCGCCGGTTGTCCGGGATGACAACAATTCTGTCACATTTCCTCGACACGGTCATATTCCTCACCACCTCATCGACCTGCTGTCCTCCCAGGCGTACATGGAACTATTACCTCTTGACGCACCCACCCAACAGGGGGAAAGGAAGGACAGCAGATGACGAAATCTGAACGCCAGCTGGGGTTAATTCTACCCCCTCCATTCTATCTCTCCCACACCGGTAGGACCACAAGCAACTTAAGCAGCAGCAGCAGCAGCAGCAGCAGCAGCATGTCTCGTCTCGCCTCCCCACCTCGGCACGCCCCGGATCCGAAGAAAGATCCCATCCCGTCCGTTGTCTTATCGTCCCGCAACGCTATGTCGGGTACGGTACCGCGCGCACCCTGATGGTCGAGCCTGGCCTGTCCTGCTCCTCGGCATGGGACGGGCGGGACGGGTATAAGCGGATCTTGGGTTTCCGATGTCAAGGCATGTGAGAGATCGGGTGCAAACGGGGCCATGTGGCATGCCTTCCCGTCCCGAGAGCGGGAGGGTCCCGGGGCGGGTGGATGAGGGTTGGGATGCCGGGTGCCGGCGTTTTTTGGGGGGCGGAGGATGGTTGTTTGTCTGGGTTTGGTGGTTATCTGGGCGGTATGGTGTTGTCATGATTGCTTTGGGCAAGATCGCGGGGTTCTTTTGTCGAAGCTTGGATCTGTTGTTGATGCTGTGGCGTGGTTTGTTTGACGATCCTGGGTGGCAGTTGGAAGAGATGCTTGAGCTGAGGCTGAAGACTGCTTCGGAGCTGCATGATGATGGGTTGGTTGTCTGTCTCTTCGTCATTTCCTTTCCTCCCCGTGTTCGGTATCCTGTTGTTCTCCGGTCCCCGATTGCTTGCCGTCCTCACTCTCTCCTCTCTCACCTTATCCCCTCGCCGTCACCCGGCAACACCGCACAGACGTCACCTCAGTCTTGCATGCCGCAGTGCGACTTGGAAGATCTTACCCAGAACTCAGGACTGCCGCAAGTAGCGGTCAGAGGGCAGAGAGCGAGCGCAAGGGACGGGGTAGCGGGAACGACATTGCGGCGGCACCACCGCCGACGCTGGCGCCGCGTTCCCACGGGCCGAACATCTCCCTGGCCGCCCGGCTCCCCAACCGAGACCAAGACCTCGGCCGTTGTCCGACCTGTTTCGCATGCCGGGGTTTGGCAAGTCGGGATATCCCTCTCCTGCAGGCCGACACAGCGCGCATGTAGGTGTTGTGTTAGGCCGTCTGACGGCCGAGTCGACAAGCTGAGTCTGACAACAGTCCCGCTGGGCTAGGACAAGGGTGGGAGGAGCGGTGTTACCGAGAGAGGCAGGGAATTTTCCCCCCTTGTCGTCGCGACGGGCCCGGTGTGCAGACGCTTGACGCCCGGCCAGGTCGGACCCTGTCTGTACCACGTCGTGAGGGATGTGGAGTGACGGGATTCCCGTCGAGACGCCAGGACTGGGATGGTGTTTATGCCACCGAGAACCAGAATTGTAGGTGATATTGGGCACCCAGGACCGCAATATGGCCTCGGCCAAAAATGGACCGATGGTGAGAGACGCTGTTGACGCAGCTGAGGCGTTGGATATCACGGTTGGTCCTCGGGAGCCTGCAGGACGCGTCTCTCCGGCAGAGCTGAGCGAAGCCAGCGCACCCACCGCCCCCCCCTCTCATATGGCCCAAGACACACCTGCTCAGGACGATCCTCTCGCCCTCGCGGTCAAGTGCCACCGACCTCGGCAGCCGAGTAAGGCCCAAGTGTAACCGTTCCACGCGCCAGTGGGAGGGAGTGGAAGCGCGGCTCCGGACCAGGATGAGCAGCCTTCGAGAGGGGAATGGTGAGCAAGGGACCCAAGCACATGGCTAGTCGCCCTCCTCTGTCATCTCGGCCGCTATCTTGCAGGGCGATAACCTGGGGAAGCCGGATGGCGACGCTGTCAAGGTCGGAGAATACAACGACGGGTAGGGTCCCCGAGGCAGGGGTATGTCCTGTACACCAATACGCACCGACAAACGGAAACGGGCGACCGATGAGGGCAACGATCCCCCCTGTCACGCCACGCCACGCCCTGCAGCAGCAAACAAACAGATTGCTGTAAGCGGCGGCGCATCAGGGGTATCGCGACCGGTCAGGTTAGCGAGCATCCCCGTCGCAGATAGAACGACGCATGAGGTGCAGAGTCAAGACGCATTCTAGAGGGCGTCTCTTGGTGGGCAAACACGGCCGTGGGGGCCTTCGGCCGGAGCGCGACTCTGGAGAGTGCATCTGGAGGGTGGAATGGCGTGGAGGTGTGGTTGTACTGCCGCCGGAGGCGTCGGTCGATGAAGGAGGACGACACCGGTCCTCTGGGGGCATGAGCGAATAGGGGAAGGACGCGACGCGGGCCATATTGCGCTGCATGCTATGAGGAGATTCCATTTCCTGATCATGGCGGCGGCGAGCAAGTTTCTCGGGGAGTCCGGAGTGGAATCTAGCCGGCATGTCTCTCTCTTTCAACACAGAACCGTCACCACCAGACCATGTCCCTGGGTGCCACGGCTCTCCTGCAGGGGCAGCAAGCCAACAGCGGCTCGACATCTGACCCCAGCTTGAGACGAGAACAGCGCTATCGACGGTTGACATGGTGCAGCAGCATGAAGTGACAAGGGCGAGGCGAGGCGACTTTCTATTCCTTAGGTTTTCTAGCAAGACTGCGTGTTCCGTAGGTAGTCCTTGGTGCCGAGTATCCTGCAACCCACTTCCGTCCGTTGGAAGTCCTGGACGGCAGAAGAGGTATATAACCCCAACACCCTGCTTCGTGCTCAAGGACGCGGGTGCGGACAACAAGTTTCTCTTTGATGAGCCAGACGTTCCAACTCTGTCAAGATCCCCTGACCGACCATGCCCCACAGCGTTCAAGACCAGACGGGAACCCAGGATCTTCGTCTACGGTTGGTCATGCTGCTGCTTCCTGGTGTTGCCGAGAGCGTTTTCTCATGTTTGCAGCAACGACCAACTCGGCGTGCCCCCGCCGGTCATTGCCGGGAATGCCGCCCAGCAGCAGTCACCAATGCTGAAACCAATGCTGAAAGCCTGGAGCTGCGAACTCGACCCCAGGAACATCACCATCAATGAAGCTCTCTTCCTCAGCGGACAGGCAGGGTAAGCAGCAACACCTGATCGGAGAATTGGCTGTCCCAGCTGACGACCGAAGCGGTCGTGCCGATGCCCGATCCGCGAGTGGTAGTCAGAGCGCCAATGGCGCGCGGTTGTAGGCGCCTCGCAGCGAGTGTGGGGTTGCCGTGGGGGTATGTCGGCGTTTTTGAGGCGCGGGAACCCGTGCCGGCTGTACTTGCATACATTCGACTCTATGCAGAATTCCATCCCTCGCCCTTGAAAAATGAACCCAACGCCTTGTGAACTAACAGACGTCGGCCAGCCTGTGTGGCTCGGAAAGTTACACGGGGCTTAGGCCGACGGGATGGAGTCCTCCGATTCCGCATTGCTCGCGTGGAAGCCATCGAGTGTGACAGTGACGGCGCCCGCTTGTACGAGCTAGAGACGGGGAGGGTGATTAGACAACCGTCTGCACAAACAGGGTAGGCATTGGTTCAACTTACAGCACGGGATAGGTCGTCCATCAGATCATCGACGTCCTCGATGCCAACGCAGAGCCGGATGATGTCCTCGGGCATCTGCCTCTCCTGTCTCGTCTTCGCGTCGATGCTCGCGTGGCTCATGCGGCAGGGCATGCTGATGAGACTGTTGACACAGCCGAAGCTGACACTGATGCCCCAGAGTCTGGTGGCCTCGACGATCCTCTCAGAGAGCGCAACGTCCCCGGTCTCAAAGGAAAGCACGGCGCCAGCACCCCGCGCCATAGACCAATGGAGATCGTACTGCGGGTGTGATTTCAGGCCCGGGTATCGGACGCGGAAGCCGTGCGACTCAAGGAACTCTGCGATTTGCTGGGCGTTGGTCTGCTGCCTCTCCATGCGGATGGCCAGCGTCTTGACGCCTCTCATGAGGAGGAACGAGTCGTTTGGCGAAAGCCCGCAACCCGTCGCATTGATGGTGAAGTACATCTTGTCACCGATCGCCGGGTCGTTGCACGCAATCACACCGGCCATGATGTCGTGGTGGCCAGAGAGGTATTTTGTGCCGGACTCGTACACAATGTCGGCGCCAATGTCCAGGGGGTTCAAGAGCATGGGCGAGAGCATCGTGTTGTCCACCACCACCAGCGCCTTGCTGTTGGCCTCGTGGGTTGCTCGCGCGATCGACGGGATGTCAACAATCTTGATCAGCGGGTTGGTCGGGGTCTCGAGCAGGACCATGGCGGTCTTGTCCGAGATGACGGCCGAGACGGAGTCGGCCTTGGTGGTGTCGACGTGGTGCACCACCACCCCCTGGTTGTTTTTGAGGTATGTGAGGAGCCGGTTCGTGCCGCCGTAGAGATCGTCGCCCGTGATGACCTCGTCGCCCGGCTTCAGAAGGCGTGTGATGACATCCAAGGCGCCCATTCCCGAGCCAACGGCCAGGGCGCGGGTCGCGTTCATGATCTTGGCCAGGTGGCGCTCGAGGTGTGTGCGGGTCGGGTTGCCGGATCGGGTGTAGTCATACTCGTTGCCGCCGTTGGACGACGTCTGCTTGAAGGTTGCCGACTGGTAGATGGGGATGCTGGAGGAGCCGTACTGGTCCTTGGACTCGGTGTAGACCAACTCGGTCGCGAGGGCGTATCGTTTCCTCCCGGAAAGCGGGCTTGACGGGGCCGGCGAGGGAGGGAGGGCATGGCCGTCAAGGTCGACTCGTGTGAAGACCTTGTTGGCAGCCTGCGACGCAGGACTCAATCTGTTTGGGGTCGCCATTGGAAAAGAATGGACAGAGTCAAGGGAGAGAGACTGAGGCGGGGAGGAGGGAAAACGAATGGAGGGGCAATTGGAGTTGCCACTCAAAGGAGCCAAGCCAAGCTGTGGTGTGGTGTTTGGTGAGCAAGAACAATAAGTCTAAGGAGGGAATCCAGGGAGTTCAAGGAGCAAACAGCAGACAGTCGGGGCATGGAATTGGGAAAATTAATTCGAGGGCCGGGGATTGGGTCATCGGAGTCATACTACGGGTGGTATGGAGTCCCCTCACAGTGTTTTCCGGGGAAGTCACAGTGCAGCCGACTCTGGAAGCCATCGACCGCTTTTTCCGTCCGAGCCCGGAGCTGCAGGGGCTCGGTTGGGCGGGTACCTCGCCGTCAGCGGCGGTTGGGTGGCCCCGCCGGGTCTCTGATAGCGTTTTCCGATCCGCTGTGGGGCGCCCAGATGACGTGCTAACCAGGAGTCGGGACGAGATCGCGGTTGGTTCCTCGGTCGCGACGCAAGCACGGAATATTATTTGTGTTTCTGTAATCGTGCTTGCATCTGCCTGTGATGGCGGTCAGAGGCTCTAATTTTAGCAATCGCAGGCTTGACGGTGCAGATGTGGTGCCAATTGACGCCGACCAGGTCAATTGGGGTCAGCAAGCCCCGAATCCCGAACCTGCGGGGTGTCGTGTGCCATCAAGAAAAAGAGCTGGAGACTCGAAGCAGAGCAGAGAGAGTCGGCTAAACACCAGTGACGCAAGAAGGGGGAAGAGGTGTTTCATTTATCTGGGTATTACTCTATTCTGTTGTGGGGTCCTGCCGGTAGGTGCGCCGTGCCGTCTTGGAGTTTGAACTCGTACACCAACTCGTACAATCGGGCGGCCGAATGTAAAACAAACGCCCGCCGACTAGGCAGTCGCCGTCGCCTGGTCTGCTTCCTCTTCCGTGACATCCTCGTAGCCATCGCTCGACGACTTGGACTGCTGGTTGGTCGTGGTTGACTGGCTCGGGTGGCTTGGCTGGCGGGGGTGGGGCTCGGCAAGCACGCGGCCGGCCCGGCGGCCAAAGAAGTCCTCGGTCCGGATGCCGCGGACATGCTCGGGGTTCACCCGCGACATGGCCGCCCCGGAGGCACGGTGCTGGCGGATGTACTCTCTCATGGGCATCATGGCCGCATCCCGGCATGTCTCCTTGATGTCGCTGCCAGACATGCCCGCGGTGACCCGGGCGATGTAGTCCAGGTTGAAGTTCTCGGGGTCGCGCTTCGTGTCCCCGAGGACTAGCTGCAGGATGCGGCGTCGTTGCTCCAGCCCGGGAAGCGAGACGGGGAACTTCTTGGGCATTCGCCTGAGGATCGCCTCGTCAATATCGTTGATCCTGTTGGTGGCGCCCAACACCACGATCCTGTTCGGAACGCCGGCGGCGTTGGTCGATGTGAGACCGTCCCAGAGGGTCATGAACCTGCATGTTTTGTTAGCCACGGCCGCCCCTTTCGAAAGCCGTGTGTACCGGGAAAACTCACTCGGCCTTGACCATGCCGCTCGCCTCGTGCTCCCCGCTCGTCCGCGTGCCCAAGACGGCGTCAATCTCGTCGATGAAGATGATGGCGGGCTGCAGCTTCTTGGCCAGGGAGAAGACGGCGCGCACCAGCTTATTGGAGTCGCCGTACCATTTCTCCGTCAGAGTCGAGATGTGGAGGTTGATGAAGGAGGCGCCGCTCTCGCGGGCCACGGCCTTGGCCAGCATCGTCTTGCCGCACCCTGGCGGTCCGTACAGCAGGACACCAGAAGGCGCCGCCAGCAGCGCCCCGCCGTGGCTGTACAGGTGCGGCATCGTCAAGGGGTAGATGATGGACTCCTTAAGCTCTTCGATGATGTCTTCGAGACCGCCGACGGAGTCGAAACCGACCGGGATGTCCTCGGGGGCGACCACCTCGAGGGCTACCTGGTTCTCGTACTCGTTGAGAACCAGCTCGTCCACCCTCGACCCATGGCGCGACCCGTCAGTGCCATCGTCGTCCCGTTCACTCCGTGTCCGCCGTATCCTCTGCAGGTTCGCCTGTGCCTTTAACCTGGCCTGCTCGTTCTTCTCTCGGTCGGGGTCGACGAGTTTCGCAAAATAAGGGCCGACGAATTCTGTAATGAGAAAGTAGGCTGTTATTGTCTACAAGACACGTTGTTAGCGGGCGTCTCCACGCAGCTAGGGACACAACACCATCGCCATCGGGCTGCGTCGGGGGTCGGGGGCCGGGAATCGGACTTGGCACGTACAGTGGCAGCGAGGGCCAGGCCCGAGACGATCTCCCTCATTCGCTTCTGGTCGCTCATGTTGCGCGGCAGTGCGGTGCAGCAGCAAATCCGCGCTGGCGCAGGAGTTGCGTCAAGGTTGAGGGTGTCGCTCAAGAGAGCGTGTTCTGAACTTCAGCTGGTCCTCGGGCAATGTCGAATGGGAGGTCGCCACTTCGCCGAGGACGCGCGCCTGACAACATGTGCCAGCGCCACCAGTGCTTGAGAGCTGCCCGGGTGTGGCTGAAAGGACAAGGGGCCCACACTGCCCGCGCTTACCCGGCCTCGGCCCCCTCCTTTGCTCTGGAGATAGCAGCGCCAAGAACTGTGCTCTTGTATTCTGTAAGTGCCGTCCCAACAGACACTCGGAGAGCTTTCAACAATATTCTGGACTTGGTAGCTCAACCAATTCTGCGTACAACATAATACAAAAGGGGTGCCATGTCGTCCTGCCCTGCAGCTACTAATCGAACAATGCCATCTGCCATAGGTACCGGGAGGCGGGCCGTAGCACCATGAGCCGCTCACATGCAGAGACAGAGACTGAGAGCAACCTATGGTTCACCGTCATCACCTCTGGCTCCCCTCCCCTATGTGCTTTGAGCCACAACACGTTCCTCATCAAGCCGGCCGACAATGCTTCCACGACGAGTCCTGACAGCAGCGGCGGGCCGTCGATGATCATCCTATGCACGTGGCTCGGCGGCGCGACGACACGGCGCATCGCCAAATACGTCGAGGGCTACCAGGCATTGTTTCCCCGCGCGACGCTGGTATTGATCCGTACGGTGCTCGCCGACATCACGGCTCGCTCTTTCGCTGCCGTGCGGTCTCGCCTGCAGCCCGCTCGGGACGTCATCATCCAGGCTCTGCAGAGTGACACCCCTCAAACTCTGCTGCTCCACGCTTTCTCCCACGGCGGCTGCAACACGGCCATCCAGCTCGCCCGGTCCCTCTCAGACGTGGATCCGGACGCGGGCATGTTGTTCCGCGACCGTCTGCGCCAGGTCGTGTTCGACTGCTGTCCCGGCGACACATCCTTCGACAAAGCGTTCCGCGCGGCGACCGTCTCGCTGCCCCCGGCTCTCTCCTCGGCGCCCCTCCCTCTCCGCGCGCTCAGCACGGCGGCCGTCTTCACGGTCGTCGCCACCGTGACCGCCCTGCAGCGGGCGGGCCTGATGGCCAGCGTGGACGACATGCGGCGGGAGCTGAACGACCCGGCGCTGTTCGGTCCCCGCGCCCGCCGCCTGTACCTCTTCTCCAGCGCCGACGTCATGGTGGACGTGGCTAGTGCGCGATCCCATGCGCTGCTCGCCCGCGAGGAGGGAGGGTACGAGGTCGGGCTCGTGGCGTTTCGGGAGGCGGCGCATTGCACGCTCTTGACAGAGGACGCACCTAAGTACTGGGGCGCCATCCGGGGTTGTTGGGCGGGGGGGCCGCTGCCGCAGCTGGATGGGGCTAAGCTGTGATGAGGTTAGGTAGGGCAACTTCCGAAGGAATGAAAATGCCTTGTCTAGAATATGTGCTCAGTGTAGCATCCTTTGATCAGGAGGGGAAATGTTGCTGTAGTGTATGTTTGGAAGGGAAGTTTCTGAATGGACACATCTCCAACTAGAGGACGGACTCAAAGAAGTCAGAAGAGGGGAATCAGAGCCAAATATTGAGGTGCTAGACATCAGCATATAATCTACTCCGTACCTATTTTGGGAACATCTAAAACAACTTCTCTGTGCTGCTTTACCTTGTATTCTGTGTTCTGTAATCCATATCTTACCGTAATTTCTGGTCCTTGACTTGGCTGTGACGTGGCTTGCGTTCCCCATTTGTTTACTTGGCCATTTTAGCGCCGGGGCAACCGCGCATCAGCAGCCCCTCGCTCTTCACAATTGCACAAACTTGCACAAACACTTGTCGATCGCGCAAAAGCCACACTCAATTCTCACTCAATTCGTCGCGTCAGGCTCTCCACAGCGGACGCACCGCCACTTCCCACGCTCGCGACACGAAAACACTGCGCCGAGCCTGCGCCGAGCCGATGTCCAAGACAAAGGTCCGCTCTCATCTGCTGCAGTTGGTCGACTCGGATTTCGAGGACGGAATCGGAGGGAACGACTTCAACGTTGCGCGACCATCGATTAAATCGCAGAAAACCATGCCGCCGAAGAAAGCCAAAGCCGGCCGTCAGCCTGCGAACCGGGTCACCAAGCCCGCGCCAAAGACATCAACTTCGAAGCGCGGAGCCGCCGACCGTGCTGCAGTCGCTGCCGCCGCCGCGGTCGAGGAAGCCACTGCTGGCCAAAGAACGATCAAGGGAGGCAATGCGACAACAGCACCACCCACAAAGGGGCCAGGACGGGGACGAGGGCGCAAACCTGCCGCGGCTGCTGACGCGGAAGACGAGGACACAATCATGACGGAGGCGACAGAAACTGTCACTGAGACCCCTCCGACGGCAAAGGCAAAGGGCGCTCGCGGTCGACCCAAGAAGGCGGTTGTTGAGGCTGAGCCCGAACCCCCCGCTGCGCGACGAGGAAGGAAGCCAGCAGCGAAGAAAGCAACCGCGGAGGATGTGTCTGAGATTCCCGAGACCCAGCAGCCAGAGGCGACGCAAAGCGAACTCGAGGAAGATCAAGATGATCTAGCAATCCTACCCAACCTGAAGTCCCCAGAACGCGCCAGGACAGGGCGCGGCAGTGTACCAATCCCAAGCAGCATATCGAAGCGGCCTCTTCCGGCGTCATCCTCAGATAAGGGCGATCCCGCATTGCGTCGCCGACTCGGAGAAATCACTCAAAAATACGAGGCCCTCGAGCAAAAACACCGTGATCTCAAAGAGGTCGCCGTACGTGAGGCCGAGCGCAACTTTGACAAGCTCAAAACGGCGTCAGAAGAAAAGTTCAAAGGCAAGTTGCCTCCCTACAAACCCCCTAAACCAACCCTCAAGCTAACTAACCTTCACCTCCAGCCTCCGACCAGCTCATAGCATCCCTCAAAGCCGAGCTAGCCGCCCAAAAAGAAGCCTCCAAACAAACCGCCCTCCTCCAAAAGAACCTCTCCGCCGCCACCGCCCAAACCACAACCCTCCAATCCCAACTCTCAGACCTCACCACCGCCCTGACCGACTCCAAATCCGAAATCAAATCCCTCCACCTCAAACTCTCCGCGGCGCGCAGCGCCGAAGCCGCAGCCGTCAAGCTGCCCCCCGGCAGCGCCATCAAACACGGCAGCACCGCCGCCGGCGCAGCCGCCCTCCGCCAAGCCGCCGCGTCGGCCTCCTCGGCGCAGCAGACCGCCCAGAAGAAAGAGGACCTGTACAGCGACCTGACGGGGCTGATCGTGCGCGGCGTGAAGCGCGGGGAGGACGAGGACGTGTTCGACTGCATCCAGACGGGGCGCAATGGGACGCTGCATTTCAAGCTGGCTGTTGATGTGAATGGGGAGGAGGGAGGGGGTGGCGGTGGGGAGACGCATTGCCATTACACGCCGCAGTTGGATGCGGGGCGGGATCGGGCGCTGATCGCGGTGCTGCCGGGGTATCTTGTTGATGAGATTTCGTTTCCGCAGGCGCAGGCGGGGAAGTTTTATGCGCGGGTTCTGAAGGCTTTGAATGAGGCTGCTGAGGGGTGAAGTGGGAAGAGGGAGGGCGGAACGGTGGATATGGGTGCTTGATCTGGCTGTCTTGTCTTTCTTGTTGTTGCCTCGGGGGTTGTTGCGATGCTTGCGTTTTGGGACTCTTTGGACTGTTTGCATAGATATCCGGGATTGGGGCTATGAATGCTGTATTGTCTGGTTCATACCATTTCCTACATGGGTAAAAGGCACACACAACCTGCATGAATACAAGGGGGGTCTTGTCCGTCTTGAAAGTATACGCATGTGTAAACCCCTTCTTCAGGGCCCGCGCCGTCTCATACAACATGTCTATCAGCAGCTTTATGAAGCAGTGTACAATCCCGCCAACGCCTCGCTGGCCGACACCGACGATACACCAGTCCTGCCGCGCTCCGGCGCCAACGGACACTCGCTGCGCTGTGTCATCTATCCCGTCCTTCTCTGCCCCGGGCCAGGCAAAATAAGGCCCGCCGGACGGCGTTTGAAAACGAGCGACATGAATCAATAACATAGACATTACTTGCAGCCATGCGTAGCCCGTCTCAACCCATCCATTCCTCCCCCACCATCTACCAAAACCCGAGGAGAGGATGCCGATCGACCCCCGATAACCCAATCCCCATGACCCCCATATAGACCCCAAGAAAATGCCGTCGTTTCCGTGCGACGAGGCTGGTATCGTACCATTATCCAAGCACCAAGCGCGACTCCGTTCGCTGAAACTAGAGCTGGGCGTTTGCTCGCTTGCAGTGGTAAACAACCATGCTGGACGGATGAGAAGGTCCAGAAAGTGTTGTCGTTGAGAAGAGAAGACAAAAAAGGCCCGCCCGCTTCATGCAGGAAGCAAGAAACCACGCTGAGATCCCGCCGATGCAAATGCAGTTTGCCGAAAGAGAAGGAAGAAGAGAAAAGCCGCCCGGACGCCGCCTGTGCTGGTGAGAGTGAAATATATATAAGAAGAGAAACCACGCTTCCTGTGAAAGGAAAAGCGGGAATGGAAGTGGCATCAACTTTGGTCGTTTTGTAGAACGAACGACTCGGAGACCCCACGCTTAGATGCCCGCAAGCATTCGGTATGTACATAAATCGTCAAGTCGAGACCGAGGCGGGACGGGTATCAGGAGAACGATAGCCTCGCTGGCAGCCAGCCTCGGCCATAGCTCCGCCGTAGCGAAAATCAGCCAAGAGAGAGAAGCTCATGGCTCCTTGCCCCTCTTCCGGTCCTCAGCGTCTTCCGTGTAGAGGTGGCTCAGCCCCGCCAGAGACCAAGAGTCAGACGACGAGTGGACGACGGCTAGCCAGAGGGCGAGGAGATTCGCGAGGTAATGCAGCGTGTAGGCGTACGAGACGCCGTACACTGCCGCATAGACGGCGGTGCAGAACAGCAGGATGCTGGTGACGTGCTTGAGCCGGCTGCCGACCCGCGGGATCATCTTGCCGGCCGTCAGGGTCTCGACGAGGACGATGAATGGCATGACCGATAGGACGTTGTGGTGCGAGGTGAACGGGGTGAGCCAGTGGACCGCCAGGTTGTGGACCCAGACCACAAACGTTGGCAGGTTGATGGGGAGAATCCACAGCATCAGGATGAAGATGGAGTGGGCGTAGTTGTAGAAGTTGGAGTTTGCCGTTGATCGGAGGTCCGAAGCAATCCTCTGGGCGCGCACCATTGTCATCAGCTGGACCAGGCAAGCAACCAGGTAGGCAAACTGATAGGGGACCACAGTCGCGACGAGCAACAGCAAAACGGCCGTCGTAACCATCCGCCGTCGGGGAGACGGGGCGAAGAAAGCCGCAGGCGCCGACTTCTTCCTATCCTCGTTGCGAATCCACCCGGGGCGGAAAGTGAGAAGGTTCGCCAACAAGCCCAGCACATGCGTCAGAACGAGCGCCATGTAGTTGACACCGGTGCAGACGCCGACGCATACGATCCCGATCAGGGGAATCAGAAACAAAAACATTGGGTCCGGAGTCCCGATCAGGAGGTCGTGTTGATGGAAATCGAGGATTGAGACGGCGCCATTCCTCCAGTCCCAAAAACTTGCGTTGCCCGCTGAAACCGCATTCCCCATAGAGACCGTCAGGCAAGCGAGAGAAGCCAGCATGAGGGGAATCGACTGCCTCAGGCACAAGTCCATGCTTTCCGAAAAGGGGATGAAGATGCCCGTGGTATCGTAGATTCGGAATTGTTTCCTCAGGACTAGAGCCACCACAAATAGGGGGAAGGCGGCGAAGACGGTGCGGTAGCGAATATAAAGCTTGCCGAGGCTGCCCAGAGCATCCACGGTCAGCTCCAGATGGATGCTGGAGCTGCAAGTTGGGTCCGTCCAAAACTGGAAACTCAAGCCATCGTCCTCTGGCGTCTTCGTGAGGGGCGGAGGAATGTACGGAGCCACCCCGTGGAGGCTGACGGTCGCCTCGCGCGCATTGACAAAGTACTTGGATTCGTATGGTTTCGAGAGGTATTGCCGCACCAAGGGCGCGAAGAGCTCCTTCTTGCCACTGCAGTCCTGGTAGCTAGTTCGCAGGTCGTAGGCCAGGAGGCTGGACTGCAAGGAGGGCACTTTAATCTCGGAGACCATGGGCCGATCAGCGGGAAGATCAAGTTTGGTGCCGAATGCGAGCAGGCTCCGAAGGCTGACGGACCGCGTCCGGTGCGACTGGGAATGGTCACTGAATTCGGCGACCACGAAACCAGCTGCCGGAGTGGTCGCTTTTTCCACAACTGCCACGAACTGGTGCTCCGAGATGTCGTCCACGCCGTACTCAAGATAGGAGAAGGGCGTGATTTCTTTCTCTCCGTCCACGTAGAAGGGAAAGCGTGTGGAGTCAGTCGACGCCGGCAGTGACATGACATCTGGGGCGGCAGTTCTGCATGCCAACCGCGTCGTCCCCGTGGTGCCTTTCGAAAGGTCCATCTGGCTCAAGAACCCGGCCCAAGATTGGCTGGGTTGTGAGGGAATCACGCTGCAAAACAGGACCTCGAGCTTGCCGTTTTCTCCTGGCTTGTCGAGTTTCGCATCCGTTAGGAGGGTGAAGCGCTTCATGCCCGGCGATCCCGAGGGCGGGATGGGCATGAGGTGGGCGCGGACAGCGCCGGCGGTGCCCAAGGCTCGCAGAACCAGACGCTCTCCCTCGGCGATGATGGAGTCCGAGTTATCATCCACGGTAAGCAGCGTCGTTGGGTCCGAGCGAGGCGCCGTCTTCTCTGCGACCGCTTCCATGCCGGTGAGAAACCACTTCTTGAACACCCTCATCCGTTCGGCGCGAGGCTTCGTTTGCGTAGCCCTGTGGACATCCACCACGTCGTAGATGGATTGCGCAATCACCTTCCGGAACTGGTCGCACCAGAGGATCGCCTGATGATCCATGCTCGTCCACACGCCCGGAATTGTAGACGTGAACACGGTGAATCCATGCGTGTCCGGAACCAGAGACTCGACACTTGCGTAGTCAGAGGGGAGGACGGTATCCAATCCGCCGCCGGCGATGGACACCAAAGTCACATGCCACAAAGGATTGTCGTTGGCCCATTGTTGTGAGTAGGCATGTCGCCAGTAGTCGTTGATGTCTTTGTATGTTTGCACGATCTGGCCGTCGAACGATACCGGGGGTCGGGCGTGGGGAGCGGACATGGTGATGATGGTGTTGATCGAGTTGGACTGGTAGTTGGGCATGATCAGCATGGTCCGCGCGACGACTCCGCCCATGGAGTGTCCCAGGACGATGACCGATGTCGGATCGGGCAAGTCGGGGTCTCGGTCGGATGCTCGTGGGTCGAGGTACAGCGAGAGGATGTAGCGAATGGCTTCGTTGAGATACTCAGCCTGGTCGAGGAGGGTCTGGCCATGGAAGGCGGTGATGTCCTCGTTGAAGTCGACGGTGAAGAAGTCCAAGCTTCGTGCGCCAGCCTTGATCGCAGCCTCGTCATGCTGCAGGACGTCGTGGAAATAATTGGCTGTTTCTGCGGCGATTGGTCGGACCTGCTTGTAGCTTCCGGCGTTGCCGGGGATGAACAGGATGGGGACGCCCCGGACCTGCGACAGTCAGCCAAACCGAGGCGCCGGCAGTTCGAATGTCGCGTGCCTCTTACCTTTGTGTCATGATCGATCCCTTGTTCGCGGTACAGATACAGGGAGTATTTGCTGGCAAGGCGGGTGTGTTCGGTGTCGAACTCGTTGAGCTTGGCGTACGAGGGTCGCATGTAAGACATGCGACACCCCTTTGGGTCGATCTGTCGTGTCCCGGAAGAATGGACCACGGCCGTCAGGAAGCCGATGCCGACGAGGGAGGCCAGGAGCGCAAGAAAGCTGATTGCCCATGGGCTCTTCCATTGGGGGCGCCGCCCAAGAGGGTTCGTCTCTGGAGACTTTTCCATGTCTTTTGTCGGCGCCTTCCCGTTTGCCGTCAGGATCAAGCCCAGGGGCGAGACGAGTGCAGTGCGGTCGGGGGCTGGCGGTTTCTCCATTGTCACATTCCCATTGCGAGAGTCTGGTGGCCGCCAATTGACACTGCTAGACCGTCGGTTTATCGACAAGGAGGAGCGCCGGTCGGCGCTGCGGCGTCGATCGAGCTGGTTCGCGGGTTGCGCGGATGAAGTCGAGTCTTTGGTGCTGAAACGAGCGGAACTGACGCGGGGAGGCTCGGTTGAAGCATCGTCGCCTTCTGACGATCCCGACGAGTGCCTCCTCATCCCAGTCGGGGCGGTGGCGGAGGATTTCTGCCCTGAGGGTGGCGCGATGCGTTCGTGGTTTCGGTGCCGGGCCAGGCCAAGCAAAGGAACGGAGCGGTGCGCGGCGGTAAAACGCTCTTCATGTGCCGTTTTTGGGCGTTTTCTCTCTTCTTTTTTCCTCCCTCTTTTTTGATAGCCCGATGAACCAGCCGATGGACTGTCGGTGTCGGACTCAGTGCGACCGGCGTTTGTCGTGCTTCACACCGAGGCGAGGGATCCCGCGCGCAAAGCGAATAACAACCTGGCCAAGATGCAAAAAGCGCTGGGTTTGGGAGTCGGCGATGCGGGATGGATGCTGTCCGGCTCTGCAGGCGCTGCAGGCTGCTATTGGTCAGGGGCGGGCGAACAGGCTTGCCTCGATGCGGGCCGAAGTTGATTTGATGCAGGCGGCACAGCGGCGGGTTGGCGGGTGGAGACCCTGGAAACAGCGCTGTGGAGCTCGCGTGGACCTGAGATAAGCCGGTTTCGATCACATTCATCCCAACTTTGCGACTCGCAATTGATTGAAGCCCAATGAAATCGCCTGGACCCGACAACGAGGGGCTGCAGGAATACTGCGAAAAGAGAGTGGGAGAGGACAACGAGGGAATGCCAGATTATCCAGGACCGCCGCAAACAATCGCCAGACCGGGATTCGACGCCTGCGATCCGGACGTGCGTGCGGCTCCTTGTCGCTTTCGGCGAGTGATTGCGCGTTCCTCAAGGGTTGATGATCTCGGGGAACCTGGTGGATCCGGTCGAGGTTGTCCGACAACAAAACGAGGGGCAGGGCTCGAAGAGCGCTGGGACGAGGTTGAGGCCGAGAGACCGAGAGACCCAGACGATGGAGAGAAGCCGACGCCTTATTTCCCCCGGGAAGCGCGAAATATACGGCGCAATAACCGGGCAAGATTGGGACATGCCGGGACGTGGGATTGGACGCAACGTTATATGCGAGGCACATGGAGTCGCAACCCGTTTCCCGGCCCCGGTTCGATTCCCTGCTGCCCTGTTTCCATCTCCAGTCTTGCAGCAATCCATCGGCAGCATGGTTTTCTGCCCATCGAACCCGCACGGCAGCAAATTACGGTATGGATCACGGGCTCAGGCCATCGGATTGAGGGAAAAGAATCTTCTGCGTTGTGAACGGGACCGGTTCTGGCTGTCCAGCTGGGCCGCCGGAGGCCGGATCAGATTTGCTCGTGTCATTCCGAATCCGGCCCGGACAGTCTCTCAGTTGACCGTTTCATGGCGTCAATAATAGAACGCCGCTTGCTCCCTTGCTGGACTGATCGGATCGGGCTACATGTCGGCTCTTTTCCCGGCATCGATACCTTTAATGCATCTTGCAGTCCATACCTGACTGCCGGCACAGAATATCAACGTCCCTACAACTACTCAGACGCTGAGGCACCTAGGGACGTACCCAGATAGCCAGCGATACGAAGCAGATGCATCACCCGATTCGGCTGTCTCAGTTGGGTGCGCCCACGAGGCGGCTCCGGCGGTTCTCCCTTCGGCGGTCTTCCTTCGATGATTGGGTGCCACACCTCGGATGTGCTTCCCAATCAATATCCAGAATTTCCAGTAGCTCCCTGCGGCAGCCAGCCATCCAGCGCACCATTTGTTCCGCCAAGCATAACGTCATTGCACGAAAGCCACGCCAGCTTTGATATTATCGTCGTCGTCGAGGGAACAGGAAACGGCAAGAGCATCTGTGGGTGCGTCCAAGGGTCTCCTCTGGCTGACACAGGACGGCCCTGTGCATATTTTGTGCATGCCTCCCCCGCAGGGAGGTGTGCGATCGCTCGTGTGGAAATGTAGGGCCGGTCGGCGCCGGGCCCGACGCAGGAGCAAGGTTCGTATATGCCGCCTGGAAAGGACGCGATTTGCCGCAGGCTGAACCCCTGAAATGTACCGTCACGGATGTTGATGTCGAGAAACAAGGAAAATGGACATTCTTCCGGTGGAGTTTGCGACAACAGCGCCGGCCGGGGTGTCCGTGGGGGTCACACCAGGCCAGCCGCTTGCACTGAAAACACCACGATGCCCTGTTTGCATCACGCAGCCGTCGGAACGATATTCGGTATTCTCTTAGACGTTAGGTGATGGTAGGCACCTACTATGCCTTGAACGCATGGAAGGTTGGATTTGAGTCGAGAAGCCAACGCACGAAGGCCGCCGTCAAGCGGCTCCCTTCTTGGTGTTGTTGGGTTGCGGTTCAAAAGGCTGATGGTGGGAAACGAAGCACCTGCTGGGGGGGTCAATGGATGGGACGCCTTGAAGCCCAGGCAGCGCCTGAGAATCGGGGGTGGCTGCCTGGAAGCGCCTTCGCTGCAGTGCATTTAGCGTGCACAGACTGCCGAGACGCGCTCCACGTCGCGTCTCCCAGGGTTTAATTGACGTGCTCCAACTCGGTCAGCACCGCCACTTACAGCATCCAACCGGCAACCACAGATACCTCGTCCCAAGCGACGGTGGGTGAGAAACAATTGGACTTGATAGCAGGCTTAGCGCTGCAGAAACGGGAGTGCCAGACAATGGCCTCGGGTGCCATAATCAAAGCCATCGAATCCAGCACGGTGTGTGTCCACGGCAAACAAGCCATGTCAGCGGAATTACAATTACCAACACGGTGAACAGGTCCACCAGATCCAGTCTGGCCAGGTCATAGTCGACCTCTGCTCCGTGGCAAAGGAGCTGGTTGAGAACAGCGTCGATGCGGGAGCAACCACCCTCGGTAGGGACTGGAGCCTGCGAGTGCCTCCCCGTCTGAAGTCAGGCCGCTGACAGTGACTGGCAAAGAGGTGCGCTTCAAGAACCAGGGCCTGGACTCGATCGAGGTCCAGGACAATGGCGCCGGCATCGCGTCCCACAACTACGAATCTATCGCCCTGAAGCACCACACATCTAAGCTGTCGAGCTATGATGACCTCTCGGAGCTGCAGACGTTTGGCTTCAGAGGCGAGGCTCTGTCCTCGTTGTGCGCCCTGTCCCGCTTCACGGTCGTGACGTGCACCCAAGAAGAGGTGCCGCGCGCCAACAAGCTCGAGTTTGAGACCTCTGGTAAGCTTAAGAGCACCAGCGTCGTCTCGGGCCAGAGGGGCACCACCGTCGTTGTCGAAGACCTCTTTCGCAACCTGCCCGTGCGCCGCCGCGAGTTGGAGCGGAACATCAAGCGGGAATGGGGCAAGGTGATCAATCTCCTAAACCAGTACGCCTGTGTGCAGACTGGCGTCAAGTTCACCGTCTCTCAGCAGCCCACAAAGGGCAAGCGCATGATCCTGTTCTCGACCAAGGGGAATCCCACCACCCGCGACAATATCATCAACGTGTTTGGCGTAAAAACCATGAACGCGCTGATTGCGATGGACCTGAAGCTGGAACTGCTACCGACCACCGGGCCTCTTAACAAGGGCAAGGCCCGGGCCGACGGCAACGCGACCGAGGTCCGGGTGCTCGGTCATGTCTCTCGACCTACCCACGGCGAAGGCCGACAAACCCCTGACAGACAAATGTTCTATGTCAACGGCCGTCCTTGTGGCCTTCCACAGTTTGCCAAGGTCTTTAACGAAGTCTATCGATCATACAACGCCTCTCAGGCGCCCTTCATCTTTGCCGATATCCAGCTGGACACTCACCTGTACGATGTCAACGTCAGCCCGGACAAACGGACGATTCTGCTGCATGATCAGGGGCAGATGCTGGACAACCTGAGAGAGAGTCTGATAGAGCTTTTCGAGACGCAGGACGTGACAATTCCGGTATCTCACACGCCTGCACTGAAGCAAACGCCTTTCAAGCCGTCGGCAAGCGGTCGTTCTGCGACGCCCACCTCGGCTCAGGCCAACAGCCGGGCTGCGACCGTAGAATCGCGGCGAGAATCTGAAAGGAGCTCTCCATTACGCCAAAAACAACCGGTGGAGGACGACGAGGAAGTCAGCGATGATGATGACGACGACCGTGAGGATGCCAGCGATGCGGAAGAAGACAGCAGAGCGCGAACCAGGACAAAAGTCCCTCCTAAGCCGGCGAGCTCGATGAAAAGCGTTACAATATTATCCCGCTGGCTTGCGAAGAGCCCCAATCCCAAGACCCAGCAACAAGCCGAGAGCACTCCAGACGAAACCTCACCTCCAATATCGGCAGCCACAGAAGGAAGCCACTCGCAGGAGGACGTTGAGGTCGCAGAAGAGCAGCCGCCGGGAGAGGATGCGGCAGAGGAACCTTCCCAAGCCGAACACTCCCCTGACGACTCCACAAACCCCAACAATCACCCGCCAACCGACTCGGAAGAACCCGATTTCCCAGAACCCAGCGCCAAACCCGAACCCCCCGTCCCCGCCATCTTGTCCCCATCCAAGCCACCGCCCTCGAAAGCTATCGCTCTCACATCTCCCGTTCGACCATTCAAGCGTTCGACTCAGGAGGTGGCGACCATCACGATTGGGGACCACACGGTGACGAACCTGATCGGGAACCCAGCCAAGCGGGCCAGGGTGGACGAGGTCTCGAAACCTGCCGGGACGGCGGCGGCGGTGGTTGGGAAGGGAGGGAAGAAGGGAGCGCCGTTGCCGTCGTTTGGTGGGAGGCTGTCGCAGTTGTTTTCGGCTTCGGCGAGAGCGGGTGGAGGAGGGGTAGTGGACGCGGTTGAGACTGTGGCTGAGGAGGAGGAGGAGGATGTTGAGGAAGATGAGGACGAGGATATGGGAGTGGGCGATGAGGATGAGGAGGTAGAGACGGATGGCGAGGATGAGGAGATGGGAGTGGGTGATGGAAATATCGATGGCGAGATGGGAGCGGGTGAAGATGAAGATGCCGATGAGGAGATGGGGGCGGCTGATGATGAAGACGAGGGTCTTTTTGTGTCTCAAACGGGGGAGGAACCTGCTACGAAGCAGATACCACCGGTACAGACCGGCGATGAGGAATCTCCCAGCAACCCCGACACCCCACTAGAGTCTGTCGAACACTCGCCGTCCTGCCACAGCCACAACGCCGCAGAAGACGAAGACTACGTCGACGAAGAAGAGAAGAAGGCGCGAGAAGACGAAAAAGTCCAGGAGATGATCGACGCAGCCGAGGCTGCTGCCGCGCCGACAGAAGAAGGCGAGAAACGCTCTCAGTTGTTCGTCAAGGGGCGATCCAAACGAAAAGACATGACACTGAACCTTGTCCAACACACCAAGACCAGCACGGACGAGATCCACCAACGCATCGCCGCGCTCACAACCCGCCTGCCGCCCCCCTCTCAAGCCGCTTCCAACAAGAGCGCAGACGGGCTCGAGTCGGCCGACGCCGAGGAAAAGCTCTCGCTGAAGATCTCCAAAGCCGACTTCGCCAAGATGCGCATCGTCGGGCAATTCAACCTAGGCTTCGTCCTCGCGGTGCGCGAAGCGGCGCCCGACACCGACGAAGACGACGAGCTCTTCATCATCGACCAGCACGCCTCGGACGAGAAATACAACTTTGAGCGGCTCCAAGCCACGACAACAGTCCAGTCGCAGCGCCTCGTGCAGCCCAAGACACTCGACCTGACGGCGCTCGAGGAGGAGATCATCCTCGAGCACCTCCCCGCGCTGGAGCGCAACGGCTTCGTCGCGCAGGTGGACACGTCCGGGGCGCGGCCGGTCGGCTCGCGCGTGCAGCTGCTGAGCCTGCCGCTGAGCCGCGAGACGACCTTCTCGGTGGCGGACCTGGAGGAGCTCATCTTCCTGCTGGCGGACAACCCGACGTCGAGCGCGACGACGATCCCGCGGCCGAGCAGGGTGCGCAAGATGTTTGCCATGCGGGCGTGCCGGAGCAGCATCATGATCGGCCGGGCGCTGTCGAGGCGGCAGATGGAGAAGGTGGTGCGGCACATGGGGGAGATGGAGAAGCCGTGGAACTGCCCGCATGGTCGGCCGACGATGAGGCATCTGTGTGGGCTGGGGGCGTGGACGGAGGGGGCCGGGTTTGATGAGTTTGGGGCGGCGACGGGGTGGGCTCGTTGGGCGAGAGAGAAGCGGGGGGAGGAGTAGGGCG
>FTCU01003138.1_pt1 | contig 23022 bp, 26 predicted proteins | sample 1639521 | NCBI WGS metagenome assembly FTCU01 (sample SAMEA3914864, study PRJEB12502) | metagenome | biome: forest; material: soil | place: USA | collected 2012-03-12 | depth 0.3 m
GAGAGAGTGAGGGCCCCGCCGGGTAGTGCTTCCAAAGAGGCCGCTCTGGCGCGCGAGGGCACGGGGCGGCGGAGTCGACCGGACGCTATCGAGATCGCTCTCGTTCTTCGAGGGCCTTATCCTCGGCAGGATTCCGGTGGTCGGGCCGACGTCTTCACCAGCGGGGAATCCACGGCCGCGGCCACCTCGCTTAGGCTGGGTCTCGGCCATGAATTGTTGGTCTGCCTCAATAATCTTGGCACGCATCTTCTGCTTGGCGAACCCAAAATCGATCTCCTCTTGAGTGTCGACGTTCTCCTCCTCCACCTCCTCCTCAGTCAAGGAAACCATGCGAGGGACACCTTGGTTAGCGACGTCTACATCATAATCCACACCGGGGCCGAAGGGGTTTTCTTCACAGCCCTCCTCAGTGAAGTCGGACTCGAGATAAAACCACATGAGCCAGAGAAAGGCTCGGGCGCGGCTTTCGCTGCTGTAGTTGGTTTTCATGATCAGGTCGTGGAACTCTTGGCCGGGAGGGAAATGCAGTTCTGCGATCTTGGGCGCCGACTGGCAGATAAGAAAGAGCAGGTTGACGGGGTTTGTCCTCGGCACATCAACGCCCTTGATATCGTCGAGCGAGGTTGGCTCGGGGCGATCATCAGAACCGCCCTTGAGGATGGATTTCAGTCGCGGTGCGTCCTGCAACTGCTTGTACGCGTGCGGGTCTTGGCGGGCTTGCAACGAGGGGATGGCATGGTAGGTTCGCAGTTGGGCTCGCATCTCAGGGAAGACTGGGAAGTACAACTGTCAGCCAATGATTGCATCAACAACAGAAGAGGAAAAGGAGGATGTAGCCATACAATTGAGCGTGGTGTTCATGCGACCAATGTTGACCAGAAGGCAGACCATGGCCATGCCCTTCGCAGCCTCGCGATCACTAAGCAGCTTGTCTCGAAGGACTTTGCTGGTCTTGCTGCTCCTGGACATTGTGTCGATATAGAGGTCGGCAAAGCACTGCTTGCCCAGGCGGTCTTTCTCGTAGCTGTTGGTAAAGACAGCCCGCTCATTGTCGAAGACGGCTTTGAGAAAGTCATATTGGATGTCCTTGCGCCAGAGCGGCTCGCCGTCCTCTTTCTTGAGATGCCTGATCTTGCCGATGGGGTTGCTGTTGGCGCCGTTTCCATCGTCGCGACCGCGCTTCTTGCCGCGCGGCTGCCTCTCGGAAGGCTCTGGGGTCGCCATCATCCTCGTATCGTCGTCCTCGGTGACAGCGGTCATGAATGATTTTTCGATGTGAACTGGCGAGCTCGGGGGTTCGGCATCGGACATCTGGGCCGCCGAGCTGGGTGTTGCAGCCATGGCGAAGGGGAAATGCCCCGGGCGGGACTGCGAGGATAGGGAGATGGGCGGGTTTTATGGTTTGACGATTGCTCGGGGAACACGGCTGTGCATTGAGACGACCGACTGTGCGCCTGCAACAAGTGCACGGGGATGCGCGCGTGCGCGCGACACCGAAACAATTAAATTCCGGCGATGGTTTGGGTGTCGAGGAAGAAAGAAAAGGAACGAGTTGCCACCGTGATGGATTGCGGCTTAGGTGGCAGGTTTGCGGTTTAGTTAGTGCGAGAGTGAGGTGGGCGAGGAATTTTGGTTTGGGAGCAGAGAGGCGCGGGTGCCTGCCGCAGCTTGGCTCGCGGTCAGGTACGGCATCGCGGTCGGGTCGCCAGGCTCATTTTGATCCTCATTTTGGCGATCAAGGCCGAAGCATGGGGCCAACAGCACTGCGGAGCCGGCAGGCACAGCACCGCCTCGCTTACATACTTCAGTACGGGGGATTTGCGCCTAAAGGGGCACACTGCCTCACTGTGCGGTATCAGCTCCAGTCATTATTACACCTTTGTTGCTTATCTCCCAAACTTCCTGAGCCTGGCATTGTGCCATTGACCCCGGGCTTTTCCAGATGCTCGTTCCTCTAGGAGTGTGTTTGTCTTGATACCAAGGGTTTCCGTTGTTTAGTGAGTACTCTAGAGAACCAAAGGGTGTGTTGCCCTTGCCTGCGGTCTCGAAAGGCTAAACGAGGTTCCTTCTGCAGTTCCACAGTGTGTGTTGGTCACTTGATGTGCTGTGCTGTGCACTGTGCCAGCCCCTCTTCAGTGCTCCTTTCGTCACAAACAACAACCCTCCGGAACTTTTGACTCGAGAAAAGCCGAGAAAATGGCCAAGGTTGCAAAAATTCCTGTTATCGACATCTCAGGTGACAGCGACCAAACCCAGGTGGCCAAGGACCTGGTTGAGGCCGCCATCAAACATGGCTTCATCTACATCAAGAACTCTGGCAAGGACATACCTGTCGAGGCTATAGCTGGGGCATTTGATATGGTAACGGGAACCTCTAATAGCTCGGCTGCGCGGTGCTTGTGGGAGCCCTGAGGATTGACAGTGAACGAATGGCCCAGGCAAAGAGACTCTTCGACGCGCCTGTGAGCGAGAAGCAAGCATGCACCATCCAGCAAAACAACCGAGGGGCAAGTTCAAGACCCCCGTCTTGGTATCGCGCTTTGGCTAATTGCTAAGTAACACTTATCAGTGGTCAGCAATGAACTACGAGACCCTCGATCCAGCGAATCAGCGTGTGAGTCCTGAGTCTTTGGACTCTCCCCGACCACCTGTCCGCTGAACTGACTATCCAACAGGTCGGCGACTTTAAGGAGTATGCTCAACACCTAACAAAGCGATCACAAAAAAGGCCCATGCTTACACGACAACTCCAGGGCATTCAATTTCGGCGAGTTTGTTGATGGCAAAGCCCAACAACCGATCCCTCCAAGTGTAGCCACCGACGAGGCCCAAATCAGCGCCTTCCGAGATTTCTGCTATCACCTCTCCTTGAAGCTCACCACTCTCCTGGGAATTGGTCTTGAAGTAATCTCTTGTCTTCTCCTCCCTCCCTTATTCTCTTCAACCCATACTAACCCCAACCTAGGTCGACCCTCCCTCCTTCTTCACCACCGCCCACCTCCGCGAGCGCGGACCCTCTGGCACGATCCTGCGGTTCCTGCGCTACCCCCCGCGCGGGGACCTCGCCGAGGGCACCACCACGGCCGATGACGTGCGCGCGGGTGCCCACTCGGACTACGGCGCGCTGACCCTCCTCTTTCGCCTGCGCGGCCAGCCAGGGTTGGAGATCCTGCTGCGGGACGGCAAGATGTGGTCGCCCGTGCCCGTGGTTCCGCCGGGCACCGAGGACGACCCGGCGCCGCCGATCTTGATGAACATCGGGGACCTGTTGTCGTACTGGACCAACGGACTGCTGAGGAGCACTGTGCATAGGGTTGTCTTCCCCGCTGCGGAAGCGGCAGTGGTGCAAGGGGAGGCGGACGTTGGGCCGCGGTACTCGATTGCGTACTTTTGCCATCCGTTTGGGGGTGCTGAGTTGGGCGTGGTGCCGAGTGAGAGGGTCAAGGGGTATATGGGCGGTTTGGCCGAGGGAAATCCCTATGCCGAGAGGAGGGTGTTGACCGCGGACGAACACTTGATGATGAGGTACGTTGGCCCTTTGCAATGGTCGGGTTTGCGAGATAGGGGTAATAAGGGCGAGCTCTTCGGCTTCTCTTACTGACATTCGTCCAGGTTGAAGGCAAGCTATGCGCAACTGTACCAAGAGAAGAAGTGATGCTGCGTGTGAGTTCAACTTTAGGGGGCATGTTATACAAGTGAGCCAGTCAGTTGAACAGATCAGGCGATTTTGGCCTCCTCCACGCGCGCAGACTGGATTCCGATGATTCGTACAGATCATCCCATTCATCACCTCGGGTATATAGGTCGCTGACCCGCATCTAAATTATTTTCTTGCTCCCCCAGATCCGCCTCTTGACATATAATCGGACATTTCACTCCCTGCCACCCAAACACCCTCACCCAGACGCGTTGGCCATCTTTGCGTCCCTCTCCTTCCTCCGGGCTTTCCTAGAGGTTCCTTGCTGTTGTTGCTGCTGCAACTGCTCCCGCCGCTCCTTCTTCCTCGCAGCTTTGTCAATGGCCCCAATGACCTTTTGCTCTTGGCCAACGGGGTACTTGACGGCGGCCGCCGCCTCATCCTCCTCGGTCCACTCCATAGGGAGAACTGCAAAGACAAGGTAAGAAGTGTGGGTCTTGATTTCGGGCTCGCCACGCGTGATCAGGCGGCCTTCCATCCAAGGGGCTACCCCTGACGATGTCTCTTCGTCTGAGGCGACCTCATTAGTGTCGGGGACACGGCTGCCCTTAGCGGCAGGTTCTGCATCCTCCTCTCCCGAGTCCATATCCTCGTCGCCATCTCTTGGTTTTGCCGCGTGCTCGCGAAAGCGTGTCTCGATATCGGCCAGCCTCGTGAGAGCCTCCTCGACGTCGCGGGCAGAATTATTGACGCCGCGATCGAAGTTGAGGTTCAGCCCAATACGTTCTCGTGACGTGTGCAGCTTCCTGTTGGCGATCTCGACCATGTCAATGTTGACCCAGCCGAGGCGGCGCATGGCTGACACTGTCCGAGTGACTTGCTCGATGCATGGCGAGAAGGTGCAAAGGTGGGCGGTCTTCTTTGGGTTGAGGGGCGAAACCCATTCAGCCGCTTCCGTTGCGCTGGCGGCGGTGTTGTTCGCGCCGAGGGCGCCCTGGGGTTTCCGCCGAGACAAGTGGGGGAGAGCCTCCCAGGGAGCAGGCAGGTCGAGGAAGATAGACTCGGCCTCGGGGCTCTTGCCGTCGACCAGGAAGCCGCCGTTGTAAACATCGCGGTGCGTGAGATGGACAAGACCATCTATTCCGTGGTCGGAGAGTTCCTTCTTCATCTTATGGTACCGCTGCTCGTGGAACTCGAAGCTGAAGACCTTTCCTTTGCGCTGCCCTTCGGAGGGATACCCGTTGTAGACGGCGCGCACCGATGCATGGGTAAAACTCCCACTGCCGGCACCCGCCTCGATCAGAACGGATCCGGGTCTGGCGCGTATCCTGTGGAGGATGTAGCTGTAGTCGGGGGTGTAAACAACCTGGGTCCGGTGGGGGAGGCTGGTTGTCCAGAGCTCGGGGGTCGGAGGGAGGATGTGGATGAAACCGCTCGTGTCGGCAACGGCCTGCTTGACGGCGGCGCTGCTGTCTTCGTTTGCGGCGACGGCCGAATCTTCGTTGTCTTTCTCGCTGGCACCATCGTCGCCAGATCCGCGCTTCCTCTTGCGACCCCGCGACCCCGTGTCGACCTTGGAGGCTCGGATCTGGGAGCCCCAAGGGACGTTCAGCATCGTCGAGTGGGGGAACGAGCCATAGCGAGTGTTGACGACGGCGCCCTCGGCGTAGCCATCGTGCTTGCCGGTCGCTGGCTGCAGATAGACGGGCTGGAGGTTATCTCGTGACAGCTGGAGGATCGCGAGCGAATTGGCCTTGGTATGCGGGCCCGGATCGAGGAATGGCGACACTTTATTTCTTGTGACCGGCGCCATGGTTGGTTTTGTCGATGAGGACGGCGCCTGGGTCTGGACCTTGGAATCTTGTTGAAAATAAATTATGGGCCAAGTTGGAGGCGCGGGGCGCATGTGGCTGTGACAGGGGTGTTATTTTTTCCTCATTTGGCGGGGCAGTTGACATCTTGAACAGGGCCAGATCTTGGTGGGCCGCCAGTTGCCATCAAGGTGCATGCATGCTTGCCCCAACAACCTACACGTCACAACCACAAAACAAGTGTTCACGAAGAGGCGGCAATGAGTCATCACAACTCTCCATTTTGGGGTGCAGAAAGCGGAGAGCAGACTCTCCTGGGCAGGCGTGGACACGACCGAAGAGGTGGTCTCTGAGATGCTTCTTTCCACGGGCGCAAATGTCAACGCCAAAACGACAATCGGCGACACGCCTCAAGCACACTCAGAGTGGGAGTGAATTAGAGATCAATGAAATATGGGGTTGCTCGTTCAGGCATCCTGCCCCTCAAGTCCTCTTTAATTCTCACGATCCAAGCCTTTCGAGATCTTCGGCCAGCAACGGCTCCTTCTCGAATCCGCCAACTACCTGTCGCAGCATCGCCTTGGACACGCGTGACAACGAGTTTGAAGGCGCAATACCTGTAACGGTCAAGACGGTCCCGAGGGCCGAAGTCATGGGGCCACTTGATATCAATCCCGGCTTTGCGACGCAGACTTCGACACCCTCGTGGTCCTTAGCAAAGGCCAAGATATCACTCTCAACTGCGCCCTTTCGAGGCGAGGTGCCTAGTCAGCATGTCGTGGTTCACGCCCTCCTCAAAAACCCAGGCAACTCACCCTCATGACGCTGTAGTCGCCCAAGAGCCACGGTTTCTTAGCCGGGTCGCGCACGGCATTGCTACCGCTCATGTATAGGAAGCGGAACGGCCTGGCAGGTCCAGCTTCGTAGATGGCCCTCAAGCCAGCCATGGTGTAGTCGTGGCACACCCGCTTGACATCGGCAGGGTTCATTGCCTTCGACTTGGTGGGCGTCACGGCGACGGTCCTGGTGCTCGATCGATCAGCAGGTTGACATGCCTCACTGGGAGTCCTGACCAATAGTTGAGAGGGTTGAGCTCACCAGATGCAAGCATCGGCACCGGCCAGCTCCTTTTTGATCTCATCGGGATAGTGGTCATAATTCTCTATCGTGACATTTGTCACTTTCTCGGCGCCGGGGCCCGATAGATGGAGAGGCTTGCGGGCGAGGGCGATGATGGCAGTGATCTCAGGGAGCAGGACAGCCTGTCGGAGAACCTCGCTTGCAACCACGCCGGTCGCGCCACTAACGATGAGCTTCATGGCAATATGGAGGTTCAAAATTAAAAGCCTCCCTTTATCCACGGCAAGGTTCGGGCAGGTATGAGGGATCGAATTCCAGTATGAACCAAGAAATGGTGAGATGTGCCAGGAGATGCTCAAAGAACCTGAGGCTGCGCCACGGCGGTGGGGGTTGGTCACTAGACCACACAGGCCCAAAGACCCTCCCTGCCTCTTATTTCCGAGAAACGTAAGCTTCAACAACTGTTTTATGCCCCGCTCCCGTCTAACGCCGATGCATCATTATCTTCAAGTTTTGGTTTTGTCGTAGTAGGAGATGCCTCCCCTCGAAACCCACGCGTTGGTTGCTTGTCCATGACCAAACGGTTTACCAACAGCCTGGTTGTTCTGAATCCACCGCGGACCAGATTTACGGGCGGCCGCCACACGGCTTGGGAAGCAGCCGGGCTCTGTGCTACCCGATAAATGACATCCGCGGGTCCCCTCCTCCTCAAGCCCGGTACAGGATGTGGAAAGCCAGCCCTAGGGGCCCGAGGACGTGGAACCCAACAGCGCGCCCTTTGATCCGGAAACCCCCGTGGATAGATGAAGGCTGAACAAAGTTGGCAGTCGGTCTCCTAGATGCAACCATACTTCAGCATGGAGATAAAGTAATTTGCAACTCTGGGTAGTTTCCCCGCTTCAACGAGCCGCCCTGGTTGGCTTGATCTCCTGTTAATATACAGCCAGAAATAACGTTCCCCCATGACGCTTCCTAAATGCTCAGAGCCTTGGCCACCAGACTTCCTCTCTCTTCTAGACCGCACTTCCAAGCAGCTGCATACAACACGGATAAGTTGCTTCATAAAGAGAAAGCAGGCTTGGTGGCGTGGTGATTAAGGTGTTAGCCCCGAGGAGGGGGCAACAGCGAGCCCGGACCGGGCTCGGAGATACTCAGACGGGCTGGACCTAGGAGAGGCACGAGACTGGCTATAAGTAACTCAGTGCCAGCAGCGTTCTCCTCCCTCCCTTCTCCTTCCGTGACAAAGGCTTTTACCAGGCTCTCCTCTGAGTTTCAACTTAACCCAACCCCAACTCGCCTCCTAATCCCGCCGTCCACGATCCTCCAAGCCCTCTAAAATGCGGTACCTCCACATCCTCATCACCCTCTCTCCCCTCACCGCCATGGCTACCCTCAACGGCCGCTGCACCGGGAGCGAGGCCACAGGGGAGTGGGGTGACCACGGCATCTGCATCCGCACTTCGACGTGCGACGACAACGGTGGCGTCTACAAGACGGGCGCCTGCCCCAACGATCCTGACAACGTCAAGTGCTGTATTATCGGCTGGGCCGACTCGGCATCGACCAACCCCTGCGGCAAATATTCGTACTGCGACTGGACCTCGCACACCTGTCCCGGGTCGTGGAAGACTGGTAAGTTCGAGTCCTGAAATGCTTTGGGTAGTCGCGCATACGTATGGCGGTTTGGACTGACGGCGACGGCCTTTCGCAAGGCTACTGCCCGGGAGGAGACAACTATCGGTGCTGCCACCTGTAGGGGTGTATTGTGGAAGCCGGTGATGGACCATGTTGATGGTTTGATCGCCTGCCCCTGCCCGTCGTTACATACTAGGACTTCGTGGCAGTATTCCATCAAGAATGTGTTCACCCTGCGAGGCCAGGATGAGTTGCCTGGTTTGAATGTGCTCTTTTTGTTTGACGATTCTCTTCGAGAAAGAGACAGGGAATAGACAAGCTAGCGACAAGCCAGAATCCCTCTCCTGTTATCGAGGCCGTACTTTGTACCGAGTCAAATTTACTCGTAGACCCAGCTCTCCTGGGCGATGCCCCAGCTAAGGAGCTCCTCCTCCTTGAACCACAGAGCAATTTCCTTCTCGGCATTCTCGACCTTGTCGGATCCGTGGCAAACGTTGCGGCCGGTCTCGAGGCAGAAGTCTTGTAGAGAAAATTAGCTTGTGGCTTGGTTATGAGTTTCGGGAGTAGACAGAGCAGGAAGGGGGCGAAAGAAGGGTGGAACAGCAAAATCGCGGGGCTGGTGGCCGCGTGGCCCCAGCGAGAGCAAAGAGGAAGAAGGAATAACCAAAATACATACCACCACGGATGGTGCCGGGAGCCGAGTCGACAGGGTTGGTTGCGCCAAGGAGGACTTGAAGATGTTAGCGTCGAGGGAAGCAAAATAGAAGAGAGAAAACATAGAACCATACCGCGACCAAGCTTGACGGCGTTAGCACCCTCCCACACCATGGCAACGATCGGGCCGCTGTTCATGTCTGTCCAACAAGTCAGTGTGAGGAAGGAGGAGGGACTAGAGAGACAGCATACAGTTGATGAGACCCTTGAAGAATCCCTTCTCCCTCAGGTCGTGGTCTATGGCATGGTCAGCGTGCTTCCCTGTATCCTTGTTACAGAGAGACGGGGCCGGTCAAACATACAGTGCTGCTTAAGGTGCTCCTCGCCGGGGGTGACAAGCTTCATGGCAACGAGCTTGAAACTGGGTTCAGGTGTCAACAAGCGACCGAGGGCGGGATTCAGCTACTGGCCTGCCTTACCCGCGAGCCTCGAAACGGCTAATAATGGTGCCGACCAGTCCACGCTGCAGAACGATCAGCACAATGTGTGGAGGAATTCGAGATCTGAGGGCACTGTACCTGGACGCCATCGGGCTTGATAGCAATGAAGCTGTCGCGAGTCAATGGCGGGGGAAAAAAACTGGGGAGCAGCATGCGGGGTGAGGGGCACTCACGTCCGCTCGCGAAGCTTCAGGTTCTGCTCCTCTTGCTTCGTGCGATCAGCGAGGGTGGCCATGGTGACGGGTTCTGCGACGAGATCTGGTTCCGGAATGGGTTTGTGCTGCTGGAGTTGCAGAGGGAGGGAAAGTTGAGGAATTTCTTGCGGGAGGACAGGAGGGGAACCCGAAGCGGAGAGGAGCTGGTGAGTGGGGCCGACAGAAAAACACACGAGCATGCAGAGGGCCAGCAGCAGGGCAAGGGCCAGGGATCCATATCTGTCGGGTCTCACGCCGAACGGGAACCTCCGGATTGGAGCCTGAGCTTGTCCTTGGCCATGTGTGTGCCCAACGGGTGCCTCATTGGTCTTCCTCTGGCGCACGTTTTCCATGGCCCATTCGACGTCTTGGACGCTGCCGTTGGTGTTTTGTGTTGTGTTGACCCGACTTTGCCTTCCACAGGGGGGCTGCTTGTCGATCCGTGCACACACAGTGAAACAGGCAACGCTAACGCTCCAGAGCCTCAATTGAGCTCAATGGACTTGATTCCGGTTTGAGGTTAAATATGTCGGCCGTCGAGACAATCGAGATGCCTTTGTTAGCACCTAAATTTGCCCTGCTTGGAAGACATTTGTCTCTCTGCGATGTGTGGAACGCCAGGCGGTCTGGGACCCAACTTGAGGATTACGGATAAAACGATGCCCCTTCAAGGATTTTGATGCCTCAGGCTTTTCCCAGCCCCATTGGTCGTTGCCATTCCACAGCCAGTCGAAGTTTCGTTTCACTGCCTGTACGGCTTGCTGCGAGCTACGCAGTATGCGACGCCTCCAACCGATCACCTACCTAGATATACATGCAGTTTCGGCTCGATATCGTTGGTTATGCAGTTAACGTTGAGCGTCAGACATTTGCCGGATAAAAGGGTGCCGCTTGTGCAGGGGTTGACGGCGGGGCGAGCCATGCGGGGCGGCCCAGCATGGCGCTGCAAGGTGGCCAATCCGGTTCTGGTTGGGTTCGACAGCGGCTGCTGTGTGAGCTCGAAGGAGCTGCTGTTTTGACACGAACACCAGTTAGCTTTCACACAGCCATTGAGCACCTCTACGGCCCTGGGAGGTCTCTCGATGAAGGCAGAGGCGATCTAACCGCTCTCTCCGTTTATTTGTTGTCCCGTTTTGCATTTTGGGCGTTCTCCTTTCCTGTCAGTTGGAATTGGCTGTGCTCCATCGCCGCTCGGGCATGAAGTCGGGATGCACGTCTTAGCGCCGCTGTCCTCGAGGTGGACAGCCTACCTCGGGCTGCTGTCTGCGCTGTCTGGAGCGTTTTCCCCTGCAGGTAGGGTCTCCAAGCTTGCAACCGCATCAGGTGGTGTAATTGACAATCCCAGTCGCCGTTAAGGAACATGATTTCAAAAAGTGCCACCAGTCGGGCTTCTGCACCCGCAACCGAGCATTCGCAGACCACGCCCTCGCCTCGAGTTCGTGGCAATCGCCCTACAGCATTGCCCCCGAGTCCGCATCATTCAAGGACGGTCAATACCAGGCCGTCATCCTAAAGACAATCAACGATAGCGGCGAGACGGTCCGGCTCCCGATTACCCTGTCATTCCTCGAGTCCGGCACTGCTCGAGTCACAGTCGACGAAGAGAAGCGCCAAAAGGGGGAAATCGAGTTGCGCCACGACAGCAAGGCGAGAAAGGAACGATACAATGAGGCGGAACAATGGGTCATTGTTGGGGGAACAGCTCTCGATAAGGCGGCCAAGGTCGACTACGAGGACAAGACGCAGCTCACTGTCAAGTACGGCCCTTCCTCCAAGTTCGAGGCCACCATCAAGTTATCTCCCTTCAGCATCGACTTCAAACGGGATGGCAACAGCCAGATCAAGTTCAACGACCAAGGCCTGTTGAACATGGAGCATTGGAGGCCAAAAATTGAGAAGCCCGAGCCGGAGAAGAAAGAGGGAGAGCAAACCGAGGAGAACAAGGCGGAAGAGACCAAGGAGGAGCCCAAGGAGGAACCCAAGGGAGAGGACGAGAGCACGTGGTGGGATGAGACCTTTGGGAGCAATACGGATACCAAACCTCGGGGCCCCGAGAGTGTTGCCCTCGACATCTCATTCGTCGGCTACGACCACGTCTATGGCATCCCGTCCCACGCGGGCCCCTTGTCGCTCAAGCAGACTCGCGGCGGGGATGGCAACTACGAGGAGCCCTATAGGCTTTACAACGCCGATGTCTTTGAGTACATTCTCGACAGCCCCATGACCCTCTACGGCGCCATTCCTTTCATGCAAGCCCATCGCAAGGATTCTAGCGTCGGCGTCTTCTGGCTGAATGCCGCCGAGACGTGGATCGACATCACCAAGGGCAAAGACTCCAAGAACCCGCTCTCTCTGGGTGGCAAGTCCAAGACTAGCACCCACACTCACTGGATCTCCGAGAGCGGTCTCTTGGATGTCTTTGTCTTCCTTGGGCCCTCTCCCAAAGATTTGACGGCCAAGTACGGAGAGCTCACGGGCACCACGGCCATGCCCCAGGAGTTTTCCTTGGGCTACCACCAGTGCCGCTGGAACTACGTCTCGGACGACGATGTCAAAGACGTTGACCGCAAGATGGACAAGTTCAATCTGCCCTACGACGTTATCTGGCTGGATATTGAGTATACCGACGAGAAGAAATACTTCACTTGGGACAAACACACGTTCCCTGACCCCATCAGCATGGGCAAGCAGTTAGACAGCCACGGCCGGAAGCTGGTGACCATCATCGATCCGCACATCAAGAACGTCGACAACTACCCCGTCGTCGCGGAACTCAAATCAAAGGATCTCGCCGTCAAGAACAAGAACGGCAACATCTTTGAAGGTTGGTGCTGGCCTGGCTCGTCACACTGGATCGACGCTTTCAGCCCTGCCGCGCGCGCATGGTGGGCGACCCTCTTCAAGTACGACACCTTCAAGGGCACGCTGGAGAACACATTTATCTGGAATGATATGAATGAGCCGAGCGTGTTCAACGGGCCCGAGACGACGATGCCCAAGGACAACCTTCATTCCGGAAACTGGGAGCACCGCGACGTACACAACCTCAACGGCATGACGTTCCAAAATGCCACCTACCACGCCCTCATAACCCGCAAACCTGGCGAGCTCCGCCGCCCATTCGTGCTGACTCGCGCTTTCTTTGCCGGCTCGCAGCGCGTCGGCGCCATGTGGACCGGCGACAACCAGGCCGCGTGGGACCACCTAGAGGCTTCCATTCCCATGGTTCTGAGCCAAGGCATTTCCGGCTTCCCCTTCTCGGGCGCGGACGTTGGTGGCTTCTTCGGCAACCCCGACAAGGATCTCCTGACACGCTGGTACCAAGCCGGCGCGTTCTACCCCTTCTTCCGCGGGCACGCACATATCGACGCCCGGCGACGCGAACCCTACCTTGCTGGAGAGCCCTACACGTCCATCATTGGCGCGGCGCTCCGCCTCCGCTACAGCCTGCTGCCGTCATGGTACACCGCCTTTCGCCACGCTCACCTCGACGGCACGCCCATCATCAAGCCCATGTTCTACACGCATCCATCAGAGGAGGCCGGCTTTGCCCTCGACGACCAGTTCTTTGTGGGAAACACGGGTCTGTTGGCTAAACCCGTCACGCAGAAGGATAAGGAGTCGGTCGAGGTGTGGATCCCGGACGCTGAGGTCTACTACGACTACTTCACTTACGACATCATCCCGACCGCCAAGGGGAAGACCGTGACCCTGAGCGCCCCACTTGACAAGACGCCGCTGCTCATGCGCGGCGGGCACGTCTTCGCGCGGCGCGACATCCCGCGCCGGTCCAGTGCGCTCATGAAGTGGGATGACTACACCCTTGTAGTGGTGGTAGGCAAGGACGGCAAGGCCGCCGAGGGCGACTTGTACGTTGATGACGGCGACTCATTTGACTTTGAGAAGGGGCAGTACGTCCACCGTCGTTTTGTGTTTGACAGCACCGCGAAGAGCCTGGTGTCTGTGGATTACGAGGGCCGTGATCCGACCAGTGTGGAGAAAGGAGAGTGGATGAAGAGGATGGCGTCGGTGGGCGTCAACAAAATTGTGGTTGTTGGGGCACCAGCGAGTTGGGCGGGGAAGAAGAGTGTCACAGTGGAAAGTGATGGCAAAGGGAGAGAACTCAGGTTCGAGTTTACCCCTGCTGCGCAGGGGAAGGCGGCGTTCGCAGTTGTCAAGGGGGTGGGTGTGAGCATCGGGGCCGATTGGAAAGTCAACTTTGCTTGAGCGTGGTTTGGTATTTTCCAGCCGGCCGTTTAACATGTACTGACTGAACGACCCTTTTGTGTACCTATCTGAACGCAGCCGGTACTGTGTGGTATTTGAGAGTGAATCCTTGTTGTTCATCAAACCGGCAGTGCGGCCTTTCCACCACTGACTTTTCCTCCACACACATCACACCTAACAGGTGGGATACATCACTTATCCTGCCCGTCTTGCCTGCACCCACAAGTCAAAATTGTCCGTCTATCGAACAGAAAGCCCCATGCCCATCAACTAAGGCGCACTTCCCTCATCCCACTGCAACAATTTGGGTCAGTTTTGTCTTTCTTTGGGTCTTCGGGAGCGCTGTCTCGGGAGCCTCGGGAGCCCTTTGACTCCCGAGAGTGTCCAAAGGGGGAAAATGGAATCTGACACTTACAGTTTTGGAGTAATTCGCCAGCGGCTCAACCACGCTCTCATACACCTCCTCACGAAACTTCGCATCCCCAAAGTTGGGCGTCTGGCCGAACCCACCATTCACACATTTCCTGACCACTTCCGAGATGTCTGGCCCCGCCTCATCAGACACCTTCTCGTACCACTTCGCCGCTGTGCACTTATCCGTATGGTCACTTGGCTTGTTGTCGGGGCCGTAGAACTCCTTTCGGAAAGGGCAATGCTCAATGTCGTGCCCGAAGATCAGCTCCAAGATCATGACGCCGACGGTGAAGAGACACTGGATTGTGTCCGCTTTTATTTCTTGTACAGACATCACAACGTTATTATCCCAAACGTCATCGCTGTCTTGATTGCTACCGTCGGTCGACGATAACGGAGGGTGGAAGCCACGAGAGAACAGAGGAAAGCTGCAGCGGAGGAGTTTCGAATTCCTGTCAACTAAGAAGCGGAAATCGGTTTTGGTCCATGTTGCGGGAAGCCAGGGCGATGTGTGAGCTTGAAGAAGCGCGCAGGAAATGTGAGTGGCCATCTGGAATCGGTGTTTGCGTGAGATAGAAAGAGAGTCGCAGTGGTGGGCCGCGATGAGCTCGGAATGAGTGAACAACTGGAATCTCTCTGTGGCGTTTCCACCCTGGGGCAGCGGCACTTTTTGAAGTGTAAAGTGACCGTCGGTGTCGTCCTTGAGAACACCAGATTGTGCTTGAGTGTTGGTCAAGAAGAGACCGAGGTCCGGAATGAGCTGTGGGCCGGGAGGCGGAACGGTGGGCTCGGTGTTGTTGGGTTTGGTGTTGGGAGAACCGGAGTCCAAAGGAGTCACCCTCACAACCGGGGGCGAGTCGAATTTGACATTCTTGACAGGGCCAACTGAGGACTTGGCGCCTTCCTTGCCAGCCTTGGCTTTCAGCGAGGAGCGTATCGACCGGAGCCCTCGTGTTATGAGGTTCCGCCCCTTCGCTTCGGCGGTTTCCTGCCTTAGAGTCTGCTGGATCACACCAAGCGATGCCGAGCGGCGGGCATAGCTGGTCTCGACCAACACTTCTGATTCCACTTTGATTGGTTCAATTCGAACCCGCTGCAAAATCGGGCGAGGAGCAGCGAGGCCGCCGTCGGTAAACATAACGTCCAGACTGGCTGAGGCGCCAAAAGAGCCCAAGTTGAGGTGTGCTTCGAGGCTCTCTTGTTGGCAATTTCCATCGCATCTCCAGTGCCGTGCGAGCGCTGCGTATACGCCACATGCCTGCCGGCGCGCCTTATCGAGCATTCCAACTTGCTTCGACGATTTCCGGCCGTTGGCGATGGACTTACGCCGTTCGCTGCAGGTGAGGATCCGTCTTAGCTGCAAGTTACGCTTCTTCAGCTCCTCAAGCCTCTTCCACTGCTTGTCGGAAATGAGTCTCATGCGCTGAAACTGCCCACGCCACAGATCTTGCGTCTCTGAGTCCATCCACAACGCCTAATACAGTGTCAGTCCCACGTCAGGTACTGTTAGAGTTGTCGACATACTCTCCCGTCCTGGATCTGGAGGGACTTCTCGACTTCGCCCACCACCTTATGTATCCTCCCCAGGATATAAAGAACTCTATCATGCTCGCTGGGCAACATGTCTTTTAAAGCACGCTCTAGACTGCCGTTGCGCCATCGCTCGTCCCAAAACTGGCTCAAAACCGCACGTTCGTCGCGATCGGTGATGACATGATCGAGCAAGCTCTCCACGTTCATCTCGTACTCCATCGTCTGCTCCTGGAAATCGTCGACGAAATTGCTGAAATGCGTGCGAAACATCCACCACTGCTCGAGCGGCTCGAAGCCCTCCCTGTACTTGTTCAAGCACTTGACAATGATGGGGAGGGCCCCCAACACGACTCCGACAACCTCAAAGCCCGACATGGAATCGACTGAAGTGCAAGTTAAACGTTGAGGAAAGAAGGAGGAGAATTAAATTGGAAACGAAAGTGAGAGCCTGTGCGGAGTGTGGGAGTGAGTGAAGTCTAAGCAGAAGTGGAAGAAGGGCGGAAGAGGATGTTGGAATGGGAGTGGGAACGGACGACCCTGGAACCACTCAGGGGTTTCACCAGCCGCCGAGCCCAACAAGGCTCCCTGCAGCCAGCGTTGCCGCTTCTGGGCCACGCGCATGCATATTGCAGGCAAAAGAATTGGGCAGCATGCATGCGACCATCCGAGTGGCTAACGCGAGTGGGGTTGGGCATGCAGGAGCAGGATAGCTGGTACCTTACCGCCCAGCTGAAATTTCGTCGCGGGTTTACCACCTCCCCTCGCTGTTGACTCAAAAGCCTTGAGGGCTGGGATCACTATCGCTCCGGGCTCGCTCGCAAGACCCCCTACCTGATCAATTCTTACTCAGGAACTGTGTCCTCTTTCTTGTCCTCTTCGTCCCATATCCAGTTTAGCTCAGCCCTCTCACCAAGATGCCTGACTGGGGGATTGCCGAAAAGGCAGCACTCTGTCAACAAGCGCTCAGGGGCTTCCTGGTTGCTGTGAAGGAAGGCGAGTCGAGTGGCGTCTTGAGTCCGCGAGAGGTCGACGACCTTCACGACCGATTTGACCAATGGGCCGGAAATCTCGGTGCCCTGCAACCGGCCAGCTCAACCCTTTCACTTGAACATCGGCTTCAGAACAGCCCTACTGTTGGTGAAACCGTCTCCAGGCTGCTTGTCGACCTGCTCGAGTCGCTTCGGTTAGCAACAGACATTGCGACAGGCCGCCGCAGAAACCGAACAGCGGACACGCTGGTCGACTCGGATATCGACCTCGACGAGTACGGGCTTTCCTTGAACGACTCGGACGAGGACACGGACACTGATTCGGTGACATCATTGGCCATGAGCTCCAACGGTCGCATGAACACAGCCGGCCCAGTTTCTGAGATTGACGAGTTGATGTCAGCGGTCAGATCCAGCATCGACAGACTTTTCAGGATCTCCATCTTCATCCGAAATCACGCTCCCCCGGGCAAACGTCAACGCGCATTGGAGAAGGGGTCTTTCGACAACCGCGCTGATGTCATGTATATTCAGGACAAGTACCCTTTGATGGCCAACACACACCCCTTTCTCACAGCTCGACTGGGCCAAGCAAATGCCAACCGTCGCCAATACTTCAAGTATTGCCGGGATCACAATGACAACCTGTCCGGGAAAGACACAACCACTGGAAGAGATACTGTTTCAGAGCAAGCGCCCCATGCCCATCTGGCTGTCCCCGAGCCCGCTGGCACTTCTGGCGACGGGCCGGCCAGGTCGATCCTGTCAGGACATACAAAACCGAGCATTCTTGCTCAGACGGAAGCCACCGAGTTCATCGCACCGCCGTTTGAAAACATGGGCCTGTTAGAACACCTTGACGCAGAGCCTGCCCGTTCAGTGGTGTCATTTGCGACAACGGTCGCCGAAACTGCGGACGACAGCCTTGGTTTCCCGCCCTTGCCAGCTGAAGCTGAACGCAACACGACATTCCTGTGTCCGTATTGCTTCACCGTCATAGCGATCAAGGGAACGAACAAAAGGCGCCAATGGAGGTTCGTTCGTACATGTTACTCTTGAGCCAATTACTGTGGACAGAGGTTTGGGAATTGACAACGTGGTCTTAGAAACCACGTCCTCCAAGATCTCGAGCCCTATCTGTGCACCTTTCCTGGCTGTGGCTTCAAGACGTACCAATCGCAACACTCTTGGTTTGAGCACGAACTGTCGGCACATCGAAGCCGTTGGATGTGTTTCAAATGCTCGGAATTCTTTGAATCCCCTTCCGCATTGGAACACCACATCAACACCCGTCACAGCCAAGATATTACAGCAAAGCAGACTGCCGCCTTAATCGACATGTCGCGAAGACACCCCGAGTCCATCCGGTCAAGCGAATGCCCCTTTTGTGATGGTGATTGGGCATCGGCCGAACCAGGTGTGCTGTCCGCCGAAGAAACCGTCATCGTTGTTACCATCGATCAATTTCGAAAACACCTTGGGAACCACCTCCAGCAAATTGCACTATTCTCACTTCCTCGGCCAACTCAAGACGAGGAAGAGGGTTCACACTGTGCTGTGGCCGTCGTTGATCGAGAGGCAGGGGATATGCCAACGGGCCGTGCGTGGCTCAGTCGTGGATGGGGCTTGGTCCTCGGTAGAAGAGCGACTTTGATCGCCTTCGCCTCATTTTTGGACCTTTACTCGAGCCAGCGACACCGGAAGTTCATGTCACAAAGTTTGATGGACGTGGGACTCAACGATGTGCCGTCGGATTTGAAGAAGACTGGGGACGGATACGCCATCATCTACAGATCCAAGGACTCCTTTGAGGGGTTGAAAATCCACTCGAGACGTCTTGCCGGCCAGAACATTTCGCACCCAGGCTATATCACCGGCTTCACGTGCAGCAGCGATGGCATGTATGTCGCCTCGGCCTCTGAGATTGTCATCAATATCATCGTCGCTAGCACGGGAAAATTGTTTCGGAAGCTTCAGGCTCCCTCGGGAGTTGGAACCTATTACAATGTAGCGTTTGGAACACCTCGCACGTCTCTGCTGCTGGCTGGCGGCGGTCAAGGCCATCGGATTGAGGTGCGCAAATACCTGGATTGTTCGGTATGCGCAGGGACATAACTGATTTTGAGTACTTAGGTCTGGGATTTCGTGGAGGGAGACGTCATTCAAGAGCTGAGCGGCCACTCAGACCGGGTGCACGGGCTATGCTGGGCGCCGGACGGCAAAACGATCGCTTCGGGAAGTACGGACGGCACGGTACGTCTCTGGGAATGGAGTGCGGATACAAAGACCGCCGAGTGCCGCTTCTTATTGCCTCAGGGGGGACCGGTCAATTCGGTTGCGATCTCTGGAGATTCGGAGCTGGTTGCGGCTACAAGTGACGACCACTGTGTCAGGTTGTGGAACGTGGTTAGCGGCGACTTGATTGCCTGCTTGAAGGGCCACACCGGGATCATAACGTCCCTGTCATTACCACAGAGGGGAGCGAGAGACTTGGTTCCTTTCGTTCTTACCTCAAGCCGCGACGGGACAGTCAAGCGGTGGGGTTATCCACCACAACCCTCGCAGTGTCTGAAAACCTATGCTGGCGCAAAGGTGAGTGTGGATTGACAACTCGATTCCTCGGGAGCTGTGGAGGAAAGGGGCTGACATGAAAATCACTAGGACGGCACGTACAACATCACGGTCCTCCCTGGCACCGACATATTCGTTTCTTCGACCGGGCCTGGTTTGTCTTTCTGGAACGCTAATGCCGACTCGGAAATCGCTGTCCTGAAGCTTGACGGCGGCGTGGAGATTCATGACTTCGCTGTCTCCCAGCCTCCTGAGCCCGGCTGGCCAGTGACAATGGCCGTGACCACGAATACCTCGGAAATTTTCATCTGGACGCTGACTGTGGGCTGATTGACGGTGTGCCTGACGCTAGAGACTTGCAAGACCATTTCGCGAACCTGGCAAGGGGCGCACTGCTGTCCGATGGCAAGACGGAATGGCCCAAAGTTGAAGGGGACTCAGTCCGCCGCCGCCGCGCCCGAGATGTTGCTATTTTTAGTATATTAGTCCTAGCTCGTGGCTGGTGACTGGGCTCGCTGCATAAACAATGTGCAAGTAAACAATCGAAGGGCCACCGAACGAGCAAACGAGTGATGGTGTCCGACTCCCTAGTTAACAGGTTCCCCGAATTTGTCGCTGGAGGTCCTTCCTTGGAAGCCCTCGGCAGTCGCAGTGTTGCATGCGGGTCGGCAGTCGATGCGCCGCGCCGGACCGAGATCGGAGGCCACACTGTACGGGATTTGGGGCATCTTCCATCTCACATCAGATCGCGCTAGTTGGTGCATACTTGCAGACGCGTGTTTCGAACTTGCCAAACAGATCACTCGAGTGATGACAACTTATCGAGTACGAAGTAGATGAACTGCCAAACAACCAGTTTTACATCTTTGCAGCCCGACTGGTTTGATGATTTGTCAAGCTTGGGATGAACGATGGCCTGTGTATCGCCGCGCAAGGGACCGTCACCCTGGATACCCCAATTGGTTAGCGCCGGGCGTCTCGCCCGTGGCGCAGATTGTCAGTGGCTGCTGGAAGCGTCATTTCTGTGGCTCGGCTGCTGCGCAACCCACCGCCAAGACCCATGGCCGTCGCCTGGGCAAAGCACAGCGGCTGTGTTTGGGGATCCATCCATTTCTGGGAGGGAAACTTGCGAGCTGAACTTTGGGTTTGCGATCCGAACTGCGCGTCCCTGTTTTATCTTTTCTGACTCGGATTTCCACTTCGTTCCACTCTCGTTCCCACCAACGCTCCCTCCCCGTATTGTTGCGCCCATTTAGCGACCTTTGAAGGGCTTTCCGCAATCCTGACTTGCATTCGCAGTTGCCCAGTCGACAAACATCAACATTTCGCCGGATCCTCGTTCCCGAGACACAAGACTTTGGATCAACCAGCCGGCAAGATGTGGGAGGATCTCGAACTCGACCCCGAGAAGATTCCGACTTTTAAGTTGGTTTTTCACTCCCTCCAGATCGTCCTCGCCTTCGTGCTCTGGTGCCTCGAGATCGCGGTTTTCCGGGCAGATCAAGCCAAAATCACGGGCAATAATGGATGGACCTTTGCAGTGGTAAGTCAAGACAGACAGGCACAGGCCCCTCCAACGCCAAGTCTTCAAGCACTGACTTGTACCGCGCCTTTCAGTTCTTTCTCTCAGTACCCGCCTGGATCTACCTCCTAATGGCTCCGAGATTCCCTCGTACTCGAAAACTCGCTCAACCCCGCGTGATGGTGGCAGTCGACGCCCTCTTCACTGTCATCTGGCTCTCGGCCTTTGCGACCCAGGCTGCGTATAACTCGGCCGACCTGTGCGGCACAGCCTGCGGCATCAGCAAGGCCGTCGTTGCTATGGGTGTTTTCGTCTTGTATGTTTGCTGGACCAAGTCTCGCTGCGAATGGCCCAAGCTAACCGAACCCCTTGCAGCCTCTTCTTCTGCGTCACGACATTCCTCAGCATATGGACTCTCAAATACTACCAGTGGAACAACCGCCTGCCTGGTTACGACCGTGCCCAGCTCGGTAGCCAGAACATCGACCCGGACAAGGCCGCATTCTCGCTTGCGCCTCACGACGAGGAGGCGTATGCGCCCGTCAACATGGCTGACCACGACAATGACGACCATCACGATGGCTCGCACTATGGTGGTGGTGGCAGCACCAGCGGCGCGCGCTCCGACTACTCGGACCCATACGGCGCTGGGGGCGGCAGCCAGGTTGGTGCTGCCAGCACGGTCAGCAGCTACCACGATAACCCGTTCCGGTCGCAGGAGGGAGGGAATCCATTTGATAATGATACCGAGTATCACTCCGGGAGAGTGTCTGCGGCCGGGGGGCGGTATACCCAATCGACGACGACGGATCCTTTTGAGGATGCGAGCTTCCCCCACGCAAACTACGATCGGATCACTCGATAATAATGGGTTGAGACTGCCTTTCAATGGAGGGTGCGGATGGGCGAGGACGTGGGCCTGAGAAACGGTCTTGTATGGCAGCTGAGGGCGGTTCTGGGATGGTATACTAGGTTGGGCATTTTTGTTCCCTCGCTTCGTCGAGGGCATCTAACGGTTAGCGTTTGACTTTGGCTTAGTTTTTGGTGTTTCCGGCGTCATAGAGGGTAGATCACAACGAGATACCATGAACATGAAAGATTTATTTAGATTTCCCATGCTTTGTAATGTCTGTCTTTCAAATCGCAAGGCGGGCTGTGTGATTATACCTTTTCCCCTTCACCCTGATCTCCAACGCCCAAACGCCGTTCTATGAATACGACACAAATCCCTTTCATGGAGGGCCATCGGCCTATTTCGTCTCTTCCTGCGGGATGCTCGGAGCCGCAAAACTACAAGCTGCAGCCCGCGACACCGGGGGTAGGACACCGAGCGGACCATCTCCTCGAGCCCACCCCTCTCATGCCGGCAGCAACCCGGCCTTCTTCAACCGTCTCCTGATATCCGCGGCAGTCTGTTGCATCGGATTGAGCTTCATATCACTCGCCATGGCCGCGGTGTCGTCTGCATGCCGCTCGACCAGGCGCTGCAGCCACTCCACCTCCCGATCGCTCTGGCGCCGCACCGTCTTCTCCGTCGGCCGGCTCGCCTCGCGCTCCAGCGCGCGGATCACCTCGGGCCTCTCGCCGTCCTCCTGGAATCCGGACCACTCCTCGTAGCGCCTCTGCTTCTCCTGCTCCCGCTGTCGCTCCTGCTCCTGCTCCGAGTCCGAGTCCAGGTCGTTGAGAGCGTCGTTGAGCGGGTTGGTGTCGCGCAGGACGCGCGTAATGCGCCCCGAGGCGTCGCGCTCGACTTTGACTTCGCGGACCTGCAGGAGGCCTTGGTCGTTGGATTGTGCGGCGAGGGGGTCGGTGGCGACATTGAGGGTGGATTTGTTGGACGGAGCCGTGCCGCCTGTAGTCTTGCCCAGCTTGGCGACCAGGCCGAAGCGGGTGTAGTTTTGGGACAGGGTTTCTTTCTTGTTCCTGGACGTGCAATATGGTCAGCCTCAGGCATGGAAACGGCGTGATGCCGGGTGAAGGGAGCGTCGGGGGGGACGTACCAGTGCTTTGCGATGATGTCGTTGCCCAAGGGGTTGAGCGCCTTCTTGCGCCGGTTGGGCATGGTGACTTTGGCGCGCGACGAGCGCCGCTTGCGCTTTTGAAGTTCGCGACCCATTGCGTAAGTTACGGATCAGGGGTTCTTTGGTGTTGATGTCGGCGACGACAGGAGTCCTCGACTCGACCTGCAGCAGACTGCCATTCCAAAATTTGGCCAGAGTTGGGACGATAAGGCAGATTTTAGTGGGGTTCCATGC
>FTCU01000424.1_pt1 | contig 22961 bp, 19 predicted proteins | sample 1639521 | NCBI WGS metagenome assembly FTCU01 (sample SAMEA3914864, study PRJEB12502) | metagenome | biome: forest; material: soil | place: USA | collected 2012-03-12 | depth 0.3 m
ACAGCGAGCTGAGGGCAGTCCCCGGGTTGGTTTTGAGATGGTCCACGAGGGCGCGAATGTTGCGCTTCAGGGCCGACTGCGACTTGGCTGACACGGCCACGATGTGTTGGGGCCTGGGATCTGCCTCTGGGCCCGGAGCCAGCTGATGCGGACGCGGGGTATCCTCGAGGAGCACCGAGGAGTTACCACCGGCTGCACCAAAATTGTTCACAAACGCCCGCCGTCCGCTGGGCTTGTCGTCTGGCCGTGGCCACGGAGTCGTTTGCATAGCAATGTGGACGTTCCTCTGTTCCAAATCGGTCGGGAAGTTGGTGTTGATCTTAGTCTTGATGCCGACGTGCCGGGGAATCTGATTCTTCTCCATCATCAACAGCACCTTGATCAGGGACGTGATGCCCGACGCCGATTCAGCATGTCCAATGTTTGCTTTTGCTGAGCCGAGATGGAGCGACTGCTGCCGCCGGGAGCCCTCGGGGGCGAACACGCTGAGCACCGAGTCCATCTCGCAGGCGTCGCCGTGCTGCGTGCCAGTTCCGTGCATCTCAACGTAGCTCACGTCGCCGCTGTCCACGTCGGCCGAGTTTAGAATGCGGCTAAAGATGGCACGCTGCGCCCCTGAGTGCGGCCGCGTGATGGAAACGGCCTCAGCAGAGTGGTTGGTGAGGGCGCTCAGGATGACCCCCTGAATGGGATCGCCGTCGAGCAGGGCATCGTCGAGCCGCTTGAGCAGCACCGTGGCAACGCTCTCAGCTCGGCAATAGCCATCAGCACCGTTGTCAAACGTCTTGCAGTTGCCTGTGCGGGACAGGAAATGGGCGCGGTCCAGGCCTGCCCAGTTGTCTGGGTTGGTAAGAATGTTGGTACCACCCGCGATGGCGACATCGCAGTCCCCTGTCCAGAGCGAGTTGCAGGCAATATGCACCGCAGCCAGGCCTGAAGAACACGCCGTGTCGACGTCAAATGAGGGCCCACTGAAGCGGAAGTGATAATTGATGCGGGCCGGGAGAAAGGCACGGCTGCCCCCTGGGACGAAGTAGGTATCGATGTTTTGGCCGCTGTTGACCTCGCGGTAGTCGTCGCTGGCCGTACCGTAAAAGACCCCCACCCGGTTTCGTTGCGTGGAAGGGGTCGAGTCGGGAACGAAGCCGGCCATTTCCATAGCCTCGTACGCCGTCATGAGTGCCAGACGCTGGGCAGGATCGGCCTGCTCGGCCTCCCTCGGGGACATGCCGAAGAATCGCGAGTCGAACAAATCTGGGTTCTTCACAAAACACCCCTTCATGACGCCGCTCGTGTTCTTCTTCTTGCCCGTGGGATCGCAGTAGAGGCTGGGGTCGAAACGGTCCTTGGGAATCTCCTTGACGACATCAAGCCCGGCCAGGAACAGGTCCCAAAACTCTTCGTTGTTCTCGGCTTCCGGGAATCTGCCGGAGTACCCGATGATGGCAATCTTGCGCCTGTCTCTGCGTTCCCCTGGACTGGCATCAGCCCCTGACAGGCTCTGAACGCCCGAACTCGGTCGCCGCCGAGTCACGTCGATGGTGGTAACTCCTGCCGAGTCTCCCCCACGAGACTCTCGAATGGCGGTGGCGATGCCCTGAACGCTGCCAGCGGCAAAAGGGAGAATGGCGACGCCCGACGATTCCGAGTCCGGTTTCTTGCAGTGTTCGGTTACCCTCTGAGAAACAAGATCCCACCGCATCTGTCTCAACAGGATCTCGGAAAGAATGATACGCAGAGCTTGTCTTGCGGGCCCCGGGAGTATCGCTGCATCTCCTTCCGAGTTTGACACGATACCCAGCCTGCCGGCCTTGTTTCCCAGCTTCGCTCCAACGGCGTCCACGAGATCGTCGAGGATGGACGTGTTGTAAAGGATGGCTGAGTGAAACAAGCCGCTCATGGGGATCTTGGCTGCCCTCAACTCCCGATGTTGGGAAAAGAAATTATCCAGCCATGCTGGAGGGCCTGAGATGGTGACATTCCCGTTGCCAACCGCGCTGACGTAGAGGCAAGCCGCGGGCGACAAGGACCGAGATCGAGAGAAGTCATCCGTCAGGCTAGATGCCGTGTCTCGGTCGAGGCTGGCAACCACGTACGAGACGGAAGTGTTACTCTCAAGACCGGAGACCACCGAGGCCGTCCTATCCTGAACGGCAAGACCCAGCCGGAACGCAACAAGAACAATCTCGGGGCCGAGATCAACAAGGTCGAGGACGCTCTCGCCGCAACTAACAGCAAACGCTGAAAGAAGCCCGATGCAGCTCCCAACCAAGCATGTTGTTGGTGACGTTGGGTACGCCTTTTCTTCGTCATTCAAGTATCTAAGTCGTGTCGTCAGCAACTATGTTCTTCTCCGTCCCCTGGTGAACATTAAGTACTCACGAGACAAACAACGCAATCTGGTGTAAACAGGCCAAGGCGCTGTCCAAGGCACAGTTCGGCCTCGACGAGGAATCATGGGCATTCAGGAGCTCCACCAGTGTTGACGACGCTGGAAAGACAGCTCGCTGGGTGGAGGGAAGCCGAGTAATCTCGGCCCTCAGCTCAAAGTAGGCTTCGGAAAGGAGGTTTGCCAGCAGATAGTCTTCGCGTTTGGAAACAAGACGCCGCAACTCAGCGGCATAAGGGACGGCCTGGTCGCCAAAGACAATGACCTGGGTTGGCTCTGCCATGTTGAATGTTGTGTGTGAGGGGGGCAAGAGTGAGATGGTGATGGTTGGGAGAAAAGAAATCTGGGGGAGGGAAACTGTGGCAAAGGAGGTCAGAATTATATACAAGAGGTGGACTATGAGGTGTCAAGTCATGTGTGAAGTAGGCGTCTCGGTGCCTGTTTTGTCAGATCCTATGAACCCGTATCTCAGGCCGATGTCTGCCGCCATTCTCAAAGCCCGACCGGTCCAAGTCCCTTGGCGACCTCAGCCTTGAGCAGCATTGCCTTAGGCTTAGGACCTCTCTCCAAACTGCACGGTCAACCCGAGGCATGAGAGTCTCCACGTCTATGCCCATGCCGTCTGACCCGGTCAGCCGTTCTTGGTATCCATCCCGGCCTCGCTGTGATAAGATCTTTTGTGATGAATTCCATCGGACCATTTCTCTGGGTCCACACGACCTCGCAACCACCCCGGGTGTGTAACTGAAGCTGACACCTCACCGCATGGCTCGGTTACTAATTTTTGCACATGGATTGAAGCGGGAGCAAGGGCAGCTTCTTTTATCGGGTCTGAATGCTCTCAGCCTTGGTGGGGGTCATTGGACTCAGGTATGTCTACCTGGGCGAACCGAGATTGGTCTTTGAATAGGTACCAGGTAGGTACCTATTTTTTACATAGGGGTCAATATTGTTGTGGCACTCAACCTCCGTGTGTTCCCGTGTAGCTTCAGGTCGATAGGTACCTGCCTCCCCTGACTTATCCCGGAAGTTTGGAAACATGACAGGGTTACGGAGACGCGCCTAAAGCAACATCCGTGGCAGGTAGCAACCCGAGTCGCCGATAATTACGGATCGAAGTAGATGCGTGGGAGGTCTTGAATGCCTTGGTACCTACCCAATGCGTCAAGGTATGGTCGTGTACTCCACGTGGTTGTATCGTCTTCTTCGGAGGGCAGGAGGCACAGGGTATCTCGGTCTCACGCCCAGTATATTGAGTCTTGAAGTCGTCAATGAATATGGTTGGCCATGAAGCGACAGGGTTAGAATTCGACAGCCTCGACACGACCCTGTTGTCAGGGACTGGTGTTCCAGCCGCTCCACGAGCGAGAGGCACACTCCCGCTGAGTGGATCCCGGTTGTGAGCTCTGCCCTTGGGCTCGTCTATTTGTTCCTTTTTCGGACAAGAGATAAAGTGGGATGCTGATACCGTCGCTTCTCTTGGTCGGCTTGACCCGTAATAACAAGACAGCGTTGTGCTACGGCGTCAACGAGCGCCAGGGACTATGCTGTGCTGGGTCGGGTTCAGTAACACGGGTGGGAACCGCCACGTGCTGTGTCGAAGCGTGGGCCGATGGAAGGCCGGCAAGCCCGAGGTCCTGAACAAGGAGTTGTAGAGGGACTTGTTTCCAAATGTGACCCGTCAACGTTGTAATCTTGGCTTGATCGTCCACCACCCACTGGTCGTGTTGCATGCCCGCTCGGGTTCCCGGTTAGCACATGGGGACGCGTACACGCGCCAACCACCTCCTTGGGACCCAGCCCAAGGATCAGGTAATGTTGCAAATAAGCCTGGAATTCAGTTCATCCGACAACAGTCATTGAGATACAGACCTGCCTTATCTATGTAAGCCAATTAATGAAGCTCTATCTTGGCACTTGGCATCTTGTTCAATCACAGCAACAACCATTTTCAACAAATATCCCCCAACTCCAGGCCGCTGATCTGCTGCGGAGCATTCGGTTTGCTCCTAACTCTACTTGTTGGCATATTTCTCCCCGGTACTGGGGACGCCAACTCTCGGCAGCACGGGACAAGATATTGGCACATGACAAGCACTTCCTGGCCGAAGCTTGGTTGACTTTGAGGAGCTAGCAGGCACTGCGCGCTTAACGAGCTTTGCCATGTGAAATGTGAGGCGCGGAGTTGAGGCTCCACTTACACCGCCCTGTGCCATGCCATGAACAGACAGGGCACCAAGAGACCAACAAGGTACCCGGGTCGGCAGGGTGTCTCATGTCAGCAGCATCCCACGGTCACATTGCCGAGTGGAGTCTATCAGTCCCCGCCTCGATACATCCACCGCTCTCATACCACGGATATCACGTACTGTGGACATGTAGGTACCTGGTCTCTCTCCAGCCCTACCGTGCTACCGTAATCTCTGGCAGGGCGGGATGACCACGCCAGTTTTCTCACCGCCGTTAAATAAGGTACGAACTTCCATCTGGACAGACCAATGGAATCTAGCGGCCCGATTGCATGGCCAGTGGCAGCCCCGTATCTCCGAACATGCAAGTTCAGAGTCTGGTCGCTTGCTTCCCGATGCGACGTTGCTGTGTTGCAATGGGAGAGCTGACGGTTGGGGGCTTGAGCTCATGCACAGCATCGGACGTGTCCTCCACTCGCTTCCCGTTGGGCGACCCCTGGACTCACCCCTGCCCCCTCCTCGTTGACAGCCCCGTGGGCCGACGCGCAAATCATCCGGTGCGGCCCAGCGGTTTGCGGCAGGCAGATTCCACACCCCTGCCGGAGGCGCAGTCTCTCCAGCAGACGCACGCCTTGTGGGTGAGAAGGTGAGTTGCCAACAATGCTGGACCAGACGAAGTTCTCAGGCTATTACTTCCGTATTGCCGGTTCTCCCGGCCCGAGAGACTCGGTGGTTCCACGTGTCCGGGACCTGCGCCCATTTCCGTCTCTCGCCAGAGCTCCAGCTCCCATCGTCCTCTCTCTTGCACGCAACCTACGCGCAGTGCCCCTTGACTCTCCGCTTCACGGCTCAAACCATCCGCTGTCATCATGGCGTCCGACCAGAAACTGCTCTGCCTCAACATCCTAGGCTACAAAAAACCCGGCATCAGCTCCGAGGAGTATCGCAACTACATGGTCAACGTGCATGCGCCGCTGGTCGCCGGCCTCATGCAGAAGTATGGCTTCCTGCAGTGGAGCATGGTCAGAGACAACCCTTTCCCGCATTGAGATTTTAGGGAGGCGAGCTGACACGGACAACTTCGAAACAGACACACACCACACCCGAGTCCCCGGGACAGATGGCCCAGCTCTACGACGCCCAGTTTGCCAACGTCGCAACGTACGACTGCTGCGTTCAGATTGTCATCCCAAACATCGAGTGCTTTGTGCGCATGAAGGCGGATCCGTTTTTCAAGAACACTGTTGGGGCAGACCACGAAAGGTTTGCCGACACGCGCAAGTCCCAGATGATGATTGGGTGGTTCACGCCCCTGATGAAGGATGGACAGATGGTCCCTGAGTTGGCTGCTAAGGCGGAATAAGGAGAATACAAGGTTGCAGAGAATAATCACAGAGAAGAGATTGTCTTGGAACTCCTGGTTCGACTCTATGATACATCGAGTCCGCAGCCCTCCATTCCGTCCTCATTAATCTCTCAGTCCTCCCCCCTCAGTGCATCCTGGGTTTATAGCCCTTGACCGATTTCCACTGCACAAACGTCGCGCCGACAAAGGCAGCCGCCGCCGCTGCGATCGACACGTAGAAAGTAGAGGTCAGAGCCGTGTTGTAGACACCGACCAGTTTGACACGGCCAGCCTCATCCTTGACCATATCTGTGATGTGGGTTGCCCCGGAGTCAAGAAGACTGGAAAGGTCAAGGCCCGGGATGGCAGCCGCAGCGGCAAGGTGGATAAACCGCTGGTTAAAGACGTTTTGTGCAATACACACAAAGACAGAACCACCCAGCTGCATGCCGAAGAAGATGAGGGAGATGCCCGATGGGATGTCCTCGTCGGCAAGGATGGTCTGGACAGCAAGCGAAGCCTGCTGTGTCCCAAAGCCGAGGCCCAAGCCGACCAGAATCTGGTATCCGATCCAGTGTCTCGACGGCTCGTCGACAGACAGAGTCGACAGCATGCCGGACCCCGCGGCCGCAAAAATGCTGCCCGCCATCATGACCGGCGAGGGATATCCAATCAGCTGAGCAAACCCGCCGCCCATGACGGATCCGAGGGCTTGTGAGAGGACAAGGGCGATTGTCCTGACCCCTGACTCGACGGGGCTGACATCCTGAATGGCCTGAAACCAGACCGGCAACCAGTAGGTGGTGACCATCATGAGTCCTCCCGTCATGGTCTGATACCAGAGGGAGGCCACCACGGTCCGCTGTGCCGCGACGTGCGGCGGGATGGTGGCAACCTCGGGCCTGGTAACCTGCGCAGCAGCAAAGGCGACAGCCAACAACCCGCCGACGACCCAGAGGAGAATGATGCGCCAGTTGCTCCAGCTGTACGTGGACCCAGCCCATTGCAACGCCAGGACGAGGCAGACCACGCAGGGGAGGAGAAGGGCCGCGCCCAGGGGGTCCAGGTGCCTCAGCTTATCCGCCCATGGCCTGTCGTGATCCTTGCTCGGGGTCGGCTTGACGAAGAAGAAGAGTATCAGGACGACGGTGAGGCCAATGGGGATGTTGATCAGGAAGCACCACCGCCAACTCGCATTGCTGGTCAGAGCGCCACCAATCAAGGGCCCAATGATAGCTCCGATGTTCATGCAGGCCATCAAGACGCCGAACAAGATCGGGCGTTTTCGGAGTGGCGCGTTCTCGGTGACGAGGATGATGGAGCCGGACAGGACCCCTCCGAGGCCGCGCCCCTGGACAGCCCGGCCGACGATGATGGTGGTCGAGTTCATGGCCCCTGCCCCAATGGCAGACCCGACCATGAAGATCACCACCAGCGTCATGTACACCCACCTCGGGGGGTAGAAGCGGTAGAAGCGGCCGAGGGGGAGCTGCATGGCGCAGCCCGTCAGCTGGTAGGCGCTCGCATACCACCCAATGTCGCTAGAGGAGCGGAAATCGTCGGTGATGGCGGGAACGGCTGTCGAGACGATGGTTCGGTCCTGCGGAGGATGATGCCACGGCGGTCAGACGGGCAGTCCTATGTCGCCGACGAGAGTCGGAAAGTGGCGGCGCCGCGGCATACCACCTTGCAAGGAATGGAATCAAAACAAAGAGAGATGATACGAACCAGGGAAACAAGGAACATGGCCAGCGAGATGGCCACCATGACGACGGCCATCGCCGCCCGGCCGGGGTACCTGCTCTCGTCCTCGGCCTCCGCTTCCGCTTCCGCCTCAGCCTCGCCCTCAACTCCCTTTCCAGCTTCCAGCTTTTCGTCCCCGGTCCCCTGCCCGGCCTCCTTCCCCGCCTTTCCGCCCTTGTTTTCGTTATCGTCCTTCATCTGCAAGGGGGTTGGGGCACGGGGCTGCGGTTCTGTGGCTTGGCTCGGCGTGGCTCGCGCCCCCGAACCAACATTGTCGAGTTCGATCGAGCTTCCCGTCTCCGGCGAACAATCGTCTGTGGTGTCAGGCATTCTTTGGTAAGGAGGCTCATGCGAGGGTGGTCTGGCCATTGAGGAGGGCGGTGCGGGAATGCGCAGTAGCGTCGGCGTTGGCGTGCGGCAAAGCAGAAACCGTCCTAGGTACGGAGCCATCAAGGCTTGGCGATGGGAGGGCTTAAGTATTCTTAGCTTCTTTTTGAGTGAATTAAACTCCCCGCAAATGGGACCATCCCGGCGGCGTAGTTGTGGAACGCGTCACGGGGAGGCCCAACAGCACCCATGGTGTGGTTGGAGGCGGGATCGATGTCGGGCTTCGGTGGCCAGGTTCTAGACGCCCTGGTTGGCAGGGATTACGAAGTATCATCCTCGTCATCCATGTATCTCGCGATGTACCTGCACCCCTCCGCGGGACAGAGGAAAAGTTGAGATTACATTGGGGCCCCCTGCCCCTTTTTCCCGTACCCCCGTTCTCTTATCTCCACTTGGCCCCCGTGGCACGGGCTGTGAGCTTCCAGACGGCTCCCCGACCCAAGCCAAGCGGGAGACATGGATGCATGCACATGCATGAAAGTCACAGGACCACGACGTACAGACGTAGTATTTACAGAGACCCAGAGAAGCCAGGCCAGATTTGCTAACCGGTGGAGGGGTTGGGTTGCATCAAATCCTTCGGAGTTGTGGTCCCTTGGCGCCAGGTTCAGCCCCAGCACGTGGAGTGGTGTGCCGAAAGGAGCACTAAGCGGCTTAAAGTTAGAACCCGCGGCAGTGTCTGAGTTTATTCCAACGACCCGCAAGCGTGCCGTTGATGGCATCCAGGGCGTGACATGACAAACATGGGGGGCATAATACCACGACGACGCAATGAACATTCGACCGACACTCCACCTCCCTGATACCGCCATCCATGCAAAGAGTCGGTGAGGAGGCAGGTGGTATTTGCAATCTGTAGGGTGGCCGTCTCGGACTCGCCCTCGGAGCCGGAAATGCAGGACAACGGAACGGAGAGACGGACAGCGATGATGACACTCCAGGAGACTTCCTGGGCCTACGCGCGTTCTCCCTCGGCTACTCTGTCTGGTACCTTGGGTAGGTACGTAGACTTGTTCGCGGAGATACATAAATTATGACCACACGTCTCAGCTCTGCCAAGCTTACCCAGGCAGACCAAACCAAAAGGAGATCATCTCATCTCATATTCTCTCTCGCATTTCCAAGCCAAGCAATCATGTTCGAAGTCAAGGAGGTCACCATCACCAAAGCCGAGCTCAAGTCCAAGGACTTTGTGCCGCGGGGAAACAAGTCCCCGTCTCCGTTTAACACGTCGCTGTACCTTGGCCTCAGAGCTCTTGACTGCTTCTGGCAGTACCTGGTCCTCTCTCAAGGCTACGGGTCGTTCCTGATTCAACTTCTCGGGGGCACCGTCATTCCGGCCTCGGCTGCGGCCGATACCAGCATCCCTCAACTCGACAGCCTTGGCCTCTCTTGGTACAGGCTGGTTCTTCTGTTGATGAACATCGTGGCCGCCTTGAAGCACTTCTGGTTCGTCCTCCGCGTCGCCGAGGAAGCCTGGACGCTGCCTGGTGCCATCATCGTCGGTCTCGACAATATCGCCTTTGACACGCTAAACAACTTCCTCTTCCTTTGCGTGGCCACCTCGGCCGGCTCTCACGCCTCCGGAGAAACGCTGGAGAATCCGTACCTCCTGGCCGGTGTTGCTCTCTTCGTTGCCGGCATCGCGTTGGAGTGCATCTGTGAAGTCGACCGCAAGCTCTTCAAGGCCGACAAGAAAAACAAAGGCAAGCCGTATACCGGAGGCTTTTTCTCGGTTGTCCGCCATCCCAACTACGCCGCCTTTACCGTTTGGAGAGCTGGTCTCGCCGTGGCCACGAGTGGTGTAACGGCCGGCCTCCTCATCGCCGGCTTCTTCACCTGGGACTTCTCGAACCGTGCGGTTCCAGCGCTGGACGAGTATTGCTCGAAGAGGGTGAGTTTGCTCTTCCGTGTCTTGGTCTTCTCTCAAATATCCATGCTGACTTGAAGCCAGTACGGAGAGGTGTGGGCCGAGTATAAGAAAAAGACCACATTTACCCTGATTCCTTACGTCCTTTGAACCATTTTCTCCTTCTGCGTCAATCGAGGCATACCGGCCTCTCGTTTTCCTGTATTTCAGACTGGAAAGGGCTGGCTACTTGCTTCTTTGTTTTTCTCGGTCCTGGCGGAGTTGTTTTGGAGCGCAAACTTGAAGATACGTGTTCGCTTGGAAGTGGAAAAGACTCAGTTTATAGAAAAGAGAACTTGAGATCATGATTACTTGAGAACACTTCGTCGCAAAGTGTGACTTGTGCACTTGAAACTCCAACGCCCCCACCACGATGGGTTGCTGGCATGGACGGTCAGGTACACAAGGCTTCCAGTCATGGTACTTTGCTCTTCTTGTGTTTTAGAGACTGCATTCTGATATCGCCGAAGGTCGCCAACAAAATTTGTAACAGAGTCACCGCAACTTGTGTATTACTATCGGGATTATTCTTCTTCGTTCAACTTAAGCCGCCGCCATCGCTCGTCCCGACTCCCAAAATTCACCCTCCCCTCTCACAACGCACTCTCCGTAGGTAGGTACCTAAGTACCTAGGTAGTTATGTTGCCTCCCGATTACTTGGGGTGCAGCCCTCCCGTCAGGCGCCGCCACCAGTCATTGAGCCACTTCAGAATATCCTCCCACCGGCCGGACGACGGCGTTGGGTCAATGGCATACTCATGAGGGACTTTCGGCCATTTATCGACCCCGTCCAGGATGGCCATCGACATGCCCCCCATCATGTGCAGCTCAAAGTGGCAGTGAAACAGCCACGGCCCTGGTTCAGTCACCTGATACCGGTAGATGGTCCAGAACCCCCCAGAAGGCTTGGTGGCAAAGACGGTCATCCAAGTGTCCCGGAGCCCCGGATTGACCAGGTTGAAGCTCTGGGGCTCCGCCTTAATGGCCTCGGCAACGCTGCTGTAGTTCCATCGGCCCTCCCCGCTGCCAATCCTCCACGTCTTGCTACCGTGCTTGTGCATGACGTGCTGGAAGGCGAGCTCGTCCCCGGGGAGGGAAGCCACCTCCAGGATCAAATCGACCCAAGACCCGTTCTTGGTCCGAATAATGAGATTGTCCTCGTCCGTCCCAAGTGTGTCGTTGGGGTAAAACAGCAAGGGTCGGTCGGCCTTGAGGTCGGGCGCGTACAGGTATTTGGTGTTCATGGTGTACTTGTGTGGCGCGCCGACGCGACCCATCACCAAGAGGAACTCTTCGTCCGCGACAGCCGCTGGGACGGCAGCCGGCCACGGCGTCATGGTGTCAGACGAAATGTCGTACGGGGTGTAGCTCTTGGTGTCTGTGATCTCGAGCGCGCTCATGCCGCCGTATGTCACGTACGGCTGCGACTTTCTGGTGCTGTGCTCGGCGCCTTTGTAAACCATGTCGGCAAACCCCGAGATGACCTGGGTTGCACCAGAGTCCGGCAGGCGGATGGTGTAGCGAGCAGGGGGCTTGTCGAGCTTCACCATAACCGAGAACCGCTCGCCCGAGCTGATGGCGGCGGCCACAAACTCCCGGGGCTCCACGTAGGCTCCGTCAACCTCGTAGAGCCACATGGGATGCTCGTCAATGGAGAAGTCAATTTGCTTGTTGGGCTGCGTCGCGATGAAGTTCATGCTGACCCAGCCGTCTGCAGCATTGACCTCGACCGTAGCGTTGCTGCCGCTGGATGGAACACATCCCGATTGGATATGGTTGGGCACCTTGGTGATGTCGCTCGAATTCACCCATGGCCCTTGGATCCCGGGAGCGGTCAGGGGGAAGCATCTAAAAGATGCGTTGTTAGCATTTACTCTTGACGCTCTGCCAAAATACCACTTGAGACCGGACGTACCCTTTGTCCGTGACGTTTTGGTCCGGGAATGTGGCCTGCTTTGGGCCCGGATTTGTCTGATTGTCCAGAAACGCCTGGGGCATGCAATATGCCTCCCCGTGGCCGTTCAACAGAATACTGTCAACGCAGCTAAATGGGGGATGGCGTGTTAGTCAGATGCCCAGCCAGAGAGTCAGTTCGAGGAGCATGCTCTTACAAGATCAACAACTTGGAGTCTTGAATCGCTTTCCACCAGGCTTCGGATGTGAAACTTGTCCACTCTGACAAGACCATGAGCTTTGGGTTTTGTGAAGCCTTGTTCATGGCCCTGATGTCCTTGGGGTCCCGGCTAATTTGGGACCACAGCCCAGTCAGGTCTTGCTTCGGCCTGTGAGAATCAAAAGCATGAGTGAGTCTTCTTGTCGCCACCAACACCGTCGTGGATCGACTGACTTGATATAGATGGCCCCATAAAGTCCATCCTCGAGCGTCATTCGCTCGTGAGAATGATACCAATGGGTGCCAGGCGGCGAGGCCTTGAACCGGTAGACAAAAGACTTCCCTGGCAGAATGGGCTTCTGAGACAATCCGATGACGCCGTCAGACCAGGGAGTTCCCGTTTGACTGTTGCGAAGTTCCAAGTTAGCGAATCAGGGCAATTTTTGAGGTCCGTGGGGGGCACTTACGAGATGCCGTGCCAGTGAATGGTTGCATTCCGAGGCATGTCATTGTGGACGGTAATCTGGATCCGCGAGTCAATAACCGGCGGATACTACCAAGAGCCGTGGTTGTGTTTCACAAGCTGTCGGTACCTACCTCGACGTCGTCGTCTTCATTAAACACCAGGTTTGGCCCTGGAAACTGGCCGTTGGTAAAAATCATCTCCCTAGAGTGGCCATTGGGAGCACCCACGCCCCAAGAAAGGCGCAAGGTCTCCCGGACTTTGGCGGCCCAAGAGAGGTGGGAGAAGGAGATGCATAGCAGCAACCAAAAGAATGCCCGGGGAATCATGTTGGATCGCTTTCCCAGGCACCAAATTTCTGCGGAGTAACGCATGAGACTGTCTGGGGAGGCGGACTTCGCAGACCTGCTTTTTGATCCTGAGCTCCCTCTCATTGTGGCGTCCAGCCTGGTTGCTCCTTTTGCGACTAGTGGATAATTCCAACTTGTGTCTTGCCAAAGACGTCCGATAGCAAGTAAGCTCGGAGATGAAACCTTTGACATCTTCCCTGGGGTATGGCTATCGCGAAAACAAGCCCAGGGTCTGTTTGGAAGACAGCCTCTGGAATGGAGGGGGTCCTTCAGCACGCAGCAGGGTTGCAACGGAGCGGGCCCAACCAGAATCACCCAACGTGACCCTGGTAATTCTGTGCCACCCCTGCCACTTGTACTGGTACATGCTCGAGGACATGGAGGTACAAACGCATGTGAAAGACTCTTCGTCACATTGGAAGTGGGTTCCCCTGTCTGTCGGGCTTGCGCTATGCGGTCGGAGCAGAGCCGCTTCGTCCCAAGCGAGTATCAGACGAGAGATGCCAGCCCAGGTATTACCTTCACAGCATGTTCAGCCGTGGCAACCTGGAATTTGGAATGTCTGCGACTGGATTTGTGACGCCTGGTTCTGGCGGCGCATGCGAACATCCCTTCACCACCTGTCTCTTTAGGCAAACATAAGCGAACTGCTGACTGCATTCAAGGTCGTGTTCGGCGCAATAGCTATCCCATGTTCGGCTCAAGCCAGCGACGAGGGCTGTGCATGGCATCGGAGAGCAGCCATGGCTTCCATGCGCGTTACATCGAGAACAAGGAGGCTCGTCCCAGAGAAGCAGCGGTCCATCGCCTGCCCCTCGTCTTCACTTAACCACTACACCGTGACGGTTCGCGCACCTGTGCCCGGCCAAACGCCCAACTTGACAGCCCCGAGAGCAAGTCCACGTTCGCTGTGTTCCGGCGTCCTCCCACAATGACCACCTCAACCCAACAAAGCCGGCCTTTAGCGCTGGACCTCAACGTCCTCTGCAGTGCTATATCGAGTGAAACCGGACGAAAATATGAGATTGGCGATGTTCAGATTCCCTTCTCTGACCTCCCTCTGGATCCCCTTGCCGTAATGAACGTGCTCGAGATCATCAAAGAGCGCACCGGAATCGAGCTTCCTGCTTCCATCTTTCGAGATTGCACCACCGTTTCCGAGGTGGCAAAGAGGTGCGGAACGGTGTCCCCTAGTTCGTGAACCCCCCCAAGCCCAGCCACTATCCTTCCAACCTGTCCTTGACGCATCTCCAATACATAGGGGCTGAACATGTTTTCGACAAGTGATCGGTAGTTGCTCAACCCCGTCTCGCGAGCGGCTGGTGCAGACGGCCTTTGACCTTGTCAATAAGCGCCTGGCGACGTTCGAGGACGAAGCCGGAACCAGCGACTTCTGGAACGCCGTCTACCCCGCCCAGAGGAAACTTGTTCTCGCCTTTATCAACGAGGCCTTTGCACAACTGGGATGCCCTCTGAGTGCCATGGCGCCCGGCATGCCCTTGCCGTATCCGCCAGCCGTCTTGGCCAAACACCAACGGGTGCTCAACGGTGCTCTCTTTGGAATCCTCGAGGATGGCGGCCTGGTGGAGCGCCAGGGAGACCGCTATCTTCGCACGACTGCCATCGTCGACCCAACGCCGGCCACGTTGGTCTACGAGAACCTCCTCCGGGAACACCCCTTGCACGGCAACACCCACCGCCTCCTCCATGCCACAGGCTCGCAGTTTGCAGAATGCCTCTCTGGCGGCGCAGATCCCATCAGGATCCTGTTTGGCAAGAACAAAGATCTGCTCCAAGACTTCTACACCAACGCCCCCATGTCCGTGGCCGCTTCCAAGCTCCTGGCCTCACTTCTACAGGACGTCTTCTCCAAGATCTCCCACGCCGAGACCCGTCCTGTCGAGATCCTCGAGGTCGGCGCCGGCCTCGGCGGCACAACCAAGTTTGTCCTCGACATGCTCACTGCGTCCGGGATCCCCTTCAAATACGTCTTCACCGACATCTCGGCGTCCTTCTTCGCCGCGGCCAAGGCCCGATACAAAGACCTCACCGCGGCAGCGGGAAGCATTGAGTATCTCGTGCTCGACATTGAGAAACCGCCTCCCCAACATCTCCAACACCGATTCGACGCCGTGATCTCGACCAACTGCATCCACGCCACCAAGGACCTGGTCGTCTCGTGTTCCAACACGCGGAAGCTCCTCCGAGCCGGTGGGTTTCTTGCTCTGGTCGAGTTCACCACCCGGCTCTACTGGCTGGACCTTGTGTTTGGCTTGTTGGATGGGTGGTGGCTGTTCGAGGATGACAGGAAGCACTGCACGGCGAACGAAGCCGTGTGGAAAGCTAAGCTGGAAGCGTCGGGTTTTGACGAGGTTCTGTGGGTGAAGGGGGAAGGGGGCAGGAAACCCAATCCTCAGTTGATAGTCGCCTGTACGGAGTCTACCTGAGCGGCTCTGAAGGGCTGTCGTGCCGTCTCTATCCAACTACCCACCTTAGTCTTCAGCTTGCCAATTGTCAAATATATACTGTTCTTGAGGTTACTGATCCAACTGCAAGTGATAGAAGCTCCGCCCTGACGATGCGTCACTGGCTGCCCACCCCTCGCTCGCCCTTGGCACCGTACCGCCACTGGTCCGACCTCAACCTGCGTTCCATGCACTCGTGTCTCGTTGCACCCGGCCGCCAGGGCAAAAACTACATACTACCAACCGGATTCGAGAACCACGGCATGCAATAAATCCCGGATTGGACTCCACATCGGCCTTCTCACTCGGCACAATGACGTGTCGGGTGCCGACTTTCGTTCCGTTGGGGGAAGGTGGGAGAGGGCAAACGGCCAAGTCCAGGGGCATGGAACCATCCATCCCAAGCCCCGTTTCTGTTCGCCCATTCACATAAGAGAAGCCTCCTTCCGTTGCTTGCCATCGTCCAAAGCAATGAATTCCGGCAAAAAGCAGCACTCCTTCCCAGAGAGCAACAAACTTGACCTTTTCGTGTCCCTCCGATGCGGGCCGTCGTATTCGAGAGGGTTGCAAGTCAAATCCTCCCCACACAACCCCTGACTCAGCGGCTTCGACTTTTTTTCTTCCGCATGCTGCGCGCGGTCGCCCTCGCCTTGACCCTTACCAATACCATAATCTTCTCCCGCTCCGCCGCCAACAATCACTCCACCCACCCTAGGAATTGCGACAGGCCCATGGATGGCATCCCGACTCGCCAACTACACATTGCCGCCGAAGAACACTTTGTGCACCATGTCCCCGCGACGTACCCCCGCCTGTGCCGGCTCTCAGACGGCTCCATCCTCGCCGGCTTTACCCTTTTCGAACCCGATGGCACGCGTGTCCTTTCCATCGCCCGAAGCGAGGATGACGGCCTGACCTTCCAACACCGCGGCGAAGTGACCCGCTCATCGGGCGACTGCGACAACCTCTTCCTCCTCGAGGTGTCGCCCTCGGCCCACGACCAAGACACCGTCTCAGACCCGCCCATCATCCTCGCCGCCTTCCGTAACCACGATCTCGACGACGAGGGAAAGCCTACTTACTTTCGCATAACCGTCTGCCAGTCTGCGGATGGCGGCGAGTCGTGGACGTTTCTGTCCCAGGCGTTTGAGAAGCCCGCCCCGATGGGATTGTGGGAGCCCTTTTTGCATGCGGCTACGGGGGAAGGAGAAATTCGGCTGTATTTCTCGCAAGAGATGGATGTCGACGACCAAGATACCATGGTCGTGCGCAGCAACGATGGCGGCGCCACCTGGTCGGTTCCCGTTTGCGTCACGGGAGGAGGGGAGAGGCTGCGCGACGGCATGGTTGGCGTGGCGAAATCCTGGGACGAGAGGACGGGCGCAAAGGCCCTAGTTCTGGTCATGGAGACGACGCGCAACGGCGCATTTTCCGTCGAGGCGGTCGTGTCTCGCGACGGCGGAGAGACGTTCGGGTCGCGCCAGGTTGTCTACGAACCAACACAAGGCAGGAACGCCGGGGCGCCACAAATTGCCGCATTTGCGGACGGATCCCTAGCCGTGGTCTTCATGACGGATGAGGATGAGGAAGGTGATCCCAGGTGGCCTCAGGGGGCTAGCGTCAAAGCCATCTTTGCGTCGCGGCCTGAGGATGGGTGTATTGCATGGGGTGCCCCCAAAGCGATCTCGGACTCTGCAAGCTTCTGGCCCGGGATCATGGGCTTTGCCGATGATTCCGCACTGGCCGTCTACGAGTCTTGTTCCAGCATCAGGGGCCGCATGCTCACGACGCCCATGGGCGATTAGCTCAGGAGAGAGGCACATCGTGGCTGAAAGAGACGCGAGAAACAACAATCTAGGATTTACGTGATGCTCCTATCTGGTGGGCCGATACTCGGATTCGGATTCGGTACCATCTCAGGTCCCCCCTGGCACAGGATTGTTGTCTTCCTCAGTCCTCCGGGTTTTACACGGCTATGAGTGTGCCATTTCCAGACAGACTATACGTATACTCATCGGGTGCATGCGGGAAGATGCTCGCCGGTCGAATGTTTGATTGTTACCTGATATCTTGATTCAGAGAGGACAGTTTACGAGAAAACCTTCCACATCACAACGATACATCATCAGACCAACGACCCAGCGAAGCGGGCTGGGCCAAGGACCGACCGACGTGGCCTGGCCAAACGCCGGAACAGTCGGCTGCCAAGCGTTGATGTCTCGGAGTTGATGTGGAACGTGGATCTCGCCCACATCCCATCGCGATTTTGGTTCTCGAAGTTCGTGGCGATAAGAACCTAACAGGACGTGACTAACTGGGTTCCAAGCAGCTTCGAGACGTAGGACCGGCGATTCGGAATGCGCGAGATAATTAGCTATCAAGCTTTCGCCGAGGAATGGCGTGCAGATACGACGAGGCCCTTTGTCCACTTGGCGTGGAAACCCCCACCACGACCCTGAACACCATACTCCATACCCCTGAAGCCTCCCCGCCTTTTGCGCCCTAAACGCCACTAAACAGAACCAGTGTAACCCAAAAAGCGATGGCCCATGGCATTTCCGACTATCCCAACGGGGTCGAACCGGACACGGAAATCCCATCAAGATTAGCAGCCCTTCGCTGTGTTGGCCGGACGCCGCCGTAACTTCTCCTCCTATCCGCCGTGAAAGCTTCACAACCTCAGCCGGTTCAAGAACCCGAACTCTGGTAGCATGATCCGTCCTCAAATGGACAAAGTTACACCCGCCACCAATTCGGTGTTGAACTTTCATCACACAACCATTAAGCACCGCAGATAGACGATGCTGAAGTTAACAGTAATAGAGAGTAAATATCAACCGAGTTTTCATACAGATGTTCTGTGTTTCACATTTCCAGTGGCTATTTTCCATCTCGAACGCAATCGCGATTGGACGAAATGACTCGGCGGCGTTCGGAAAGCCGGCATTGAGGAGAAGAGCGGGGGCACCAGGATCCAGATAACGCGGTTGACCTTCCGCAAGAGGGAAAATGGCACCCCCACAATACGCTTCCCCGGCAGGCATCTTGTATCTATCTCACAAAACTTCCGCTCGCAGATAGATCTGCGCAGGGAATCCTTTTAGGTTCAGGTATGGGTCCAAACCTTCTGATTGTTGACAGAAAACGTAACACCTGACAGTTGTCTCAGCTTACGGGCTGACACATGGGGTGCTTGGGCCAATGAGAGGGAGAGATATTGCCGTGCTCGGAGTTAGAAGGCCCATGTCCGGTCGCTGAAAGGACGAAATGATGGTCAGCTTCCTGGCGCCTAGGTGCCTCACCGACACGCGTGGACTAGCGCCAATGCTGTGCTCGCGATACCGCCCTCAGGTCTCACAAGTCAGGCAGAGATGTCTCACAGACTGAGCGTGTATAATTAGCTGCTGAATCCACGATGAAAGCTCCTGCATGAGTTCTGCTCCATAGCACTTCCTTCCTCTTCAATCCAGTCATTCAAGATGGCCGGGCGCACTCTTCCCTTCCTCTTGTTCGGCGGTGCCGCCGCCGCCTCGGTCGGCCTCCCTGTCCAGCTCGAAACCCGTTCCTCTGTGACCTCCCGCCTCGCCAACGTCCACGTCTCGGTCGCGAGGTCCATTGAGGGGCCCATCACCGTCGCATATGGGCCTTGCTCGTCCTCGTCTGTGCAGGATGCTCACCACGTCCTCGGCCAGAGTGCAGGCAGTGTCTCGGACTCGACCCGCCTTGTGTGGGTGGTTCCCGAAGATACCGAGTCTGGCGGCTGCCTCTCGGCCTGGGACTCTGCAGGCATGCTTGTCGGCCGCAGCGAGCCGCAGACGGTGCAAAACAACAAGAAGCGCCGGGCAGAGAAGAGAGCCGGTATGTGTTGGGTGGTGGTCGAGTTGGGGTCAGAGTTGCTGACAACATGATGCAGCTACCAGCATCCCGATGGGGGCGTCCAACGGCATCGACACCCTCGGGCCGTGGTTTGAGGGAGTGACGCTCCTGAAAGACAAAGAGCCCAGCGCCGTGGACGTCAAGGCGGCCAAGGAAAAAGAGATCGCCATCGTGGGAGCCGGCATGTCCGGACTCATGAGCTACCTCGTCCTGACCCAGGCGGGCATGAAGAACATCAAGATTCTCGAGGCAGGCCAGCGACTTGGTGGCAGAGTCCACACCGAGTACCTCAGCGGCGGCCCGTTCGACTATTCTTATCAGGTGTGTGTTCCCTAGCCCTAACCCTGGAAATCCCCCCTTGCCGTCGGCGCCGAAACTCGACGTGCTCAGTCGCGACACCGCGGTCTAGGACGACGCAAGCCTCTGAAAAAGAACAGGGCTAAAACGCACGACAGGAGATGGGACCGATGCGCTTTCCGTACACCTACATTGACTCGACGACGGGCGAATCGCTGAACATCTCGGACCATCGGCTGGTGTTCCAACTGGCCGATGAGATGAACCGCATCAACGGCCACAACAAGAACCTGAGCGTGGATTTCATCAATTGGGTGCAGAGCAACTCCAACGGCTTGGTGTACAAGAACGGCTTCAAGCTGCCGTCGGGACTGCCTCCGACAGTTGCCCAAATCAAGGCGAACCCCTCCCTGGGAGGACCCGTCAAGGTCTACTCCAACTCGACCAACGCGCTCGAAGCCGCCGTGGCGGCGCACATGCCTGGTCCCGACTTCTACGCCGCGGCTGCGAAGAACATGTTCAAGGCCCACAAGGAATTTCTCGGTGCGTGACAGGCTTTGCGTTGCGGTGTTGGAGAGGAACAATCTGCTGACCCGCTCCCAGAGAATGGCTTGGGTGGCCTCGGCGGCGACACCTGGTCTGAGTTCGCGTTCATGGTTAACTACCTCGGTGGCAGCCTCAATGACACGGACATTCAGGGTGGTACTTCGGGATCGTTCTGGGGTGAAGTAAGCGTACCCGGGACCAGCAGGAGGCGCAGAGCGTTGCTAACACAACGGCCACAGATCTTTGACAATGTCTACTTTGGCGCCAACTCGTGGCGCACCATCAATGGCGGGCTCAACCGTCTCCCCTTGTCTTTCCACCCCACCGTCAACAAGGATACCACCATGAACCGCCGGGTCGAGCGCATCAAATTCACCACCAGTAAGCCCGGAGCTGCCAAGAAGGTTGAGCTCTCGTGGCGTGATGTGTCCAATCCCAAGAAGACCCAGCCGCTCAGCACGTCAGCCTACGACTACGTTCTCGTCTCGGCCCCCTTCAGCATCGTCCGGCAGTGGCGGCTGCCCTCCACCCTCCCGATCACCATCTCCAACGCGATCAAGAACCTCGGCTACGAGAGCGCGTGCAAGGTGGCGCTCGAGTACAAGACGCGCTTCTGGGAGCACTACGAGAACCCGATCCGCGGCGGGTGCTCGACGACGACTGACATCCCGGGCATCGGCAGCATCTGCTATCCGAGCTACAACATCAACGGCACGGGCAAGGCGACCATCCTGGCCAGCTACGCGACTCTCGACTGGCCCTCGTCGCTGACCGAGGAGGAGCACGTGCGCATTGTCCTCGACGCCATGACCGAGATCCACGGCGAGGACACGCGCAAGCTGTACACGGGCCGCTACAACCGCCGGTGCTGGGCTCTGGATCCCCTCGAGAGCGCCTCGTGGGCCGCCCCGTCGATTGGGCAGCACCAGCTGTACATCCCCGAGTATTTCAAGACGTACGATGGGGTGAGTAGTCTGCCGACTGGACCCTGCAAATGAGCCAGGATGCTGACACATCGCGCTTCTAGTTGATCTTCATTGGCGAGCATACGAGCTATACGCATGCTTGGATTGCCTCGGCGCTCGAGTCGGGCATCAGAGGATCCGTGCAGCTGCTTCTTGGTACGTTGTGCTCCCTTCCCCCTCCTGGATCACCACGGCTAACCCTCGGTTGCAGAACTCGGTCTCGTCGACGAGGCCAAGGCGGCGGTCAACAAGTGGATGGCGAGGTGGATCGACATCTAAATATGCATCACTGGCCGTTGCTGTATACGGGGCAGGGTTATGTGTATCTTAATCAGTACGGCGTAGAGAATTCTTGGTAATCAGGTGGTAGCTTGTTTCTAGGTACCTTAGTAATTTCGCTCTCGAGCGTTTGTCAGCTTCGCCTTCGAATAGCGCCCTTGAGGGCATGGCAATAGTGTTGGTGATTTATCCGGCACCAATAATATGCCAAGCCGGGTTGACCCCATGACAACCCATGACGGCCCAATCCAAGGACTGGTGGGAATAAAGAAACGGATCTGCAGAGGACCGTAAAACGGAATCTGGGGTCCGCGCCTGTTGGGGGATGTGGCCCCGGGCGATATATCCCATACTCTAATGAATTGAAAACACCTTTTCCGCCCGGCACGTCACTGAGGAGTCGGAGCCTAAATGGCGTCGGGTTCCGACAAGCCCGCCACGGGCGCGGGGGGTGGGCGGGACAAGTATTCCTGAGCGAGACATATAGCACATGCAAGCCGTGCGACGTACGGGAGAGCCCCCTGAGACGGACAGCTAGGAACACCAGAAGCCCGTCACCTGACACACACATTGACGACTCGAACAACGACCATGAAGGCAGTACTGCTCGCGGCGCGCTTCGGCACGGCGCTGTCATCGCCAACTCCCGTCCAGGGTGCTCTGGCCGACGACCCCGTGTCGACGGCTACCCCCAAGACTCTGCAGACAGGGAACTACTGGATCAGGGCCGTGGCGTCGCCGAACTACCACAAGTACCTGCAGACGGTACCCGCCAACGTGCCCGGGACGGCGGTGCTCGACTCGTACACGACGGCCGGGCAGTTCAACATCGAGGACGGGCAGCTCGTCAACAAGGTGTCCAACCCGCCGCTGTACATGTGGGTGGAGGAGCCGGCGGACAAGGCCAACCCGCCACGCACGCTGGCCACGTCGTTCAAGACGACCAAGAACCCGTTCGGCACCTTCGCGTGGCAGGGCGACGCCTTGACGTGGTCGGTGCCGAGCATCAAGCGGCAGAACACGGCGGCGTGGCTGGTGTGCGCGAAACAGGCCCTGTTCATCAACACGGGGGCGTTTGGGTACCAGACACCTTCGGGATGCGCAGACCAGACGGTGAGTTGATCCTTGATGCGGGCTAATGACACGGGGTCGCCGACTCGACTGACGGGACCGCGTCTCCAGATCCATTACTACAACGACAAGACTGCGAACAACAAATAGAGTAGCGAGAAAGAGAGGGACGAGGATGGTGTGTAAATAGGTACCTTGAAAACGGGAAACGTCGGCGTAACGCAGGCATGAGCATGATTTCCATTTCCTCTTCAACACGAGAACGGGCTTCGAGAGTGGTGATGCGAGCAACGCCGCTATATTGCCAATCGTGCCTTGTAGGTGCGTACGAATGTTTTTACCCCTGCTCAAGTACTAGTTATGTGAAGCGAGCCTCTCTTCTCGATGATAATACTCTAGAGAATTGGGTCTAATTACTTTTAGACAAAAAGAAGGAAATAGAGAGGAGAAGGAAAAGGAAAAAAGAGGGTAAGGGAAAAATAGAGTAAAGGAAAAAAGACAGAAGGGAAAGAGAGAGAGGAGGCGAAATATAGAAGAGGGAAAAATAGAGAGGAGGGAAAAAAGAGAGGAGGGA
>FTCU01000392.1_pt1 | contig 22858 bp, 20 predicted proteins | sample 1639521 | NCBI WGS metagenome assembly FTCU01 (sample SAMEA3914864, study PRJEB12502) | metagenome | biome: forest; material: soil | place: USA | collected 2012-03-12 | depth 0.3 m
GGCGATCTCGGTGTACGACTGGGCGATCTGGTGCTGCATGCCCTGGAACTCGCCGACCAGCTGGCCGAACTGCTTGCGGTCGTTCCACACGTACTTGACGGCGTTCTCCCACGAGCCGAGCGCCAGGCCCGTCATCTGGGCGGCGATGCCGATGCGGCCCTCGTTCAGGATCGAGATGGCGTACTTGTAGCCCTGGCCCTTCTCGCCGAGCAGGTTCTCCTTGGGCACCTCGACGTCGTCAAAGTTGAGCACGCACGTGCTGCTGGCCTTGATGCCCAGCTTCTTCTCCTTCTTGGCGATGCTGAAGCCCTTCATGCCCTTGTCGACGATGAAGGCCGTGATGCCGCGGTAGCCCTTGCTCGGGTCGAGATTCGCAAAGACGATGAAGAAGTCGGCCTCCATGCTGTTGGTGATCCACATCTTGCTGCCGTTGAGCTTGTAGCCGTGTTCCGTCTCGGTGGCCTTGGTGGCCAGGGCGAAGGCATCAGACCCGCTGACGGGCTCCGACAGGCAGAAGGAGCCCACCGTGTTGGTGGCCAGGCGGGGCAGATACTTCTTCTTGATCGCCTCGCTGCCCCAGTTGATGACGGCGTTGTTGACCAGTGTGTTGTGCACATCCACCATGACCGACACGGAGGGGTCGACGCGGGCCAGCTCCTCGATGCCGATAATAGCAGACGTGAAGTTCATGCCGGCACCGCCGTACTCCTCGGGGATCTCGACGCCCATCAGGCCCTGCTCAAACAGCTGCTCGACGATCGTGGGGTCCATCTTCTCCGCCTCGTCCATGTCGCGCACTTTGGGAAGGATCACATCGTTGGCGAACTTCTGCACCGTCTCGGCCATGGCGGTCTCGGTCTCGCTGAAGTGGGAGATGGGCGTGGGGACGAGATCTGCGAGGGCGTCACGGCGGGCGGCTGTAGTGGAAAGAGGGCGAGCGCTGTCAGGGGAATAACCAGATTAGACCGTCGTTCTGGCGAGGCATCGTCAAAACCACCGCCATTGCCGGCTGCTCGGCGGGCGGTGTCAAGGTCCAAAACTTACCACTGGACGGCGGCGGAGAATGGCTGTCGTATCCTGGGGGCAGAAACGGCCTGGCTCCTGCGCACCGCCGGGCGCAAAGCTTTCACAAAGGACCTCATGTTGAACGGATGGAAAGGACTGAATCAAACGGCGTGGGGGACACAAGACTCGAAACAAGGAAAAGAACAAGGGGAACAGTGCTTCTCAAGTTTCTTATACGGAATCTGGAATGGGGGATGCCCCGCTGAGATCCGAGACCGGTTGGCGTGGTTTATTCGTTAAACGTGATGTCTCCCAGGGACCAATCGAACGGACTACCGGGGTATTACCACACACCAGGGAGACCACTGGCTCGAAACTGGGCAATGTTCACGGCTTTGCGCGGGCGGCACAGCTGCCTTGCAGATGAAGCCGAGGTTACCGTCTCCAGAACGCCGCAGCTTTCCCCACAACGCGGGTTGGCATCGGCGCAGCGTCACAGCAAGGGTGGCCTGAATGCCATGTGACCGAGTTGGCCAAGGCGTCGACTAGCCCCACTAAACCGACAATTGCCGTGCATACCACGTGCACAGTCCCGTGATCTCAAAAGTTCCTGAGCTCCACCCGATCCATCGTGAATTGCTGATCTGGTCCGGAAGCGCATCCACGACGACGACGACGACCCCGACGGCGACAAAGACGACGAGCACCAGGCCACCCGTCGCGCCAGCACCACCAACACCATGGCGACGGCCTTCCTCCGAAACCTGGTGCTCCGGCCAGCCCTGCGGGCGCCAATGGCCCTGCCCAAACCACCAACCCCGACTATCGCCCGCGCCTTTTCCACCACGCCCTCCCCGAACGCGACACTCAACCAAGTCATCCGAGTACGCCGCTTCTTCCCTCCACCTGAGACTTTCTCCGTTCTAACCACAAAAACAGGGCTGCCGCAAGCAACAACGCGCCCGCCACGCCGTCTCCCCCGCCCTCAGCGCCATCAACGCGCCCTCGCTCAAGGGCGTGTGCGTCAAGGTGGGCATCACCAAGCCCAAGAAGCCCAACTCGGGCGAGCGCAAGACGGCCCGCGTGCGCCTGTCCACGGGCAAGGTGATTACCGCGTACATCCCCGGCGAGGGCCACAACATCCAGCAGCACAGCGTGGTGCTGGTGCGCGGCGGGCGGAGCCAGGATTGCCCCGGCGTGCGGTATCATCTTGTGAGGGGGGCGCTGGATTTGGTGAGTTTGATATGAGCTTGGTGGTGGTGTGTGTCGGTGGTGAGGGTTTGGCTGACTGGTTTGGTTGTAGGGCGGTGTGGGAAGCAGGATGAGCAGCAGGAGTAAATACGGGACGAAGAAGCCCAAGAAGGCGTCTGTTGGCTAAGCTGCGGGTGTGGGTGGGACTGAAAGAGAAGGAGGATGAAGGCTGGAGATAGACAGCCGGCGAGGGACGACTCTGCTGGTGGTTGTACCATAACCGTGTATAAATCGAAAAACCTAAAACTTCATGAATGCCTTGTGAGCGGCGGAACCCAAGAAAATATGCGAAATCATCATCATTGCGACTCTAGATAAAGATACAGAAACTATGTACGGTGAAATAGCCCTGGCCAGACACCGTGGCCAACACAAGAAACCACATGCCGCACTCCCCGCCTCCCTTTTCACTCGGTTCCATGGCCATGACGCCTCAATCCAGCTTTTACCTGATCCGCGTAGAGCTCGATGGTCTCCCAGATCAGAGTTGACAACAAAAGCAAGACTAGCCCTGTACGATGAAACACATGCAAAAACATGACCGGCTCTCCGGTTAGATTAGCCCTTCTTCTCCTCAATCTCCCAGCCCTCGGGCTTGTCGAGGCTGTTGACCTCGAAGAACTTGGAAGTGCCTGCAAAACATCACAGATTAGCATCAAGCCTCGTCCACAACTCAGGCCTCGTTCACAACTCCAATCTCGCCAGAGACTTACAAGAATAGCCCTTCCAGTCAAAGTTGTCGTCGGGGTTGCAGTGGCACTTGAGCGCCGTGCGCACCTTCTCGCCCGTCGGGCAGTGGGTGAAGGGCACGTGGTAGTAGGCGATGTCGTTGAAGAAGTGGATCTCCTCCTTGTGCAGCATCAGGGCCGCCGCGATCGAGTGCACGGGCGCGTCGCCCCACCGCTCGTAGAAGAAGCCGCCGTCGCGGTCCAGGCTCTCAAAGTAGTCGATGTAAGCCTTGGAGCGGAGCCAGTTGAGATTGCCGATCTCGAAATTGGACCACTGAAAGGTGTTAGTAGGGAGGGGGAGAGTGAGGCAGGTTGGGGGGACTGACGAAATGGCACTTGTTGTAGGTGTCGCCGCCATCGTCGCTCAGGAAGTTCATCGAGTTGCCCGCGGCAACGTGCTCGGGGTGGTTCTTGATGAACTTCTTGACGCTGTCCCACAGGGTCGGGATGGTCTCGTAGTACTCGTACAAGCTGAGCACGAAGCTGTACTTCTTCTTGTTTTCGTGCATGACGCGGAAGGGGTCGTAGTGGATGTCGCAGAACAGCTCGACGCTCGGCTCGACGCGCCAGTAGTACTCGTAGTTGAGCATCAGCTCCTGGCGGAAGAAGAAGCCCGACTCGAAGCGGCACATGTGGCGGTAGCTGATGCTGTCGCCGTAGATGATCTTGCGCTCCTTCATGTCCTGGCGCACCTTGGCGGCCTTGTCCTGGTCGATCCACTCCGGGAACGACCAGTGCTCCTCGGGGATCAGGCCGTAGTGGGTCTTTCCGGAGACGAGCGAGCTGGTGATGGTCTTGAACTGGTCGTCGAAGGGCTTGTCGTTGAGGAAGACCCAGTCGTAGTTGTAGCGGCGGTTGAAGCGGTCCTCGACTTGGCGGATCGACTTGGCAATCTCCCACACGTCCGAGTTGCGAGCCAGCGTCACAAAGGTGGCGTTCATCCGCGGGCCGTCCTTGATGCCCGCCAAATCATCCCAGCCGGGGTCGGTGGGCGTCATCGCCATGGGGAACTGCGAGGCGACATAGTCGGTCTTGACCTTGTCCTTGTTGGGCGATCCCTCGGGCTTGTGCAAGCCGCCGTTACCGGCCGGGCCACTCTGTACCGGCGCCTTTCCGAGCGGTGCCCTCAGCGGGGTCGTAACGTCGGGCGAGTTGGACACGAAATAAAACACCGCTAATATCTGCAGCACCGTCAGCGGCGTTCAGGCACCGTCTGGCAATCGGACACCGCCTCGCGCGCATGCCCGCCTGCCCGCCTGCCGCAACGTGCGAGCACTTACAAAAAAGGCAACGAGGATGTAGCGCACGTAGCGCGCGCTTCCCGTGGCCATCGTGTAAAATATCAGTCAACCCCGCGGGTTGCTGTTATCGAGATGGTCTGGAGACGTGCTGGGAACGGCGACGCAGGACTCGCAAGGCCGTTTTGACGGGGGATGGGCGCTGAAAGGGGGGGTCGAAATTGTGGCGAACTGACTCGCCAGCGGGTGACGGTATTTTGGCGGGACGTCGAGTCCGAGAATAAAGGGTTCACTGCTCGGGCATTATCGTCTTCCCGAGAAAGCCCTCTGACGGTCGAGGCGCGCAGATGCTCGATGCAGAGGAGAAGCTGCACGTTATCGTCGAGAAAAACAGCCCTTGAAATTGAAAAGGCCAGCCGCATCTGCTTGCGCCCCGGCGATTCGATCTCCTGGTCTGCCCCCTTGGGGGTCAGTAGCACGACGCTAAGCCATTAGCACCTGTCTTCGCTTGGCGCACGCGTCCAGGCTTAACAGAATGTGCCGGATCTGCACCGGGATTGCGATAGGGAGGGACTTGGCTCTCCTACGTCAGCCCTGGATTTTCCTCGTATTGCGGAGACCCCTAACTAACGTTCCTTCACCAACCCCTTGCAACCCGGAATGCAGCGTCAGCACCGGCCAGGGAGCTTATGAACTTGACGGGGACGCGGACGCCGGTCCGGCAAGTGCACAAACTAGGGCATATCTCACAGAAGTCACAGGCAAATTCGGTTGCCTTTGTGATTATGTGATTATTCTGTACACAGAATGAGGCACTGAACCTTATCCCTGTGCCGCATGTATTTTTGAGATTGTTACTGGGCAGAGAAGACTCTTTGCCTGGCTCAAGGTCGAGGCCTCTGGTATTTGATAGAGGTAGAATACTGTCTGTGTACAGGTATCTGTGTACAACGTAGCATTCGGTTTCCCCAAAGGGAGTGCCGGGAGGGAGAGTTCTAGATCAGTCCTCCACTCCTGGCATGCCTCTGCGCTTGGCTCCGTGATGAAGAGAGACAAGTGGGACGCCGTGATAGGGCCAGAAAAGCCAAGAGTGGACCAACAAGAGGGTCTTCAGCCCGCCACTATTAAGGGCATTTTGCGACGGACAAAAAGGCGAAGCTCAAGGAATGCTTGTGTGAAGGGCCGAGACAGATCTCGCGATACCGTGGCTCGAGCGTGGGTGAGGGAGAGAACACCGACCGGAACATGATAACACACCTTCAGGGCCCGAAGAGGCAGTCCCACGGGATTGGATGCCAACCAGGGATGGCGGAATTCTAGCTTTCTCTCCCAGCTCTGTCAGAAGTTCCGGGCCTCGGCGGGTATCTCATATTGTTTAAGCTGTTGGCATCACGGAGGCCGTATCTGCATGGGAACAAAGAATACAGAATCCAGAATGCAGACTGCAGAACCCCGTGGTGGGGCTCACTCCAAGAGCACGCGGCTCTCAGGGGATGGCTCTGGTCCGTGCGACCGCTTCCGCCCAACTCACACGCCGATTGGCCCCTCGGATAATCCTGCGCATCATCCCGCTCGAGCTGTTGCTTCCCGTCATCAGCAAACCTGACCCACCCACGAACCGCATCTCCAAGTTGGCCTCGTTCAGCTTGCGACACCAGCTTGTGCAGCGCGTTATTTCACCTAGTGCTGGGCGGGGATTGCTAGTTCTTATTCTCTCTTTCTCTCTTCCCCCGGTGTGTTCTCGGTGCCCTAGAATTCTTCCGTGCGCCTCCATTTTTCACCCGATTTCCTCGCTTGGAGGTATCGACGACGCCGACCCTCCAACCTGCCGAATCACCATGTCACTGGACCGATTCGACCAGCCTGACATTCTTACCTTCCGCGCTGTACGTTCTGCTCATAATCAACCGTGTTTGGTGCTGCGAGTTGCTTCGCTGCTCAGCATTAGTGACTGTCGCCCGGGCCGTACCCCGCCATCAGCCCGGCTTCGGTGGCCGGCCTGCCTGGGATTATCGAGGCTGACCCGGTTCACAGTAACATCACCCGGCGCACTCAACAACCAACCACCGCAACCATGTCCTTCTTCGGTTTCGATTCCTCTCGCCACAACCCGGCCGCTGCGGGCTTCTCCCAGGCCCATAACCCCTTTGCCGGACTCTCGAGCCGTGACGATGAAGGCGATGCCCTCGAATTCGAAGAAACCTATGATGGCTTGGGCGATCAGCTAGAGGAAACGGGCGATGCCTTCAATGATGACACCTTCGGCGATACTGTCGGATTGGCCGCCGGGCCCTCAGGCAAAGAGTTCGATTTCTTTGGCTCGACCGCCAAGGTCGCCAACGCCATCGAGGAGGAGCATGTCCGCTTTACTCGCCAGCAGCCCGCCGTGAAAGTCTCGCAGCCGGCCCCGCAGCCTCCTGCCCAGTCTTTCCATCAGCAATCGGGGTTTGGCTCCATGTCTTACGGCTATGCCCCTCAGCCGGCTCCCTACAAGCCCGCTCGAACTGGTTACGAAAAGTACGGAAATGAGCCGGTCGCCGAGCTGCAAGTCGATGCAGCTCTCTGGGGTGTTGCGCCCAAGAAGCCCGCCCAGTCGGCCCCCACTGCCGTTTCGGAGGCCACGCCCACCCCGCCCGCCGCCAGCCGCAAGGTGCTCAGCCTCGAGGAGGTGGAGGCTCAGATGCGCGCCCAGGCGAAGAAGACGACACAGCAGCACGCCACCCCGTCTCCGGCTCCCCAGCCGGCCGTCATTCCGCCGAGCCACCACCAGCAGGTCCCGCCGCCGATGCATTATGACGCCTACCAGTTCCCGCCGCATGTTCAACCTCAGGCCCCCCAGCAGCCGGACCATGCTCGAAAGGACCAGGGCTTTGCTCCTGGACAGGGACACCCGGTCACGATCTTGCAAAGGCCTCATGGCAAGCAGGTTCCTTCCCCCCAGCCTCAGGTTCAACCCCAAGCCCAGCCCGCGGCCCACCACCGCCAGCAGCCTTCCGCGGGCATGCAGATTCTGCAGAACCCCAACCGGCTCTCTGGCGATGCCGCAAGGCTTCAGCATCCTACGCCTGCCGGGTACCCGACACATCCGGTCCACAGACAGCAGGGCTCGTTCTCCAGGCAGCCTCAGATCATTACCCATCCCTCGCAACTGTCCCAGCTTAGCGAGGAGGAGAAGTCGGCGTACATGGAGCAAGAGGCGAAGAGAGCTAAGCGCAATCACAAGATCTTCCTCATGTCGCGCGACAATGGCATCATGACGCCTCAAGACAAGAGCTTTGTTACGCGCATCCAGCTCCAGCAGCTTGTTTCGGCCACCGGCAACCCCAACGAGCACGGCACCGACGAATCTCTTGCCGAGGACTTTTACTACCAGGTCCACAGCCAAATCCAGGGCAGCCAGCGCCAGAACCCCAACCAGCCGCTGAATAACTTTGCGCAGACCTATCTCTTTCAGACGGGAAGCCGACACGGTGGCATGCGCCGTCACCACCATCGTGGGCCGGAAAACCACATGCAGCGCATGGAGCAGCAGGTGCAGCGCGCGGTCGAAGCGGCCAAGAACAAGCCCAAGAACAAGCAGCTTGTCATCGAGGGCAGTCTCGGAAAGATTTCATTCAGCAACGCCAAGACTCCGAAGCCGCTGCTTAACATAAAGCGCGCCGAGAACACGGGCGAGGCCCAGCAGCCCAGCACCTCGCACAAGCAAGCTTATCATGGCGGCGACCGGAAGAGCGAGCTGCGCACCATCGAGCGCGTCTACACTACGCTCATGCAGATGGAGGACCACGACCGCAACATGCCTCCTCCGCCGGCCAACGATGCTGAGACTGAGGCCATCCAGCAATTTGTGGCCTGGAACAGCGAGGCGCAGCTCCTCAACAACACCCTGTGGGAGAGCCTCCGGATTCACGACCACCCCGACAGTGGCCGCATCCATCCCTTCATCGCCTTGCTTGCGTACACCAAGGGCATGAAGGCAATGCAGCGCATCTCGAGACACCTCACCCATGAGCAGCGCACCACGATCCTCACCCTAATCCTGGTGAACCTCGACAGCCTAGTGGTTGTGCGGGACGCCCAGGTGACCCCCGACGCGACGCAGCTCAACGCGGCCATGCGCGAGAACGTGGAGCTCTTCTCCGTTGCTGTCATGTCGACCCTCTTCAACATTCTCAACGAGCTCGACCTCGACCTCGTTGCCGGCGTGCTCGGTCTGGTCTGCACTCGCAATGTCGATGTGATCGCCAAGAGCAGGATTGGTGCCTCTATGCTTACCATGATTCTGAGCCGTGCCGAGATTATCAAGCACGGCGGCGGCGGCAGCGAGCAGGCCTGGCGTGCATGGTATGTGTGATGCCTGACCCCGTCCGCTGAAGGACTCTGATTGGCTAACCACCTCCCAGGGACGTGACCCACACGCAGTTCTTCGACCTCATCGAGCCCACGCTGCCGCATATGTTCCCCGGCCCGGTCACCGCCGGCGACGACATCTACGTCTGGCAGCTGCTGGCCGCCCTCGGCATCGGCGCTGGCCCCGATCAGCAGCAGAGGCTGGTCCTGGCCGTCAAGGACCGCGTCATGGATACCGTCGCCCTCTCCAAGACGCTGCCGCAGGACATGGCCGCCCAGCGCCTGCAGAACGTCAACCTGTTTATGCGTTCCATCGGTTTGGATGTCGAGCTGCTCCAGTAAGGGCGGCGGTACATGGTTGCGTCGTTGAGCCGTCACGGCCACGGAGAGGAGCACCTGCGTTCTGGATTCATCAAAAGTTGCAGTCGTTGAACAGGGAGACGTCGGAGTGGGACGGGTGCTACTGTGGCTGCGGGTTCAGGATGGCATTGGCCTCAGCGAGTTGGGATGGCCGCGTGGGGCCACTTGTTTGTTGAGCCCGCTGTGCTCGAGCGTCGAAAGCGAAAGACAGCGTGCTGATTTTTGTATGCATATATTGTTGCTGTGGAGTAGGAGCATGTGAATTGGAGCCTTGATTTTGCGATGTTGTTTGTGCTCTGTTTGTGTTAACCTGAGTCCTGTCCCAGTGGTTGTCCCATGTCGAATAGGGAGGAATTAATGAACTACCTAATTTGGGCTCAAAGGGGCTAGAATGTCTGAACTCTGATATCTTCGCTTCCTTGTTGAGAAGGTCCTCGTCAGTTAATACCTACAGCTAGCCATATCCCAACAAACGAACATCTATACTGCCTAGAGGTAATTAGTTATCAACGGAGAAAGCCTCACCTCACATCGTTCGCTGTAGTTCCCTGGAGGCTCAATGCTTTTGGTACAGCCTCTCCATCTCACTTCCGCTGTTAGGTCTAGTACCATTTCTTTGCCCTTCTCGCCAAAGTAGGAATTGGGGATATGGAAACTCGGGAAGAATCCAGGCCGTCCTGGAGAACATGCAAAAAAGCACTGGGTACTCTACGTTGGCTTGTAGGATACCAGATAGACCAGCTTACTATTGTTATATACCGAGTCAACTTCTACTGCGGAAGCCGATACTTGAAAAACTTCTCATCAAAAGCAAACCACGAGATCCCCGCCAGATAGCAGTCCGTATCCAACCAAGCATTCAGCGCCACCTTCATACCCTCCGTCGTCACGTCCGACCTGACGATCTCTGCTCGGATATCCGTCTGGTGGTTGAACTCGAGCAGGTTGAACCCGGCAAACACAAACGGCCGCCGGCCCTGGAACATGCCCTGCGGGAACGTCACCCGCTGACTGGGCATGTAGCCGGCCAGCGAGTGGTGGCCGCGCTTGGTGAACTCGCTCCGGCCCGACGTGACGTGCGGGTGGTCGGGCGAGTAGGCGAACCACCCGATCTCGAGGCGCAGCTGGGGCGGGACGACGCCTACCGACGGGAGCGCGAGCTTGAACCCGCTGAGGAAGCCGCTCACTGGGGCCGCGGATTTTAGCCCGTCCATGATGTTTCTGGCGCGTTTTGTCGAGATCTTGAGGGTGAACCCGTCCGGGGTGACGTTCTCGGGGTCGACGCGCATGAGGAGGTCTGAGGATGCCGTGTCGGCTTTGATGCCGGAGATCCAGCAGAGGACGATCGGCTTGGACGAGTAGCCGTTGTTGAACTCGATCTGGTGGGAAGTGTGGCCCATGCGACGGCCGCGGTCATCGAAGTAGTTGAGTACCACGGTTTCGTTGACCGAGAGTTCGCCAGACTCGCATGCCTCGGACCGGGGGATCTCGAGCAGGCGAGCTCGGGCAGCGAATAGCTGGCCCACGGTGGTGTCCTCGTTGTTGTCGAAGTCACCGATCTTTGGTGTGTGGAACTGCGAGTGGAAGAAGGCCATCACACTCAGGTTGTTGCACCTAATCTGATTTATCTTCTCGATGGCCACGATGACCCGGTCAGGGTTCGCACTGCGCCGCATCTCCCCCTTTGAGGGCACGTGTTTGTCGATCTCGAGGATGCCGATGCGCTCGCTAAACGATGGTTGTCCAGTGAGGGCTTCGAAACTGTCGCTCTTCGCTACTCTGTTGGCCTCGCGCTGAGCGGACAGCCATTCGGCGAGGGACTTCAGAGTTTCGGTATTGTTCTCCTGCTGGCCCTCGGCGTTTCCATAGAAGACGTTTGCATGCAGGTCCTGCAGGTCGCGTACTACAGCCTGTCCTGCGGCAACAAGGGGTGCTATCACTAGAATGGTTGAATAGGCCATGATCAGCACAAAACCCCTCCAAGAGAGTTGAGACTGGGGGTACTGGGGACATACTGGATTGGACCAGCTTGACGCCTTCGGCCAGATCCTCGAGCCTTTCCAAAGTGATATTGAGGTGCTCCCGGAAGGCGACGGTGGCCTGAGCACCGCGCTTGATTTCGTGCTCAGCATTCCATGATCCGTCCTTGCCCGGCCTGCTGAGAGCCTTGATGATGGCCTCCTGTCGGGCCCAGGTCTGGAAGAACTCTTTTCTCCAACCCTCAGCCAACACCGAAGTGAAACTGGGGTCGTTGAGCTTCGTCAATAGTGCTCCCCCAAAGGTAATGGTATTGCCGTTGAGAACTGCTGGCGGATCGGCACGAGTTAGTTCGAGGAGAGTCGAACTATAGTTCACTATTCCGATGTGGCCGCCGCCGTTTTTGACAACGGGCATCTCGCTGTAGTTCACCGCGATCGCGGACCCGCCCGGCTGCCACTCTGTGATGAAGGTTCAATACGTTCCAAGTCAGCGATCCAGAGCAGAAACACCTAGTCACCAGCGTATAGGCTTACTTTTACTCCGCAATTGGTCCGGTGTATTCGTTTTGGCCCACGCCTCGCCTCCGCCTAGCTCCAAAATCTTCATGCTGTCCCAACGCCTAGCTTCGTAGTCGTTTTCAAACAAAGCTCGCCGATGCGAGATGGGGTCAAACACGTTTTCTACCCGTTTGGCATGCTGATTGAACTTTTGGAAGTTCGGGTTCTTGCGTGGTTCAAGGTGAGCCAGCAGCTATAACCTCGGTCGTCAGTGGAATGATGACTGAAGCTCTACGGAGAAGGGATAAAATCACTTACCGTCTGGATAGACGAGGTTGGCCCAGACTGAGCATCTTCCAACGCAGTGTGGGCTGCGCTAACTGCGTTCCACGCGACGCGGACTTCGTCGGCAAACGCGGGCTGAAGCGGCAACTTCGCCCTCATGCATTTTCCCTCAAAGCTGTCCAGAATAGGTCGGGCATCTGTCGATCAGGGCTCGCGAGGTTAGCAGTCAATGGAAGTGCCAGTCATATTACCGTCTGTCCTGCGTCGGGCCAACTCACTCTCGCAAAGCTGCAGGGCCGCAACAACCTTCGCTTTGGTCCCCAAAACCGCGTCATTCAAGCCAGAGAGCAAACCGGGGGTTTTGTTGCTCTCGCCCCCGCTCCCCCACAGCGTCGTGCGAATATCTCCATAGAGAGACGCGTGCCCCCATGCTTTCGCTGTCTCTTCGATGGCCACTGTTGCGCCCGCGGATCCGTCCAGAAGACAGCTGTCCGGTTTGAGCTCCTCCACAGGGAGACCGCCTTCTCGAGCAGACTTGCTGAGCTTGTCGATGAGATCCATTGTCGATTGTACTCGAGCTATTTCCGAGGGGACAAGGCCGCGATGGTGGCCAGTAAAGTTGGGTAAACACTGTGCTCCTCCCCAAAGCTCGTAATAAAGTAATAATATCTCGGTTTGTTGCTCATCCCATCCTTCTCTGCACCCGTGGCACCCATGAAATAGGAAGGACTATGTCTCCCCTGAGATGTTCCGGACCCTGCACCTTGGGCGCTTACGGACTACTCGGAGTAGCTGAACGAGGCAATAGTCCGTTCTAGACCTCCCGCACTATTGGCATTCCGCGTAAGCTTTGTGGGGTCTGGTGTGGAGGATCTGAGGCGTTTGACCGTTTTGATACAGATGCGTCCCGCTATCCGCTGTACAGGTTACAATATCACAGTTGATTGGATACTGTTGACAGCTGAGTATTGATGCGAATACTACATAGCCTCAATAGCCCACTCCGTGTAGGTGGGTGCGAGCGTGCCTCGGGCCTAGGCCAACTTTTCAAATTCAAGGGGGGCCGAACCCCTGTCTCAATCGGCCACCTGATGTGCTCTCATCAACAATTCCGTGCCCCCTCGACATTAATTGAGTGAGTTGGATTGATACCCGCGTCCCAAACCCGCTCAGCAGCTTTGCTCAGCACCTACTGCGCTTTCCTTTGACTACTACCGCCGCCCAGAGTCAAAACACCAGTCAATATGGCTGTGGGAATCCAAAAGCCTCCGCAAATCGATCTGACCGCAAGGGAAGGGCGCCATGTAAGTCTCCAGTGAAGCCCCTGGACTCATACCCAAATCCCCTGACACTCGATCACACGATGAAGGTCTTTCGACGAGGTGCCACCTTGCAGCTGGACCAGGTGCTTCGTGAGCTGCCTGTGGGGACCAGATACCTGCACATCTACTGCGTCGACTTGGAGTTTGGTGTTGCGCCGGTCCAAGGTGTTGTCTCGGTTCAAATTCCCCAGGGCTCTGAACTGCGGCACATTCACATCTTTACATGCAACCTCCTCACTCAAACGAGCCCCCAAGTGACCGGCTTCAGAATTGACACCTCTGGCCGGCTCAGGGTCGAGTTGTCCTATGAATGCGTGCCCGCAGGGCTCGCCTGGATCGACCCAAACCATGTTGGTCACGTTATTGCCAGAGACTACGCGGCTTTCGATTTCGAAAGTATGAGCTCCGAGTCAACAAAGGCTCTTTTCAAGACGGAGATCGAGACCAACCCCAACGTGGCCAGCCGTCTGAGCCCAAACAACGGTATCGCGGGAATCTCTCTGGCCTTCTCGCCGAACACGGCAAGACTCGAGCACATCAGCCATATTCCCGCGGGTGAGTTCGAGGCGTCGGCACCCCTGGGAGGGGCGCTCTCGATCCACGACCCCAGCAGCTCGGGAATGGACAACTTGGCCTTCCTCCTGAACCACCTCTTCTCCCAGGCGTGCTTCCTGGCCTTTGACGCACTTGCGGCGTTTGAGAGTTCGGAGCGGGACGCAGACGAGTCAAAGGCGAGGTCCTACCTGTCCTTTATCTGTCGCTGCACCCAGCGCAGTGCGCTCTACGCCGCCCTGAGAGAAGACGCCGCGACGCTGCTGCTGCGCATCGACTTGGCCCAACGATCTACGGCGCCTCAGTGTCGGGACCCGATCATGGGCCGGTACATGGTGCCGACCGACACCCCGTTGAAATACAAGAGCAGCCTCGATGCCGCCCTCGCCAGGTGCAACGATGCCCAGAAGTCGGTCAACGACTTCAGGTGGGAGACGCGGATGACCCAGGAGATACGGGAAACCAATGCGAAGTCGCTTGAAGCGCTCGCCGTCCTCGGGCTCGGCACCATTCCAAGTGACGAGAACTACAAACTCATGATGGACAGTGCCCAGGATGTGGTGAAGAAGAAAAGAGAGCTAGAGGTCAGTCTTCCATCAGACTCATGAAGCAAAATGGAGCGATGCTGACAATCACTAGGACCGGAAAGATAACCTCATTGGAGCCCAAAACAATTTCGAAAAGGGATTGATCGAATATGAGAAACAAAAGGTCGGTCTCGTCCAAACTTCCAGTGCTGCTTGTGCTGTTCAACGACACCGAAGTTGCTGACCCTTTATCTTTGCCCGCTATTCAGAAGAAGGAGCGCGACATGGCCATTATGACAGGAATCTTCAAGATCGGTTTCCAACTGGCGATTGCTATTTGCAGTAAGATCTCCAACCCCAAGCAGGGTTCTTGGAATTGCTAAACTGGCTTGTATCCTTAGCCAACCCGGCGGCTGCTGTCCCAAGTCTTGTCGAGATCACCACAGCGGTCACACAGGTGAGCAAACCCCCTTGTCCGCTCCCCATAAAGTTGAACGGACACTCAACCTGGTATGGGGCTAGGCTGCGTCAAAGAGCGACGGGGCTGAAGGCTCGGGCTCGGGAGCCAAAGAACCCGCTTCACCATCCAAGGCAAAGCATATAGTCCAGAAGGCTGGGCCAGCCGCGTTCGATGCAGGCTGTAAAATGTATAGCGCCTGGAGTGCGTTCAAGAACAACGAGGTTCTGAAAGAACAAGCCGAACAAGTCAGACGCCAGGAAGCCCAAGACAGAATGCAGGATGCTGCGGTGACCGGTAAGTCGGCAAAACTAGGTCCTTTTCCCAACTGTCCCAAGGTACTGATATTGAGAACACATAGCATCCGCCGCACTGTCACAAGCTTCTCCTCCGTTTGACTTCTTTGGACTCATGGCGGACTGGGCCGAGATCAAGAACTCGGTGACCGAGATGTTTGCAATTGTAAGCTTTGCTTTTCCCCAAGAGCAGAACCCGACATGGCTCAGAATGCTAACGATTCGAAACGCAGCTCAAATTCAAACTGGGCAGTGACACCATCCAAGGCCTGGAAGAGTACAGTACTGCGCTCTGCAACATGATCGCACGCGGCCAGACCCTCCTCGAGGTCCAGCGAAAGTTCCAAGACCACATCACCGCCTATTTCCGTGGCGTGGCCGAGAACGAGCTGCGGCTCACCCGCGTCAAGATGATCAAGGCCGCGGCGCAAGACCTGCGCAGCAAACCGCCCGGCGAGCTCCCGCACCTGGCTCCCCGGATCCGCGAGCTGGACGCGAGCATCGTCGTCATGAAACGCACAGTCGTGCTGCACCTGCACCGCTATCTCCTGAGCCTCAAATATCGGTCCTCGCACTTCAACTCGATCCGCGTACGGGCCGGCCCGGAGATGGACGTTGAGAAGCTCCGCGATGCCGTGGCAAAACTGGAGGCCCGGGTTGTCACCGACTCTGACCAGAGCGGCAACGAGCAAACGGCGCCCGAGCTTGAGTTCTCCACAGACGACCAGACGACGCAGAATGTCTTCCCCGCGGACTGGAAGGATTGGTTCAGGCAACTGCGCGAGATCCCGTTCAGCGTCCCATACGACCACAGGGAAGCCGCGCAGTTCCACGACGTGCGAATCCAGGACATCAGGTGAGCCATCACAGCTGACCCCTCCATCAAACTCTCAAACTTGCCCGTCGACTAACCCTCCACCCCCCAAACAGCGCCACCTTCATCAACAAGTCTGACGTCGCCTTCCGCAAGGTCAGCTACTCCGTCACCCTCGGTCCAGTCTTCCTCGACCGCGACGACAAGGGCGACCTGCACCAGTACTACGCGCGCGAGTTCCTGCTCAACAAGCGGGACGGCGCCGGCCAGTGGATGTCGGCGCGGCAGGCGGACGGCGACCAGGCCAAGATTCTGCCCGCGCTGTTCTCGTCCGGGAGCATCGCTCTCACCGAGAAGGATCAGCAGAAGGGGGCGTTGGTGCCGGAGGCGGTGGAGAAGGTGGTTTTGAGGGTTGAGATTCGGGGGTTGCCTATTGGGAGGCGGTTGTGATTCTAGCGGGCGAGATACTAGTAACCTAGCAGCATTAAACGCCTAAGACGGATGAAAGGAAGATATCTAGTGGGCTGAATTCTGTGAAGAAAATGAGGCAGAAGCCGAGACTAAATCACAGTATAAGTGGTGGTCAGCTGTGAGGTGTAATTGGTCATGTTTTCTGTGTTTTTGTTCTACAAAATGTAGACGCTTCGTTTATACAAAGTCTTGCCCGTAACCGGCCAAGGTTCGCGAGGACGTCCCTTTTCCAGCTGGCCCCTGGCATAAGCACTGCCAGCACGACACTCCAACCACGCCTCTCCCTCGCGCTTTCATCCCCATCTAGTCTATCTCCATCGCGCTGCCTCTCGTCGCCCCCCTTCTCGCCCCTCTCCTCGGAACAGCCGTGCCAGCAGCAGCAGGCGCGCTACCCGAAGCCGCATTCGTGCTCCTCCCCGCCCGGCCAGACACCTTCTGCCCCTCAGCCTGCTCCTCCATCTTAACAACAGTCCCCTTCCCCTTCCCAACCACCACCTCACCCCTCTCCGCCTCCGCCCCACCACCATCAGCCACCGCCACGCCGCTCACAGCCTGCAGCAGCTCCTGCTCCCCCCAATCCGTCCTCAACCGCGTAACCTTCTCCACCAAATCCGCCGCGCCGCTCTCATCCCCCGCCGCAGACGCAACACCAGCAGCAGGCTCCTTCCCCTTCCCCTTCCCCTCCTCCCCTTCCACAGCCGGAGCAGCAACCCCACCCCCCGACCGCAAAAGCAAACACTCATTATACGCCTCCCACGCCAGCTCCGCCTCGTCATGCACCCACTCCAGCCGCTGCCACGTCTCGGTCTGGACGTTGCGCAGCCGGTCGGCCATGGTCTCGGTGGCGACGCCGCCGTCGGCGTCCATGGCCGACTTGATGGTCATGTGGATGGCGCGGCCGGCCGAGGCGGCGCCCGCGGCGGCGGAGGGCGCGGCTTTGTCCGGCGCCGCGGCGGGGCCGGCGGCGCTGCCGCGCGAGAGGCGCTCTTGTTCTGTTGCTGCGTCGAGGTGGTGCGGGACTGGGCGGAGGTGGACGACCGAGGAGACGGGGGTTAGGTGTAGGTTTTCTGGGGGGAGGAAAGGGGGGAGGTTAGTGGTGAGTTGATGGGAGGGGGTGGAGGAGGGGGGGGGTGGTGCTAACTCCCTTGGAAGACGCCAATCATGTGCTTGGTGTTTTCTTCCTCGGCGCTGCGGCCGCCGCCAAAGGTCTGTGTGCGCAGGACCTTGTCCTGGCGGGCGGCCTCGGCCCAGTTGAGGGGCGCGTCGTCGTCGTTGCTGGCGCCGGCGCCGCGGCGGCCCCGCCCCGTGGTCGAGGTCGCGACGATGTTGAAGCCGCCGGCCAGACCGAGGCTGCCGCCCTTTTTGGCCTCCATGGATTTCTGCAGCGCCGAGCCCCAGGCCACGCCCTTATTCCGGTCGTAGGCCTCGGCCGTGTCGATGGGCACGTCGACCTCGAACATGCCGGTGCCGGCCTTGACGCGCAGCTCGGTGATGCGGGGGACGCGGATCTGGGCGGGGTCTTGGGCGGTCTTGTTTACATATTGGAGGACGACGAGGTTTCGGTGCTCGGGGAGGGGCGGCTTGATGAAGACGGAGTAGTTGGCCACGATCGGGTCGTCGTCGTCGTCGGCTGCTGGTGCGCCGCGGCCCGGCGGGTGTGTGGATGACATTGTGTGCCCGGATTGGATGTGTGCGGGCGGGTTTCTGGGTACAATGATGCGTTGACGGTTTCGTGGAAGCAATTCTTGGTCAGAGCAGCTTCCGGTTCACGATCGCGGAATGATGCCCCGCGGTGCTGGAAATTTTAGTGGGGCACTACACATGCACTCGAGCATGGGTGGCACGGGAGCCACTTGAGGGCCACTTTGGAGCCACCGGGGGACCACGAACCCACCCGGATCAAATAATTCAACTAAAAAAAGCACGACAACGGGCGTGAATTTACCCGCTGTCTCAATCATTGATCTGATCCAGGCTCGAACTGGAGACCTTCAGTGTGTTAGACTGACGTGATAACCAACTACACCATCGGACCTCTGATTGATGTTCAGCAGTGGTTGTGGCTGGTGCACAAGAGCCCTGCGCATCCGAGCGTCGCATTCGAGCGTCGCATTCAATCCATGATTCAAGGGTCGGCGAGGACAACAGCGCGACGGACGGTCTTGAACTGAGAGACACGGGGAAAGGAACGCCCGGCCCATGCGTTGTGTGTCACGATCCTACTCTGCCATCAATCAGGTCACTACCACAGCAATCAACACCTTACCGTCCCCCTGGGATCCGGGAAGTAACGCAGCGGGCTGAGCAGGTATATTGCACCCAATTCCAAAGCGCGAGCAGAGCACCACCACACCGGACACGAAGGTGATGCCGAACTCCTCCCGAGCATCCCGCAATGTCCTTCCCGCCGCCTGCATCCTGCAAGCTGCTCTCGGCAGACCGCCTCCCGAGCCTCGCTCGCAATCTGCCGTGGTTGGTGCTGGGCTGAGAGAGGCGGTCCGGTGCAGGTTGTTGGCTGCCGTTGACTGCCGTTGGATGCTGTTGGACCTGTTGCCTGCTGTTCTGTGCAATGAGAGGCAGTGCGCCGCTGCAACTTTGTCCATGCGACCAGTTCTGCGAGCCAGCCCGAGCCAGCGCATGCATCAATCACACCCTCCAACCAGGAAAGCAGGGGTGCAGCCCGTCAGCCACAGAGGCCGGGGACTGGCGGCCAAATCCCGGCGCGCAGGCTTGCTGGAAAAGCGAAGCGGGATGAGCGGCGGGGGTATTGCTGCAACACGGGACCATCATGCAGGTGAGCCCGGCAGCCCGGGCACTTTTCCACTTTCCCGGCTTCACTGGATCCTCGCTGGGGTTCCTCTGGGCAGTCTGGGCATCTCACTCGCGTCTGCTGGGCTTCTGCTTGGCTGGGCTGCCCCTCATGTCTGCGCAACAAACCAGGATGCATCAGGATGGATGGCTGGATGGCTCGGATGGATCAGGAGGCATCGGCCAGGATCAAGCGATCGCCTGTCCATCACTCCACTCTTCAAAAGGCTCCATTGTCCGTCCGCTGCTGGTCCGCAGAAACGGTTTGAGAAATGCCGGTAGCGTCAACGTTAATTATCAATCTTAGCTTCGGTTCTCAGGCGCAAGCGACGCGGGAAACTCCGCTGTTGGCGTCGACAGAGAAAGTTCCGTGCAGTCCGCTATGACGCCAAGGGCAGCCATAGCTAGCTAAGGGCAGATGGCGTGGGGTGCTTCAGCGTGCTTCTCTGGCCCGAGTCCTTGACCGGTCTCCTTTTCCCAAGATCCGGGGGCCTGTGCATCCTGAATCCTGGAGACGTGAGACGGCATCGGGCGTTGCTGCTCCTTCGAGCGCCATCCCGCAGCTGACAGGCAGGGGGGACCTCGGTTCGTCGGGCTAGTTTTGTCCCGTATTCACCCAACTGTTTCCCAGCACGGACAGGATCAGGGACGTGACCAGGGACATGACCAGATCGCGAGCCAGGGGCTGAGTGTGCCGCCTCCGATGCCACACCTTGAACGGGCTGAAGAGCCAATTCTGTTGGCGACCGGATGCACCCGCGAACGCCACCAAAGATCCCCAGAAACCATGGATCGCACAGACGGCCCGGAACTAACGGTTCCCTCCCGCGGCCCAGAGCGAAGACAGTCCGCCGAGTCCAGACGCTCACGAGCCACCCACTCCTCAAATACCCCCGCTCCCCAGGGCTCCACGCTGCGGGAGCTAACTTTAAGGTTCCTGTCGACATGGGTCGAGAGGCCTGGTACCAGCAACTGTTAGCCTCCACGAACAACCGCAAGCTCCTCAGCGTTTCTTCGTCCACGACAAACCCTCAAACTCCCGTCTGAATCAGCGTGATTCAACGTGATCTCGGGGCGGAGGAACGGCCAACTTGTCAACTGGGGCCGGCCGAAGCATCCGATGAACTCGACCACGACTGGAGAGGGGGCTTCCGGGCCCCCAGTTGCTGACCTGGATCATGGCGACCTCGGCCCCAACGTGCTCGCCGCGACCTTCACAACGTGGTCCATCGCCTTCATCTTTGTGCTTCTGCGGTTCTACACTCGCGCCACCATTGTCCGCACACTCGGCCTGGCGGACTGGTTCATTGCCCTGTCTCTGGTATGGCCACTCTCGGTCCCACTCTCTTCGGGTCTGGCTCCTGACAATGGCGGTTCAGACGGCGGCGTTAGGAATGTGCATCAGCATGTCGATGGGTTAGTACAATCCTCAAATCGAGACAACCACATCGCGAGTCGAGAGTGTAAGCCGGGCTGGGAGGCTGACAGGGAGACTCCAGAGGTCAAGAACGGCACCGGCAAGCATACTTATGATTTCGACTTTATGAACAAGTTTGCCGCAATCATGGAGGTACACGCACATCACCAACCCGAGGACCCCACCGCCAAGAAGCTGACACGCGCGCATAGGCATGGTGGTTCTCGCTGCTCTTCTACGTCCTCTCGCTCTCACTCACCAAGATCTCCATCTGCCTGCTCTACCTCACAATTTTCACCATCGAGTGGGCTCGCCGAGCCTGCTTCGCCCTAATCTTCATCGTCGCCGTCACAAGCCTCTGGTCGACCGCCACCACCTTCACATACTGCATCCCTCTGCAAGCAACCTGGGATTTCACCGTCATCCCCACGTTCTGCCAGCCCCAGGATGCCTGGTGGGCAAACACAGGGTCCGTGCCCAACAACCCCTTTTTCCCTGCCTCCAGCACAGACACTGACCTCCCACGCCGCGCCAGAATCACGATCGTAACAGACCTCATGATCTTCATCCTGCCCATCCCCTTGGTCCTCCCACTCAAACTCCCCCTCCGCCAAAAAATCCTCGTCGTCGGCATCTTTGCAATCGGTTTCTTGTAAGCCCCCCTGTATCCCTTTTCTCTCCCACCAACCACCTTACTAACCCCCTCCTCCCTCGCAGCGTCTGCATAATGTCCTTCGTCCGCCTCGCAATCCTCATCGGCGTCAAGGGCGCCGCCGACACGGACTTCACCTACTCGGGCACCAACCTGACCTACTGGACCGTCATCGAAGTGCACACGGCCATCGTCGTCGCCTGCACCATGACGCTCAAGCCGCTGGTCACGCGCTTCTTCCCCAACCTGCTCGTGCCCTCCAGTCGGCGGAGCGACTCCTCCAAGGACGAGGCGAGTGCCGTCAGCAGCGGGCCACCGCTGACGATTGGGTCGAAGCCGTCTAGGATGGTGGTGCAGCCTGAGATGGGGGGGGTTGTGATTGGCGGGGTGGATGAGGTTTTGATGCGGGATTTGGAGCAGCAGAGGGGTGCTGCAGGGTTGGGGAAGGAGGTGGTGGAGGAGGGGGAGAAGAGTGTGGAGGTGGGGGTGCAGCCCGTTGGGGGGAACCGCGCGGCGCATCATGGGCCGTGGGTGAAGAGCGATACTGCCTCGGAGAGGACGGAGGATTTGGGGAGGGAGATGACTGCTAGGTCGATTGGGTGAGGGGTTGGGTGGGTTGTTTTGGGTTTGCGGCTTTGGGACAAAATGGTATTGACCCTCCTGGCGTTGGGACTTGGGTGGATGGATTGATGGATGGGCATGGGAAGGGTGGAGCTTATTGGGCGTTGGATGGGATATAAATGCATTGATTGGGAAAAAGAGATGGAATAATTGCGGCGGTTCTATGGATGGGAATAGGCCTTGATGCCGGGCCTGGCGCAAGGTCTTGGAGTTTGGCGTAGGATGACGGGATGTTATGACTACCTGCCGTTTGTACGAATATTGTTCTGAAGAGAGTGCTCGAATGATACAGTTTGTGTGTGATTATCCTTCCGCACACTTCTCAAAGCTGCCTGTTAGTCTGACATCGGAATGGCGTGGGTGTTGGAGCAAGTTCTTGTGTGCCCCATATCTTGACGTGTGTCTGTCAAAGAGATTCTATCACCTCAAACCAGGTGGAGATAACAATCTGCTCACTGATACCCAAAAGAACACACTAATAGTCAACAAACGCCTCGGCCCCTGACTCCGACAACGCCTCACCCCCTTGCCACCATCCTCAGTTCCGTTCCACACGTCACGTGAAAACCCATGATGATCCAGTCTTGACCCCAAGTCCTCCCGTTTCACCCACTTTCTCCAACTACCCAGCCCACTGCAACCCCAGTGTTGACAGGAGTCGAGAAAGAACAAGGACGACAAAAATGGCTGGTTGGCGAGGCGCCGTTAGGCTATGGTTTGGCTGGGGTAGGTGGAGTGACTTACCAAGGGTGACATCGACCACTCGACTCGTGCGCAGCCGCTGGTGCCAGGAGGGCGTGGGCCTCCCATGCTTCGACAACATCGCTCCCTCTGTGGCAGCCAGGTCCATCTTTAGACTCGTTTCGAGCGGCACTTCCAGGCTGGGTTGTTGAGAATCACGGGGTTCTGCCTCGGGCGCCGTTGCGAGCGGGACTTCCGAACCCAGTTGCTGAGAGTCATGCGGTTTTGCGTCGGCTTCCCGGTCATTGTTCTCCTCGGCGCAGTCTGATGCTTCAGGATCCGCAGCCTCGTTCGTGTTTGTCGCCGGTGCTGTGTCCGTTGTCGTCGCTGAAGTTTGCTTGTATCGAGCACAAAGGTCCAAGATGGCCTCTTTGTTTTCGAAATCGATAACGTGCATTATCAGCGAGCGGGCCATATCAGCGAACGGGCCACTTCCCACCACGTTGTAACAACTATCCTTAATTGCCACACCACAACATTAGGAAC
>FTCU01000294.1_pt1 | contig 22783 bp, 34 predicted proteins | sample 1639521 | NCBI WGS metagenome assembly FTCU01 (sample SAMEA3914864, study PRJEB12502) | metagenome | biome: forest; material: soil | place: USA | collected 2012-03-12 | depth 0.3 m
GCGAATCTGCCTGGTTACCCCAGCCCATGTTTTTCGGTTATGGAATACTTTTCGCTGCGGTATCTGCCGTCGTTGATCGTATCGCTGTCGCTGTCTATCTCCATTAGAAACGGCACGCTGCGGTGACCGGGTCAATGTGTGGGACATGGACCAGGTGAACAGGAAGCTGAGGGGTATGCTGGACGAGTTTGTGCGTGCTGCGGGACGGAACTGAGCTGTCGTCGGGGCGGAATAGACATTTAGGAAAGAGTCTCTTCATCCATTCCATAGGGCGTTAGACCAAGTGCTCCTACTGCTGTAGTGGTAATAAGTTACTTGTGATTGACCAAGGTGAGATACACATCCAGTCCCTCATATTGTTCCTGCGAAGCATCTAAATCCACTAGTTACAATCTGAAGCATAACTAACGTACCTTAAGCACAGCCGCCGTATAAGGTCTGCTCATAGCAGAGTGGGCTCCTAAACCCATATTATGTCTGCCCAGCCTACCCTCTGCGCTCTCTTTCTTTCCCGGCCCAGCGTTCAGAAACAGCTCCCGCTGCGGTCGACCCGTCTCCTTGACATCGTCTGCTTGCTTTTTCTTCCTCGGCCCAGTATTCAGAAACAGCTCCCTCTGCCGGCGCTCTATTTCCTTGCTGCGAACTGATTGAGGCACCCGCGGCACCGCAGGGGGCTTGCTGGGCTCTCCCATGACGATACCTCACCAGAACTGGTATCGCTCCAGCTACTGTCATTGTCGTAGCCGCTGTCGGTTTCACTATCGAGAGACTCGACATCATCAGCCGCCGCGTCATCATCACCACTCACATCGCCACCGTCGCCGTTGGCTCCATTATCGACTGCCCACGATGAAGTAGCCCCCACAGCATCATCGGCAGCCTCACCATGTCCTTCCAGCCACTACATCCTCGGCTTTTTCTTCTGCTTCGCCGAGCCAGCATTGAGGAACAGCTCCCTCTGCCGCCGCGCCATCTCCTCGGCTTCCCGCGCCCGCCGCGCATGTATGGATTCATGCTTGTCGCGATTGTCTCTCACCTCGACGACTTCGCGTCGATTGGCGCCCTGCTGCTTCTTCTCACGCGGCCCCATAACCATGACAACATCCGGCTGCTGCGAGCACGGCCGAGGCGGCGGCGGCGGCGGCGGCAGCTCCCCCCAGAAGGCTTCGCGCAGCGTCTGCTCCTGCCGTTGCTGCTTGCGCTCTTTCCTCGAGAGCGAGGGACCGGCGTTGCGGTAGAGCTCGGCTTGTTGGCGTGCGACGTCCTCGTACGAGATAGGTTTGTTGCTGTCTGCGGGGGGCGTCGGCTTTGTTGTTGTTTGGGGCTTGATCGTCGATGGCGGTCGCGGGAAGAGTCCTGCGGGCGCTTCCTCGAGGGCATAAGGCTTCTTCCAAGGCCCAATGCTACCCGGGGCAGCATTTGGCGCCATGTTGGTTGGCTGGACGCTCGACATGACATTGATGTTGCCAGGGCGGTTACTGACGGCCTGCTGTCGGTATGAAATAGAGCCGGCATCGTGACCAGAGTGCTGGATGGTGGGTGGCTTGTTCTGTGCTGCTGTAGGAGGGCTTGAGGCCTGCCAGGCTGGCGTGACTGGCTTGACTGTGACTTTGTTGGCAGACTGTTCTCCGTCAAACGCTACTACTGTGTCCCATCGAGCCGTTGCATTGTACTCGTTGGCGGGTTCATCGTAGCTGGCAGCGTGGCTAGGCTGAGGAAACGGAGCCCTAGAGCGGTATTAGTGGTCAGCTGTCGCACACGCACATGTTGTTGTCATACCAGGGAGAGATATATAAAGCCCCACGTACACTGCTTTATATGGCGCGGCGAGCAACCCTCGCCGACCGAAGGTGATCCAGCGATGCTTTGCTGCTTCCTCGGCTTTCAGCCGAAGGTTCGGATCCTTGGCCATGATCGCCCGTACAAAATCACGACCGTCCGGGCTGGTGCCCCTACTGTCAAGGGCTTCATCAGGGGTGAAGGGGCCTTGGCGGTCGAAATACTCGACAAGATCTGTCAGATAAAAAGCTGGGTTGCCCGTCATCAAGTGGACGCAAATGGCCCCGAGCGCCCATATGTCGGCCGCACGCGTGTACTGGGCTCTCTTCATGGTGAGGGTCGGCCTGAAGAAGCGGACCTCGGGCGCCATGTATTCCTGGGTGCCAATGTTCGCCGTCGAGTATTGGTCAACACCGTCGGCTGCTCGCTTGCTGATGCCAAAGTCGCTGATCTTGACCCACCAGTCCTTCTCTGGCGGCTTCTCGACAACAAGGAGGTTCTCCATATCCCATGTCAATTTGCGCCGAAAGGAACCGTGAAGGGGAAAGCGAGGGGACAACTCACGGCGGGCTTCAGGTCCCGGTGAATAAAGTTGTACCGGTGCATGAATCCGAGGCCTTTGACGACTTGGGATACGATTCTCTTGGTCTCGTCCTCCGATAACGGTTCGCTGAGGTACCGTTGCAGGTCTCCATGCTGAAGGTATTCCATGGTTATATAGATGCAATTCCCGAAAGCGTACCAGCCGAAAGACTTGACGAACCAAGAGTGGTACTACTGCTGTGTGAGCAACATCTTATAAGCTAGAAAACATGTAATTAACTCACTCTCGGCTTTGAGAATTTAGCTAAAGCCTTCAGCTCTTCCTTGTAGAAAGCCTTGGGATTTTTGTTCCCCTTTTGGTCTTCCTTCTGGAGGCCGTTCTTGCCTCCTTCTTGGTCTCCCTTTTTCATAACCTTGACGGCGCGGTAGCAGCCGAGTTTGGTGCCTCGAATATCACGTATGCACTCCTCCTTATAGACTTGACCGAAACCGCCGACCCCTAACAGTTCCAGTCGGCCATCTGATGCGCCCACTTGCCGCCATATTTCCTTGACCGGGAGTTGATCGATTTCAGCCTCCGGGTCTGGCATGTCGCTGAGGTGGTAAACAAGGTGCTTCTCCAAGTCCAACTTAACATAGAGCTCCGAGTCCTCAATCAGCTCTTCATCTCCGTCCATTTCGGAATACTGGAGTCAAGTCTCTCCTCAAACGGGAGAGGAAAGAACGCGTCAATTTGCCCAGGTCCGTGAAGGCGGACAACGCGAACAGTTGCTGCGAGTCAAACACGCACCAGATTAAGTTGATACTGTGTGATGGGAAGGTCGGAGGGGGTCCCCTAATTTAAAGAGGGGCGAGGAGGTGCGGGGAGGAAGGGGGTGGAGATTCTTGGGGAAGGAGAGGTCAGGGTGACGGAACAGGACCGTAGAACTTTGGATGCACCCACGAAGCCGCAGAGCCTTGCTCGATGAAGTCATGGTGGCGGGCATGCCAACCTGATTGGGGGAGAGGAGGCTTGGGGGGACAGATACAGGTTGCATATTCGTTGACGCCGTACGCCACATTTAGGAACCAGCGCCTGGTCAGAGATTCCCGACGGCTGATTGCTGACTCGGTAGAAGCTGGACAGCCATTTCAGCTTGTGCGATTTATAACATTGGTACCACTCAAAGCAATTTCTCTCCCCTCACAGACACTCACTGACCACGCCCTTCTTCTCTTTTCGGGAAGACCCCAGAGCAAAATGAATCCATTCAGCATCATATCCGATCTAGAGACCTGCTACAAGTGCGTGACTTGTGCGTTTTGTACGTTCGCGAAGCTGACAAGCCCTCCGCAGGTATGGCAAGGCCCTGGTGGATTTCTGCCAGCGGTGGAAGGACGCCAGCGCCGAACTCGCCGACAGAGTCACCCTGGTCGAGCTGTGCTGGGTTAACACAACGGCCCATCTGCGAACCATCCACAACCTGCACCCGGTCCTGAACGACGAGATACGGAGAATCCTCGACGCCAGCCTGGCTGTCCTGGCCCGGAAGCTGGATCTTGCCGTCATCCAGGTGCAGAAACTGCAGGATCCAAGGTCCGATGCGCGTCCTGGATTCCTGCACTTCCGCATTCGCGCCGAAGGCGCCAAGTACGCGCTGTATCAGAGCACGCTGGATGCCGCGATTCGGGATCTTGAGGAGTGGCAAGGCCGCTGCAAGACGACTCTGGACCTGAACATGCGTGATCCGAACCCGGCCATCGACCAGATGTTGCAGAAGTTGCGAGAGACAGAAACCCAGGAAAAGCAGCAGAGCGGCCCGGGGGCCGCATCCACCAAAGGACACAAACCCACCACCAGCATGGCATCCCCCGTCTCCCTGACAGGCGGCATCCGCGACGCCCTCCAACCCACCGGCACCCAACCCTCCGTCTTCCTCCCCACCATGCCCCTCTCAACCTCCGCCATCCCCTTCAGCCGAGCCAAGGCGGCATGCATGCAGTCCTCGAGCAACAAGAACCGGTGGTTCATCCTCGACACGCTGTCATGTCGCCCTCAGACCGACGTCCGCGCCCTCAACGACGACGTCCGCGACCTCGCCCGCAAGCTCAAGCACGCCGACCCATTCGCATTCGGCCTGCTCAACTGCAAGGGCGTCATGCGCGTGTTTGGGTCCCCGCCGCAGCTGGACCTGGCCGGGTTTGATCTCGTGTTTAATGTGCCTGAGGGGACGGATGCGACGCAGATGAAGAGTCTGAGGGGCTTGTTGTTGGGGCGGGAGGGTGGCGGTGCGCCGTCGCTGTCGAGGAGGGTTCGGCTTGCGCAGGAGCTGGCTACGAGCGTGAGTTATGTGCATACGTTTAACTTTGTGCATAAGAATATCTGTCCGGAGTCGGTGCTGCTGTTTGAGTGGGAGGGGACCTCTCAGCTTGGAAGGAGCAGCATTGTCACAACCAACCGACGGTCGAGTTTTCTTATTGGGTTCGAGAGCTTCCGGTCGGCGGGTGGAAAGACCAGCTTGATGGGCGACCAGGACTGGGAGCACAACATCTACCGACACCCGGAGCGCATGGGAGAGTTTCCGGCGGAAGAGTACAGGATGCAGCACGATATCTACAGTCTGGGGGTGTGTCTGCTAGAGATTGGGCTGTGGGAACCGCTGGTCGAGTATGCAGGAGATGAGGCAGATCCCACGCCTGAGTACGGCCGCGTGTGCCGCGAGTTCGTTGAGACGGAGAATCCCTGGGTTCTTTTCAAGGACTATCTGGTCGGGCTGGCACAGAACGAGCTGCCCCGGAGGATGGGCGACAAGTATGCTGAACTTGTGTTGACTTGTCTCACCTGCTTGGACAAGGGCGGTAACTTTGGTGATCAGGGGGAAGTCGCTGATGCGGATGGGATTCTGGTTGGGGTGCGTTTCATTGAGACGATATTCGGGCAGCTGAACGAGATCGTGCTGTAAGGACGGTGGCCTTCTGATATCTAAGTCGGGACCCCCATTTTCCGCGCACGCGCCGAATAGCACACGAGAACACCATGACAACCACGGCTGGCAAGACCTGCAGAAAGGAAGAAAGGCAACGTGACTTTCACGCGTTCAGCAGCCGAAAACATGGCGATCAGCTATCAACTATAACAACAAAACAACGTCCCAATTCCCTCATATCAAAGTCGTATAAACCCGTATGATCTCGGGACAGGTGTCCGCGAGATACTGAGTCACATCGTCTCCGGTAGCAGTGGCTTTCGTGACCATAAAGTCCATCCGGATCCCATTCCGTAGATCTACCAGAAAGGGGTGCTTCGCCTGATTCTAAGACACGAAACCCTTATCACCCGGCTCAATCTATAGCAGAGTCGCTACCTTCTAGGCGTCGAAGTCGTAACGGTACTGGTCCGAATCATCAGTGTTAAGCAGACGAGAGAAAGGAGAAACGTCTTACCTCCTCGTTATAGTTATAGTCCCTCTACTGAGGAACAGGGAATACCACGAGGGTGGCTTTCTAGTGCTCGGCTATCAGATACTTATATAGCAGGATAGCTTTCTAGAACGACAATATAGTCAGTGAGGAGAGACAAGAGAAAACCCCGTGAGATATATACCTTCTTGGGCTTCTTGGGACCCGACAGAGCAAACTCGGCACGATAAGCAGTCTGTATGGACAGGAATACCTAGAGTAGCTAGCCGAAATGACTAACAAGGAGTTCGCGATACTCCTCCGAAAGAGTATAGACGAGATCGCTATCTTCATCCTCCTTAGCATTATCATAGAGAGCGTATATACTCTCCAAGAAAACCACTATATTATATACGTCGCCGATTATACTAATAGCTACCTAAGATTATAAGCAACTCGCGACCAAATCACTGATTCCAGAACCTACTATATCGTAACTCTTGTTACCGTTGTTATAGTGTTAGTAACGGGAAGAGCCTGTACCCGCGAATTCGCAATCGAACACCTCCAAAGTCGCAGCCTTGTCAGGGAAATTCTTCTTATAATAGCGTATATAGTATATATAGGCGAGCGATTCGTAAGCGGGACGAGTGAAAATTGGTATCGTGTCGTAGTCTTTTCGCGATAGTATCGCGAGGAGGAGAATATAGATAGAGGGAGGAGAACGAAACGTACTAGAATTGGTATTGATATAATTATATAGAAGAAAAGGAAAGTTTATAAAAGAAACAAGATCGGGAACCAAGAACCTGGAGGTAGGAGCTAGAAAAGTATTGGCTACCTTCAATACATTATACGACTGAGTCATCATCGGTTACATTGTTTTGAAGCTTTCGAGATCTCTTATTGCTCCCGTAACCTACAATATATCAAAGCCAATCCTATATATACCCGAATCAACAAACGACTATCAATGATTCGAGGACGAATCCTTCAAGGGGGGAGATGAATTGTCCAGAATAGTACTAAGCTGTAGATGAGTAGGTGATACTAAGTCGTAGAGGGTTTACGACCCAGTGGCGACTACATAACGAAAGGACCCCGTATCGAGGATAAATCTAGGATATACTCTCAGATATTTAGTCAGGCAGGCCGCTCCTGGTCTGTAGGGGGATCTTGGATTCCCCAAGGATCAGTTCTTTCTTTCAGTTCTTATCCACTGTGGTGACCTTGCAGAGGGGCACCACGTAACGCAAGATCAATGCAGGATTGATTCACCCTTTCGAGACCATCGCTATTCACGAGTGACTCGCCTAGATCAGAAGTATTGGACCATCTTCCTTGGCAACGCAAGCCGTTGTGAGATGTCTCTGACACTATCCGGCTCTAGGATACGGCGACTGGCGTATACTAGCAGATGCTCGAGGGCTATAGTAGCTGGGTCAGGGCAGTGGCATTCTCTAGGAATAGTCAATGTCTTGAGATAAACCGAGGGCTACTGAGTATAACTGTAAACTCCGACACTTCAAGTAGCTCTGGAGGCCAGGAACCCGCTGGCGATTTTCTCTTCGTCGGCGACGATTGGATCACAAGAAATAGGAAGAGCGTTCTCTTGCTCCCCCCCGACTATCGGGCAACATATGCGGGGGTTTATAGTCAGATACTTATCCTAGGACATACCTCTGGCCAAGTGACCTTCTTTCGGTTTGCTTTTACAGAGTGATCGATTTCTACAATCGTTGTAATGTCTCAGGTTTAAATATCTCTGCTCAAGTGAAGGGCCTGGGAGCCATATCTGCTTTATATTATTTACTTTTCGCCACTAACGTTGGTCTGATCAATACCACTTGCCACACTTCTTTAAGATTAGCCGCTGCCGGTCATCGGCCGCGGCAAGCAACGAAATATCCATCTTCCAGGTATAACGCAGTTGCAGCAACACAAGATATACCCAACTGGGAGACAAAGGTGCAGATTTGGTAAGGGCAAGACATGATCCTCAGATGATCGAGTAAGGAGGTTCACGCCTCACAAAAGGAGCAAATGCCAGGCCAGCGTAGGAAGAAGTCATTACGCAGCCTAGGCAAAATCTCAGACAGTATCTACAGTATCCCGCCTATGAAGACGCTCATACTCGTCAAGCGCCTCCGTCTCCGTCACGTTCTCGTAAAGCTCCTATGTCTCCTTTTCACCTTTACACTTCACAAGCAGTTCCAGGCCGCTGCCATGCCTCCTACCACTGAAGGTGTGCGAGGGGAATTATATAATTGCGGTGCCACGCGTTAAGAGGGGTTGGTAGTCTTGAGCTTGGTGTGATACCTCACCTCAATGGCCCCGGCACTATGCCCCGGGAAATGCTTAGCGATCGCGATCCAAGAAAGTCCCTGCTCCTTCAGCTGACGGATTTTCGCATCGTCCGCTATAGTGTATTTCGACGTCCTTGAAGTTGAAGTCGACTTGTCCTCGTCCTTCGTAGGCCCTTTGCTCTTCTGTCTCGCCGGGCGGTGCCTTGGCGGAGGAAACGGTGTCCAGATTCTCCGTTCGACGGTACACCGTTCCGTGTTCTGCGTATAGACCCCAGGTGAACTGCAGCATGAAAGTAGGTGGCGAACCGTTCATTGTAACGCGCTTGAGGACCGTGTTTCCAAGGGGCTATTCTTCGAACATTGCGGCGGGGGTTCTGTCCGTCTCAGTACCCCTTTCCAAGGTAGAGTCTCGTGACGATGGCGGATGGCCGGTGCCACGCCGGCGCCTCGGGCGTCGGGACAATCTCCTGTTGAACCACTGCGCGGGGAATGGAGCACTTGAAAACTGTGCCAAAATATCACCAAACTGATAGGGTTCAGAGGGTTGTTCTTGTTGTTGATCGGAAGATCTCTCTGACTGGGCTAGGTCACGCAGATGAAAGAGCGGGGTAGATATACGCCAACTCAGCTGTGGCTTGATGCCCCCTACGGTTCGACATCTCCGAGCCTCTCTCGATGAAGAGTCACCGCAGTTTGGACGGGTCTGCCGCCGAGAGGCGGTTGAAACAGTCGTAACGATCGCCTTACTGCGCTTGTGTCGCGGCGACCTGATGACAACATTATCATCCTCACTACGCTCGACGTCACTGTGCGTACCAGGACGATAATCCTTTCTATCATCAGCATCTCGACGTCGACGGCAATAGGCCTGCGGCTTAGAGGCAGTTCCGCCGGTTGCAATGGCTGTACCGCTCAGCCTACGGCGCTTGCGGCGCTCGTTATTGCCCTTGTCGTTCGGCACCCTCGGTATACTTGCCCGACCCTCCTGTGCTTGTGGCGGCACAGAACTATCCTCGCGCTACTCCCCTCTATCGTCTGGAACTGCAAAATGGGCAGGGCGGTAGCCCTCTTCGAGGTTGGAATTACAGTCCCCAGCAACATCGGGCAGCTACGAGGGCGGCTCAGGATTGGCCGGCTCGGCCTCGTCACCCTCGCTACCCTCGTCACGACAGAGGGTACCTTCGCGAATACCGCTGCTGGCCAAAGGAAGATAGCCTGTATCATCGCCCGTCTTGGCTGAGTATTGATCTTCGCGCGTGAGGCTCCGGCCGTTTAGTAACTCTGTCTCATCCATGTCGGAGGACCTACTGGGCAGAGTTTCGGTAGGGTAGAGTGCGTTGTCCGCCTCGGCCTCTGGCGACGCGGGGTTTCGACGCCGATGGTACGACGCAGACAGGTTAGGGTCATCCGAGACCCTCAAGGTAAGAGAGCCCCGTACACTCGAGCGAACGGAGGGATGCCGGAACTCGTTGGTCCTGCTCCGCGGGTAGAGATGTAGGCGAGGCAGACGATTCGTTATCTGCGCCGGGCCCATTGCTGACCGAAGACTCTGGCGCGTCGCTGTCGTCAGGAGCAGCGTTTATATTGTTGCTTGCTAGGGCATATTTGAGAATTGAAGTTCAACAACTGGGAGTTCTGCACGCCAAGCGTCAAGGCTGCCGTCGGCCTCACGGCTAATGCTGGTGGATGCTGTTGGAAGATGTGGGCCACGGAAGCTGCTGAATTCAGGGGCGCAGTGGAAAAAGTGGGGTTGTACCTTTACCCTCAGCCACCGCTGGAACAGGGCCGCAAACGCGTTTGGTTGGCTGAGAAGGAAATTCGCAACGCGTCGGTGTCACAAGGCGATGTTAGAATCACACCACGATGAGTTAGGAAATGGAGTTGGGAAACGGCATGATTAGAAACTGACTGGACGAGGCCTACCGTTTTAGGCACGTGATCCAAGTTATGCTGAGTCAGCAACTTGCCCCAAAAAGAAAGTGAAGTCCCAAGTCCAGAAACACGTTTTCGCCCTCCCAATAATAACGACAGCTTCTGGTCTTCGTTGTTGTTCAGAAGGTGCGGTTTTTTGTCCTCATAGCTACTGGTTCTGGACCCTTCTGAGCAGACACAGAACTTTTATGGGCACATGGATGCGCACGTGTCCGGCCGGAGCCGGAACATCCGACTCGGGAGACGCGCCCATTTGGCCCCCTCAGCGGCTTGCTGTGGCTGGCTTGCTGGCTGGTCTCGGAGTCCTGTGCGGCTGAGACGATCACTACTTCTTCTGTGTAGTTATGTAGGTAGTCGATATGTAATTATTGCAGTTATAAGTAGCCCGTCGACCCCGCTCTCCCCGCACCGCTACTCCCTCCTCTGCACATTTTCCGGTTCCCGCGCCTAGTTCCCGCCCCTTGGTCATTACCTAAGTTCGTCTCGCAGCGATATTCCATCTCCTGTCCAGTCTAGCCCACCATGGCGGCGAGTGGGGATAGCGACGAGAAAGGCCAAGCCCAGCCGATGCCGCCGGCCTCGGGGCAACAAAACCGTTACTTCCTACCCCGCGACGGCGTGGTCCGGGAGGTTCTCACTGCAAACATTTGCAGACACCTCGGGAATGACGCACTTGTGCGCCCCGGCACCTATGAAGCATGGCTCACCTCTTCCTCCCTCTAGCGCCCTGACACGTTTCTGACCGCCCATTCGTTCGCATCAGGCACCTGACGGCCGTGCCACGCAAGGCTATTTCATCACGGCATCCCAGAGTCTGACTGAAGTGAGTGCCGAGTCCGTGATTACGATAGCCTCAACCCCGAGTCTAACGCTGCGCAGGCGATCATCCGAGATCTCAAGGCCGACTCTCTTCGTTGGGAGCAAGAGCGGCGTGCCGCGTCCAGGGCTGCGACCGCCGTTACTGAAGGTACCTGATTAATACAACGCGATCGAGCGAACCGGCCGGCGTCTTGTGTTTGTTATTAGAGCAAGTTCTAATTCTCCAGTAGAGACCCGAGATTAGGTAGCTTCGTGGACAAGAAAGACTGCAACAGCAGACACTTGGGAATGGCTTCGTGGACAAGATTGCAACACATGGAAGAACCTCCAGCGGGAACGGAAAGACCAGGACTCGTCGCTTTGTGTAATGGGCATTGAGGAACCCCCGCAGCCGAAGCCGGAAACCAGATCTATCTTGGCTAGCATGAATACGCAGGGCCACTCAGGGCCACATTTCCTTGAGTCAGGTATCCGTATCCTCTAGTAGACTCGGACTTTTACCCCCCAGCTACGAATCCACTTCTTCTCTTCCTCTTCATCGAAGAAAGGCAATTCTGCAATGCTCGTCGCAGTGTACCTACACAATCCTGTTGATGGGATGGTGCTCGAACGCGTGTTCGACCCCTCCAAAGTCGGCGGCTACTCCAGTCGGCGCAACGCAAACAATAGTGGAAGACCGATCATGTTCGCGAACCAGCCGGTCAAGCTGGGCCGACAGGAGGCGAATGACGTGCGATTTACGAGTACCACCACGTCCGTCAGCCCGAAGAAGAACAGGCTCAAGATTGCTGCCACGCACATAGACCTGGTAGTGGCCCTTGAACAGGGACTCGTCGATGCGGTCGTAGATCCACTGCTTGGTCTCTGCGACAATTTGGGTCAGTTTTCTTTGCGTGTTGGACTCCCAACGCAGGCGAGACAGTCTCTTGGCGTCAACGACCTCCAGTCAGCCCTTGCTTCAACGGCCATTCCGCCCGGCATCACCAAGGTCGTCGTCGCCCTTCTGAGTATGTCCAGCCCAAGTCACAGTTAATCACACGAACTGGTTGGTCGATATTCGCTAGTCTTCCCGAGAGTAAGGTATCAAGACAGGATGGCTTCAAACCTCTAGTCGGGGCATGTTGAATCCCCCTAAATACATGAACAACAGCCCCCCAAACCCTAGACAGCCAGTCCAAGTCGAACAAATCTAGCCGCAAAGTGACTTAGGTGCAGTGCCAGTCGAAGAGTCCGCCACTGTTGAACGCGATGGAATTACAGCCGTACGTCCGGTTGCAATATGAGTCAAGGTTGAGTCCGCCGGTCCTCCTGTTTATCACATTCTCACAATACCAGTCGTCTTTGCCGGTTCCAGAGTAGGCGGCTGCCCAATCGGGACCGTATTGCTCATGGCAAGCGTCGACAACATTGATTCCTCCTCCACGTGCAGCTATATCGACAGGGGCTGCAAGCAGGAGCGGGACGAAACCAGCCAGGACGCCGAGGACAGTAGAGGTAGTGAGCATGATGACCGGCTGTTGTACAAGTTAGCGACAGTTGGTAAAAGCTACGATAACTGAACAGCTCTTACCTGGGAAAGAATCGTAAAAAAGAATAGTGAGCAGTGAGCAGAAAAACAGACAAGAGAGGGTGTTGGTGAGAAAAGATTCGATCATTTGAGAACTTCCGGGAGCCGACCTATTTATATAGAAATATTTAGTTTTCAGACTGCTATATAGCTTAGTGCTGGAGCTGCCGGATCCGGAAGTCGGGCACGGGCGGCTCTCTCAGCATCTGTGGGCTGGTGAGGTTTTCCGTTGGGGGCCGTGGTTAGCTGAAGGATGCGAACGATGATCCCGCCAATGGGAATGATAGACAGTCGCACGGTGGTCGACAAGTTGCGAGGGAAGGGCACCGATCACGCTCAATGGACACACCGCCGACTTCACTACTGACGCAGTGACCTTGTGAGTTCAATATTGCATCCGTGCCCGCCAGCTGTGACCAAGCGTGTCACAATAGTTGTCGGCGATGTAACCTGGTGTGACGAATCACGACTCAGCCAGGCTTGCTCCTGAAAGGGTTCGACAGAGGTATCTCAGCAGGTGCTGATCGGATAGATTCGGGGAAGCCAAAGGGTTCCCAACAATGTAGCAAAGTCTCAATCATAAGAGGATACCAGAGCTTGTAGCCAGCTGTGACTTGTATTGACAACTGATGGACTCTCTGAGCCCATCAGAACGAGTGACTATATGATTAACACTCTTTCTGGGTGATCCCATTGCTCCCGTTTCCATCTGGGATCATTGGGAGCACCCTCCCTGGCGTGTCTTGTTGGTTGGTCGCCTGTTGGCGATGACTGGCTCGGGACGCCCTAGCGTCCCTGCGCCCCATGCATGCCCTGGGGGTCTGTTGGCTTAATTTGTGATGGTGTTATTTTGAATTTAACTGGGACCCGAACCCGGCCCCCACCGAATTGCCAGCGCGGAACAGGTGCCTTGAATCGACGAGGGAGTTCCCAGGTACTCCTAGCCCGCCTTCGTCACTCCCTGCGTCCTTCTTTCGACCAACTCCCTGCTCCCCAGTTTGCATGTAATTAACCTCCCTTCTCTCTGCCCCAGCCATCCTTGCAACAAGCCAACATGGCGGCCGCTCAGCAAGGCCCAACTGATAGCCGGTTTTGCGCAGATAGGGGCGAGAATGAGATTGCGAGAGGGTGAGCCACCTTGGCTCATCCCTGGCTCACCCAGCCCGCTTAAACTTAAAGCGGCCGGAGCCTGGCCGGAATTGCAACGCTGCGAGGGCTGCGCCGCATCACATTGCAGAATGCAGATGTCAGGTTTCAGCTTCTCCGCAGACCAGCTTGCATCCTGCTTTGAGTCTACCTGGCCTAGCAGGTTCTTTTGCCGTCGCATCAAGTTTGTTGATTTGCTGCAAGGGACGTTGATATCAGCAAGCCGAGTTTGAAGTGAGAGATTACAAGTCCCCGAACAGCCAATCATCTCTGTTGCTTTGTCTCCGAGGTTGCGCCGTCCGCCCCGACGATGCGCAAACATCGAAACTGGCGCCTCCCGTCGGCCTTGACCTGGTGCTAACCTGCAATTGTCACCTTTTGCCTCAAGCGTGTGCGAGAACAGAATGAGCAAAACGAAGTCCCCGACATCTGCTTGCCACCGTTGTCGCGGCCAAAAGCTCAGGTGCATCTGGGACCCCAGTGGCAAAGAGCCGCAATGCCGGCGATGTACGAAAGCAAGCGCTGTGTGCACCATTCCGTTGCCGCGCCCAATGGGCCGACCGCCACGACAGGGTCGCAATCACAGCCGCAGTACCACTCGACGAAACAGCCACATCCGCGCTCCGGACCACAGCCTGGAGGAGAGTCCAGTTGTGCCCGTGCCTCCTCTCGGCGACGCCATCGAGACCGTCGGCATGTTAATGAGTTGTTCCGACCTCTTCTCCCACCCTCTCGATTTCCTTTCCTGGTAAACACAATCCCACCGTCGCTTCCCTGTTTGCTGCTGGGGGACTGACAGTAGAGTAGGGCCCCAGAGCCTGATGGTTTGGGTTTGTTTGCACCCGTAAGCACCATGCAGACACCACTGGCGCTGGCGTCTCCTCCGCCGAGTCACAGTGTGACTGTCGATGGTAGCAAGCCCTTTGGACCGCGAACCGGGGCATTTGCTGAGGCAAGCTCAACGAACGGCGCGGATCCGGACGGGCATGACGACCAGATCAAGCTCCTGACACAACTCTGCGAGTTGAATGTGGCGCTGCTCCAACATCCTCTGCATCGTGAGAAGCACAAACAAGGGTCGGAAATTACAGTTGCCCCAGCAAACAAAACACAGCCATCATCGGACCTTCAATCAGCTGACAACAACCACGACCCGGTTGATCTGGGTCTCAGCGAGCTGCACACGGGAAGCCTCTTTGAGATGACGTGCCGTCTGAAGAATATCGTGACGCGGATTCAGGCCCTTGACAACGCGACACCACAGGGACCAAAACGTTACGACCGGTCAACGGCTCTGGTGGTATGGAGCTGCTATCTCCGACTGGACGTCCTATACTCTCGCGCTCTCGAAATCCTGCGGCGGGCTCGCGATGAGACCGGCCCAGCTCGCAGCGGCACCCACCAGCTGCTAATGCCCGAGCTGGTCATTGACGGATTCTCCATGGGCCAGTGCCCGGATCTGCAGCTCAGCTTCCTGATTCATCTGCACGAGCAAGCAGGGGACCGGATCCATTCGTGTATCAGGAACGCTGAAGGGACCAGTCATCTTGTCCGGGACCGTCCTGAGCTGAATTCGCGAGGACTTTTTGGCCCGGCCAGGGACGCGTGAGGGAGATCGGGCTTCCCAAGCGGCCGCCCATGAAGGACTGACTGTTCGTATCTCTTTTCTGTTGCAAGTCAAATCTCGCGCTCCCATTTTCGCGGATGCCCTTGTGGCCGAATGTGGCCGAAAGTGACCGAAGGGTGAACTGGAAGTGACCGAAAGTGGCCGGCAGCCACGTTGAGTAAAACCACCCTGCTAGTTCTTCCTGCCCATCTCTTTCTTTGAACCCGCTTTCGTTTTCCCAAATCACATTCAACCCAATCTCGGGACACCGAATCCTTTCTTCACCACCCAGTTCAAGACCGAGCCACACCCTCCAGCGTCTCCCCCCGCCCGCGTCGCGATCCCAGAACAATGACGGCCCAACATCCACCCAACACAAGCCACTCCCTCCGATTCTGGAGCATCATAGCCTCCCTGGCCTTCACAGCCCTGTGCTCGTCCATCGAAGGAACCATCATCACCAGCGCCCTGCCCACCATCACCGCCGACCTCGGCGGCGGCAACAGCTTCATCTGGGTCCCCAACGGCTACTTCCTCGCCACCATGGTCATGCTGCCGCTCATGGCCCAGGCCGCCAACGTGTTTGGCCGCCGATGGCTGACCCTGATCTCGGTTGCCATGTTTACCCTGGGCAGCGGGATTTGTGGTGGCGCGAGCTCCGTGGCCATGCTGATCGGTGGCCGTGTTGTGTAAGTCGGGTCGGGTCCTCTCAACATGTCGGCTAGGTAATTACGGCTGACGGCTGTTGTGTGGAATTAGCCAGGGTCTCGGGGGTGGCGGCATCGCGCTGATGATCAACATCATCCTCACCGACCTGGTACCTCTCCGCGAGCGGGGCAAGTACATGGCGATTGTGCAGATGGTGTCTGCCGTCGGCGCTGCCTTGGGCCCGTTTCTTGGTGGCCTCCTGACTGAGCGCAGCAGTTGGCGTTGGGTCTTTTACATCAACCTCCCTATCGGTGGAAGTAAGTGTCGCCGTGGACGTCCAGAAAAGGCAGAGGAGCTGATTCCCAACACAGCATCGTTGATCGCCTTGTTCTTTTCCCTGCGCGTGGCCTCACCGCCGCCAGAAAGCTGGGGTGAGAAGCTCGCGCGCATCGACTTTGCTGGCAATGCCATCTTTGCCGCGTCCACGGTTTTGGTACTTCTCGGCGTCACCTGGGGAGGCACCGCTTATCCCTGGAAAACAGCCAACGTGATCGTTCCCCTCGTCCTTGGCTTTGTTGGCTTTGGCATGTTTCTGACCTACGAGTGGACAATGGCCAAGCACCCCTCGCTCCCCGGAGGCGCCGTCGTGGAGACGACGGCTGCCACGGTGCTTGCCGTCACGTTCCTGACGACCCTTTGCACCTACTGGGCGTTTTATTTTATCCCAATCTACTTGCAAGCCGTCCTGGGCAAGTCGGCTTTCTGGTCAGGCGTCGACGCCCTGCCGCTCTTTGCCGGGCTGTTTCCGTGCGCCATCTTCGGCGGCATCCTCCTCTCCAAAACGGGTCGTTACAAGCCGCTCCATCTGATCGGCATGGCCGCCGTCACCCTGTCGTTTGGGCTTTTCAGCCTCCTTGACCAGAACTCGAGCGCGGCCGCTTGGGTCTGCTTCCAGCTCCTCTGCTCTTTCGGCTGTGGCTTGATGGTGGCCATCCTCCTCCCCGCCATGCAAGCGCCTTTGGACGAGAGCCTTGTCGCCCTCTCAACTGGAGTTTGGACCTTTGTCCGGGCCTTCGCTACCGTCTGGGGCGTGACCATTCCTGCCGCCATTTTTGACAATGAATGCAGCTCGAGGGCCGCCAGTTTGAGCAACCAGACTCTTGCTTCATATCTCAGCGGCGGCAAAGCGTATCAGTACGCCACGCTGGACTTTCTTGACAGCATCGAGGATCCGAGCTCTCGGACTGCGGTTATTGAAATCTTTAGATCGGTCAGTTAGACACTCGTGAGACTTGGTTGGATAATCTTGCTGATACAGAGACAGTCAATCCGTATTGTGTGGTACGCGGGTATTGGTTTTGCCGGGCTCGGCTGGCTTCTGGTTTGTCTTGAGAAAGAGGTGCCTTTGCGGTCTAAACTAGATACTAAGTTTGGACTGGAAGAGAAACACAAGAGAGACAAGGAGATGAGCAAGCAGGACGAGAAGTCGTCTGCATAGCGTGGCAAGATACAAACTTGTCCGTCGCAGGCGTGAGAACAGCAAGACCGCTTAGAACGAGGCCACTTGGGGTTCTGGTAAGGGAAGACGCGGCGATGTTCAAAAGAACTGCGGAGACGGCGTTTACGGTCTCTCTAAAAGCCCAATGCAATGCTATCTGCTAATTGTCTAGGTACTGTGAGGATGCCTACCTCTCCCTAGAATGGAATGTTTGCTGTTCCCCTTCAGGCCCGTTTTGGTCTAACGGAGACCCATTCGGCGTCCGGGTCGTGCTCTACGAGTATCCATTCCGTCAGGTGGGAATAGTGGGCGTCCGGGGGCAGGCCGGAATCGGGTTCCCTCCCTTTCTCGTCGTCGTTGCCTTCCTCGTCTTCGTAGATATCAGGATCAGGAATGTGAATAGCAAAGGGGTTGCATAGCGCCTCAAACAAGCCCGCGTAAAACCCGGTATGCTGAGGGATCTCTGCAAATTTGTCGTTGACAGTGGGCTGCGGCAGCTTCTGAGAACCGACTTGCAAGTTCTCAATCCCGTGCGTCAGCTCGTCGATATCGGCGGCGTCTTTTAGCTTTTTCTCTTCCTTTTGTTTTGCCAACGCTTCTGTACCCGACGGTTAGCAATTAGGCAGACAGCTGTTGTTGATGTCAAAGCCAGATACTCACCTTCAATGAGATCCATGACCATGTTATAGTATTCCCGCTTCAGCTGGGCATTCTCATCACGCTTGTTCCTTGCCGCCTCTAGGGCGGTTTCCCGGCAGGGTTCCTTGACGATGTTGAGGAGCTGCTCGAGGGAGTGCGTCTGCAAGGCCTCGTCAACGGCGTCGCCTGCAACCTGTCGGACCCCGGCCCACCGCAGCGGATGCCCTTTTCCTTGCCACATCTTGCGCTCTTCGGCGAGTTGGGGTTAGCCTCACGGTATTTCCCTTTTGGACCGCTTGGACTTACTTTGGGCAGACGAGTTGATTATGAGTGGTGTGGCCGTTGCATTTGCCCAAGAGCAGTCCCCAGCAGGGTTGAGGGACTGTTTACCTCGGAAGGCTGATTTAAAAGACATTTTTGTTCGAAAAGGGGGTTCGAAATGGATACCCTCAAGTCTTTAGTTCCGGAGGTGTTCACTGAGACAGTGATGCCATTTATGAGGGGCGAGGCCATTGTCTCTCTACTCTCTGTGTCAATCTGTCACGTGAGTAACCCGAGGCAATCATTAACACGTGGATTTTGCAAAAAGGTTCACGTGTTTAGCATACCAAAGACTTGGATGAGATGTTTGTGGTTGCACTCAGGGGTAGTGCAAGGATGGACAAGAAGACGGGCAACAGGGACTATTATTGCTGAACGTGAACACCGAGTACCTGTTTACCTGTACAGAACTTCCCGTTTTGGCCGACAATTTGACAATCTGGAAGGCGGCACCGTCATTTTAGGTGTATCGACACTTGGTGTATCAGTGCAGGTTGAAGTACAATCGAACATCACCGGTATACGAATTACAGAAATGGAATTGATCCCTTGTTGCCTCCCTCCCCTCAAGGTCGGACATGCCACGCCATATCTCTAAATTCCTCCTTCTCCCATCGCGCCAGGGGAGCGTAGTGTCCCTGACCGTTTTCCTCCGCGTTTGCGACAGCCTCCCGGATTTGAGAGAGGGTGTATACCTTTGAAGCACTTCCGGCGGCACCCGCAGCCTCGAGTTTGATCTGTGGATTGTCAGCAAGATGTGGGCTGGAGTTATCTCGGTGTGTTGTCTAACTATGTGGGAAGTCTGCATCGTGCCATTCGCTGCGATGACAATGCCGCCGTCATCTGAGCCGGTTTTCTGGTTGACAACATCTCCGGGTGGATTGGTTGGGTTTTGACATGGCGAACTGGGAGACGAATTTGCTGTGGACTGCGGTGAGGGGACGTCTATGCGCTATCAGGTCGAGACTGGGGTTGGCAGGCCGTGCAGTGTTGGTCTTGGGCAGGTCGTGAAGCTCATCGGGGAGCCAGACAGCGCTCTTAAATATACGCAAACTACCAGGTACCTACACACGAGCTACCGCAGGTTGCATGCTCTTGAATGTCACTTTTTATGGTGAGTTGCTCGTGGTGCCTGCCCCGGGGGGTGGTGAGTGGGGGAACGGGGCGTGGTGGACATGGCCGTCCGCAGAGACGTTTGAGGCTCTGAGATGATTGTGACACCCTGGTTTGCAAAAGTGACATTCGGAGACCCCACCGGGAAGGCAACTGCTGAGGCCGCTGGTTGGGAGCTGAACATTCGAGTTGAGAGTGCCGCCGTTCCTCGGAGCCGATTGGACGGCAGGTATTTATGCAGCATTTCTCCTGCGCAAGTTGTCCGTTCATACCCCCGGTTGGATGAGTACGTAGTACGTGCCTTCCGGCACACCGCTTCGCCAAGCCAATCCCCTGAATGTCACTTTTGTCTGTCGGAAGCGCGCCAAGTCAGCCAGCGCACAGGGCAGGCAAGGCTGCTTCTTCAGGATAAAAAGATTCTATTCGGAGGGGGCAGCAGCAACGCGTCAGCTTCATGGCCACATTTCAGAAGAGCACACTGGCTTTTTCTCTTCAACTTCAACTTTCTCGGAATCCCCAGCCTCATTGAACGCCTCTACCTCCGGGCAAAAAGCCATGGCTGCTTCACCACCTCCAACACGTCGCGCCTACAAGCGGTATTCAGCCGCGACCTGGGAGGAACACAAAGACACCATTCGTGAGCTCTTCCTCGAGCCAGACAACACGTACGAGAAAATCGCAGCTGGTTTGAAGACCTCTCATGGCTTTGACATCGGGTAAGTGCTCGTTAGTAACACATGTACTCAGGAATCCTGGGCTGGTGCTGATGCTCGCCCTCGGCACGACCAGCGTACGACAGCTGAAACGATGGACGGACAAATGGGGCTTCTTCAGAAACGTCCCAGACGGCGACATGGCGAAGATGGTCCGAAAGCGAAAGCGGCGAGAAGAGCAGCTCGGTCGTCCAATCAAGTTCATGCGCAAGCTCGGTGCTGGCGAATTTCAGGAAGTCCCCGCGACGAAGTTGGACACATACCAGAAGCGGACTGGGGCCCGTCTTGCTTCTCCCTTGTCGCAATCTTCTGGTCAGTCCTACAAGCCCGAACTGCACGAGAGCATTTTTGGCAAGAACTGACGGGAAGAACAGGCCTACCGTCGAACATCATGTACCGCACGCCGTCCGGGTACGTCTCAAATTCAGACGCAGCCAGTTCTGCCAACCCAGTCCCTCGGAGCGCCGAAGACCTGGAACTCGAATTCAACAATTCGACCGAAAGAGTCTTAGGCGGGATGGGCCAAAACATTTCGAACGTTCTGCCCTCGATTTCTCTGCCGAACAGGGTGCAGGAATTGACACGATTCGAACGTCCTGCGCAGACGAGCGTCTATCGACATTGGCACGAAGACGTCTTCGACGGCAATTACCAAGCAGCCGCGCAGAAGCTTAAGAAGCGGATCGCACTGCCGAGCCCAGGCTGGGTACTGCCAGGAGACCAGCTGTGCTTCGATGGAAGCGGCGTTCCTATCCCGGCAGCCCGCAGAGCCTCCAGGCCCGAGTGATTGACATCTTGTCACGCTCACTGATCCGTGAGAGAGAGAAATACAGCAGTATGGACTCGGAGATTAGGAACGAGTCAGGCCTTTGCGAAGTCCTCACCGCGCTCAAAATCCTCGCCATATTTTGGGGTCGGGTAATCGTGAAGCAGAGAGTGCAGCAGATCTGGGAGCCCATTCTTGGACGCAGTCACCCGAAGATGAAGCTGATCCGAGACCGTATTGACGACGACCAGCAATTAGCAGTCGAGAAAATTGCCGTGGAGTTCCCGCTCGATATCGATCTTCTTGCAGCTGAACGCGCAGCTGACGCCCGGATCAGCTCAGATGCCGAGGGCTTGCCAGAACTAGAAACATTCAAGGATCTGACCCATCTCGGTGACGCTCCGGCATATCAACTTCTGGAGCAATTTCAAGCCATTGTGAGCTTTTCTGTCTTTGGCCAACATATCAGGCAAGAAACTGCGTGGCTGAGAGTTGGGCGGTCGAACGCGCTACTGGAAGTATACTACTCCTTCCTTCGCCACTTCGAAGACGCTGAAAAGGCGTTCCGGGTCAGCGAGATGCACATGGAGCAGGAGGCGTGCGTGGAAATCAAGCTCCATCTCACGCTCTGGTACGCCGAACACAAAACCAGAGTCGGGGACTGGGAGGGGGTGGGGACGCTCATGCTCCGTGCCCATGAGGTCTTCATGACCAATGACGCTCTTTCCGAGTTCGTTGTGCATCACTTCACCGAGCGATTCTCGACACTCTGCGCGGCTGTCTCGGGACGGCTCCCCATCGATAAGATCATCATCGTCCAGGGTCCAAACCAGGGCCACGGCCATGAGCCAACATCACCTACGAATCCCTTCTCGGCGATTGCGCAGTCACTGCCAGCGGTGGAGCACTCGGTCTTGTCTCCATCAAGGCTGTTTCCGCCGACCCCGATGGGCGCACATTCCCAGATCGACATTGATGCCTGGCGCCAGTTCGTGCACTATTCTTCGCCTGATCAAGGGGAGACTCCCGGACGGGTGACCTGCATCGACTAGCGCAGAGCAGATAGTTGTTATGTAGAATAATCCCTGGCTCCTCGATTGAGGAGCTCCTTCAACTACTGCTTCCACGACTTTTGGGTCATGATAGGTCCGAATGAATCGACAAAGTTCCTCCCACCGGAAAAAGTTCTAGGATTTGTTCAAGGCTGCAAAATCTTCCTATTCTTCATCATGGCAAAAGGGTAAGTAGTGTTTACTCTTAGTAGCATTCTAATCAGACGCTAAGAGCTTCCTCCCTCTTATCCTAACCCGTCACATCCCCTTCTCTTCCGCATTGGTGCCACGACAATGGCTATATCCGGATGCTCGAGAAGTATGTTCACACCCCGGCAGTGGTGAAGAGGGTGACGCTAGTCAAGTCGTTCCAAACCGGCGGCGAGTTCCGTCGCCTGCCGTTCCAATCCACAACCATGGACGCCGTCTTCAGAAGCAGCCTCATCGACCACGGTGCTGCTGTTCAGGCCAACCGGCCTGCCGTGGCCCCGTCCCATGTTCATCTCCGCTCACTACGTATGCCTCCCGAGCAGCCGTTTCGCAGCCGGCGAACCCCCCGGCAGTTTTCAACCGGGGACGTCTCCCCGTCTTTGGGACGCTCGACAAGAACTTCATCCTCGTCAACGCTGACGGCCTCCGCGTCGACATGTTGCTCCCGCCCAGGTCTGAGGCGGCTGCCGAAGCCTTCAACCGCAAGATCTACGTCGACCAAAAGCGGCTTTGCAACCGGCATCACTTGGCCGGATTTTGCTTGGGCAACTGCGGTTACCTCCATGAGCAGCTGTCGGCAAGAGAGAAACTGGTCATGCGTCACAAGCTGAAGGGGCAGAAGTGCGTTAAGGGGGGAAACTGCAGGGACCCGTTGTGTTTCTATGGCCGCTGCTGCGCGTGTCCAAGGGTGAAGAAGTGCAATTTCCTTGCGGCGAAGCACGGGGTGGACTTCAGGTTTTGGAAGAA